>Ga0209980_10001496_pt1 | contig 12832 bp, 16 predicted proteins | sample CR02metaG_FD_183611 | JGI IMG/M metagenome (GOLD analysis project Ga0209980, IMG submission 183611) | Deep subsurface microbial communities from Mariana Trench to uncover new lineages of life (NeLLi) - CR02 metaG (SPAdes) (version 2) | ecosystem: Environmental > Aquatic > Marine > Ocean trench... | reverse complement strand
GGCCCAGGTCCTTGCCGGCGAAGATGTGCAGGTGGAAGTGGGGCACCTCCTGGTGCGCGTCGGGGCCGTTGTTGGCGAGGATGCGGTAGCCGGCCGCGACCGCGCCCAGATCGCGGGCGATCTTGCCGGCAGCGCGGAAGAAGCCGGCGATCTCCTCGGCCGAGGCGTCTTGCGAGAAGTCGTCGAAGGAGACGTACGCGCCCTTGGGAACGACCAGCACGTGGTTCGGGGTCTGAGGGTTGATGTCGTTGAAGGCGAGCGCGTGCGCGTCCTCGTAGACTTTGTCGCAGGGGATCTCGCCGCGCAGGATCTTGGCGAAGATGTTGTTCTCGTCGTAGGCCATGACGGTCTTGTTTCCTCGTCGTAACGGTTGATTACGATTCGCCGCGGGCGGCTTTTTCGGCCAGGCCCGAGGTGCCCCGGCGCGCGGCGAGAGTGGCCCAGACAACTTCCGGCGCGAGCCCGCGCGCGGCCCAGAGCACCAGCAGATGATAGAGCAGATCGGCGCTTTCGGAGGCCAGGCGCGTTTCGTCCTCCGACACCCCGGCGATCACGGTCTCGACCGCCTCCTCGCCGAGCTTCGCGGCCGCCGCCGCGGCGCCCTCGGCCAACAGCTTGGCGGTGTAGGACGCGCCGGGATCGCCGCCCTTGCGCGACTCGATCACGGCGAAGAGCGCGTCGAGCACCCGCCCGTCCGACCCGGCGCACTCACCACTATCGTCACTCATGGGACCGCCTCTCCAATTCCCTTTGCGAGACGACGGGTAGCAGGAATCACCGGTGCTGTCGAACGGTCCTAGCCGACCGGCCGCACCGGCACCCCGGCGGCGGCCATGTGGGCCTTGGCCTCGGCGATGGTGTGCTCGCCGAAGTGAAAGATCGAGGCGGCGAGCACGGCGCTGGCGTGGCCGTCGCGGACGCCGGCGACCAGGTGGTCCAGGGTCCCGACCCCGCCCGAGGCGATGACCGGGATGGTGAGCGAGTCGGCGACCGCGCGGGTCAGTTCGACGTCGTAGCCTTGCTTCGTGCCGTCGCGGTCCATGGAGGTGAGCAGAATCTCGCCCGCGCCGAGTGCGGCCAGGCGCTCGACCCAGTCGAGCACGTCCAGGCCCGTGGCTTCGCGCCCGCCGTGGGTGAACACCTCGAAGCCGCCCGCGCCGTTGCGCTTGGCATCGACCGCAACCACGATGCACTGGCTGCCGAACTTCTCGGCACCGGCGCGCACCAGCTCCGGGTCCTGGACCGCGGCGGTGTTCATCGCGACCTTGTCGGCGCCGGCGGCGAGCAGGATGCGGATGTCCTCGGTCGCGCGCACGCCGCCGCCCACGGTCAACGGCATGAAGCAGACCTCGGCGGTCTGGCGCACCACGTCGAGCATGATGTCGCGTTTCTCGTGGCTGGCGGTGATATCCAGGAAACAGAGTTCGTCGGCGCCGGCCTGGTCGTAGACCCGCGCCTGTTCGACCGGGTCGCCGGCATCGCGCAGGTCGACGAAGTTGATGCCCTTCACCACGCGCCCGTCCTTCACGTCGAGGCAGGGGATGACCCGCGCGGTCAGCATCAGGCGTCCGCGCGCGCGCGCGCGCTCACCAGGGCCAGCGCGGCGGCCGGGTCGATGCGGCCGTCGTAGAGCGCGCGGCCGATGATCGCACCCTGGATGCCGCCGCCTTGAACGGCCGCGCCTTGGGGGCTGTCGCCCTGAATCCCGTCACTTGCCGCCATCAGCGCGTCGATGTCGTCCAGCGCGGCGACCCCGCCCGAGGCGATCACCGGTAGCCGGGTAGCGCCGGCGAGCGCGGCCGTGGCCTCGACGTTGACGCCCTGGAGCGCGCCGTCGCGGGAGATGTCGGTGAAGATGATCGCCGCGGCGCCCGCGTCCTCGAAGCGGCGCGCCAGCTCGAGGGTCTCGATCGCGCTCACCTCGGCCCAGCCCTCGACCGCGACCCGGCCGCCGCGCGCGTCGATGCCGAGCGCGATGCGGCCCGGAAATTCCCGGCAGGCGGCGCGCACCAGCTCCGGGTCCTTGACCGCGACCGTGCCCAGGATGACCCGGGCGATGCCGGCCTCGAGCCAGGATTCGATGGTCGCCATATTGCGGATGCCGCCGCCCAGCTGTGCCGGGATGGCGACCGCGGCCAGGATCGCCTCGACCGCGGCGCGGTTGACCGGCCGGCCCTCGATGGCGCCGTTGAGATCGACCAGGTGCAGCCACCCGAAGCCGGCGGCCTCGAAGGCGCGCGCCTGGGCCGCCGGATCGTCGTTGAACACGGTGGCCGTGTCCATCTCGCCGCGCAGCAGGCGCACGGCCTGGCCATCCTTCACATCGATGGCGGGATAGAGGATCATGGCCGGGCGCCGTTGCCGGTCAGGTCCTTGTGATAGAAATAACCGGCCACCCATTGGTCGTCGATCCAGGCGTAGTGCGGATGGGTGCCCCAACGATGGTAGCCGAGCGATTCGTAGAGCTTGATCGCCGCGTCCTGGGTTTCGCGCAGGTCCAGATTGAGCACCCGCAGGCCGGCGTCGCGCGCCGCCTTCTCGATGGCCAGCGCGAGCCCGCGCGCCAGGCCGTGGCCGCGCGCCCAGGGCGCCACGAAGGCGTGGGTCAGCTGACCGACGTAGTTCTGGGCCTCGTTGTTGCGCGGTGGCCGCACCAGCTGCGCGCAGCCGGCGATGGTGCGGTCCAGGCGCGCCACGAAGAGCTCGCGCTCGGGCACCACCAGCACGCCCTTCCAGTAGGCCTCCAGGACGTGGCGTTGGGGCGGCGCGAGCCAGCCGAAGCCGCCGCCGGCCACGATCGCCGCATCGGCGGCGTCGCAGAGGTCGTGGAGGTCGGGTCCGGCGAACTTGGTCAGGCGATCCACCGAGACCGTGACCGCGCCGCCCTGGAAGCTGTTTGGATCGGGATCCGCCGTCATGGGCGCCACCTCAGGAAGTTGCCGATGATCGCCAGGCCCGCGGCCTGACTTTTTTCGGGATGGAACTGGGTTCCGAACAGGTTGTCCCGGCCCACTGCCGCCGCCACCGGGCCGCCGTAGTCGACGCGCGCCAGCAGGTGTTCGGGGGAGTCGGGCCGAAACTGATAACCATGCACAAAGTAGACATAAGCATCCGGGCCCAGGCCTTCCAGGACCGGGTGGCCGGATTCCAGGATTTCCAAGGAATTCCACCCCATATGGGGAACCGTTTTGCGAAGTAGCGGGTGGTCCGCATCGAGGCAACCCCAGGCCTCCCGGTCTTTCGACGTCAAGGCGCCAGGAACGAGCGCGGTCACCTCGCCCGGAACCCAGCCCAAGCCGGCGTGCGCGCCATGCTCGCGCCCGACGGCCGCCATGAGCTGCATGCCGACGCAGATGCCGAAGAACGGCCGGCCCCGGCCGATCACCGCCGCCTCCAGCGCCTCGACCATGCCCGGTAGGCCGTGGAGCCCGGCGCGGCAGTCGCCGAAGGCGCCGACCCCGGGCAGGACCACGCGCTCGGCAGCAGCCACCGCCTCGGGATCGGCGGTGACCAGGACCTCGATGTCCAAACCGGCCTCGCGGGCGGCGCGCTCGAAGGACTTGGCCGCCGAGCGCAGGTTGCCCGAGCCGTAATCGATGATGGCGACGGTCATGTGGTGCTCACTAGACATCCGGCCCGGCTCGACGGGGCCCGGTGGGGGCGCGGTAGCCGAGAGTTCCTACAGGCTGCCCTTGGTGGAGGGCACGGCGTCGGCCTTGCGCGGGTCGATCTCGATCGCCTGGCGCAGCGCGCGCGCCAGGCCCTTGTAGCAGGACTCGACGATATGGTGCGAGTTCTCACCGTAGAGGTTCTCGATGTGCAACGTCAGCCCGGCGTGTTGGGCGAAGGCCTGGAACCACTCCTTGAACAGCTCGTTATCCATCTCGCCCAGCTTGTCGCGCTTGAGAGCCACTTTCCACACCAGATAGGGGCGGTTCGAGGCGTCGAGCGAGACCCGGGTCAGGGTCTCGTCCATGGGCGAGAGCGCCGAGCCGAAGCGCCGGATGCCCGTGCGCTCGCCGAGCGCCTTGGCGACCGCCTGGCCGAGCGCGATGCCGCTGTCCTCGGTGGTGTGGTGGCAGTCGATGTGCAGGTCGCCCTCGGCCTTCAGCGTGATGTCGATCAGGCTGTGGCGCGAAAGCTGTTCGAGCATGTGGTCGAGAAAGCCGATCCCGGTGGCGATCTGGTAAACGCCGGTACCGTCCAGATTGACGCTGGCGGAAATCCGGGTCTCGTTGGTGTTGCGCTCGACGCTGGCCTGGCGCATGGCGGTCCTCCCTCGGGCGCCCCTCAAAGCGGGGACACCCCCGATTTCGCGGCGCCGTTGTAGCAGGAAGCGGGCGCCGCTGCCAGGGGCCAGCCCGGGGCCTGGAACCACCGACCTCCCGGGCCCAGGAAGCGCTTGACCCCAGGCCCGATTTCGCCCATTTGACAGGGCATGGCGGAGGCGGAAAACCAGGGCTGGCGCGGCACCACGGTGCTTTCGGTGCGCAAGGGCAACCAAGTCGTGGTCGCCGGCGACGGTCAGGTCACCCTGGGCAACACGGTGATCAAGGCCAATGCGCGAAAAGTTCGCCGGCTCGGCAAGGGCGGGGTGATCGCCGGCTTCGCGGGCGCCACCGCCGATTCGCTGACCCTGTTCGAGCGCCTCGAAGCCAAGCTGGAGACCTATCCGGGCCAACTGACCCGGGCCTGCGTCGAGCTCGCCAAGGACTGGCGCACCGACCGCTACCTGCGCCGCCTGGAGGCCATGATGGCGGTCGCCGACGCCACCGTGTCGCTGGTCCTGACCGGCACCGGCGACGTGCTCGAGCCCGAGGACGGCCTGATCGGTATCGGCTCGGGTGGCCCCTTCGCGCTCGCCGCCGCGCGCGCGCTCATCGATCGCGACGACATGGAAGCCGAGGCGGTCGCCCGCAAGGCCCTGGAAATCGCCGCAGGGATCTGTATTTACACCAATGAAAACGTCGTCATCGAAAGCATCACAACCGGGTGAGGCGCGGGCGCGCCTTGCCGCGTCCCAGGTCGTCGCCTTCAGCCCGCGCGAGATCGTTTCCGAGCTCGACCGCTTCATCATCGGCCAGAACGATGCCAAGCGCGCGGTCGCGATCGCGCTCCGCAACCGCTGGCGCCGCCAGCAGCTGCCCGAGGAGCTGCGCGAGGAGGTGCTGCCCAAGAACATCCTGATGATCGGCCCGACCGGCGTTGGCAAGACCGAGATCTCGCGCCGCCTGGCGCGGCTCGCTCAGGCGCCCTTTATCAAGGTCGAGGCGACCAAGTTCACCGAGGTCGGCTACGTCGGCCGCGACGTCGAGCAGATCATCCGCGATCTGGTCGAGATCTCGATTTCCATGACCCGCGAGCGCCTGGCCAAGGAGGTCCGGGCCAAGGCCGAACTCAACGCCGAGGAGCGCCTGGTCGACGCGCTGGTCGGCGACAAGGCGAGCGCCGAGACCCGCTCCAAGTTCCGGCGCCTGCTGCGCGCCGGCGAGATCGACGCGCGCGAGATCGAGGTCGAGGTCGCCGACAGCGCCGGGCTGCAGCTGCCGACCATGGATATCCCGGGCATGCCGGGTGCTTCCATGGGCATGCTCAACCTGAACGACATCTTCGGCGGCGCGCTCGGCCAGCGCACCAAGACCCGGAGCATGTCCGTGGCCGACGCGATCAAGGTGCTGACCGACGAGGAAAGCGACAAGCTGCTCGACCAGGAGGCGGTCACCGCCGAGGCGATCACCGCGGCCGAGCAGAACGGCATCGTGTTCCTGGACGAGCTCGACAAGATCACCGCGCGCTCCGAGCGCAGCGGCGCCGACGTCAGCCGCGAGGGCGTGCAGCGCGACCTGCTGCCGCTGATCGAGGGCACCACGGTCGCGACCAAGCACGGCGCGGTCAAGACCGACCATGTCCTGTTCATCGCCTCGGGCGCGTTCCACATGGCCAAGCCCTCGGACCTGCTGCCCGAACTTCAGGGCCGCCTGCCGATCCGGGTCGAACTCCAGGCGCTCACCCGCAACGACTTCCGGCGCATCCTGACCGAGCCGGAGAACTCCCTGGTGCGCCAGTACAAGGCGCTGCTCGACACCGAGGAGGTGACCCTCGACTTCACCGAGGAGGGCATCGACGCGCTCGCCGATCTGTCCGCCGAGATCAATGCCAGCGTCGAGAACATCGGCGCCCGGCGCCTGCACACGGTGATGGAGAAGCTGCTGGAGGAGATCTCCTTCGCCGCCACCGACCGCGGCGGCGAGACCGTGGTGATCGACGCCCCCTACGTCAACGACCACGTCGCCGAACTCGCCAAGGACACGGACTTGAGCAAGTTTATTCTGTAGGGGGCGCGCCCCCTCACCCCGCGCCCTCGACCTCCACCATCATGCGCTGAATCGCGTCTTCGGGGAGCTCGGCGATCCTTTCGGCGAGAAGGTTGGCAAATTCGGTGGCCTGGGGGCTCAGCTCCGAGGTATCGACCACGACGCGCGGGTGCGAGAGGTCGGCCAGGCGCTGGAGCGCCTCGGCCTCGTCCCAGATGACGCCGAGGAACTGGCAGATGCGGTGCACGAAGCGCCGGTTGGGACGGCCGCGCTGGCCGTGCTCGAGCGCCGAGAGGTAGGCCGGCGAGACCCCGAGCCCGGCCGCCATGTCCTTGAGCCGGAGGCCGCGCTCGGCGCGCAAGCTCCGCATCTTCTCGCCGAAGGGAGTCACGATCGCGGGTTCCCGTGTTAACCGGAAACAAGTTTAGCCGCGATTCGCGGGCTTGTCGCCGCCCGCGCAGATTTCGCTGGCGTAGATTCCGCCCAGGCGTTCGGTCGTGATGCCCTCGCGCTGGTCGATATAGAGCGGATGCTCGGCGTGGACCCGGTTGACCCAGACCAGGGGGCGTTGGCGGTCGTCCTGGAGCATGACCGAGGTCTGCAGCTCCAGGGTGTCCGGATAGGGCGGCAGGCGGTTGCACAACCAGCCGAACATGCCGCCCAGCTTCGCCTGGTCCGGTACCTCGAAAGCGGCGCGGTAGCGTTCGAAGCTGTCGGCGCTGAGCGAAACCCAGACACCCCAGGCGAAATACCCTTCCGTGCCTCGAACCGGGATTGGACAGACGGCGCGGATGAAGCGCTGTTCGCCATCGATGACGCAGAAATCGGCATCCAGCCGGGCCCGCGCCGCGCGTTCCGCCTCGGACAGCGCGGCCGTATTACAGCGGCGCGTCGAAAGCCAGGTCCGGCAGGCCGGAGACCGTCTTGCCGCAACAGGCGCAAGTAAAGGTGAAATTCGACGATGCCATCACGCCCGGCCCGTCGCCGCCGCGTTTTTGCTCACCCTATCCACCCTTCTTGCGGCGCAGCAGCACGTAGATCGCGCCGAGGCCGCCGTGCTTGGGCTGGGCGTAGTCGAAGGCGAGCACGCGGGCGCGGTTGGCCGGCTCGTTGAGCCAGCGCGGCACCTGGGCGCGCAGCACCCCACCGGCCCCCATGGCGGCCTCCGTGGTGGTGCCCTTGCCGGTGATCACCAGGACGCAGCGCAGGCCGCGCGCCTGGGATTCGCCGAGAAACCGGCCCAGGGCCGCGTGCGCCTGGTCCTGGGTGTCGCCGTGCAAATCGAGCCTGGCCTCGACCGGCAGCCGGCCGCGCCTGAGGCGTTCGGTGCGGCGCCGGTCGACCCCGGCGGCGCGGCCGTGTTCGAGCGCCGGCTCGGCGCGCGGGGGCGGGGTGACGGGCCGGGGCCGGGGTCGGGCCGTTGCGGGTTTGGTTTCCCGCTTGGCCTTGGGCTCCGCCGTCGCGGGCGGCGCGTCGGCGGGTGCGGGGGGCGCGGGGGGCGCGGGCGGCGGCGCGCGTTTGGTCAGCGGCTTGGTGTCGCGGGTCACGTGTTGCCACAGCGCCCGGTCCTCGTCCTTGAGGCCGGATGTTTCGCCCCTGCGCGGGTCCCGCTTACGCGCCATTCCCCGATTCCGTGTCCTCGACCAGCAGGATGTGCAGGCGGCGCGGCCCATGGGCGCCGAGCTGGATGGTCTGTTCGATATCGGCGGTGCGCGAGGGCCCGGTGATGAGGTTGACCGCGCGCGGCAGGCTGCCCCGGCCGTAGATCTCGCGCAGCCGGTCCCATCCGTCCTCGTAGGCGCCGACCACCTGGGAGGCCTTGAGCACCACCACGTGGTTGTCGGGCAGGAAATTAAGGGTGGTCGGCGCCTCCGGTCCCGAGGCCAGCAACAGCGTGCCGGTCTCCGCGACACCGGCCACGGCGCCGGTGAGCGAGACCTGGTCGCTGCCCTGGGCGGGGCCGGTCTCGATCTCGATCATCGGCTGGCTGTCCCAGGGCAGGTTCTGCAGTTCCGGGCTCGGCGCCAGGCGCAGCTTGGGCGCCAGGTTGGCGGCCTTGAGGTAGTCGGCGAGCGCGGCCGGTACCGCTTCCAGGCTGGCGATGCGGGTCACGGTCGCCGCCTGCTCCACCGCCATGGCCTCGAACAGATCGACCTGGGCGGCCGGCGGAATCTGGCCGCGCGCCGGCACCAGCCCGCGCGCGGCCGCGTCCAGGCGTCGGTCGACCGTCTGGCGCGCGGCGGCATCGGTCGCCTCGGCGCCGCGTTTCAAGGCCCGCCGCAGGCCGCCCATGATGGCGTCGCGGCCGGCGCTCATGTGCCGGCCCGCCGGTTTCGCGCCGCCCAGAGCGCGTGGAAGGTGCGCCCCTGGGGCGCGGGGAGGTCGCGCACCCCGGTCCAGCCGCCGGCCAGCGGCAGGGACCGCAGCCGGCCCTTGCGCCCGGCGAGCGCGGCGAGCAGGCGTGCCGCCAAGCCGGTGACGCGGTGGTAGAGCTCCGGCCGGCTGGCCAGGAAGGCCCAGAGCCCGAGCCCCGCGCGTACCGCCCGTGGTGTCAGGTGGCGTTCGAACTCGCGCTCGCGCCAGTGGCGCATCATCTTGGGCAGCGGGATGCGTACCGGGCAGACCGCCTCGCAGCGGCCGCAGAAGGTCGAGGCGTTGGGCAGGTCGCCGGCCTCCTCGATCCCGATCAGCCCCGGCGTCAGCACCGCGCCGATCGGCCCGGGGTAGACCCAGCCGTAGGCGTGCCCGCCGATCGCGTGATAGACCGGGCAGTGGTTCATGCAGGCGCCGCAACGGATGCAGCGCAAAGCGTCGCGGAATTGCCCGGCCAGCATCTCCGAGCGGCCGTTGTCGAGCAGGATGACGTGATACTCCTCGGGCCCGTCCAGGTCGCGCGCGCGCCTGGGGCCGGTCGAGACCGTGGTGTAGGTCGAGAATTCCTGACCCGTGGCCGAGCGTGCCAAGACCCTGAGGAGGGTCGTGGCGTCCTCGAGCGTCGGCACCACCTTCTCCAGGCTGGCGATCACGATGTGCACCCGGGGCAGCGCCTGGGTCAGGTCGCCGTTGCCCTCGTTGGTGACGATGATCGAGGAGCCGGTTTCGGCGACCAGGAAGTTGGCCCCGGTGATGCCGACGTCGGCGGCGAGGAAGCGCTCGCGCAGGATGCCGCGCGCCTCCTCGACCAGCTCGCGCGGCTCCTCGAGCGAGCGTTCGGGCGGCAGGTGGCTGTGCTGGGCGCGGAAGTCGGCCTCGATCAGGTCCTTGGTCAGGTGCACCGCCGGCGCGATAATGTGGCTCGGCCGTTCGCCGCGTAGCTGGACGATGTATTCACCCAGGTCGGTTTCCACCGGCGTGATGCCGTTCGCCTCCAGGTGCTGGTTGAGGTCGATCTCCTCGGAGATCATGGATTTGCCCTTGGTCACGGTCTTGGCGCCGACGCGACGGCAGATGTCGAGCACCGCGGCGCGCGCGTCGGCGGCGCTCGGGCACCAATGGACCTGGCCGCCCTGGGCGGTCACCCGCTCCTCGTAGCGTTCGAGGTAGAGGTCCAGGTGATCCAGGGTATGGACCTTGATGTCGCGGGCGGCGTCGCGCAGGGCGTCGAACTCGGGCAGGCGCGCGACCGCCTTGGCGCGCTTGCCGATGAAGCCGACCTTGACGTGGGCGAGCGCACGCTTGAGCTGCGGATCCTTGACCGCGGCGCGGGCGTTGGCCTTGAAGGCGCGAGGGCTCGAATCCATCGCCCGGCCTAGCCCCTACCACCCTCGGCGCGGTCCTTGGTGCCGTCCTCGGCGCCGGCGCCGATCGCCGGTTCGTCGGTCATGCCGGCCAGCACTTCGGCGACGTGGCGGACTTGTATCTTCGAGCCGCGGCGCTGCAGCTTGCCGGCCATGTTCATCAGGCAGCCCAGATCGCCGGCCAGCAGGGTGCCGACGCCGGCCTGCTCCACGCGCTCGACCTTGTCGGTCACCATGGTGTCGGAGATCTCCGGATATTTGACGCAGAAGGTGCCGCCGAAGCCGCAGCAGACGTCGGCGTCGGGCAATTCCTCCAGGCGCAGCCCTCGCACCGTGGCGAGCAGCCTGCGCGGCTGATCGTGGATGCCGAGCTCGCGCAGGCCCGAGCAGGCGTCGTGATAGGCCGCACTGCCCTCGAAGGCCGCCTCGACCCCGGTCATGCCGCGAACGTCGGTCAGGAAGGAGACCAACTCGAAGGTCTTGGCGGCCAGCGCCTCGGCGCGGGCGGCCAGCTCTGGGCTGTCGGCCAGCAGCGCCGGATAGTGTTCGCGGATCATCGCCGCGCAAGAACCGGACGGCGCGACCACGTAATCGAAGCCCTCGAAGACGGCGATCACCTGGGCGGCGAGAGTCCGGGTGTCGTGCCGGTCGCCGGTGTTGTAGGCCGGCTGGCCGCAGCAGGTCTGCGCCCGCGGCACCGCGACCGTGCAGCCCGCCGCCGCCAGCAGCTTCACCGCGGCGAAGCCGATGCTGGGCCGGAACAAATCCACCAGGCAGGTCACGAACAGCCCGACGCGGGGTGCGGTCTCGGACATGGGGGAAGCGGCCTCCCATAGGGACATTCACGGAATCCGGCGATAATGCCGGGCAAGCGGCAAAAAGCAAGCCGCGCGGACTTTCGGCCGTGTCTCAGTTCGAAATTTGACGTGTTGAAAGCCCGAAGCGGGCTCGTCTGTCGGCCGATCGCCCGAAATCGATCATGGTTCTGCAGCGGCCACCGAGGCCGGGATTAGCCAAAACGGTCATCCCGCGTGCGCCATTTCAGTGCCTTCCGGACAGCAACGCGACAGGTATATGTCTGCAGCGGCCACCAGGGTTGCGACCGAGGCAACGACACCAAGAAAAACATAAAGACCGCCCGGGCCGATCCGCTCCATTGCGAACCCGGCTGCGACAGGCCCGAATAGCGCCCCGGCATTGTAAGCCAGTAACCCTACGGTCGTCGCCAAGATGACGTCCTGCTCGCCCACGGCGTCAACGATGCGGCTGAGGCCGAGTACGTAAAGGGGAACCAGACAACCACCGGCAACAACGCTTGCCGCGGTGACCGTCCAGAATGACGTGGGCTGCACAAGGGAAACAAAAATGCAGGCCAGCAGCGAAAGCCCCGCAATGAGCATTGCGACCTGCATGCGCCGAAAGCGGTCCGCGAGGGCACCGACAGGAATCGCGACGACAGCCGGAGCGACAAGAACGATGCCAACGAATAGTGCAATCTGGACGGCATCGTAGCCTAAGGCATTTGCGTATACCGCGCTCAAACCATAAAAACTGGCATTGGCAATCCCGCCGCAGAACGCAACCGCAAGCGCAAACGGGAAACACCGAGCCAAGCCTGCGATTCCGCCTGAATGCCTGCGGTCTTTAGCCTTCGGGTTCGGGGCGTCATTGAACAGCGCCGGCACGAAGGAAACCGCATAACCGATCGCAACCAGTGTCATGCTCGTCGTTGTTGCCCCCACGACGATGAGCGACGGACCGATTGCGGTTGCCAGGAGGCGTAGCGTTTCAAACCCGGCGAACATTTTCCCACGGGTCTGTCGGGTGCCGAGCGCCGGTACCCAACTGTCCACGACGATGTAGTAGCCGCCAAGGGCATAACCACCAAGGAAGCGGAGGCCGAGCCACACAGATGGATCGTTAGTTTGGGTCAGCGCGAAAGTCGCCGCACCAGCCAACATGGCCATGACAAAAAATGCGGCCTTGTAGCCGACGCGGTTCAGGACCCAGCCATAAGTGAGGGCGCCGGTCACCGAACCGGCGTAATAGAGCGACGTCACGGAGCCAATAAATGCTTCGCCAAAACCCAGGCGGGCAAGTTCCAGGGCAACGAGCGGAAACAGGGCGCCCGTGGAAAACCCGAAGAATGGGGCGGCAAGGAGAAGCCAACCCACACGGCGGAACATCATCGAAGATTTGGACATAAGAGTCCTCCTGCGATTGGGCGAAATCAGCGTTGATAAATTTGTATATATGTACAATAATGCAAATATGGAATCAAAAAATGCCATAGGAGCGTTGTTGGCGCTAGGACAGGAAACCCGTCTTGCCGCTTATCGCCTGCTTGTTGAGCAGGAACCGCATGGTCTGGCCTCCGGGGCGATCGCACAGAAGCTCGGTGTGAATGCATCAACGATGTCACGTCACCTGGCACAGCTCGAACGGGCCTTGCTGCTGCGCTCATGGCGAGAGCAACGACAGATCATGTACGCGATCGATCACGAAGGGACAGGGCAACTCCTCCATTTTCTGACGGAGGATTGCTGCAAGGCGCATCAAACGTAGGCGATGAGTGTGAAATTTACCGTGCTGCTTCACGAGGAGGTTGGCGGAGCGGTAGATGTCGAAGTCGGCGGTCATGTGCGCGATTTCGGAGCGGTCATGTTCGGGTCTGTATGTCTACGAGATCGAAGCACCGGTGTCCTTTATCGTAATTGAGGAACCCCTGGTTAACGAAATTTTGACCATATATAGGCAGTTTAGCCCGGCAAATTTCCAGTG
>Ga0209980_10001494_pt1 | contig 12842 bp, 9 predicted proteins | sample CR02metaG_FD_183611 | JGI IMG/M metagenome (GOLD analysis project Ga0209980, IMG submission 183611) | Deep subsurface microbial communities from Mariana Trench to uncover new lineages of life (NeLLi) - CR02 metaG (SPAdes) (version 2) | ecosystem: Environmental > Aquatic > Marine > Ocean trench >... | reverse complement strand
CGCGCGCTGTATTAATAAGTATGGCGTCCGATTTCATTCTTCGAAATTCCTCTTCGTCGAACAGGTTTCTCGTTTCATCAGTGAGCGGGCAATGCAGCGTGATTACATCGGCGCGGTCGAGCATTTCTTGAAAATCCGTCCTGCCGTCATCAGCACTGGCCGGTGTACCAGGTCGCCTTGCAACGAGAATTGTCATTCCAAACTCCCGGGCGATGCGCTCGACGCCTCGACCGAGCTCTCCATGGCCGACAATGCCCAAGGTCATTCCAGACAGCTCCCGAACGGGATAATCGAGCATGCAGAACTTCTTCGATTTCTGCCATTTTCCGTTTCGTACGGATCGCTCGTAGCGGCTCGTGCTATGCGTGAAATTGAGTAGCACGGCAAAAACGTGCTCAACGACGGACTGAGTGCAGTACGCATGAATATTGCAGACGGCTATCCCATATTTGGCCGCGCCCGACAGGTCAATGTTGTCGGTGCCGGTTGCAGTAAGACCGATGAAGCGTAGTGAATTCGCATTACCGAGTGTCTCGGTATCGAATCGCATCTTGTTCGTGAATACGAATTCGGCATGCTTGATTCTCTCAGCGATCAACTCATCCGGCGTGACATCGAAAAGCGTCAGCTCGGGCAGCAAATCGCTGATGGGAGACGTATCGATGTCCGGACCCATCGTTGCATAGTCGAGAAATACGGCTTTCATGCTCATTTCGGTTATTCTGTGTTTGGAAACGCCGAAGATGAACGATGAATTCTGGAAACGCAAATCACTCGCCGAGATGACGCCGGAGGAATGGGAGTCACTGTGCGATGGCTGCGCATTGTGTTGTCTGCAGAAAGTTGAGGATGAGGATTCGGGAGAGATTTTTTTCACGGATGTTGCCTGCCGGCTGCTGGATACTGACAAATGCCGATGCACCAACTATCAGGCACGGGCACAAAAAGTCGCAGACTGCCTCGTGCTGGCGGCCGACAAACCGGAGCTCTATCGCTGGCTACCCGCCAGCTGTGCGTACCGTCTGCTTGCCGAGGGCGATGATCTTCCGGAGTGGCATCCGTTAAAGACCGGCGATCCGGAGTCTGTGCACGATGCTGGAATATCGGTCAGGGGCAGGGTCAAATCGGAGACGGAGACCGACGAGTGGTCAGCACTCTGGCGCCTCAGCGAGTGAAGCCTATGAACGATTACCCTTTTACTCCTTTAAAGAATTACACCGAGTTTCCGATCGAGCAGATGCGCAAACGCGTTGCCGATTTTTACGAGGATGTCAGCCGACGCCGGACGGTCCGCCAGTTCTCCGACAGACCGGTCCCCAGGGACATCATTGAGAGCGCGCTGCGTGCGGCCGGCACCGCACCCAGTGGCGCGAACCTGCAACCCTGGCATTTCGTTGTGGTCAGCGGGGCGAAAACGAAGGCGCGCATCCGGGTCGCAGCCGAAGCCGAGGAAAGAGAATTCTACGAGCACCGCGCGTCAGCGGAATGGCTTGCGGCGCTTGAACCGCTCGGGACGGACACGAACAAGCCATTCCTGGAAACAGCTCCTTATCTCATTGTGGTGTTTCTTCAAAAGTTCGGTCGCCTGCCCGATGGCCGAAAGGTGAAGCACTATTACCCGGTTGAGTCGACGGGCATTGCTGCTGGGATATTGATAACAGCGCTGCACCGGGCCGGGCTGGCCTGTCTGACGCACACACCCAGCCCCATGGGATTTCTCAATGACATCCTCGATCGCCCAAAAAGCGAAAGGCCGTTTCTACTATTGGTGGCCGGTTATCCGGCGGAAGATGCGACGGTTCCCGATATCAGCCGCAAAGCGCTGCACGAATTCGTCAGTTTTATCGAAGAGTAGGAGCCCGTCCTGAGGGGCGATTCAACCCGTATTCTGCAGCCCCTGTGCAATTCCATTCACGCTGGCGAGCAATACCGAAAATAACTGTTCGTCTTCGTAATTCGATGCCCGCCATCGCGCGAGCAAATCAACCTGCATGTAACTCATTGGGTCAACGTAAGGGTTTCTGAGCATGATTGCGCGCTGCAATGTGGTATCGCCTTCGAGCAATGTTTCGTGGCCGCTGAATTCCAGAATTAAATTTCGCGTCAAATCGAATTCCTGTTCAATGATCGGGAAGAACTCCGCATGCAGGTCGCCGGCAAGCTCCGAGTAAAGTTCTGCTATTCTCATGTCTGCCTTCGCGAGTACCATCTCGGCATCTGCAGTTAGCGCGCGCATGAAATACCATTCGCGGAACATATTCGTGAATGCTTTTGATTCGAACTGTTTCGCTGCCGCCTGCAAGCCTGTGCCGAACCCGTACCATCCGGGCAATACGTGACGACTTTGCGTCCAGGCGAACACCCAAGGTATTGCTCGCAAGTTTTCGACACCTGTGCCGGCGCGCCGGGATGCGGGCCGTGAGCCAATTTTCATACGCTCGATCAGATCGATCGGCGTTGCTTTCCGAAAGTATTCATAAAATTTCGGGTTTTCGTAAATCAGGCCGCGATAGGCGCGGCGGCTTTCGTCTGCAATGACATCCATCATCGCGTGCCATTCAGGCATGTCGTTGCCGTGGTGTTGCGGCATGGCTGTAGCAAGTGCGACCGAGCCGGCGACCTGTTCGAGCGTACGGAGGGCGATGCCTCGCAAGCCGTATTTCTCGTTGATGATTTCTCCCTGCTCGGTAACGCGAAGGCGCCCGTTGACCGTGCCCGGCGGGGCGCCTAGAACCGCCGCATGGGTCTTGCTGCCGCCACGGCTGATAGATCCGCCGCGCCCGTGGAACAAAGTAAGCTCGATGTCCTTTTCCCCGACAGAGGCAGCCAGCGCGACTTGAGCGTTTTGCAGAGCCCAGCGCGCAGACGCCAGCCCGCCGTCCTTGTTACTGTCGGAGTAACCGATCATCACCATCTGACGGTCGTTGCGATACCGCAGGTGTTCCCGGTAGATGTCGTTGGCGAGGAGGGAATCGAGTATTTCCGGGCCCTTCTGCAGATCTTCGACCGTTTCCAGCAACGGCGTAATGTCGAGTGGTATTTCTTCCCGACGGTTGTGCAATTCTCCCCAGTAAGCCAGCAACAATACAGAGAGGATGTCGTCCGCGCCCTGCGTCATACTGACGATAAACGGACCGATCGCCTGCTTTCCGTATTTGCGGCGGCAAAAGGCGATGGCCTGAAAAACCGCGAGAGTCTTGCGCACCTTCACCCCTTGTGTGCTGATGGGAGATTCCTTGGTGCTCAACGCAGTCTCTATACGACTAAGCCGCTGCTCCGGAGTCCATTCGAGCCAGTCGTCTTCACCAAGACATTCGCCGACTACTTGCCGGTGAACAAGGGCGTCTTGGCGCACGTCCAGCGTGACCATATGGAAACCGAAGGTCTTGATACGCCGGAGCAGCCGACGAACGGCAAATAGCCCCGCATGCTCGCCCTTGTTTGCCTTAAGGCTGTCAGCGATCAGCTGAATGTCTGCTTCCAGCTGAAGCGAATTTTCGTAGGGATAAACGTCGTCGTCGTAAGTTGCCTGCAAGCGTTGTTGAATGAGCCTGAGAAAGACCCTGTAGGGCATGTCTCGATGCCGGGACGGTACGGCGTGATGTGCAACTGGAAAAAAGTGGCTGTACTCGTCTGTCTTTTCCTGAATGAGCGGATTTATATCGATGCGCTGACTCGTCTGACTCAATTTGGCCGAGAGGGCCGCGCACTCGTTGTAATAGAGGTCGAGAATTAACGACCGTTGTCGTGCCATAGTCGCACGGATGGTTTTTGCGTTGACATTCGGGTTGCCGTCCATGTCACCGCCGACCCAGGATGCGAAACTCAGGAGGTTCGGTACCTGCAGTTGCCTACCCTCGTCGCCGTAAACACGTATGGCGGCGTTTTCTATGTCTTCGTAAAACGGTGGCATGGCCTGATATAGAACGTCCGTTATAAAAAAAAGCACGTGTTCGAGTTCATCGGCGACAGTCATCTGTTCCGATGGATGTTCATCCGTTTGCCAACCGGTCGTGATCTCGAGCTTTATATTCTCCAGGCAGACATGGGTCTCCTGCGCCGTCATCGTCGGGTTCAACATCTCGATCATTCGCCGCACGATGCGCTGCTCTTTTCTAAGAATCGTGCGTCGAGTTGGTTCCGTGGGGTGCGCGGTGAACACCGGCTCTATGTGTATTTGGTTCAGCAGCGCCTGAAGGGCATCCAGGTCGAAGCCCGCCGCTTTCAGTTTAACGAGAGTCTCTTCGAGTCCGCCGGGTTGGAACTGGCCCACTTCCTGCAGGTACTCGCGGCGCCTCCTGATCCGATGCACCTTTTCGGCCGTGTTGACCATCTGAAAATAAGTCGAAAACGAGCGGATCACCTCCATTGCAAGCAACGGATCAAGGCCCGTGATCAGGTCCGAGAGTTCCTCGCCCGGCTTCTCGTTACCCTCTCGTCGCCGGATGGAACGAAGTCGGGTACTCTCTACAAGCTCGAATAGTTCGGCGCCGCCTTGCTCCTTGATGAGATCGCCGACAAGGGCTCCGAGCATGTGCACATCTGCCCGTAACGCCTGGTCTTTGTCCTCGAACGTGATGTCCTGTCTGCGCAGCGCTCTTCGCATGGTCTCGGCCGGTTTTAAGCAGAGCCTATCCCAGAGTTCCCCACGAGCCGCGTTTCGGACACATTGGCTCGGATACGGGAGGCGTGCCGCGTCGAATGGCCATAGCGCATTCGCAAGGCGCGCAACAATGTATCCCGGGCCAATGCGTAGAAACCCGTACGGAAAGCGCCTTCGCAGGCGGTCTGCAGCGTTGTTCGTCGCTCAAGTGAAACAACCACATTTCGCTCCTCGCGCCTTGCAGCCCATCCCGGAAAGTCCGCTTCGCGGCCACGCGAAATTCTGAGATAGGTTCTAATCGCGAAAGTTCTCGTACTGCAAGGGCAAATCTACATCTGTGTCTTTGAGTAAGCTGATGACGGACTGCAGGTCGTCCCGCTTCTTGCCGCTCACCCGCAGCTTGTCACCTTGAATCGCCGTCTGCACCTTAAGCTTCCGGCCTTTGATTGTCTTGACGAGGCTTTTCGCGAGAAGGGTCTCGATTCCTTTGCGCAGCAAGACGACCTGCGTCGCCTGGCTGAGGGTAATCTGCGGATCTTCCTCTTTCATGCATCTGACATCGACGCCCCGCTTCGAAAGTTTTTGACGAAGAATGTCCAGCATCTGTTTCAGCTGAAAATCGGACTGCGTCGTGAGGGTGATGAGTTGGCCTTCAAGCTCGTACTTAGAACCCGTGCCTTTGAAATCGAAGCGCGTGTGGACTTCACGATTCGCCTGATCAACCGCGTTACTGACTTCGTGTGCATCGAAATTGCTTACTACATCAAACGACGGCATTTTCGAAAAACCTCACAGCTAATGTTGGCAGGACAGCAAGTGTATCGCGCCGCGACAATAGCAAAAACTCTGCATGCTGCCCAGTTAGTCGGGCGGCGCCGGAACGCGCAGAAGATGACAATGCACACCAGCCACTCCATCAATATCACTTTGCAGGAGTACCAGTCCACGGATGGACCGATATGTTGCAAGAATCCATAGCTTTTGATGTGCTTTCGCCTCGGCAGGAGGAGGCCCATTGCACGCCAGGCTCGGCGACAGACATTGCCTCCGGCCTGGCCGGCAGTCTGCAGGACCTGGGGCTTACGGCCGACCTCCTCAAAAGCGGCAACGGCATCACAGCCGAAGGTACAGACCTGCAGGTGTGGCCCCAAGAGATCCGGCGGTGTGACGTGGCGATGGAACACTTCCTGAACCGGCTTGCCGGGGTACTCTACGATGGTGTGCCGGTCACATTGTCGCTGAAAGAACTTGGCCCGGACGACGACGGGATCGAGGATCTCGAGATTCTCTGTTCTGCTGTTCGGGGGTTTCTTGGTGCAGACAAGGCGCTTTTGTCGAAAATCGGCCTGTGTCTGCATTCCCATCAAATACCGTTGCAGGCGTACTTGCTGATTTCACGCACGCTGTTGGGGTCCGGCCCGCGATACGTAATCCTGGACAGCCTGCAGATGAAGCACCACAAGAACAGCAGGGTCGAGGAAGAGACCGAAAAGAACTGGTCGTTTCTCTGGCGCCAGCGGGACTTAGGGGTTCCACTGTTGCCCGCGTATGGGGCGGGTGTGAGAACGGGCTGCCCACTGCTTGGGGACGAGGCCGCCGAAGCGGTAACGCCACTGCACGGAATACAGGTGCCGGTCGGATCGGCCTGGCTGCCGATCGGCTTGCACCTGCCACATTTCGCCGACGACAAGGGCCAGATCGGCTGGCCGCTGCTGGAATCGGTGCTCGAATCCATCATTGATCTCGGCGATCAGTTGCTCGACGTGCTGAGCTGGGCGACAGCCAGTCAGCGTAGTGACGCATATTTGAATCGCAGGCTCGCGATTATAGTTTCCGGTATCGGTGACCTGGTTCAAATGCACGGCAACGATCCCGGGTGTCTTAAATGCCTGCAGTGGGTCGACGGGATCATGCGGCGCGTGCGAGAGACCCTGTGGGACCGGTCACATGTTATCGCCGGCCAGACAGGCTTGCTGCCGGCGCTGGCGCGCTCGGATCCGTCCGGCGGCCTCTGCGATCATTCACACAGGCAGAACTGGCAGCGACGCTGGCATCTGGCCCTGGCAAGCTCGGCGGTAAGACACCGCAACTTGCTGGTCATGTCGCCGTATTCTGTGCTGCCGGAATGCGGCGACGACACCGCCGGATTCACCGATCTCCTTCCGATTCTGGGCCATGCCGATGCTTATGCATTTGCCAGCCCACCGCCATCCGGCAGCTGGAATATCGGGGATTTCAAGCGATTCCACAGGAGAGCATGGGCTGTCATGCAGCAACGAAATGCCAGCTCTCTCATTGCGGCCGGGGTATAGATTAATATACGGTCTGTCTCCAAATACCGACGAGACGCCGTTGCAACCAATTACACCAGATTCGCATGGAATCGCTGTCTTGCTGCTCACCGTAGTAGCATTAGTCCTTTTTACGCGTGACCGCATCCCGCTGGAATCCTCGAGCCTCGGAATCCTCATCCTTCTGATCGCGGGTTTTCAATTCTTTCCTTACACCAGCGATGGCGTAACCCTTGGCCCGATCGAGTTCTTCGCGGGCTTCGGCAATGAAGCGCTCGTTACGATTTGCGCGCTCATGATCGTCGGCAAGGCACTCGAGACGACCGGTGCATTGCAGCCGCTCGCAACAATCGTTGGCCGCGCGTGGACCACACGACCGGTGCTGGCGCTCTTTGTCACACTTGTAGCCGCGGCGGTCTTAAGCGCTTTCATGAACAACACGCCCATCGTCGTTCTTCTGATGCCGATACTGGTTGGCGTCTCGCTCAGGGCTAAATTTCCGGTATCCAGTGTCATGCTACCGATGGGTCTGGCGACGATCATCGGCGGAATGTCCACGACGATCGGCACATCGACGAACCTTCTGGTCGTCGGCATTTCTCACGATCTCGGCATGGAACATTTTTCGATGTTCGACTTCATGCTGCCGGTTGCACTCGTCGGCGGAGTCGGTATTGCTTTTCTCTGGCTGATCGCGCCGCGACTGTTGCCTGATCGCGATCCACCGATGGCAGATACATCGCCGCGAGTGTTTTCGAGTCAGCTATACATCAAGGAAGGTAGTTTCGCCGACGGCAAGAGCCTGTCGGAAGTCCTCGCAAAAACCGACGGACACATGCGGGTGGACAGGATACAGCGCAGTGAATCTCTGTTTCTTGCCAAATTACCGTCGGTGATATTGCAGCCCGGAGATCGCCTGTTCGTTAAGGACACGCCGGACAACCTCAAGCACTTTGAGCGCCAGTTGGGCGCCACGCTTTACAACGTGTCAGACATCGAGCATCCGGTGGACGAAGACACGCCGCTGGAAGCGGCGGGACAGCAGCTTGCGGAAGTGGTTGTCACGCGCGGATCTCCGCTGCATCTGCGAAGTCTTGCGGCTGCTCGATTCAGCAGCAGTTATGGACTTCTGCCGCTGGCGCTCCACAGGGCGCGGGCCCCCAGCGCGCAGGTTACCGGCGATCTCAATATGATTCGCCTGCGGGCGGGCGATGTACTTCTTGTTCAGGGCTCGCGGGGTTCCATCGATAGCCTGAAAGCGAGTGGCAACATGCTCGTGCTCGACGGCACGACAGACCTGCCGCATACCCATCGCGCCAACCGTGCATTGGTGGCGATGGCACTGGTCGTGCTTGCGGCGGCTTTCGGCATCGTGCCCATCTCGGTCAGCGCAATGATCGGTGTCGGAGCAATGATGGCGATGGGATGTCTGTCGTGGCGGGATGCGGCACACGCGCTGTCGGTCCCGGTCATAATGATCATCGTCACGAGCCTTGCGCTCGGCAAGGCCCTGATGGGCACCGGTATGTCCGATTACCTCGCGATGAGCTTCGTCAGCGTAGCCTCCGGCATGGAAATACCGGTCATGTTGAGCGTGTTCATGCTCATCATGACGGTGTTGACGAATGTCGTCTCCAACAACGCTGCAGCCGTTATCGGCACCCCCATCGCAGTCGCAATTGCGCACCAGCTTGGCGCCAACCCCGAGCCTTTCGTGCTCGCAGTGCTTTTTGGCGCCAACATGAGCTATGCGACCCCGTACGGTTATCAAACGAACCTGCTCATTCTGAGTGCCGGCGGCTACAGATTCTCCGACTTCATGAGGGTCGGCATACCGCTCACGATTATCATGTGGATCGGTTTCTCCATCGTCCTGCCCTTGTTGTACGATCTCTGACGGTCGCCATTTAAGCTTGACGAAGGCCCGGGTCACGGAGATACTCAGACCCATGAATACACGCTACACACAGCACTGGTCCTGGCTGCTCCTTGAGGAGTGGGCGGCTGGCTGACGTTTAGCACAGCAGAACGAATTCAAAAGCCCATCTCCGCCATACCGTGGGGGTGGGTTTTTTTATGGGTGATAGGATCTATTTATGCAAGCACCATTTGACATCGCAGCAGACCTGGATACGCCGGTATCGGCGTATCTCAAGCTTCGGTCCTTAGGCCCGCGGTTCCTGCTCGAGAGCGTGGAAGGCGGCGAACGGCTCGCACGATATTCTTTCCTCGGCTTCGGAGATGCGCTCGAGGTCCGCCTTGAAGGTCAGACATTCTCGATCGGGGACCAAGTCAGCGAGCGCCCGCAAAACCAGGCCGATTACCTCAGTCTGCTCAGATCCGCGCTGGCCGCGGCACCGGAACCGAAACCGCTGGTCGAGGGGCTGCCATTCTCCGGCGGTCTCGTCGGCGTATCAGGCTATGACGTCGTGCGCCTGTTCGAACGGCTGCCGAGGAATACTGTGCCACAGACGGGCATTCCCGAGGCGGCATTTACGGCCCCGTCATCCGCGCTGGTGTTCGACCACCTGACCCGTCGCGTCGCACTACTGCACGATGGGGCGGACGCTGAACGCGAAGCACTTAGAAAGGAAGTGATCAGACTTCTTCGCGGCGCCGTACCGTCGAACGGAGATACCATAAAGACATCCGCGGCCACCGGTAGCATGACCGAGAAGCAGTTCACGGAACGGGTAGAGGCCTGCAAGGAGTACATCGCCGCAGGCGATATTTACCAGATCGTCTTGTCTGTTCTGTTTCGTGGTGAATCGAACGTGCAGCCATTCGAGGTCTATCGAGCATTGCGCTTGCTGAATCCGTCGCCTTACATGTTTTTTATCGAATTCGGTGACCTCAAAGTCGTTGGCTCATCGCCCGAAGCACTGGTCAAACTGAATGGCAGAACCGCATCCCTCCGGCCGATTGCCGGTACCTCGCCTCGCGGCAAGACGCGCGACGAAGACAAGCAAAACGAGATCGATTTGCTGGACGATCCCAAGGAGTCGGCCGAACACGTGATGCTCGTCGATCTGGCACGCAACGACCTCGGCCGGGTCGCGACCGCGGGAAGCATCCATGTCGACCCGTATCGTGCAATCGAGCGATACAGCCACGTTATGCACATCGTCAGCGGCGTTCAGGGCGAACTCGCCCCCGAGTACGATGCGTTCGATCTTTTCGCTGCGAGTTTTCCGGCAGGCACTCTGGTAGGTGCGCCCAAAGTTCGGGCGATGGAAATCATCGAGGAAATGGAAGATGTAGGTCGTGGGCTGTACGCTGGCACGGCCGGCTACTATGACAACGGTGGCGATATGGATCAGGCGATCACGATCCGCACACTCGTATTCAATGGCAATGAGTACAGTTACCAGGCCGGCGCCGGGGTGGTCGCAGACAGCGTGCCCGAGCGGGAATATCAGGAAGTCCTCGCGAAGAGCGCAATACTTCGCCGAGCCCTCGAGATTGCGGGAGATGGCTTGTGAAGCCCGAAAATGTGCGCATCCTGCTGATCGATAATTACGACTCGTTCACCTACAACCTCGTGCAGGCATTCGCGGCCCAGGGAGCCGAAGTGCTCGTCTACCGAAATGACGAAATAGGGCAAGACCAGGCACTCGAGCTCCAGCCAACGCATCTCGTCATCTCACCCGGTCCGGGGCGGCCTGAGGACGCTGGCGTATCGCTTGCGATGATCGATACGTTCGCAGAGAAGGTGCCGATGCTCGGCGTGTGCCTCGGCCACCAGTGTCTTGTCAGTCACTTTGGCGGCCGGATCGTACGAGCCGAACGGCTGATGCACGGCAAGACATCCATGGTGAAGCACGATAGCAAGACCATATTCGAAGGACTTGCTGAGCCGTTCGAAGCGGGCCGTTATCATTCCCTGTGTGCGGAGCAGGCCTCGCTTCCGGATAGTCTGGAGCTGACGGCGCAGACGGCACGGGGAGAAATCATGGGTGTGCGGCACAAGGAACTGCCGCTCGAAGGCGTGCAGTTTCATCCCGAGAGTGTGCTGACGCCCGAGGGTGATAAATTGATGACCAACTTCATGCGGATGACATGAGATGAGTAACAGCCAGCTGCTGGACCGAATCCTCAACGGCGAATCTCTGGCCGAGTCGGAGGCCGCCGCGCTGATGCACGATCTGGCTGCCGGGGAAATCGAGCCCGCGCTCGGCGGGGCGTTGCTTGCCGGGCTGCGAGCCAAAGGGGAAACAGCGGACGAGATACGTGGCTTCGCGATGGCGATGCGAGACCTGGCACTGCACCCGGACATACCCGAGGGGGCGCCGACCGTCGATACGGTTGGTACGGGTGGTGACGGCTCAGGCAGCTTGAACCTGTCGTCGGGCACCGGCTTGCTTGCGGCAGCCTGCGGCGCTCGTGTCGTCAAGCACGGTAACCGATCCATATCCAGCAAGTCGGGCAGTGCCGATATGCTCGAACAACTCGGCATGCCGTTACCGCTCGATGAGAAGGCGGTTATTGATTGTCTTGCAGCCTTAAATTTTACGTTCCTGTTTGCACCGGCCTTCCATCCGGCGATGAAAGCCATCATGCCGGTGCGGAACTCACTCGGCGTGCGGACTGTCTTCAATATGCTTGGACCACTAACCAATCCCGCAGCGCCACCGTGTCAACTCATCGGTGCATTCAGCAAGGACGCTGCAAGACTCATGGCAGACACGCTGGCCGGCATGCCGATCGAAAGAGCTTTCGTTGTACACGGCGACCCCGGGTGGGATGAAGCGACACCTGTAGGCGATTTTGTTCTTTTTGATGTTCACCCGGGCTCGGTCGATGAAACCGTCAGGACTCCGGAGCAATATGGGCTGAACAGATGTGCGCCTGAAGAACTGGCGGGCGCCGATGCAGCATACAACGCGAACGAACTCCGCCGCGTATTCAACGGAGAAGACAAGGGCCCGCATCGCGATGCTTTACTGATGGGCACTTCGCTCGTGCTGGAAGTCCTGGGTACGGCTAAAAACGTGAAAGAAGGCGTCGATATGGCTGCAGCAGGGATAGATGATGGCGCCGCGAAAAAACTCCTCGTCGACCTGAAAGCACATTTCGAGACTTAAGGAACCTCTTATCTTGCGTCCAAAATGTCCAATGTCTGCGTTGCGAATCTGCGCGAGCCAGCTCACGTGCGATCCGCGCCTTGAATCTGAACATTTTGAATCACAATCACTTTCGCCCGGAATAAATCAGAGGTTCCTTAAGTGAGCGATTTTCTCAAAACGATGGCCAGAGCAAGCGCAGACAGGGCGTCGGCTGCAAAGGATATCGTGCGGTCCTCCGGGCTGGACCTCCCGGTCATTCCGCTTGACCTCGGAAATTTCGACGTAATAGCCGAGATCAAAAACCGATCGCCATCAGAAGGTGCCCTTGCCAACGAGGCTTTGAATCGTGGTGAACAGGCCGGTCGTTACGCTGCAGCCGGCGCTGCAGCAATCTCAGTATTGACAGAGCCGACGCAATTCGCGGGCGAACTCGCACACCTGGAAGAGGTCGTAGCTGCGGTCAATGGCAGTTCCGTTCCAGTGATGCGAAAAGATTTCTTGGTAGATACGGTGCAGATCCTCGAAGCGAGGGCGGCAGGCGCAAGCGGCGTGTTACTCATTGCAACAATGTTGTCCGATGAGCAATTACATAACATGCTGAGCTGTGCATACGAGCACAATATGTTCGTCTTACTTGAATCCTTCGATGAAGAGGACCTTCGTCGTTCGATGGTATTACTCGACGATGCCTGCCATCGTGATCAGGCGGAGTCGAACAAACTCCTTTTCGGCATCAACACGCGGGACCTTCGCACATTGCATGTCGATCCCGAGCGTTTGAAGACGCTCGGCGCTCACTTGCCGCAAGGCGTTGCCTGCGTTGCCGAGAGCGGTTTGCACGATGGCCACGACGCAGCAGCGGCGGCTGGCTGGGGATACAGC
>Ga0209980_10001493_pt1 | contig 12843 bp, 13 predicted proteins | sample CR02metaG_FD_183611 | JGI IMG/M metagenome (GOLD analysis project Ga0209980, IMG submission 183611) | Deep subsurface microbial communities from Mariana Trench to uncover new lineages of life (NeLLi) - CR02 metaG (SPAdes) (version 2) | ecosystem: Environmental > Aquatic > Marine > Ocean trench... | reverse complement strand
TTCAGTGGTCATCATGACGGCGCGCGCCGAGAAGTCCAGCAACGGCGATGCACTGCAGCGCCAGGTAATGGAGCGCTGGAACCTGGCCGAACTGGGCGCGGCGTATCAGTCTTTCCTCGATCGTTACCGGCCGGTATTGCGTTACCTTTCGGCCAAGCGTATACCCGACCCGGAACGCGCCTTCGCGCTGCGCACTTTGCTGATCCACGACTACCGCCGGATCCTGTTGCGCGACCCGGAACTGCCGCTCGACATGTTGCCAAACGACTGGGCCGGTTTCGATGCGCACAACACTACCGCCGACATTTACAAATGCATCGGCGCGAGTTCAGCCACCTGGTTCAGTAACACCATGAAAAAAGCATCGGGCAACCTGCCCCCTGCAGATTCAGTCTTTTTCAAGCGCTACGGCGGCATCCCCGAGCGCCGCTGCTAAAAAAGCCCGTTCATTTGAGCTTTTCTTTGATCCTGGCTGCTTTGCCTTCGAGGCCGCGCAGATAGTAGAGCTTGGCGCGCCGGACATCACCGCGACGCTTGATCTTGATGGAGTCGATCTGTGGACTGTGGGTCTGGAAGACGCGCTCCACGCCGATGCCATGGGATATCTTGCGAACGGTAAAGGAAGAGTTCAGTCCACGGTTACGGATGGCGATGCACACGCCTTCGAAAGCCTGGATCCGTTCGCGGTTGCCTTCTTTCACTTTCACGCTGACGATGATGGTGTCACCCGGTGAAAATTCGGGGAATTCGTTGTTCATCTGTTCCGCATTGATTTCATCGATGATGTTAGTCATTTTCCTGATCCTTCATTACCAATCCCTAATTACAAATTATCAATTGCCAACTCTTTCACTGCCGGCCGCTTGGTTCAGCATCTTCGCGCTTGAATTCCGCCAACAGGGCTCTCGATTCCGTATCCAGTTCCAGCCCATTGAGTAAATCCGGCCTTCTCAGCCAGGTGCGGCCCAGTGACTGTTTTTTTCTCCACCGCCTGATTGCCCCGTGGTCACCGGATAATAACACCGGCGGCACTTCCAGTCCGTCGACTTCCTCCGGGCGGGTATAGTGCTGGCAATCCAGCAAACCGTCCGTAAATGAATCCTGCTGTGCCGATTGCTCGTCTCCAAGCACACCTGGCACCAAGCGTGTAATTGCGTCGATGATCACGGCTGCCGCCAGTTCACCTCCACTGAGAATATAGTCACCAACGGACCATTCCTCGTCAACTTCCAGTTCGATCAACCGTTCGTCGATACCCTCGTATCTGCCGCAAACCAGGATCAAATGCTCGCGCTGAGCCATTTCCCTGACGACTGCCTGGTCGAGCCGCCTCCCTTGCGGGCTGAGCAGACTCACCTGCGCCTTGCCACCGGCTGACTCCCGTGCCGCACGAATGGCGCTGCGTAACGGCTCAACTGCCATCACCATTCCCGGCCCACCGCCGTAGGGTCGATCATCTACCGTATGGCGCCTGTCCCGGGCAAAATCCCTGGGATTTAGTAACTCGAGCCGGACTTTTCCTTGCCGAATCCCGCGTCCTGTCACTCCCAAATCAATCAATGGTGTGAATTCTTCCGGAAACAGCGTGATAACCTGTATTTTCATCCGGTGTTCACTAAAAATCCGGGTCCCAATCGACTACGACCAATCCTTTATCCAGGTCTACGTTTTTGACGTACTGCCCCAGCACAAAAGGGATCAAGCGTTCACGTTCGCTCTGCAACACCCCTTGTACCACCATCACGTCATTGGCCCCCGTGGCCAGCATGTTACGAATGATGCCGAGATTGGTGCCATCTTCCAGTTGGACTGCCAGGCCCACCAGGTCTGTCCAATAAAACTCTTCATCCGTCAATGAGGGAAGCTGGTCACGATAAACAGCAATTTGCCGGTTGACCAGGCCTTCCGCCTGGTCGCGATCCTTTACTGTTTCAAGCATGGCAATCAAGTGTTTGCCGTGCTTTTTTCCCTGCTCAACATGTACCGCTTCCAGCTGATCTCCCACCAACCAGGGTTGATATTCAAAAATAGCCTCTCGCGGTTCGGTCAGTGAATAGATTTTCAACCATCCACTGATTCCATGCACACCAGAAATATGGCCTAGCGGTACAATTTTCCGCTTTTCAGCGTCTTCGGGGCTCACCACACCGTACCTGGCCGAATCAGGAAGCCTGGGCGCGGGCCTCGGAAACCAGCGATTTCACACGGTCGCTGAGTTGGGCGCCTAGACCCGTCCAGTAATCCACGCGATCCAGATCCAACCGTAAACGCTCTTCATGGCCACGAGCCATGGGGTTGAAAAACCCAACCCGTTCGATCCTACGGCCGTCGCGAGCCTTGCGGCTGTCAGTCACGACAATATGATAAAACGGAACTTTTTTCGCGCCACCACGTGACAATCTGATTTTTACCATTTTTCAAAATCCACTATGTTTCAATATCTAAAAATTAATTACGCGTTACCAACAACTTATAGGTCACTTTATCTGCCCCGGCGTAACTTTCACCGGAACAACCACGTTGCTTGATTTCGCGGCGTTCTGCCCGGCACTAAGGACGAGTACAAACGAAGCAGCAAACCGGGCATTCTACCGCTTTTTTAAACGAAAGAAAATACCGCTTAAATTAATCCTTGCTGCCACGGGCCTGTGATCGCAACGGTAATTCCGGGGTTATAGATGTTGACGAAAAGCCATTGGCCATCACCGGAGAAAGTAACACCGGCCCATTCACTGTGAAGTACGGTCGTGGCCAGGTCATGGCCGTCGTGAATTCCGTCTAGCCTGGGGTTGATCTGGCAGAACCGGAATAGTTCACCTTTTGCTGTCAGCCCGGCTAATTTTTGTGCCGCGGTATTCGCGTTGACGCGATCCTCGCACAGGACCAGGCTGCCGCGGGGGCTCATGACAATGTTGTCCGGACCCGAAATTACCCCATGCCCCGGAGACTCGTAGATCAGCCAAACCACCTTCCGGTCGATGTCGTATTGATAGACATAACCGGACCTTGCCTTGCCGCCAATCTTGCTGGTGAAATACACCTGACCGTCGATACAGGTACAACCCTCCAGCGAGATAAAAACGGACCCGCCAGCGGCCAGGCCTTGTTTCACTACTCCATCACCTTCCCTGTTCTGGCTGGTGAAACCCTGTTCGGGGTTAGGGATATCGACCCATTCGACCGGCATCTCTTGTCCTGGAACCAGGCTGTCGCGCATGTCACGCCCGCCATCAACCCGCATCATTTGCAGAGCGCCACCTCGCAGTAACTTGCCTGGAACGTCGGGAATGAAGCGGTAAAGGCCGGCCTGCGGGTTCAAGTCCTCGGTGAGATAGGCAATGCCACTGCGATCATCAAAGGCGACTGCTTCGTGATAAAACTGCCCCATGGCAACAATCGGTTCGGGCCGGGCAATTCCTTCGGCCGGTACTTCAAACACGTAACCGTGGGGGCGTCGGGCGTCTTCAATATTCCACAATGCCTGCCGAAAGGGTGCGGGTAAATGCAAAAGTTCGGGAGATATGGGACCTTCTTCACACGACAACCAGCTACCCCAGGGCGTCACACCGCCGGCGCAATTGATGAGCGTACCGCCAAGGCTAACCCATGAATCTTGCAGCGTTTCATCCGAGGTATCGAATACCAATGTCGTGGTACCGCCCCCGGTGATGTCATAGGCAAGATCCGGGTCCCCAATCGGACCACTGGAACCTGCCAGTTCGTGATTTCTGACCAGTGTTACCCGGCTACCCACATTCCGGATCACGGCCATCCCGTCTGCCAACATCGGCACCGGATGACCGTCGTGCAAGTCCGAGCCTGCCCATGAAAATGTCTTGTAGCGGAACCCCTCGGGCAACATCAACAGAGGGAGCCCCGTGGCCTCATCAAGCACCGGAGCCAACGGGCCCATGGCGTCACCTATGACCAGTTTTCCCTGTGTCGCGGTATATTTTGACAGGGCAACCAGGCCCAGCGACGCCACCCCTGCTGCAAGCAGGCTGCCGCTTATAAAATTTCGCCTGGTAGTGCTTACCATCCCGAACAGCCCTTAAAACGGCATCTTGCCTCCGGGCAAACCACCCGGCGGCAATTGTCCCTGCAATTTACCCATTTTTCTCATCATTCTCGACATCCCACCCTTGCCCATTTTCCGCATCATCTTGTGCATCTGGCCATGTTGCTTCAACAGGCGATTTACCGCCTGAATCTGCGTGCCAGAACCCAATGCGATGCGTTTTTTACGCGAACCACGGATCACGTCCGGGAAACGCCGCTCTTGGGGCGTCATGGAATTGATAATGGCAATCATCTGGCGGGTTTGATGGTCACCAACCTGGGCTTTTATCCCGTCCGGCAGATTACTCATCCCGGGTAGTTTATCCACCAGGCCACCGAGCCCGCCCATGTTCTGCATCTGTTCCAACTGTGAGCGAAAATCTTCCAGGTCGAAACCCCGGCCCCTGCGCATTTTCCGGACCAGTTTTTCGGCTTTTTTCTGGTCTACCTTGCGGTGAATGTCCTCCACCAGCGATAAAACATCACCCATACCCAGGATGCGCGAAGCAACGCGCTCAGGATGAAACGGCTGGAGCGCGTCCGTTTTTTCGCCGAAGCCAAGGAATTTCACCGGCTTGCCGGTAATCTGCCGCACGGACAGGGCGGCACCACCACGGGCGTCACCATCCGTCTTGGTCAATATAATCCCGGTCAGATCCAGCGCCTCGTTGAAGGCAGCGGCCGAGTTTGCAGCATCCTGGCCGGTCATGGCATCAACCACGAACAGGGTTTCGTGTGGCGATATCGCGGCATGAATCTGGCGGATTTCTGTCATCATTTCTTGATCGACATGTAAACGACCGGCCGTATCCACCAGCAACACGTCACACATTTGTTGACGTGCGGCATGCATTGCGTCTTTCGCAATGTCCTCCGGCTTCTGATCCGTCCTTGAGGGCTGGAAAATCGCACCAACCTGGTCTGCCAGGGTTTTTAGTTGCTCGATGGCGGCCGGGCGGTATACATCGCATGAAACAACCATCACCCGCTTTTTTTCCTGCTCGATCAGCAGGCGGGCCAGTTTTGCTGTCGTCGTGGTTTTACCCGACCCTTGCAGACCTGCCAGCAATATCGGCACCGGAGGCTGGGCTTTCAGATCGAGTGCCTCGTTGTGCACACCCATGATCTGCACCAGTTCATCGTAGACCAGTTGCACCATGGCCTGACCGGGTGTGAGACTCTTCAGGAATTCCCGGCCGAGTGCTTTTTCGCGCACCCCCTCGATAAAAGACTGGACTACCGGCAATGCGACATCAGCTTCCAGCAAGGCGATCCGTATCTCACGCAGGGTATCCTTGACACCATCCTCGGTCAGGCGGCCTTTGCCGCGCAATTGTTGTACCGTGCGTGACAGTCGCTCGGTTAGATTTTCAAACATGAATCACTCTGGAAAATAAAGTTTGAAGTACTAGGCTATTATAGCCGCAGAACTCACCGTAGCTCGGACTGAAATGACCCACGATTTATCATTGATTCTGGCAGCAATTTTCTACGTTGTGGCGGCAGTCTTGCTGTACAAATCCATAAGGACTCCACGCTTAGCCTGGAGGCGCACCTCATTCACCTTTGCCCTGGTGGGTGTGCTGTTTCATACCATAGCACAGGCCAATCACTGGTTTGGATCCGCAGCGCCTGATGTCAACCTGGCGCACCTGGGATCTCTTTGTGCACTGGTCATTATACTATTGCTGATCGGTTCGGCGTTCACACGCAATACACTCTATGACGCAGGACTGGTGGCCTTGCCCATTGCGGTCGGCGTGGTAATGCTCGAGTGGGTTTTACCACAGGATGCGATCCCGATGACCGAGCTTTCAACCGGTATTGCGGTGCATCTGATCAGCTCAGTCCTGGCATTTGGCGTGCTTAGCATTGCCGGTGTCTATGCCCTGTTTGCCGCCATCATTGATCATTTCCTGAGACATCATCAGCTCAATTCGCTGGTCAAAACCCTGCCCGCGCTGGAAATTTTGGAAAGCCTGCTTTTCAAGCTGATCACCACCGGCTTATTGCTACTCTCAATTTCCCTGCTTTCCGGTCTCTTGTTCATCAACGACATTTTTGCCCAGCATCTGGTCCACAAAACGGTGCTGTCCATCATGGCATGGTTGGTGTTCGGGCTCCTGTTATGGGGACGCTGGCGTTACGGCTGGCGCGGTAGCCTGGCGGTGAGAATGACGCTGGCCGGAATCATACTGCTGCTGTTAGCGTATTTTGGCAGCAAGCTGGTGCTGGAAGTTTTCCTGGGACGCAGCTGGCGATCCTGATTCATGGTAGAAATTCCTCTAGGCAGTTTGTACATCACCCTGGTCATCCTGATCATTCTCTCAGGTTTTTTTTCCAGTTCCGAAACCGGGCTGATGGCGTTGAACAAGTATCGCCTGCGGCATCTTGCCAAACAGGGACACCGTGGCGCACGGACTGCGCAAAAACTGCTGCAAAAACCGGACCGCCTGATCGGCTTGATTCTCCTGGGAAACAACCTGGTGAATATTCTTGCGGCCTCGATCGCTACCGTAATCGGCATTCGGCTTTTCGGTTCCAACGGTATCTGGATCGCCTCGATGGTGATGACGGTGGTTGTATTGATCTTTGCCGAGGTGGCGCCAAAGACTGTTGCCGCCGTACATCCGGAACGCATTGCGTTTCCAGCTTCGTACGTTTTGACCATTCTGTTGAAGGTTCTTTACCCGCTGGTCTGGCTGGTTAACACACTGGCCAACTTTGTTTTAAAGCCTTTCAAGGTCCGCACCAACGTGGATGTGATCGAGCGGCTTAACCGGGAGGAGTTGAGAACCCTGGTACAGGAAGGCGGCATGATTCCACGCGACCATCGGCGCATGCTGGTTAATATTCTCAACCTGGAGCAGGCAACTGTGGAGGACGTGATGACTCCCCGGCAGGATATCGTCGGCATCAACCTCGATGATGATTGGGAGGATATCCTGATCCAGCTAACCCAGACCGTCTATACACGCCTGCCGGTTTTCAGGGAGAGTATCGACCAGGTGGAGGGTTTGTTGCATATCCGAGCGGTCATCGCCGAGCTTGCACACGGCGCCCTCACCTTTGACAACCTGAAACGTTCGGTGCGCAAACCCTACTTCATTCCGGAGGGCACCGGGCTCACCCAGCAGTTGCTCGAATTCCAGTCCAGGGAACGACAGATGGGCCTGGTTGTGGATGAATACGGAGACATCCAGGGATTGGTGACACTGGATGACATCCTGGAAGAAATTGTCGGCGAATATACCTCTGACAGCCGGGCGAGAACCCGTTACGTGCGCAAACTTGACGACGGCAACTACCTGGTCGACGGCATTATCACTATTCGGGCGCTCAACCGCAAAACAGGTTGGGATTTGCCTGAAGAAGAAGCCAGTACACTCAACGGTTTGCTGCTGGAAGAACTGGCTGATATTCCAGCAGGTAATACCAGTATCAGGATCGGCCGGCACATCATGACTATCGTCGAAATCAAGGACAACGTGATCAGCAAAGTCATGGTCAAGCCTAACCAGGCGCCTGATTGATTGTTGAGGCTGATCACGATCCACCATTTGTGATCAAGAATAGTTGCACCTGGTTTGCAGGCTATGTAGGGGGCCTTATTTTCTCAGTCCAAAGCTTGATCCAGCGCTGCAGAGACACTTCGCACGGGAACGACGGACAATCCTTTTATGGGCTTGCGCGGGGCGTTGGCAGCCGGCACCAGGGCGTGGTCAAATCCATGGCTGGCGGCTTCAGACAAGCGCTGTTCACCATCGTGGACGGGGCGAATCTCACCGGACAAGCCCACTTCGCCAAAACAGATCATTTTTTGCCGCATCGGCTGGTCGCGGTAACTTGAAAATAATGCCAGCAACATGGGCAGGTCCGCCCCGGTTTCGGTGATCCTCATACCACCAACCACATTGATGAAAACATCGTAGTCAGCCAGGGCTACGCCAGCCTGGCGGTGCAGAACGGCAAGCATCATTGCAAGGCGATTGTGATCCAGCCCCAGCGCCACGCGGCGCGGGTTGTGAAGTTGGCTCTGATCGACCAGCGCCTGGACCTCGAGCAGTATGGGTCGTGTTCCTTCGCGGACAACCGTGATGACACTACCCGGCACCGGGTCTGAATGTCCCGCAAGGAAAATTGCGGATGGGTTCTTTATTTCCCTGAGCCCCTTGCCGGTCATCGCGAACATACCCAGTTCATTGATCGCACCAAATCGATTCTTGACCGCCCGAATCACCCGGTACCGGCTGCCACCGTCGCTTTCGAAATACAGTACCGTGTCCACCATGTGTTCCAGCACCTTGGGTCCCGCCAGGGCGCCTTCCTTGGTGACATGGCCCACCAGGATGACACAACACCGGTTCTGTTTTGCCCAACGCACCAGGCTGGCCGCAGATTCTCGGATCTGGGCAACAGAACCCGGAGCCGAAGTTAGGGCTTCTGAATAAACAGTCTGAATCGAATCGACAATCATCAGTTGGGGTTTTTCCTGCGCTGCATGACCGATAATCTGTTCAACTGAGGTTTCGGTCAGACAACGGATTTTTGCCAGGGACAGATCAAGCCTCCGCCCGCGCATGCCTAACTGTTCCAGTGACTCTTCACCGGTGATGTACAAGCAGGAATAACGACCAGCGAGCGCGGCCGCCAACTGCAACAATAACGTTGACTTGCCGATACCCGGATCTCCACCCAGCAGGATGACGGAGCCAGGGACAATGCCACCCCCCAGCACCCGATCAAGCTCTCCGACTCCGGTTGTCATGCGACTGACTGCAGAATGATCTACAGCAGCAAGGTCTTTGATGTCGTTGACCAACTGGCCGGAATAAGTGCTGAATCGTCCACCGGGACGGGATTCCGGCCGGGTTTCGACGATGCAGTTCCACTCCCTGCATTCGGGGCACTGACCGGCCCATTTACCCAGCAGGGCTCCGCAGTTTTCACATTGATAGCTGTTTTTAGTCTTGGCCATTTCTGATTCCCGGTTCCAGGGAGTTTTGTATCAGATTGCGCCCATGACCACCAGCCCATATCGCAATGGGATCGTTTTTCTTACAATAGCCATTAATTCAAATGGTGAACGAGACTGATGGAACGGCAACAGGAACAGGCACTGATTGGTGAATCCCCGGTTTTTCTCGAGATCCTGGAACATGTTTCCCGGGTTGCACAGTTAAACCGGCCGGTGTTGGTCGTTGGTGAACGCGGTACAGGCAAGGAACTTATCGCCGCGCGCATTCATTACCTGTCACCACGATGGGACCGCCCTTACGTCAAGCTCAATTGCTCCGCATTGGCCGAATCTCTGCTTGAAACGGAATTGTTTGGCCACGAGGCCGGCTCCTTCACCGGCGCCACCCGTCGCCGCATCGGGCGCTTTGAACTGGCCAACGAGGGCAGCCTGTTCCTGGATGAGTTGGCGAGCACCTCAGATCGGGTGCAGGAAAAAGTGCTGCGCGTGGTCGAATACGGTGAACTTGAAAGGGTCGGCGGAAATGACACCATCCACACCGATGTCCGCATCATCGGAGCCACCAACGAAGATCTGCCAGCCCTGGCCAAACAGGGAAAATTCCGTCCGGATTTGCTGGATCGCCTCGCTTTTGACGTGATTACACTGCCACCCCTGCGAGAACGCCGGGAGGATATTATGCCCCTGGCCGAACACTTTGCCGTCAAGATGTCCAGTGAGTTGGGACTGGTCCTTTTCCAGGGATTCAGAGAATCTGCCCGCGACTTGTTGTTGGATTATTATTGGCCTGGGAACGTGCGCGAACTCAAGAATGTGGTTGAAAGAGCCGTGTATTCTTCAGTCGGCAATGACCAGCCAATTGCATGGATTTCATTCGATCCGTTCGATTCTCCCTGGCGGCCGGGCGCACAGACCGAGGAACACGATTCCGGGATTTCCATGCCAAGTAATGCTTATGATTTCAAGGAGCACATCCAGCAACTCGAGATGTCATTACTTAAATCTGCGCTGCAAAAGTGTCGGTTCAACCAGAAAAAAACAGCGGTTTTTCTTGGCATGACCTATCACCAGCTGCGCGGTTACCTGCGAAAGTATGAATTGACCGACCAGGAAGACTAATCGTGAGCGGTGGGATATGCGTGTTCCGGCGCGTAATTGACGAATCGCAGCCATTGGCCCTGGAAAGTCAAAATGATCTTACCCGTCGGACCGTTGCGATGCTTGCCGATGATGATTTCAGCTTTGCCTTTTTCCGGTGTATCTTCGTTATAGACTTCATCGCGGTAAATGAAAATAATCAGATCTGCATCCTGTTCAAGAGAGCCTGATTCCCTGAGGTCAGCCATGATGGGTCGCTTGTTGGGCCGTTGTTCCAGGGCTCGGTTCAACTGGGACACAGCCACGACCGGAACACAGAGTTCCTTGGCAATTGCTTTCAACGACCGTGAAATTTCAGCAACTTCAGTGGCCCGGTTCTCCTTTGTGCCGGGAACTGACATCAACTGGATGTAGTCCACAACGATCAGTCCAATGTCGTGTTTACGCTTCAGCCGTCTTGCTCGAGCCCTGAGCTCGGATGGGGACAAAGAAGGTGTTTCATCGATAAAAATGCGGCTCTTATGCAGCAGGTTCATCGCTGAAGTCAACTTGGGCCAGTCCAGGTCATCGAGGCTTCCGGTTCTCAGCCGCGTCTGATCGATCTGACCCAGGGATGAAAACAATCGCATCACCAACTGCAGGGAGGACATTTCCATACTGAAAATGGCAACCGGCACAGCGTGTTTGATCGCCGCATGTTCTGCGATATTCATGGCTAGCGTTGTCTTGCCCATCGCCGGACGGCCAGCGATAATAATCAAGTCGGATGGCTGCAGCCCCGCTGTCAGCTTGTCAAAATCCTTGAATCCGGTCGGTATTCCCGTAATCTCGCCTTCAAATTCATGCAGCTCCTGGATTTTTTCAATCGCCTCTTTGATCGTTTCTTGTACGGTTACAAAATCCAACCCGGCTCGCATGCCCTGTTCTGCGATAGCAAAGATTTTTCTTTCCGCCGCTTCCAGCTGTTCCTTGCTGTCACGACCATCCGATGCAAAAACACCAGAGGTAATTTCTGAGCCGACATCAATCAGTTGTCGAAGAACCGACTTCTCACGTACGATTTCCGCGTAGGCTTTGACGTTGGCCGCGCTGGGTGTGCTGGAAGTCAGTTGGTTAACGTAGGAGCCGCCATCTATCTGGTCTGCCTTGCCGTGAGCTTCGAACCATTCCGTAACCGTCACCGCGTCGCAGGGTTTACTACGGTCATTTAACTCATGGATAGCGCGGAAGATAAGACGGTGATCTTCACGATAGAAATCGACTTCGGTAACCACATCGGCCACCAGGTCCCAGGCGAGCGGAGACAATAGCAGACCACCCAAAACCGCCTGTTCACCCTCAATGGAATGAGGTGGAACCTTTAAGTTCTCGATGCTAGCGAGTTTGGGTGCGGCCATACCTTTGCAATATTACACCATTATTCCGGGTTTACGATTACCTTGATGCTGGTTTCCACATCTGCATGCAGATGCAACACAACTTCGTGTTCCCCGGTGTAGCGGATTGGGCCTTCACCCATGATCACTTCAGCTTTGGAAACTTCATGCCCCATGGAAGTAAGCGCTTCAGCGATTTCGCGAGGGCCAATCGAGCCGTACAGTTTGCCTTCTTCACTGGCGTTCGCGGTCAGGGTGACCTCCACATCAGCAAAAGATGCACCGCGGCCTTGTGCAGAACCGAGCTTTTCCTGTGCCGTAGCTTCCAGCTCGGCGCGACGAGCTTCAAACTCGGCAATGTTTTCTGCTGTTGCGCGCATAGCCTTGCCGAGCGGCACCAGGTAATTCCGGCCGTAACCCGGTTTGACATTTACCTTGTCGCCCAGGTCGCCCAGCTTCAAAACTTTTTCAAGCAGAATCAGTTCCATTTTATTGCTCCTGATTGATCAGCAGATCAATGGTTGTCGGTATACGGCAGCAGCGACAGGTATCGCGCATGCTTGATGGCCCGGGACAGCTGGCGCTGGTAACGTGCCTTGGTGCCGGTAATCCTGCTGGGCACAATTTTACCTGACTCACCAATGTACAGCTTCAGCATGTTGATGTCTTTGTAATCAATTTCGGTGATGCCTTCAGCCGTGAAGCGACAGAATTTTCTGCGTCTGAAATGACGTGCCATGTTGGTTCTCCTGTTCCTGATCAGGCTTCAGCGCTTGCCGCGTCTGTCGTCTGTTTATTTGATTCATCGGCTTCCTGTTCTGCTACCGGCGTGGGTGCCTCTGCAACAGCCTCGGAAGTTTCCTCGACTGCTTCGTCTTCTACTTCATTAATATCCTTGGCGGCGGGCTCAGAGCTTGCCTCAGCAGCAGGTGATTCTTCAGCGCCTTGCGCTTTGATGGGAGCCTCACTTTTTTTATGCTCCGTTGCCGCACGCTTGCGCTCATCATAGCTGCGGTTTGAGCGGTCTTTTTCTTCTTTCGCCTTCATCATCAGGGACTGTTCGACTATCGCGGTCTTGCGCCGAACGGTCAGGTGTCGAAGCACGGCATCGTTAAATCGGAAAATCCCCTCGAGCTCAGACAAGGTATGGCTATCACATTCGATATTCATCAGGATGTAATGGGCCTTGTGCAGCTTGGCAATCGGAAAAGCCAGTTGACGCCGGCCCCAGTCTTCCAGACGATGAATCGTACCGTTTTTGCCTTCGATCAGGGCCCGATAACGTTCCAGCATGGCAGGAACTTGCTCGCTCTGGTCCGGGTGGACCATAAA
>Ga0209980_10001492_pt1 | contig 12844 bp, 9 predicted proteins | sample CR02metaG_FD_183611 | JGI IMG/M metagenome (GOLD analysis project Ga0209980, IMG submission 183611) | Deep subsurface microbial communities from Mariana Trench to uncover new lineages of life (NeLLi) - CR02 metaG (SPAdes) (version 2) | ecosystem: Environmental > Aquatic > Marine > Ocean trench >... | reverse complement strand
AACCGGGTGCGGTACACAGATTATTGAGTTGAACCATCAAGCTTATTCCTCAAGAAGTGACAACTGATTGCGTGGCACTCCTCGTCGTTCATTTTCATACCAGGTATGCGGCGCAATAGGCCGGGACGGTCGCGGCTTTTGACCTACTGTGATGAGCGCATATTCTTCGAGTACATCAAGAAATTCATCCGAGTATGAGTAGTCCAGAAAATTTAGATTCCAGAGTCCACCATTACGAATCCGTTCGTTAGGACTAAAGCGTCCCAGCCAATCGGCTGACGGCAAATCAACTGGACCAGACGGGCTGACCAGGAGGCCGATCACGTTCCGTTCAAGGTATGCTCGGTCACTTGCTGGGCCCGCTTCATCCTCAATGGCCAGCCAAAGGACGCTCATCGCACCGATGTGCTTTGACACCGCCTGTTCGAGATGCTCCTCTTTTTTCCGAATCATGGAATCAGCGGCCTGGCCAATCCCCCACGAAGAGACGCAAAAGCTAGAATCTCTTCCAGAAATGGCAGCACCTACGTGTAATCGAAAAATGGAGCTACGATGGTTGCCAACGCCGTTAACTGTGCCACGATGCGTTCGGAGACGGTTCCAAAGAGTTGCCTTTGAGCCACGGCTCACGCCGTGCGTTCCGACACGAACTATGCGAGGTTTGGCCCTGTTAGAACGGTACTCACCAGGCTCGAAGAAAAAATAGATGCCACTTCGGGGCCATTTCTGCCGCCCCGTGCAATTGGACAACAAGCGCTTGCCCCCAAGCCCAGTTTCGAGGAGCCCAATGGCACGGTACAGCCGTTCAAGATTGTGTTCTCGCATCACCTACGAAATTCGCTTCGAGAGCCATTGCAGTTGTTTACCGATTGCCAACCCTTTCATCGGCACCTCAAGCACACATCCGAATTCAATTATTCGTGGAACAAGATACTCTCTATATCGCTCGCCGGCGAGAACAATAATATGGTCGCCAGCTTGCAAACGCGTTGATAAGTCCGCCCAGACCCTCCGTGCCCATTGCTCGCGCTCGGCGCGAGGCTTCGTACGGAGGGTCTCTTCGTAAGGAGAGATAACTTGATAGGGATCAACCAAGCCGAACTTCGCAGAGAGAATGTACCAACTGTCACACCGCTCTTCGATGTACTTACGCGCCTTCTTGAAGAGGGGAGATTCATAGAGATCGCGGGCCTCAGCGGCTTGGGCACTCTTCCGGCTGACACAGGATACTAGGCCGATGGTCGCCATCCCTTAACTGCCGGCTGCAATACTATGCTCATGATGCCACGCGTGGTTATGTAAGACGCACGCATCACACTCGCCACACGGGGTCAGGCCTTCTGCGGACAGTCTTGGCTGATAGCAGCTCCAGGTATCTCCCTCAGCAAGTCCGAGTCGGCGCGCCTCTGCCGCGATCTGAGGTTTTGTTAACCGCATCAACGGGGTGACAATTTCAGGAGCGCCTGGGACTGCTAGTCCAATCATCTCTCTGTAGGCCTCAACGAACTCGGGCTTGCAGTCGGGGTATCCCGAAAAATCGACAGCATTTACCCCGATCCAAACTTCTCCCGCCCCGGCGCCCGCCGCTTCCGCGCATGCTAGGGTAAGAAAAACCACGTTCCGACCTGGCAGAAATGCTGGAGAGACCTCGGCACGAATTTTCTCGGGTGAACGGCCGACGGGAATTGGCCGCACTGGCTTGTCCCATTCGACCCGCAGCACCCGCCGCTGAACACCGAACCTTTGGCATTGTGCCAAAGCGAATTCCATTTCAATACGGTGACGCTGCCCGTAGTCGACGCCTAGACTGACAACCTCACGATCAGCCTCCCTTGCCAATAGAAGGCAGAGCGTAGAGTCCAGGCCTCCGCTATGTAGCACTATTGCTTTCATTTAACCCTCGATTAGACGGAGTTTACTCGGCAAGGAATCATTCGTCGAAGGAATTCTAGCCCGCGCCCTCGCCGCCTTCGATCAGCGGCACGAAGGCGACCGGCAGCATCTTGCGCTCGCTGGTCTTGCCCGTGGCGTCCTTGGTGACCAGCAGCAGGTCCTGCTCCTGGTCCTTGAACGGATAGCGGGCGGCGGTCGGGCTGCGGTCGACCGGGATCACCAGGCGGCCGCCGGGGGCGAGCTGCTCGATCAAGGCTGGCGGGATGCGGTGCCAGGCCGCTGCCGTGACCACGATGGCATCGTAGGGCGCGTGCTCGGCCCAGCCCTGGGCGCCGTCGCCGATGCGGGTCTCGGCGTTGGCGTAGCCGAGTGCGCGCAGGCGCTCGGCGGTCGGCCGCGCCAGTTCGGGCACCGCCTCGATGCTGTAGACCTGGGCCGCCAGCTCGGCGAGCACCGCGGTCTGGTAGCCGCAGCCGGTGCCGACCTCGAGCACCCGGTCGTGGGGACCCGGCGCCGCCATGTCGGTCATGACCGCGACGATGTAGGGCTGGGAGATGGTCTGGCCGTGACCGATCGGCTGGGGCCGGTTGTCGTAAGCCGCGGCCCGGTTGGCCGTGGGGATGAACTCGTGGCGCGGCACCTTCTCGAGCGCGGCCATGACGCGGCCGTCGAGCGCTTCCTTGCCCAGCCACTTGTGGGTCGCGGCGACCTCGTCGGCGATCTCGGCGACCAGCGCCTTGCGCGCGGCGGTCCTGTCGTTGCCGCTCATGGTTTCCGTCGCCTCCCCAACAAAACGGCCGCCCGCGGCGGGTCCTCGCGCGTAACCGGGTCTTGCAGTTTTGCCACTCTTAGCACATATGAGGCGCGGTTGAGGTGCGCGCGGGGATATTTCTGCCGCCGGCCAGGCCCGTGCCCGAATTTGCGCGCGCAAGCACCGAAAGGGAGACCATGTCGGAACAGAAGCTAAGCTTCCAGGCCGAAGTCAGCCGCTTGCTGGAAATCGTCGCCAACTCGCTCTACGCGAACAAGGAAATCTTCCTGCGCGAGCTGATTTCCAACGCCTCCGATGCCTGCGACCGCCTGCGCTACGAGGCGTTGACCCAGCCCGAGCTCACGGCCGCGGACCCGGAATACAAGATCACGCTCTCTTGCGACAAAAAGGCCAAGCGAGTCACGGTCGCCGACAACGGCATCGGCATGAACCGCGACGAGCTGATCGAGAACCTGGGCACCATCGCGCGCTCGGGCACCGCCAACTTCGTGCGCGAGCTCGAGGAAAAGCCCGAGGGCGTCAACTTGATCGGCCAGTTCGGCGTCGGCTTCTATTCGGCCTTCATGGTTGCCGATAAGGTCGAGGTCGCCAGCCGCAAGGCGGGCGAGGAACAAGGCTGGTCCTGGGTTTCCGACGGCCACGGCGAGTTCACGGTGTCCGAGACCGAGGACGCGCCGGCGCGCGGCACCCGGGTCGTGCTCAAGCTCAAGAAGGGGCAGGAGGAGTTCCTCGATCCGCTACGCATCGAGCGCATCGTGCGGACCTATTCGGACCACATCGCGATCCCGGTGGTGCTGATCAAGGATGCCAAGGCCGGGGGAGCGGAGGCCGGGCGAACGGAGGACGAGGGCGAGCAGACCCTGAACGCCGCCTCGGCGCTCTGGACCCGGCCCAAGTCGGAGATCTCCGAGGAGCAGTACAAGGAATTCTACCACCACGTCGCCCACGCCTTCGACGAGCCCTGGCTGCGCTTGCACTTCAAGGTCGAGGGCGTGATCGAATACAGCGGCCTGCTCTACCTGCCCTCGACCAAGCCCTTCGATTTGTTCCAGCCCGAGCGCAAGCACGGCGTGAAGCTCTACGTCCGGCGGGTGTTCATCACCGACGACTGCGAGGGCCTGGTGCCTCCCTACCTGCGCTTTCTGCGCGGCGTGATAGACAGCGAGGACCTGCCGCTCAACATCAGCCGCGAGACCCTGCAGACCAACCCGGTGCTGGTCAAGATCCGCCGTGCCGTGATCAAGCGCGTGCTGAACGAGCTCAAGAAGCGGGCCGGAAAGAAGCCCGAGGAATACGCCACTTTCTGGGACAACTTCGGCCCGGTGCTCAAGGAAGGGCTGTACGAGGACGAGAGCCAGCGCGAGACCCTGATCGAGCTGGCGCGCTTCGCCTCGACCCGGGACGGCGGGACGGTCGGGCTGGCGGACTACGTCGCGCGCATGCCCGAGGGCCAGGACGCGATCTACTACATCAGCGGCCAGGACGTGGAGACTCTGCGCAAGAGCCCGCAGATCGAAGGCTTCGCGGCCAAGGGCGTCGAGGTCCTGCTGATGAGCGACCCGGTCGACGAGTTCTGGCTGCCGGTGGTGCGGGAGTACCAGGGCAAGGCCTTCAAGTCGGTGACCCGCGGCGGCGCCGAGCTCGACAAGATCGCCGATGCGGCCAAGGACGGCGACGCGGTGGCCGAGGACGCGGACGCGGACGCGGACACGGCCGGTACCGACGCGCTGATTGCCTTCGTCAAGCTGGCACTCAAAGACGAGGTCAAGGACGTGCGTGCCTCCGAGCGCCTGACCGACAGCCCGGTGTGCCTGGTCGCCGACGAGGGCGATATGGATATGCACCTGGAACGCTTGTTGAAGCAGCACAATCAGATCGACCAGGCCTCCCGGCGAATCCTGGAGATCAATCCGAAACACGTGCTGATCCGGTGTTTGGTCGCGGAACTCGGGACCCGGGGCGCCGGGGCGCCGGATGGGGCCGACGGCGAAGCGGCGCCACTCGAGGAGGCGGCGCGGCTGTTGCTCGACCAGGCGCGCATCCTCGAGGGCGAGCCCCTGCCCGACCCGAGCGCTTTCGCACGCCGGCTCAGCCGCCTGGTCGCGCGCGGCTTCGGCCCGGATTCCTAAAAACGCTTCGAGCGGGTTTGCGGCCGGGGCTACTGGCCCAGGGTGTCCAGGCTCATGGCGGCGGCGGCCAGGACCGGGCCGGCGCGGCCCCGTTGCACGATCACCGCGCAGCCGTCGCGGCCGCGTGCCCGGGCGCCGGCCAAATCGAGCGGAATTTCGAGGCGCGCGCCGGTCCAGGTGCCCAGGCGCTCGAAGCTGCGCACCACATTGGCGTTGCGCAGCTCGCGCCCGGCGTTTTCACCGCGCTTGACCTCGGTCACGTGCGCGCGGTCGTAGACCGCCAGCCACACCGTGGCGCCCTCGTCGGGCGCGGGGCCCTCGGGAATGATCACCGTGCCGCCATGGCGGGTGCTGAAGATGATGTCGATGGGCCGGTCGCGCTTCGCGGCGGCCGCGATCGCCTCGAGCACCTCGGCCCGGTGCGAACCGACCACGTTGGCGCGGCCGTCGACCACGATCTGCGGCGTGTAGACGTAGCGCAGCTTGAGCGCCTCGGCGTAGCGCTGTTGGCGCGCCGTGTTCATGGGGCTGGCGTAGGGGTCCTTCCAGCCGATGTAGTCCCAGTAGTCGACGTGCAACGACAGCGCCACGACGCCGGGCCATCCGGCCAGCTCGTCGAGCAGGGCATCGGCCGGCGGGCAGGAGCTGCAGCCCTGCGAGGTGAACAGCTCGACCACCACCGGCGAAGCCATGGCTGGCTCGGCGCCCTGCTGCGCAACGGCGCCGCGCGACGCCCAGGGCCCGGCGACCAGGGACAGCAGGACGGCCGCCGCCAGGACGGTGCGGCGCGCGCCTAGGAGAGCCTTCAGGGCGAACATGGTGCCAATCTAGGGGGCGCCGCCGCTCACAGGCGAATCACGTTCGGGTGAGGCAAAAGTAAGCTTTTGTTAACCGGCCTTCAGCAGGTCCCGCAGGACGTAGTGCAGGATGCCACCATGGCGGTAGTATTCGACCTCGTCGCCGGTATCGATGCGGCACAGCAGCGCGATCTCCTCGACCGAGCCGTCCGGCCGGTGGATGCGGCAGACCAGGTCCTGGCGCGGTTCCAAGCCCTCGGCGACGCCCAGGATATCGAAGATCTCCTCGCCGCTAAGGCCGAGCGAGGTCCGGCTGGCGCCGTCCTTGAACTGCAGCGGCAGCACGCCCATGCCGATCAGGTTGGACCGGTGGATGCGCTCGAAGCTTTCGACGATCACCGCCTTGACGCCCAACAGCCGGGTGCCCTTGGCCGCCCAGTCGCGGCTCGAGCCGGTGCCGTATTCCTTGCCGCCGATGACCACCAGCGGCACGCCCTCGTCCTGATAGCGCATGGCGGCCTCGTAGATCGGCAGCACGTCGCCCGACGGCAGATGCCGGGTCACCCCGCCCTCGGTGCCCGGGGCCATTTCGTTGCGGATGCGGATGTTGGCGAAGGTGCCGCGCATCATGACTTCGTGGTTGCCGCGGCGCGAGCCGTAGGAATTGAACTCCGCCGGCCGCACCTGATACGCGATCAGATATTCGCCCGCCGGACCGCTCTTCTGGATCGCACCGGCCGGCGAAATGTGGTCGGTGGTGAGGGAATCGCCGAGCATCGCAAGCACGCGGGCGCCGGTCACGTCGGCGAGCGGCTCCGGCTCGGCGCCCATGCCCTCGAAGAACGGCGGGTAGCGCACGTAGGTGCTGCCCGGGCCCCAGTCGTAGGTCATCCCGGTGGCGCCGGTGATCGCCTGCCACTCCTTCGGGCCCTCGAAGACGTTGTCGTAGCGCGCGCGGAACATTTCGGGCGTCAGGGCCGCATCGATGGTGCTGCGGATCTCCGCGTCACTCGGCCAGACGTCCTTGAGAAAGACCGGCTCGCCGTCGCGGCCCTTGCCGAGCGGCTCGGTCGTCAGATCGCGGGTCACGGTGCCGGCCAGCGCATAGGCGACCACCAGCGGCGGCGAGGCCAGGTAGTTGAGCCGCGTGCGCGGGCTGATCCGGCCCTCGAAGTTGCGGTTGCCCGAGAGCACGGCGGCGACGTGCAGGTCGCCGGCGTCGATGGCGTCGGCCAGCGGCGCGGCCAGGGGCCCCGAGTTGCCGATGCAGGTGGTGCAGCCGTAGCCGACCAAATCGAAGCCGAGTGCGTCCAGGTCCTCCTGCAGCCCGGCCGCCTCCAGGTAGTCGGTGACCACCTTGGAGCCCGGCGCCAGCGAGGTCTTGACCCAGGGCTTGACGTCGAGGCCACGTTCGCGGGCCTTGCGCGCGAGCAGGCCGGCGGCGACCATGACGCTGGGGTTCGAGGTGTTGGTGCAGGATGTGATCGCGGCGATCATGACGTCGCCGTGGCGCAAGGCGTAGTCGGCGCCCGCGACCGGCGCCCGCTTGCCGGGCTCGCCGGCGTCGGATTCGATGGTCTCTTGTGCCGAGCTCGCCATGTCCGTGAGCGCGATCCGGTCCTGGGGCCGCTTGGGGCCGGCCAGGCTGGGCTCGACGCTGCCCAGATCGAGTTCCAGCAGATCGGTGAACAGCGGCTCGGGGCTGTCGTCCGCGCGCCACAGTCCCTGCGCCTTCGCGTAGGCCTCGACCAGCGTCACCTGGGCCTCGTCGCGGCCGGTGAAGGTGAGGTAGCGCAGGGTCTCCCGGTCGACCGGGAAGAAGCCGCAGGTGGCGCCGTATTCCGGCGCCATGTTGGCGATGGTGGCCCGGTCGGCGAGGCCGAGATGGGCCAGCCCCGGACCGGTGAATTCGACGAACTTGCCGACCACGCCCTGGGCGCGCAGCATCTGGACCACGGTGAGGACCAAGTCGGTCGCCGTGCTGCCCTCCCTGAGCGCGCCCGTGAAGCGCATCCCGACCACCTCGGGGATCAACATGGAGACCGCCTGGCCGAGCATCGCCGCCTCGGCCTCGATGCCGCCGACGCCCCAACCCAGCACCGCCAGGCCGTTGACCATGGTGGTGTGGCTGTCGGTGCCGACCAGCGTGTCGGGATAGGCCAGCGTGGTCCCGCCGCCCCCGCCCTGGCCCTCGTCCCGGGTCCAGACCACCCGGGCCAGGTATTCCAGGTTGACCTGGTGGCAGATGCCGGTGCCCGGCGGCACGACCCGGAAGTTGTCGAAGGCGCTCTGGCCCCAGCGCAGGAAGGCGTAGCGCTCGCCGTTGCGGGCGAACTCCCGCTCGACGTTGATCTTGAACGAATCCGGGCCGCCGAAAGAATCGACCATCACCGAATGGTCGATCACCAGATCGACCGGGGAGAGCGGATTGATCCGCTTGGGATCGCCGCCCAGGGCCTCCATCGCCTGGCGCATCGCGGCCAGGTCGACCACCGCGGGCACGCCGGTGAAGTCCTGCATCAGCACCCGCGCCGGGCGGTAGGCGATCTCGCGGTCCGAGCGCCGGTTCTCGAGCCACGCCCCCACGGCCTTGATATCATCGACGGTCACGCTGCCGCCGTCCTCGTGGCGCAGCAGGTTCTCCAGCAGAATCTTAAGCGAGCAGGGCAGGCGCGAGATGTCACCCAGGCCGGCCGCAGCGGCGGCCTCGAGGCTGAAGTAATCGTAGTCGCGCCCGCCTGCCGTGAGCGTCCGGCGGGTCTTGAGGCTGTCGGTTCCGCGGGTCACGGGTTCGGTCTCCCTGAGCTTGGACGGGGGGATATCATCGGGTCCGATCGTGCGCGAGCGCGCGCTGCGGCGCAACATGAGCCAATCCCCCGCCGAAGTCTAGTGGACACCAGGGCTGCGGCCGCCGCGGAGGCTCAAGCAAGCGTGATCGCGTGCCCCCCCTGCTGGCCCCCACGGACCGAGCGAACGCTTGACGCTACCGGCGGATTAGACTTACCTACGAGCGTCGTCATGGCATCCCAGTGATTCAAGGCGGCCAAGAAGAGTAATATTACAGGGAGTTGGGCTTGATTCCTGGGACGGACGGCCCCCTTGGCGAACGGCATCGCCGCGCGCGGGCGTACGTATCAGGGGGTTTTGCGCCCGGATCCCAAGTCGGGGAATTTGAAATGAGCGAGACCCAGGCGGCGGGCACCGCGGCGCTCGATACCTTTCCCAAGTTGCTGGCGCACAACGCGCGTCAGCGGCCCGAACGTCCGGCGGCCCGGGAGAAGGATCTGGGCATCTGGCAGACCTGGACCTGGAGCCAGGTCGCCGAGGAAGTGCGCGCACTGGCCTGCGGCCTCGCGGCGCTCGGCCTGAAGCGCGGCGACAAGATCGCCATCGTCGGCGACAACCGGCCGCGGCTGTACTGGACCATGACCGCGGCCCAGGTGCTGGGTGCGGTGCCGGTACCGCTGTACCAGGACTCGGTGGCCGAGGAGATGGCCTTCGTCGTCGACCATGCCGAGGTCCGCTTCGCCATGGTCGAGGACCAGGAACAGGTCGACAAGTTGCTCGAGATCAAGGCCAACAACCCGCGCATCGAACAGATCATCTACGACGAGGTACGGGGCCTGCGCCACTACGATCAAGACTTCCTGCATTCCTTCCAGGCCATCCAGGAGCTCGGGCGCGCGCACGACCGCGCCAACGCCGGCTTCTACGAGGCTGAGATCGCCAAGGGCGTGAGCGAGGACACCGCCATCATCCTCTACACTTCGGGCACCACCGGCCAGCCCAAGGGCGTGGTGCTGAGCTTCGGCAACCTGGTGCACACTGCCCGCAACAGCATTGCGTTCGACAGTCTGAAAGAGGACGAGGACGTGCTCGCCTATATGCCGATGGCCTGGGTCGGCGACCACCTGTTCTCCTACGGCCAGAGCTACGTAGCCGGGTTCTGCGTGAGCTGCCCGGAATCGAGCGACACCGTGCTGTCCGATCTGCGCGAACTCGGGCCGACCTACTTCTTCGCGGTCCCGCGCATCTTCGAAAGCGTCCTAACCACGGTGATGATCCGCATGGAGGATGCCGGCTGGATCAAGCGCTGGATGTTCCATTACTTCATGGCGGTGGCCAAGCGCTGCGGCATTCGGTTTCTCGACGGCAAGTCGGTCTCCATCGGCGACCGGCTGCTCTACGGGCTGGGCCGGCTGCTGATCTACGGGCCGCTCCTGAACACGCTGGGCTTCAGCCGCATCCGCGTGGCCTATACCGCCGGCGAGGCGATCGGCCCCGACATCTTCGATTTCTACCGCTCCCTCGGGGTCAACCTGAAGCAACTCTACGGCAGCACCGAGGCCAGCGTCTCGATCACCGCCCAGCCGGACGGCGAGGTCCTGCCCGACACCGTCGGCCGCCCCTCGCCCGGGGTCGAGATCAAGATCACCGAGGCCGGCGAGGTCATGTTCCGCAGCCCCGGCGTGTTCCAGGAGTACTACAGGAACCCGGAAGAGACCGCGAACACCAAGACCGAGGACGGCTGGGTGCACACCGGCGACGCCGGCTTCTTCGGCGACAACGGGCATCTGACAATCATCGACCGCGCCAAGGACGTGGGCAAGCTGAACGACGGCACGTTGTTCGCACCCAAGTACATCGAGAACAAGCTCAAGTTTTTCCCCGAGATCAAGGAGGCGGTCGCCTTCGGCCACGGCCGGGATTTTTGCGCCACCTTCGTCAACATCGATCTCGAAGCGGTCGGCAACTGGGCCGAGCGCCACAACATCTCCTACGCCAGCTATCAGGAGCTAGCCGCCCATCCGCAAGTCCAACAGATCATCAAGGGCCACGTCGAGAAGGTCAACCGCGACCTGGCGAGCGATCCGAATCTGGCCGGCTCCCAGATCCAACGTTTCCTGGTCCTGCACAAGGAATTGGATCCGGACGACGGCGAACTGACCCGTACCCGCAAGGTGCGCCGCGGCTTCGTGTCCGAGAAGTATCAAGTGCTGATCGAGGCGTTCTACTCCGGCGCCGAGCGCGCGCACGTGGACACCGAGGTGGCCTTCAAGGACGGGCGCAAGGGCACGGTCACCGCCGATATCGAGATCGTGGCCGCCGAGACCTTCCCGGGCGCCGAACCGCTCAGGCAGGCGAGTTGAAAACTCCCCGGCCATGACACAGAAGGCGCGGCAGATCGGCGACACCCTGCTCAAGGTCGAGGGGGTCGACCTCTCGTTCGGCGGAGTCAAGGCGCTCAGCAACGTGAGCTTCGAGATCCGCGAGCGCGAGATTCTCGCGATCATCGGCCCCAACGGCGCCGGGAAAAGCTCGATGCTCAACGTGATCAATGGCTTCTATCACCCGCAGGAAGGCACCATCACCTACAAGGGCGAGACCCGCAAACAGATGAAGCCGCACGCCGCCGCCAAGACCGGCATCGCCCGCACCTTCCAGAACATCGCCCTGTTCCGGAGCATGTCTACGCTCGACAACATCATGACCGGGCGGCTGCTCAAGATGCGCCGCAACTTCCTCTGGCAGGCGCTCTATTGGGGCCCGGCCAAGAACGAGGAGATGGCGCACCGCGCCGCGGTCGAGCGAATTATCGACTTTCTCGAGATCCAGTCGATCCGGCGCACCCCGGTCGGACGCCTGCCCTACGGCCTGCAGAAGCGGGTCGAGCTGGGCCGGGCGCTGGCCGCCGAGCCCGACCTGCTGCTGCTCGACGAGCCGATGGCCGGCATGAACGTCGAGGAGAAGGAGGACATGTGCCGTTTCGTGCTCGACTTGAACGACGAGTTCGGCACCACGATCGCGCTGATCGAGCACGACATGAGTGTGGTCATGGACATTTCCGACCGGGTCGTGGTGCTCGATTACGGCCGCAAGATCGCCGACGGCTCGCCGGACCAGGTACGGGCCAACAAGGACGTGATCGACGCCTATCTCGGCGTCAGCCACGACTAATAACAAGGATCTTTTGTATAACCGGAACGGCGGAACAGGCATAGCGAACGACCAGAATGGAAATACTCAACGCTTTCTTCATCGCGCCCTTTGTCGACATGGGGAGCGACCACATTTTCTTCGCCGAGGTGGTGATTGCCGGGATCTTGACCGGGGTCATGTATTCGTTGGTGGCGCTCGGCTTCGTGCTGATCTTCAAGGCCTCCGGCGTGTTCAACTTCGCGCAAGGCGTCATGGTTCTGTTCGCGGCGCTGACCTTGGTCGGGCTCATGGAGCACGGTGCCCCGGTGTGGTTGGCGCTGATCGTCACCGTTTTGGTCATGATCGCGCTCGCCTTCGCGATCGAGTGGCTGATGCTGCGGCGATTGGTCAATCAGGAAGAGATCGTCCTGTTCATGTCGACCATCGGCTTGAGCTTCGTGCTCCAGGGTTTGGGCGAGATGGTCTGGGGCAGCAACGTCAAGCCGCTCGACGTCGGCATCCCCGCCGAGTCCTTCGAAGTCGGCGGCATTCTGCTCAACGAGTTCGACCTCTTCGCCGCCGCCTCGGGCGCCGTGCTGGTTGCCGTGCTCGCCGTGTTCTTCCACTACACGCGCATTGGACGCGCGCTCAGGGCGGTGGCGGACGACCACCAGGCGGCGCTTTCGGTGGGCATTCCGCTCAAGACCATCTGGATCATCGTCTGGTCCGTGGCTGGGATGGTTGGACTGGTCGCGGGCATCATGTGGGGCGCGAAGAGCGGCGTACAGTTCTCGCTGTCGCTGATCGCGCTTAAGGCGCTGCCGGTGCTGATCCTGGGCGGCTTCACCTCGGTGCCTGGCGCCATCGTCGGCGGCCTGATCATCGGGGTCGGCGAAAAGATCGCCGAGATTTACTGGGGGCCCCTGTTCGGTGGCGCGATCGAGAACTGGTTCGCCTACGTGCTGGCGCTCGTGTTCCTGCTGTTCCGGCCCCAGGGCCTGTTCGGCGAAAAGATCATCGAGAGGGTCTAGACGATGATATATCGCGAGGCTGGACAGTTTAAGACCAGCTACGGCACCGACCAGATGATCTTTCCGATCCTTCAAGATCGGATCTTCGTGATCCTGGTGGTGGTCGCCGCCTACCTGATCCCGCTGATTGCCAACGAGTACTGGCTGCAGGCGGTCTTGATCCCGTTCCTGATCCTTTCGTTGGCGGCCATCGGCCTCAATCTACTGACCGGCTACGCCGGCCAGCTCTCGCTCGGCACCGGCGGCTTCATGGCGGTCGGCGGCTACATGACCTACAAGATCACCACCGCCTTTCCGGACCTG
>Ga0209980_10001491_pt1 | contig 12850 bp, 10 predicted proteins | sample CR02metaG_FD_183611 | JGI IMG/M metagenome (GOLD analysis project Ga0209980, IMG submission 183611) | Deep subsurface microbial communities from Mariana Trench to uncover new lineages of life (NeLLi) - CR02 metaG (SPAdes) (version 2) | ecosystem: Environmental > Aquatic > Marine > Ocean trench... | reverse complement strand
ATCGATGGCGCCGACTGGAACCTCGAGATCGGCGCCATCGCCGAGATGATCTATCACGAATCGCCCGAGAACCCGCCCTGTCTGCTGTTCGACAACATTCCGGGCTATGACAAGGGTTTCCGCGTCCTTTCGGGCATGACCAATTCGCCCAAGCGCCTCGCCGTCACCCTCGGCCTGCCCGATCCCGACACCGCCCTCGACGTGGTCCAGTCCTATCGCGACCGCATGAAGAGCTTCGAGCCGATCCCCTCGCGCACCGTCGATTCCGGCGCCGTGCTGGAGAACGTCGATCGCGACGAGGACGTGAATATCTTCAAGTTCCCGGTGCCGTTCCTCCATGAGCTCGACGGCGGGCGCTTCATCGGCACCGGCGATCTGGTGATCATGAAGGACCCGGATACCGATTGGGTCAATATCGGCACCTACCGGGTGATGATCCATGACAAGAAGACGCTGGGCCTGTGGATGTCGCCCGGCAAGCACGGCCGGATCATCCGCGAGAAATATTTCAAGCAGGGCAAGCCCTGTCCGGTGGCGATCAGCGTCGGCCACGATCCGCTGTTGTTCCTGGCCGCCGGCAACGAGGTCAATTACGGCGTTTCGGAGTTCGCCTACGCCGGCGGCCATCGCGGCATGCCCTTCGACGTGATTAAGAGCGAGGTCCACGGCCTGCCGATCCCGGCCGACGCCGAGATCGTGATCGAGGGCGAGATCCGCGAGGACGACAAACTGCCCGAGGGCCCGTTCGGCGAGTGGACCGGCTATTACGCCTCTTCCGTGCGCGAGGACCCGGTGGTCCACATCCAGCGCGTCTATTGGCGCAACGACCCGATCATCACCATGGCCCGGCCCGGCCGCCCGCCGTCCGACTATTCGCTTTCCAAATGCGTCATCAAGTCGGCGATGATCTGGGACGAGGTCGAGAGCGCCGGCCTTCCCGGCGTCAAGGCCGTATGGTGCCACGAGCCCGGCGGCGGCCGCCTGTTCAACGTCATCTCCATCACCCAGGCCTATCCCGGCCACGCCAAGCAGGCGGCGATGCTGGCGGCCAACTGCCACGCCGGCAACTATCTCGGCCGCTGGGTCATCGTCGTCGATGACGACATCGATCCCTCGAACCTTTGGGACGTGACCTGGGCGATGGCGACGCGCTGCGATCCCGACGAGGATATCGACATCATCCGCAAGGCCTGGAGCGGGGCGCTCGATCCGCGCAAGAGGGTCGGCGACAACTTCAACTCCCGGGCCATCGTCGACGCCTGCCGGCCCTACGAATGGCGGGACGAATTCCCGCCGGTGGCGGAATCCAGTCCCGATCTCAAGCAGAAGACCTACGACAAGTGGAAAGACCTGCTGGACTGACCGGCGGGGCGCGCCGCCGGCGCGCCCCTTTGCCATGAGCATGCCTGAGACGAAACTGCCCGAGACCAGACTGCCCGAGAGTTGGGGCAAGGGCAAACCGTTCGGGCGGTCGTTCTGGGTGTTCGCCGCCCTCGCCGTCCTCGCCGGCGTGCTTTGCTACCGGCTCAAGGGCGAGGACGCCTTCATCGGCGCGCTTGCCGGCGATCTCGATCTGTTCATGGTCCTGCTTCCGCGCATGGCCGCGGCCATGTTGATGGCGGGTCTCGTCCAGGTGCTGTTGTCGCCGGAGTTCGTCGCCAGATGGGTCGGCGGGCAATCGGGCGTCCGGGGAATCTGCATCGCCGGGCTCGCCGGCATCCTGACGCCGGGCGGGCCGATGACGTCTTTTCCCCTGGTCGTCGCCTTCCATATGTCCGGCGCCGACCGCGGGGCGCTGGTCACCTATCTCACCGCCTGGTCCCTGTTGGGCCTGCAGCGCATGCTGGTCTGGGAAATCCCGCTGATGGGCACCGAATTCGCCTTCCTGCGCCTGCTCGCGGGCCTGGCGCTGCCGATCATCGCCGGGCTGATCGCCCGCAGGCTGCCGTTCGGCCCCATCGGCGCGAAGGTGGAGGACGCCTGACGTGGTGGGCCTGACCGCCGTCGTGTTGTGGTTGATGGTCGCGGGCCTTGTGGTGGTGGCCTATCGCCGGCCGGAAAAGAAGCACCGTCTCGGGCTTCGCGTCGGCGTCAATATCATCGCCGCCAACACCCCGAGGGTCATCATGGCCCTGCTGATCGCCGGGTTCGCCAGCCAGATTTTGCCGAAGGAGCTGGTGGCCGGGTGGATCGGCGGCGATTCGGGCATTCGCGGCATCCTCATCGCCTCGCTCGTCGGCGGCTTCATTCCCGGCGGCGGCATCATCTCCTTTCCCGTCGCCGTGGTCCTCTACAAGGCCGGCGCCGACATCCCGCAACTGGTGGCGTTCCTCACCTCCTGGTCGGTACTGGGCATCCACCGGGTGTTCCTCTTCGAGGTGCCGATGTTGGGGCCGCGGTTCGCCGTGATGCGGCTTTCGGCGTCGGTCCTGTTGCCGCCGTTATCCGGCGTGATCGCGGCGGTCCTGGTGGCGCTGGTGCAGAACCGGCCGCTGACGCTTTAGCGGCTAATGCCCTAAGGGACCGGTGGCGGGGCCGGCGCGAATCGCGGTCGGCTAGAGCAGGAAAGTGTTAATCGAACCCGAAAGCCTGGAAAGTCCATAAAGTACTGTCGGCAAGCATAAGATGCTGTTATAAAGGTCTAAATATAGCGAAACAATAAACTGGCGCCGTATTCGTCGCGCGCGCCGGGCCTGTTCAACGAACACTACATCGCGGGGAGAGCGAACCATGAAAGCGCTACGTACCCTCATCGGTTTAGGGGTCATCGGCGTCCTGTTCGGCTGGGCTTTGCCACAGCCGGTCCAGGCGGATGCGGTGGCGGACTTCTACAAGGGTAAGACCATCACCCTTTATATCGGCTACAGCGCTGGTGGCGGCTACGACACCTACGCCCGGACCATCGGCCGGGTGATCGGCAAGCACATTCCCGGCAACCCGAAGGTCATCGCCAAGAACCGCCCGGGCGCCGGCAGCCTCAAGCTGACGAACGAGCTTTACAATTCCCTGCCCAAGGACGGCACCGTCATCGCCACCTTCGGCCGCGGCATGGTCATGGAGCCGCTGTTCGGCAACAAGAGGGCCAAGTTCGATCCTGCCAAATTCACCTGGCTCGGCAGCGCCAACAACGAGGTCAGCGTCTGTATCGCCTGGCACGAATCGCCGATCCAGACCTTGGACGACTTCCTGACCAAGCCGATGATCGTCGGCGGCACCGGACCGGGCTCCGACACCGACGTATTCCCCAAGGTCCTCAACAACATCATCGGCACCAAGCTGAGGCTGGTGACCGGCTATCCCGGCGGCAATGACATCAACCTGGCGACGGAGCGTGGCGAGGTCGAGGGCCGCTGCGGTTACTCCTGGTCGTCGCTCAAGTCGCGCTTCCCCCAATGGCTGACGGGGAAGAAGGTCCAGATCCTGTTGCAGATGTCGACCGCGAAGCACCCGGACCTGCCGGACGTGCCGTTCGTGATGGATCTGGCCAAGACCGAGAGGGACCGCAAGATTCTCGAGCTCGTCTTCGCCCGTCAGGCATGGGGCCGCCCGTTCGCGGCGCCGCCGAACTTGCCGGCGGACAGGGCCAAGGCCCTGCAGGCGGCGTTCATGGCGACGATGAAGGATCCGGATTTCCTCGAGGACGCCAAGAAACAGAAGCTGGAGATCGCGCCGATCAGCGGCGAGAAGATCGGCCAGCTCATCGCCCAGCTCTACGCCTCGCCCAAGGACATCGTCGAGGCGGCCAAGGAGGCGGCGGAAAAGACCGGGAAGATCAAGATCACCAAGGTCGTCATTCCCATCGAGACGGTCAAGGGGACGATCACCAAGATCAAGCGCAAAGGCCGGCGCGTCTCGTACAAGGGCGGCGGCAGGAAGGGCAAGCTGAGCGTCAGCGGCCGGCGCACCAAGGTCTCCATCGGCGGCAAGAAGGCCAAGCGGAAGAAGCTCAAGGTGGGCATGAAGTGCGAGTTCACCTTCCAGGGTTCCGCGGCCAAGAAGATCGACTGCGAATAAACGGGAGGGAATACCTTAGTGGGGCCGCGGTCCCGGGTGCGGTTCGTGATCGAGCCCGGGACCGCGGCCTCATTTTGCCGCCAACGCCCCGCGCATCCCGCGATGTTTAGAGACCTTCGTGGGGCCATTGCCACCGGATAAGTTGGGTCTGTTGGCGGGCTCGGGTTCCACCGCCATCGCCAAGGCATGCGTGGTCGGGACCGTCAAGTGGACTTCGCCAGGCAAGTGGACTTCGCCAGGAAAGTAAACCGTCGGTTAAAGAGGAACGAATGGCTGTCAAAAAGAATGCCGGGAGGAAGTCCGAGACCTTTCGCAAACCGATCAGGACGCCGAAGAGGCCGAAGGTGGTCCCCGCCAAGCGCCGCTGGGGGGCCGACGTCATCGTCGACATGCTGCACCGCTACGACATGCCCTATGCGGCGCTCAACCCCGGCGCCAGTTACCGGGGGCTCCATGATTCGCTGGTCAATTACGGCCAGAACTATCCCCATATGATGCTGTGCCAGCACGAGGAGACCGCGGTCCAGGTCGCCCACGGCTATGCCAAGGCGTCGGGCAAGCCGATGGTGGCCATCGTCCACAATCTGGTCGGCCTGATTCACTCCAACATGGCGATCTATTACGCCTATATCGACCGTGCCCCGATCTTCATCATCGGCGCGACGGGTCCGATGGACGAGACCAAGCGGCGCCCCAAGATCGACTGGATCCATTCCGCCAACGTCCAGGGGTCGCAGATCCGCGACTATACCAAGTGGGACTACCAGCCCTCGGTGGTCGACGGCGTCCCCGAGGCCTTCGCCCGCGCTTATTCGGTCATGATGACCCAACCCCAGGGGCCGATCTATATGTGCTACGACGCCTGGCTCCAGGAGGCGCCGCTGGATCACAAGGTGCCGTTGCCGTCCAGGGACGCCGCCCGCGTGCCGGCGCCCATGGCCCCGGACCCGGCCGCCCTGGATCAAGCGGCGGAAATGCTGGTTGCGGCCAAGAGGCCGGTATTGCTGGCCGAGTTTTCGGGGCGCGGCGAGGCCGGCTTCGATGCCCTGGTGAAGCTCGCCGAAACCGTCCAGGCGCCGGTGTATGACCTCAACACCAGGCTCAATTTTCCCGGCTGCCATCCGCTGAACATGAGCATGGTGAAGGATATCTTCACCGACGCCGATCTTATCGTCGGCCTCGATGTCCGCGACTGGGAGCGGCCGACGACCAAGCTTTCCTCGACCACCCGCAAGGTCGAGAGGATCACCCCTAAAAACTGCCGCTTCGTCGATATCGGCTTCGGCGATCTGGAGATCAGTGCCTGGGCGCTCGATTACCAGCGCCTCCTCGACGCCGATCTCAGGATCATGGCCGACACCGACTTGGCCATTCCGGAGCTGACCAGGCGCTGCCGCGCCCTTCTCAACCGCAACGCCGCTGTCAAGACCCGGATCAAGCGGCGCGGCGCGCGGATCGCCAAACGGCACCAGGCGGCGCGGCAACGCTGGGCGAAGGAGGCCCGCAAGGGCCGCAACGACCGCCCCCTTCGCCTGCCCGTTCTCGCCGCCGAGGTGTGGGAGGCGATCAAGGATGAGGACTGGGTGCTCACCGCCGGGACGCTCGAGGACTGGTCACGGAAGTTGTGGGATTTCGACAAGCACTACCGCCATGCCGGCAAGTCGCTCGGCACCTCGACCCAGATCGGCATCTCTCTAGGTGTCGGTCTCGCCCACCGGGACAAGGGCCGCCTTGTCGTCGACTTCCAACCCGACGGCGATTTGATGTTCGACGCCGGCGCGCTTTGGGTCGCCGCCAAGCACAACATCCCGATGCTGGTGGTGATGTACAACAACCGGGCGTATTACAACGACTGGGAGCACCAGATCCGCATGGCGAAGCAGCGTAAAACCCCTGTGGAGCGCGCCTATATCGGCATGGACCTCAGTGATCCCGACCCGGATTTCGCCGGCCTCGCCCGCTCCTTCGGCTGGTATGCCGAAGGGCCGATCGATCACGCCAAGGATGTCGGACCGGCGCTCAAGCGCGCGATCGCGCGGGTCAAGGCCGGGCAACCGGCGCTCCTTGACACCATCACCGAGAGAAGGTGAGGGGCACCGAAAGAAGGTGAGGGGAGGTCTTGGGAGTGGACGCATGATGAAATATTTGTTTTCATCCCCTGGTCTTGAAGAAGGAGGCCGGAGACGGGAGCGATCCGTTCCGACCGGCCCCGCACATAAGTTTGACGGGAGGCGGCGCTGAAGCGGAAGCGACGAATAATCGTGGGTATGTCCGGGGCTTCCGGGGCGATCTACGGCATCCGGATGATGGAGGCGCTGGGCGCCGTCGATGATGTCGAGATTCACCTCATCATGTCACCCGCCGCCGGCCAGACCATCGTCGATGAGACCGACTGGAAGGTATCCAAGGTCAAGGCCCTGGCCCACGTGGTGCATAGCCACAAGGATATCGGGGCGTCGCTTTCCAGCGGCTCGTTCCGCACCGCTGGCATGGTGGTGGCGCCGTGCTCGGTCAAGACCCTGTCGGGCATCGTCAACTCCTATGACGAGAACCTGATCGTCCGCGCCGCCGATGTCTGTCTCAAGGAAAAGCGCCGGGTGGTGTTGCTGGTCCGCGAGACGCCGCTGCATCTCGGGCACCTCGAGCTGATGGCCCGGGCCGCCCAATTCGGCGCGGTCGTCATGCCGCCGGTGCCCGCCTTCTATCACAGGCCGAAAACCATCGACGATATCGTCAACCAGACGGTGGGCAAGACGCTCGACCTGTTCGACATCCCCCACGATCTTTTCCGGCGCTGGAAGGAGACGGCGCCGGCCGAGGTGGAGGTTTAGTACTTACTTTCATAGGAGGATGGCACATATGATCGTCTTTTCGCGGCCTCCGGGGTGGAAGCGGCGCGCCGACGATGTCTGGACATCGTCAAGCGGCGCTGACGCCCTCCGGTGGCCGCGAAAAACGACCCTTCGGGCGGCCTTGCAGGCCCTTCGGACGTCGTCGCGCGGCCCTTGTGATGCGCCCAGCATCACGGCGGACCACGCTCCTAGCCGAGAGAACCCGCAAGGCCGTCAGATGTGCCATCCTCCTATGAAAGTAAGTACTCGAAACGCGAACCGGCCGGCGGCGCGCCCAAGGCGTGCCCGGGCCAAAGATCGAATAAAGCATAACAATCCGGCCGCAAGGCCGGTCAACAGGGTAGGCATTGATGGAAGTTGACATGCTGCATGAGGCGGGCCAGGCCCTCCTCATCATCGCCAATCCGACGCGCCTCTTCTTCCTCGCCTCGGGCGTGATGATCGGCCTCATGCTGGGGGTCATTCCGGGCCTTGGCGGCATCGTCGGCATGGCGCTGTTGCTGCCCTTCACTTTCGACATGGACCCCTACACCGCCTTCGCCTTCCTGCTCGGCATGGGTTCGGTCACCACCACGTCGGACACCATTCCGGCGGTGCTGTTCGGGGTTCCCGGCACCGCGGGATCGGCGGCGACGATTCTCGACGGGCATCCGCTGGCGCGCCAGGGACAGGCGGGGCGCGCCTTCGGGGCGGCCTACAGCGCGTCGCTGATCGGCGGCGTGTTCGGCGCCCTGTTGCTTGCCGTCTCGATCCCCATCCTCAGGCCGGTCATGCTGTACCTGGGATCACCGGAGCTTCTCGCGTTCTCGGTCTTCGGTCTTTCCATGGTCGCGGTCTTGAGCGGCGGCGCGCCCTTGCGCGGCCTCGCCGCGGCCGGGTTCGGATTGCTCGTCGCCATGATCGGCTCCGACCCGCAGACCGGTACCCTGCGCTGGACGCTCGATTCGCTCTATCTCTGGGATGGCCTGCCCCTGGTGCCGGTGACGATCGGCCTCTTCGCCCTGCCGGAGCTCGCCGACATGGCGATCGCCCGGCGTTCCATCGCCAGCGGCGATGAAGCGAAGGTCGATGTGCGCAAGGGCCAGTGGCAGGGCGTGCGCGATACGTTCACGCACTGGTGGCTGGTGCTCCGTTGCGCCTTGCTCGGCTCGTCGCTGGGCGCGATCCCCGGCATCGGCGCCTCGGTGATCGACTGGATCGCCTATGGCCACGCGGCGCGGACCGAGAAAGGCGCCGACGAGACTTTCGGCAAGGGCGATATCCGCGGCGTCATCGCGTCCGAATCCGCCAATAACGCCAAGGAGGGCGGCGCGCTGGTGCCCACCATCGCCTTCGGCGTGCCCGGCAGCGCCTCGATGGCGATCCTGCTGGGCGCCTTCCTGATCCACGGCCTGGTTCCCGGCCCCGACATGCTGACCAAGAACCTCGACGTGACCTACACCATGGTGTGGAGCGTCGCGCTGGCCAACATCCTGGGCGCCGGGCTGTGCTTCGCGTTCTCCGACCAGTTCGCCAAGATCGCCCTCATCCGCTACGCCGTCATCATGCCGCTGATCCTGACCGTGGTGTTCGTCGGCGCTTTCCAGGGCACGCGCCAGTGGGGCGACATTTACGCGCTGTTGCTGTTCGGCATCATCGGCTGGTGCATGAAGCGCCTGGGCTGGCCGCGGCCGCCCCTGATCCTCGGCGTCGTGCTCGGCGATATCGTCGAGCGCTACCTGTTCATCTCGGTCGGGCGTTACGGCACCGACTGGCTGCTGCGCCCCGTCGTCGCGGTGGTGTTCGTGGGGGCGATGTGGGGCCTGTTCCGCCCCTTCGTCCGCGAGATCAGGAAGTCCGGCGGGTTCGGCGGCATGATCGGCGGTCTGACAACCCCCCGGTTCGACGTCACGACCGCGTTCTATATCGGATTCATTACTTTGTTGGCGGCGATGATGATGCAGGCCTCGGAGTGGAATCTGGATGCCAAGATCGTGCCTATGATCGTTGGCGTCTTCACCATTTCCGTCACCGCCATAAGCCTGCTCAATTTCACCTTCGGCGGGCGCAAGCGCTGACCGATGGCCGAGAGCGAACGCAGTAAACGAAGGACGCCATGGACGACTTAGACCTCCCCTTGTTAGACCTTCTCGTGGAAGACACCTTCCTCGAAGACATGACCAGACAAGAGTTGTTGGGCTTCGCGATCTACGCCGTGTTCGCCCTCTTCATGGTCGTTGTCATATTCCGCGAGGTCCGCAGTCACAGGGCCGCCAACGACCTCGAGGGAGGGGCCAAGAAACCGGTCGCCGAGTCCCTGCACCTCGATCTCACGGTCCAGGACGAGGGGCTCGAGACCAAGGTCATGCTGACCCGCGCCTTCATCTATCTCGCCTGGCTGTTGGGCTTCGTCGGGCTGGCGTCCGTGTTCGGCATGTTGCCGGCGGTGTTCATGTTCGTCATCCTCTATATGCGGATCGAGGGCAATGAACCCTGGAAACTCGTCATGTCGTGCGCGGTCGGGCTGGTGCTGTTCTCCTGGGGCCTGTTCGACTACTTGCTGGCGCTGCCGTGGCCGCAGACCGTGATCGGCGACTTCATTCCGGCGCTCAAGGGACTGATCCCCTCGATCTAGGCGCCGCCGGAAGATAACCCACCCGTGACGGCGGCGGTCCACAGGGACCGCCGCCGTCTTTCGTTACCGGGCTGCCAAAAAGACTTAGGGGTGGACGTCCTCGGTGAACCAGTCGGTCGGCAGGTCCTGCCCGGCGCCGGTTTCCTTGGCCTTGCGGTAGACGACGGCGCCGGCGGCGGCGAACTGGAAGCCCATGCCGAGGTTATTCAGGAAGCAGGTCACCTCTTCGTCCGAGGTCCGGCCCCGGGCCTTGCCGGCGATGATCTCCGGCAGGGTCGTGAGCCTGGCCATGTCGACCGCCTCGGTCATGGCCCAGCCCTGGCCCTCGGTGCGTTCCGGCAGCTCGAGACCTTTGGTGGCGATGTGCATGGGCGTCGCGTCACGGGTGTGGATCACCACCTTGTCGGCCCTCTGGATCGCCTTGGTCTCGATTTCCGGGCGCTTGATCGAGCTCAGATGCACGCCCGGCTCGACCCACGGCTCGAAGAAGATGTTGTCGATGGAACTGGACGCGCACATCACCACATCGGCGCCCTTGACCGCTAATTCCGGGGTATCGACAGGCGTGACGTCGACACCGAGCGTGGCGCTCATTTCGGTTGAGAAGGCGATACGGTTCTCGGCGTTGGGGCTGAAGCAGCGGATGGTCTCGATGTCGCGGACCGTGCAGATGGCGGTGAGCTGGGTGCCCGCCTGCCAGCCCGACCCCAGGATACCGACGCACTTGGCGTCCTCGCGCGCCAGGTACTTGGCGGCGAGCCCATTGGTGGCGCCGACGCGGGTACGCTGCATCACCCCGTCGGGGAAGATCGCCAGGGGCTCGCAGTTCTCGGTGCTGAACAACAGCACCAGCCCGACATAGCGGCCGCCCGGCGCCGCCGGCACCTTGACCCGGCGCAGCTTGCCGCCCTGCCTCGGCCAGGTGACGATATCGGAGCCGATGCGGACGGCGCCGATGCCCTGCTTCGGCAACACCCCGTCCATCGATTTGAGGCCGTAAACGGCGCCCTCGCGCCCGGTCGGGGTGAGGCAGTCGGAACGCACCCGCGTCACCCCGCGCCCCTCGGCGAGCTCGACATAGGCGTCTTCCAGCGCGTCAAGGCATTCCGTCATGCTCAGCAGACGTTCGACATCGTCATTCGACAGGATCAGGGTCATGCATGCCCCCTTATGATGGATCGGCGTGGTCTCGCGCGCCGCCGCCGCGCCCCGAAAGACGGGTGGCGTGGCCCGAGGATGTGGGGATGGCCCGGCAATGCGCGTCTCCGGGCGCCTCGCCAACCGCCGGTCCGGCGCCCACCATCACCTCGTCTCGGACGATGGGCGCCAGGGCCACGAAGTCCTTATTCGCAGTCGAGCGTCTTGGGCTCGTTGCGTCCGCCCGGCTTGTAGTCGATCTTGCACTTCATGCCGGTCTTCAGTTTCTTACGGTTGGCCTTCTTGCCGGCGATCTTGATCTTGGTCCGCGAACCCGAGACCTTGGACTTGACCTTCTTGCCGCCGGCGCCGGCGAAGACGATGTAGCGGCCTTTTTTCTGGACCTCGATGGCGACGGGACCGACCTTGATCGATGGCGCCTTGACGTTGAGGATTTTCCTCACCAGCGCCACCGTCTTCGGCGATTGCTGAAGGGCGGCCTTGATCTTCTTCGCCACATCCTCTCCGAACAGCGGATCGACGGGCCTGCCGACTTTCTTGGCCTTGGCCCGGAAGTCCGGATCGTTGAGGGCGCTCTTGTACGCCGCCCGCAAGGCCTCGAGACGGTCGGCGGGGATTCCGGGCGGTCCCGCGGTCAGCCGCGCCAGCTCGCCCTGGGAACCGATGAGGGCGGCGATCGATCGGGCGTCCTCGCCCTTGACCAGATCCCTGAGCAACGGCACGCCCTCGGGCGGCGTGCCGCCGACCTGGAAGATGATGCGGCCATAACCGTTCTTGACGAACAGATCGGCGGAACTCAGCGAGCCGACGGCGGCGTCGATCTCGCCCCGGCGCATGGCCATCTCCGACTGCATGCCACGGTAGCCCGGCACCAACTTGATGTTCCAGTTCAACACCTTGGTCAGCATCATGGTGTCGTTGTAGCCGGAACTGCCGACGCCGGAGGTCGACATCGTGGTCGCCGTCTCGCGGCGGAGGTCGGCAAGGGTCTTGACCTTGGATGTGACGCTCGCCATCAAGACCCGCGGGTCGGACGAGGCCTTGCCGATCCACGACATCTTGGCGAGGTCGAACTTGATGCCCTTGCGGCCGATGACCTGCTGAAAGATCAGGCCGGTATTGAAGGTGCCGATGGTGAGGCCGTTGGCCTTGGAATTGTAGATCTGGCTGGCCCCGATTATGTGCCCCGCGCCCGGCACGTTCTTGACGATGATGGTCGAACCCGGAAGGGCCTGTTCCATGTATTCGGAGATCAGCCGTCCATAGAAATCGTAACCGCCGCCGGCGCCGGTGGCGACGACATAGGTGATGGTCTTGCCCTTGAAGTACGCGGCGCCCGAAGCGGCAACGGCGGGAGCGCTCAGCACGACCGCGCTAAGACTGGCCAGGCCGAGCGAAAGCAGAAATGATCTGGTGCGCATGTTTCGGTCCTCCGTGTTTCGATGCGGCAAACGGGCGCTACGCCCCTTGCTCGTTGGCACAAGGGTCTCGGGTAGACGGCCGTTTGTCAAGCCGCGTCGGGTGCCAAAAAAGAGGGGCGGGGTTTCGCCCCCCGCCCCCGAATTTATGATTAAGGCTTATGCGATCAGCACTTGACCGTCTTGGCCTCATCCTTGCCTTTGCGCTTCGCCACCATGGCGGTGCAGCTCATGCCCACCTTGATCTCTTCGCGGTCGGCTTCCTTGCCGCCGATCGTGACCTCGGTGCGCGAGCCGCTGATCTTGACCTTGGTGCTACCAATCGTCACGATGCGGCCTTCGCGTTCGGTCTTGGTGACTTTGCCCTTGACCTCTCCCGCAATGGCGGTGTCGACCGCAATGGTGGTCAGGCCAAAGGCGAGGACGCTACCGAGTGCCGTAGCCAGTAGAATTTTCCTTACGCTCATAGCTAAATCCCTTTTCAAAGCTCTCCCAAATGGCCCCAGGGCCGGTTCAAGCCGGTGGCCGGTTATTTACGCGGTCTCAATCTCTTGAGACCGCTTACCCTTTCGGGACCTTGCCCGGCGGCCACAACCATGGCCGGGCGAAGCTGCGGCTATTTTAGGCTGCTTGGGACCTCAATACCAAGCGATTGTTCGTTAACGGGACAAAAAGTGAACGTCTAATCGGGGAACAGCAGCTCGACGACAGTTTCGGTGATGAATCCCGGATGAAGGATGATGCTTAGCGGGCGGTCGGAAATCGCATAGATGATAAGCCACGCCGCCCCGGTG
>Ga0209980_10001490_pt1 | contig 12851 bp, 10 predicted proteins | sample CR02metaG_FD_183611 | JGI IMG/M metagenome (GOLD analysis project Ga0209980, IMG submission 183611) | Deep subsurface microbial communities from Mariana Trench to uncover new lineages of life (NeLLi) - CR02 metaG (SPAdes) (version 2) | ecosystem: Environmental > Aquatic > Marine > Ocean trench... | reverse complement strand
TAGACCAGGCTGATTCCATACGTCAAAAGGCCTGCGACAAACACACCCAGAATGAAAAATTTCAGCCCTGCTTCGCTAGACCGTTCATCTTCTCTAAGGTACGCGACCAACACATAAAAGCCGAAGGTAGAAAACTCTAACGTCACGAACACCGACAACAGATCCTGGGCTGATGCCATAAACATCATCCCCAAGGCCGACATCATGACCAGAAAATAATATTCGCCACGGAAGAAACGGAAACTCTTGACATAATCGATAGACATCAACAAGACGAGCGCAGTGGACAGCAGAATAATGATTTTAAAGAAGATCGCCATGCCGTCCAGGACAAACGTGTCATTAAACAATGCACCGTGGACCCCGATGTAATTGAACCAAATCAGATTGATGAGCGTGGCAATAATTCCGCCAACCGAGAGATACGCGAGATTTTCGTGATCTATATTTTTGAACGAAAAATCGACGGCCAACACCACACACAACCAGAGTGTGAGAAAAATCTCTGGTGCGAGAAGGAGGAGGTCGGAGGCGGATAGGGTGAGATCAAAGGTCATAAGAAATTCAGATAATCGTAGTTTCTATGAGTAGGGTATTTTAACTTCCTCATGGGCTAACCCCTCACCCCAACTCTCTCCCCTCAGGGGCGAGGGAGAATAGAAGTAATAATTCCTCTTCTCATTCCAACAGCTCTAATTTTTCCAGGAAAGACTCTACCTCCCCTACCCCTCCTTACAAAGGAGGGGAATGTTGGAAAGTGCCTGCTCAAAAACCAAATCGGTTAAAGGGTCTATCCATTTTTCCAAGGATGATCCTTTGGTTTACGGAAAGATCCCTGCGGTACTCTGCGCAATCGCCGGCGCTACTTGGTTGATTCGATCTAGCATGGGTTCTACCGTTGACCGGACCACGTTATAAAAGTGCATTGGGAAAATGCCAAAGAAAATACTCGCGCTGATCATCAGGAGCAGTGGCATTCGATCCACCCATTGCGAGGTATCCCTCACATGCTCAAATTCCGGTGACAATTTTCCGTAGAACAAGCCCCGCATCATTTTGAACAAATAGGCAAGGGTCAGTACAATTCCCAACACCGCGACGATGACTTGGAAGGGATATTTCTCCCAACTTCCCACAATAATCATTACCTCGGCAATAAAGTTTATGGTGCCGGGCATACCGATGGAAGCCATACAGGCTACAAGAAACGCACCGGCCAGGAAGGGCATCTTCTGTGCCAACCCTCCTAATGATGGGATGTCACGCGAATGCGTTTGGTCATAGATCCATCCCGCCATGGCGAAGAGCATGCCCGTGGCCAGGGCATGGGCAACCATATAAATGACCGCCCCGGTCAGACTGATGTAGTCCAACGCTGCCATGCCCAAAAAGATGTAGCCCATGTGGCTCGAGCTGGAATACCCGATGATATATTTGGTGTCCCTGGCATAGTAGGACACAAAGCCGCCATAGACGATACTAAAGACACACAAGACCGCCGCAATGGGCATGAGCTCGCGTGTGATCTCCGGCATAATTTCAAAGGCCACACGGATAATGGAGAAGTGGCCTAGCTTCATCAACACGCCGGCATGCAACATGCTTGTCGCGGCAGGGGCCGCGGCATGGCCGACGGGCGACCAGGAATGCAACGGCCAAATGGGCGCAATCGAGGCAAATCCAAAAAAGATGAGCAGCCAAATAATGTTGCCCAACAGGCCATCAAATTTTGCCTGCTCACGCAGCACCAAAATGTCGAACGTATGCACGGGAGAGAAATGGTAAATCAAGAGGATGCCCATGAGGGCGAACACGGCGCCTGCCGACAAGAACAGCGTCAGCTTCATGGCGGCATATTCTTTGCTGTTCGCCCCAAAGTTGAAAAAGAATTTGGTGGAATCCCTCAGCTTCAAGCCTTCAGGATCCGTCATGCCCAAGTAGCCCTTGGTGTGACTGCCCCACACCCCCAACAGCAAATACATGGGTAGCACGGACATTTCATAAAAGAAGTAGAGGAAGAACAGGTCCAGCGACATGAAGACCCCAATGGTCGCCGCCGCGAGGATCAACAAAAATATATAAAATTCTTTGATTCGATCTTTGATGTGCCACGAAACAAAAATACCCGCGAAGAGTAAGAGCGCCGAGGCAAAGACCAAGGGCGCTCCAATTCCATCCACGCCAATATAAAAGGCAATGCCCAGTTCCTCAGACCACGGCCAATGGGTCTTAAACTGAAACCCGCCGACAGTCGGATCGTAGGACACAAACACATACGCCGAGGCCAAAAGGGCGAGGCCAGCAGACCCCGCAGCCACCATGCGCACCATGAGGGCTTCCCGATTCGGGACAAAGAGCAACGCAATGGCACCAAAAAATGGCGCAAACAATACTGTGAGTAAGGCTAAAGAACCCATGAAAATTATTCTTTCACTAGGAGGCGATGACTCGCGGAACCCATCGCGAGCCTTTGGTCGAACTCAATACTTGCCACGGACCCTCGCTCTAATCTATCGACAACCGCCTGCACCGAGCCATTGATCATTCGCAAAAATGGGGACGGATACAAGCCGATCCAAAAAATCATGACGCACAGCGACATCGCAATAATGGTCTCCCGTTGAGTCAAATCCTGTAGCACTTGCGGCACTTTTTCTCCCAACGGACCAAAGATCGCTCGTTCGTAGTACCAGAGGAAATAGGCCGCAGAGAAAATCACACCCAAGACCGCCACAGCCCCATAGATCCAATGCGCTTGAAAGGCGCCAAGCAGAATCAGAAACTCTCCGATAAACCCATTGGTTCCCGGTAGCCCAATTGACGCCATGCCAATGATGAGGAAGAACGTCGCGAACAAGGGCATCTTGGCCGCGATGCCTCCGGCTTGATCCACAAGGGTATTCCCCGTTCGGTCATACAAAAAGCCTGCTATGAAAAAGAGGCCAGCGGTCGTAAAGCCCAAGTTGATCATCTGCAACAAGCTGCCTTGAATGCCTTGAAAGTTCAGCGCAAACAGACCGATCACGACGAAGCCCAAATGGCTAATGCTGCTATAAACCAGGAGCCTGCGGAAATCAGCCTGCACAATCGCGATGATCGCGCCATACACAATTGCAGATAGGCCGAGGACCATGAGTATCACGACCACGGTTTCATTCGTGGAGGCTTCAGGGAGCAACGGAAAACTGAAACGGAGAAATCCATAGGTTCCAAGTTTGACACCGGCCAACACCACCGACATGCCGATGGGCCCTTGAACGAGCACATCCGGCAACCAGGTGTGAAAAGGAAATATCGGAGCCTTAAAGGCCAGCCCCATGAAGATGAACCAAAAAATAAGAATCTGTTCTCCGACGGGAACCGGGACTGTCAGCAATTCGAGGAAGTCGAAACTATAGGAATTCGTGACATTATGATAATTCAAGCTCAGCAGCGCGAACCCGACCAACATAAAGACGCTGCCCAACAGCGTGTAGAGGACATACTTTAACGCGGCATACTCCCTCTCTTCTCCCACCCCCCACATTTTGATGAGGAAGTAGCTGGGAATCAGCATCAGTTCCCAAAAGACGAAGAACAGGATTAAATCGATGGACACGAAAATGCCCATGATCATCGTTTCCAAGACCAGGATGCTCATGAAATAGGTCTTGAGATTCTCGGACACGGCATCCCAGGAATAGAGCACAATCAGGACCGTGAGAAAGGCCGTCAGACCGACGAATAAAATGCTAATGCCATCGACGGCGAGGTGATAGGAAATTCCTAGTGGAGGAATCCATTCATGCCGTTCACTGAATTGCATGGCGGCAGAATCGGGAATGAACCGCCATAAGAGCAAGGCAGCTAGGATGAACTCAAGCACGGCGATCCCGAGGGCGGACTTCTTGAGAAGATCCGGATCCTTCTGCGTCCACAGCAAAAGCGCTCCGACGAACGGCAAGAAAATCAGGACCGAGAGCAAGGGAAACCCAAATTGCAATTCTTCAAGCATCGAAAATAGTGAACCCTAGGAGGTCGTTAAAAAAACTTTTTTCGTTCGTGGTGAGCCCATCGATGGAGCTCAGGGCGAACGGAGAACACAAAAATTTCTCACTCAGTATTAGTTATAAAACCGATGTTCCGACCAACCACACAAACAATAAATGCACCAGCAAAAACAGTCCAATCACAATCACCGCGGCGTAATGATTTACCAGACCTGATTGCATTTTCCGCCATGACCCGGCCAATACATGATTGGCGTACCCAATCACATTGAGACCACCGTAAATCACGTGTTTCTCCGTCCACGTGATCCCCGCCCCACTCGCATCGGCCCCATGACCAATCCCTCGAATGAAGCGATCGATAATATTCTGATCGACCCAATCCCATATTCGGCCAAGACGTTTACACGGTTCAACAATGATCGCATCGTAAATTTCATCCACATAGTATTTATTCAACACGGTGCGATAGGCCCCGGCGAATCGTTCCGACCACTCTTCTGCCAACGTCGTGTTCACGGAATACATATAGTGCGCCAATCCCCAACCACCCAGCGCAATACTAATGGCCACAGCCATTAAACCGATCAACGTCCCCGTACTCACTTCATGAGGCACTGCGCCAAGCGGTGTTGCCACAGTCGATAAAAATCCATGGAACCATCCATGCTCGGGCGGAACACCTAAAAAACCACCAACAATCGCGAGGCCAGCCAACACCATAAGCGGCACCATCATCACCGGCGGCGATTCATGGATATGATGATCGACTTCAGGATCAACTCTCGACTGCCCGTAAAACGTGAGATACATGAGACGGAACATGTAAAAAGACGTCAAAAATGCGCCAATGGCCGCAAAAGCGTACAACACGTATCCCAAAAAATCTCCCTGAAGAAACGCATGCGCCATGATCTCATCTTTACTCCAGAATCCGGCCAACGGCGGAATCCCCGCAATGGCCAGGGTGCCGATGAGAAACACCGTATGCGTAATCGGAATCCTTTTAGAGAGCCCGCCCATCTTCCGAATGTCTTGCTCGCCATTCAGCGAATGAATCACCGCCCCGGCAGTCAGGAAGAGGAGCGCCTTGAAAAACGCATGGGTGACCAGATGAAAGATGGCGGCAGTATACGCACCTACCCCACAGGCCAAAAACATGTAGCCCAACTGACTGACGGTTGAGTAGGCCAACACACGCTTGATGTCGTTCTGAACCAGTCCAATCGTGGCGGCAAATAACACGGTGATGCCTCCAACGAGGCCCACCGTGGCCATAGCCACCGGCGCCATATCGAATAACACGTGGTTTCGAACCACCATGTAGACACCAGCCGTGACCATAGTGGCCGCATGAATCAGGGCACTCACCGGCGTGGGACCTTCCATGGCATCAGGCAACCACGTGAACAGAGGCAGTTGCGCCGACTTTCCTATGGCTCCGACTAACAAGCACAGGGCAATCGCCGTAGCCATTTCTGTAGAGAGTTGGTCCGCATTGGCAAATACTTTGGTGTAATCCAATGTCTTAAAATTCACGAAGATTAAGAAGATAGCCAGAAGGAACCCGGCATCACCAATGCGATTGACCACAAAGGCCTTGGTGGCCGCTTTCGACGCCGATACTTTGGTGAAGTAGTACCCGATCAACAGATAGGAGCACAGTCCGACACCTTCCCATCCGATGAAGAGCACCAAATAGTTGTTGCCCATCACCAGCAGGAGCATCGAGACCATGAACAAATTCATATACACGAAGAAACGGGTAAACCCTTCTTCGCCATGCATATACCCAACCGAGTACACATGGATCAGAAATCCAACTCCTGTCACCACCATCAACATGATGGCGGTTAACGGATCGATCAGGAATCCGAGATTGATGTTGAGGTCACCCCCAAAGATCCAAGAATAGGCAATGACTTCGCGAGGGGTCGGATCGGACATGACACCCACGAACACGTTGAGTGCACAGAGGAAGGATAAACCCACAGATCCTAAGGCAATACGGCCAGCTAGGTCATGAGAATATCGATGACCGACAAGCCCATTCACCAGGACGGCAATGAGCGGAAAGACTGGGATAAGAATTACGAGAAGATCTGACACGTTACCATTTCAACAAATTGATCTGATCCACATTGGTCGACATTTTTCCACGGAACACCACGATGATGATGGCCAAACCTATTGCCGCTTCTCCAGCAGCAATGGCAATGACAAAGAGGGCTGCTAATTGCCCAGCCATCGAATCCAAGTAATGGGAAAACGCCACGAGATTGATATTGGCGGCATTGAGCATAATCTCCACGGACATCAAGATAATGATGAAGTTCCGACGAATCAGCACTCCAATGAGTCCTGTCATAAACAGAATTGCACTCAACGCCACATATGCAGAAAGAGGAATCATGGTGTAATGGTAAACCCCGCGACGTTAATTAGATCCATCCGCCTTCGGCACCGGCGACGATGGTGTCTTGGCTAACACAATCGCACCAATCACGGCTCCCAAGAGAAATACTCCGACAATCTCGAACAACAGCAAATAATCGCTAAACATGGTCAGACCAATCGCATGACTCGGTCCGGTGGTTAAAATCACGCCCGTCGTGGCCGTCCCCATCTTCCCACCATAGGGGGTTTGGAAAATCAGAATAAGAATTTCTCCGAGAATGGCGATCCCGGCAAACAGGGCGAATGGATATTTTTTATGAAGAAATTGCTCTTCGGTTTTGAGGTTCAATAGCATCAAGACAAACAAATACAGAATCAAAATGGCTCCCGCATAGACAATGATCTGCACGGCAAACAAGAATTCCGCATTGAGCAGGACGAACAACCCCGCGACGTGCAGAAGCAACGTCAACAGACTCATGCCGCAATGAACAGGATGTTTCAACGCGATCGTGAAGACACCGGCCACGATGCTCACCGTCGCGAAGTACCCGAACAATAAATAGATCATCGTGAAGTGTTAAGAGTCAGACGCTTCAGCTTTTCCTACAGGTTGCGGGAATTGATAGCGGTAGGCGCGGCTCTCCTGATCGTCCTTTTCTTGGTTATGGGCATATAAATATTTTTTGGCATCTTCGTTATGGATGTCGCCAATTTCATAGAGCCGCTTTTTGTCGAACATGAGCGTTCGCTTGTCATGGGTTGAATACTCATACATTTTGGTCATGGCGAGTGCATTGACCGGGCAGGCTTCCACACAATATCCACAAAACACGCATTTGGTGATGTCAATATAAAACTCCGTCGCAATTCTTTGGAGCGGCATGGACTTATCTTCCTCACTAATCACCTTGATGCAGTGAGACGGGCAAGCCACCTCACATAAATCGCAGCCTACACACCGCTCCACCCCATTATCGTATCGTAAGAGCCCCAGGGCCCCTCGGTGCGCATCGGGAATTATTCGCTTTTCACGAGGGTATTCAAACGTGATGGGACGATGAAACATATGCTTAAACGTCACCTTCATGGCGGTCCAGATTTCCCGGAAAAAGATCGCGTCAAATATTTTTTTGGTCATATTGCCTGAATTCATAATAAGGTCCTGCTCCTTATACTTTGTCGATGGAAACCTGAGCCAATTTAAAATAGGGCACTCGGGTCACGGGATCGAGTTCAACCGGAATCAAATCTTTGATCGGAGGATCGGTAAAATGCTCCGGGAACACACAGGTTCCAGGCAACACCGCGAGATCAGCTTCAACACCCAATTCCACGTGGCCGTGGTCGGACGTGACTCGAACACGCCCTCCCTCCGTCAACCCCAACCGTTCAATTTCCTCAGGCGCCATGCGCAAACACTTGGTGTTTGGAGAGATATCCATCAACCCCGAAGCTTTCGTGGAGAGTTTTCCGGAATGGTAAAGTAGCTGAATGAGTTTTAAGCCAACCGGCCGGGCCTGGTTTTGGGCATTTCCCGAACTTGAATAGCGGCCAGCCGCCTCATTCGCGAATCCATTATTCAAATACGCAGTTGGATTGGCCTCGACTTTCTTGGGTTGGCCAAGATTGTAATACCCAGGAAGAAGCTTGCGAATTTCATCCTGAATATCCTGCGTATTTTCATACGGCATCATATGCCCCATGCTATCGGCGATGCCGACGATGATATGCCAGTCCAAGGCACTCTCACCCAGAGGATCGAGTGCCGGCCTGACAAACTGCACCTTCCCTTCTTGATTGGTCACGGTGCCGTCCTTTTCCGCAAAGGTGCAGGCCGGGAACACGATATGCGCCTGTTGCGCGGTTTCGGTGAGGAACGGATCTTGGCAGATCAACAATTCTAACTGTCCTAAGGCTTCGTCAACACCATAAGACTTCGGAAGCGTGGCCAACGGATTTTCTCCAACGACATACAAGGCCTTAATTTTTCCATCACGGCAACCCTGCAAAATATCCATGAGGGTCGAGCCATGGTGAGACGCTGGCAATGCCCCACCCCAAGCTTGAGAGAATTTTTCCTGGGCCGTTGTATCATCAAAAGCCATGGGACCTGGAAGGAATTCCGGGGCCACCCCCATATCCAAGGCTCCTTGCTCATTGCCTTCTTCCACAACCGTATTGATGCCCGATCCCTCAGCATGTAACTTTCCGGTGATCCAAGCCAAGTCCACGAGATTCAACACATGATTGTAGCCGTCATGCTGTCGAACGATTCCTTCGCCGCACAGAATGATAGAGCGAGACGCTTCGGCAAAAATCTTGGCAATTTCATTGATCTGCTCCACCGCAATGCCCGTCTGCTGGGAGACGGCCTCGAGGGAGATAGCATTCGCCGCATGTTTGAGCGCATCGAACGCTGGGAGCGCCTGCGCGGTGACATCTGAGTCCACAAGGTCTTGATCCAAGACTGACTTCACTAGGCCTTTGACCAAGAGGCCTTCTGTCCCCGGTTTAACCATAATGGGGTGGGATGCGAGTTTGGCCAGATTCGTCTGCATCGAATCCACCACCATCACCGAGGCTTTATAGGTCCCCAGCGCAGCTTTGATTCGCAGGCTGGCCACAGGATTGGTTTCCGTGATGTTGGATCCCACCACCAAAATGGCCGTGGCTTTCGTGATATCCGCCGACGTGTTCATCGTCCGATGAATGCCTAAGGCATGATGAACGGCTCGTACGAAATTCACATGTCCGTACCGAGCGCTGCTATCGAGGTTATTCGTCCCAATCACCGTTCGCATGAATTTTTGGAACACGTATAATTCTTCATTCGTACAACGCGCGGTAATCAATCCGGCAATGGCATCAGCGCCATATTTTTCTTTAATCTCCTTCAATCGCTCAGCAGCGGAATCCATGGCCTCAATCCATGGGGCATCAACTAAGGCATTGTCTTTGCGCATCAACGGCTGCTTGAGCCGATCTTTACTATCGATAAATTGAAACCCGAATCGTCCACGCACACACAGTCCATCATGCCCATTGTCCGTATCAGTTCGCTCACCCCATTTATTTTTCCACGAGAGTGGTGAGGTTACACGAACGACTTCCGTATCTTTCGTCTCGATATACATCTGACAACCATCACCACAATAATTGCACGTCGTCGTCGTCTTTCGGAGCTGCCATGGCTTGTACACATATTTAGAAAATTTATTGGTAATCGCGCCAACAGGACAGACTGCCAGACAATCCCCGCAAAATTCGCAATCGAGGGCTTGATCCCCTTTGGCCACGACCTGGGTAAACCCATCCTTTTTTATAAACTGCAGCGCATCAATACGCTGAACGTCTTTGCAAATATTGATGCACTCACCACACACGATGCAGCGATTCATATTGAAATCGAGAACGAGGCTTCTTGTGTCTTCAGGGATATTTTTCTGTTTGGCATTGGCCAGGTCGGTGACCTGATGTTCGAAGGCCATGTCTTGTAATTCGCAATGCCCATCGGCATCACACACCGGGCAGTCCAATGGATGAACCAACAAGTGTTTTTCTACGCCCTTCTTTCGGGCAGCAAAGAGGTCATCCCCTTCCGTGGTAATAACCATGCCAGCCGCCGCTTTGGCTGTGCATGACCGCACCGGAGATTTTTTCCCTTCCTGCAGGACTAAACACATACCGCAGGAACCAAAGGGATCAAAGGTATAGTGATAGCACATGGCCGGAATAATCTTGCCCGTGCTCGAAATCACCTCGTAGAGCGACACCCCTTCATCAGCGGTGACCATTTCCCCGTCAATGCTGAGCTCGATCTTCACCGCTTCAACATCTGGTGTTGTGACTAGTTTTAGTCCCATATTATCTCTCCCGCTCTTCTCAATTGAAGAGCTCATTTTTTCTCAAATTGACCCACGTACATGCAGTTCGAAAATTCGTCCACCAATAACCATTCCGTCATGCGCAAAGCGTGATGCGTAATGAGTAAAGAGGTTTTTTACCCATTACGGATCATGCATCACGATTTCACCGATCGCATTCCCCCATCACAATATCGTACGACCCGAAGATCGTGACGGCATCGGCAATCATATAGCCTCTGGCCATATGATCGAAGGCACCCATATGAATAAAGGAAGGCGATCGAATTTTTAACCGATAGGGATTTCCTCCACCGGTACTCACAATATAAAAGCCGAGTTCACCTTTGTGCGCTTCCGTTCCGCAATAAATTTCTCCAGCCGGAGCATCGAACCCTTGAGAAAAAAGCCTGAACTGCTGAATCATGGATTCGAGATTGGTAAACACACGATCTTTCGGCGGTAAGGTGACACTCGGCACATCAGCCATGATCGCCCCTTCCTTCGGCATCTGCTCCATACATTGCCGAACGATTTTGATGCTTTCCCGCATTTCTTCTATGCGAATCCAATACCGGTCATAGGTGTCGCCGTTTCGACCAACCGGCACGCTAAACTCACATTTGGGATAGGCCCCATATGATTCGTATTTGCGCAAATCGTAATCCACACCTGACCCGCGCAACGTGGGTCCACTCAATCCAAAACTTAAGGCATCCTCAGCGGAAATCACAGCCACCCCCACGGTGCGAGCCAGCCAAATTCGGTTCTTCTCCAAGAACACCACATATTCATCGATCTTCGGAGGGAAATAATCCAAGAACCGTCGAACTTTATCTTCTATCGAATCCGTGAAATCCAGCTCGACGCCACCAATGCGATACCAGCTTGTGGTCAGACGTGCACCGCATAATTCATCAAACCAATCCAGGAGAATCTCGCGATCACGGAACGTATAAAAAAAGACGGTCATCGCACCAATATCCAGCGCCTGCGTACCAAGCCAAAACAAATGACCGATTATTCTCTGCACCTCTGCAACAATGGTGCGTAAATATTCTGCCTTTTCGGGCAGGGTGATGTTCATCAATTTTTCAACAGCACGGCAGTACGCAAAGTTGTTGTACATCGCGCAGACGTAATCAAGACGATCGGTATGGGGAATAAACTGATGGTAGGTGCCATACTCCGCGAGTTTCTCGACTCCGCGATGCAAAAAGCCCATGACCACCGTAGACTTGGTAATGCGCTCACCTTCGAGAGCGAGAATGACCTTGAGCACACCATGTGTCGCCGGATGCTGCGGCCCCATGTTAAGCAACAGCTCTTCACTCCGCAGAACCGGAAGATCCTTGGTCTCCGGATGCTCCGGATCGACTTTATAAATCGTCTCGCGTTGATCTTCTAAATGCGCCATATTCGCCGCGTTACTCTCTTAGTTCCCCTCTTCACAGGATTCCTCCCCCTTTGAAAAAGGGGGAAAGAGGGGGATTTATCTTTTGAAGATTGACGATATATTGCCATTCACAAAAAAATCAGGTTGTCGGTTCATCTAAAAATTCAAACGTATCTCGCCAGCCCTTGCCTTGCAGCGGGAAATCCTTCCGCAACGGCCAGCCTTCAGTATATTCATCGGGCATCAAGATCCGACGGAGGTCAGGATGGTTGTTGAAGCGAATGCCCATCATGTCAAACACTTCCCGCTCCATAAAATCCGCCCCACGCCAAATATCCGTCATCGAATCCACAAAACAATCATGTTCAGGCACCCGCGTTTTAATCCGAATTCGATGACGTTTCCGAATCGAGGACACTTCCCACACCACCTCAAACCGTTCCGCTTCATCAGGCCAATCCACGGAACTGACGTGCACCATGTAATCGAAATCCATGTTCGGGTCATCCCGCAAATAGCGACATACGTCATGTACCTGCTCACGCGTGATCGTCACGGCCACATCCCCGCGCCATTCATACACAGAAACCACCCCCTGAGGGAATCGAGTCTGAAGGGATTCAGCTAATGGATGCATTAGACCATCCTACTCTTCGCACCAGGTTTCACTTCATCAGGCTGCTTGGTAAACACCCGCTTCTGCATGATTTGGTCTTGCAGTTTCAAAATGGCGTCGAACAACGCCTCGGGGGTTGGTGGGCACCCCGGCACATAAATATCCACGGGCACAAACCGATCGACACCTTGAACCACGCTATAACTGTCGTAGATATTTCCAGACGTGGCGCACGATCCCATGGAAATGACGTATTTGGGTTCCGGCATTTGATCATAAATTTTTCGTATAACCGGCGCCATGCGGCGACACACCGTACCCGCCACAATCATGACATCCGATTGCCGAGGTGATCCGCGAAACACACCCGCACCATACCGATCGATATCATAGCGAGACGACACCGCCGCAATCATTTCAATCGCGCAACAGGCCAACCCAAATGTCATCGGCCACAGCGACCCTTTCCGCGCCCAATTCACGACTTTTTCCAGAGAAAGCGTCATGATACCAAGATCGCCATCTCGCTCGTGCTTCTTACCTATTTGGATTAGACCCATATGTTCCTCGTTATGCGTGAACCGTGA
>Ga0209980_10001489_pt1 | contig 12854 bp, 11 predicted proteins | sample CR02metaG_FD_183611 | JGI IMG/M metagenome (GOLD analysis project Ga0209980, IMG submission 183611) | Deep subsurface microbial communities from Mariana Trench to uncover new lineages of life (NeLLi) - CR02 metaG (SPAdes) (version 2) | ecosystem: Environmental > Aquatic > Marine > Ocean trench... | reverse complement strand
CGACCTTCCCAAAGCGTGCCGCTTCGCTCATACACCCTATTTATATATTGAACATAGCGTTGACTTAAATTCTTCATCATCAAAGTTACGCCTTCTCTGGTATCTGGCGTAACCAACATATGCACGTGATTGGTCATCAGGACATAGGCGTGTATTGAACACCCGTGCTGGCCTGCCTGTTTTTCCAAATGGTGTAGATAGAATTGATAATCTGCGTCAGCGAAAAAACAGGCATGACGATCATGCCCTCGCTGAATGATGTGCCACGGTATGTGAGCGACAGCTTGGCGAGCCTGGCGTGGCAATTTACTTCTCCCAATTACATGTCAGGCAGACAGCATAATTGGCAACTGTGGCTAACTCTTTTCGTATTTCTTAGTGAACTTTACGGTTTTGGGGACGGACCAGGGGTCTGTCCCGGGGTCTGTCCCCAGTTAGACGACGCGGTTTCTTTTTTCGTCCTTAAGAAACGCTGCAACGTTTGCCGCAAGCTCGTCGATTGCGTTCTGCCTGGCTTCCTTTGTTGCCCAGGCAACATGCGGCGTGACTATCAGGTTCGGCCCATCGTAGTCGAGAAGCGGATCGCCATCCACAGGCGGTTCATTCGGTAATACATCGACGGCGGCCGCGCCGATTTCCCCGCTGCCAAGCGCGGCCGCCAGCGCAGCAGAGTCGATCAGCCCGCCACGCGCCGTATTAATTAGAATGGCATCCGGCTTCATCAATCGAAACTCTTCTTCGCCGAACAGGTTTTTCGTGACATCACTCAACGGACAATGCAGAGTGATTACATCGGCACAACCGAGCATCTCGTGAAAGTCAGTCCTGCCGTCATCATGCTTCGCGGATATTCCCGGTCGCCTTGCGATGAGAACGGTCATTCCAAACTCTCGGGCAGTCTTTTCAACACCGCGGCCAAGCGCGCCGTGACCAACGATGCCGAGGGTCATGCCGGACAGCTCTCTGATTGGATATTTGAGCATGCAAAATTCATCTGACTCCTGCCATTTACCTTTCCGTACAAGTTCCGCGAACCGGCTGATATTGTGTGAAAAATTCAGAAGTACGCCAAAGACGTGCTCAACCACTGACTGGGTGCAATACGCGCGAATGTTGCAAACGGCTATGCCATACCTGTCTGCACCGGACAGATCGACATTGTCTGTGCCTGTTGCAGTGAGACCGATGAAGCGAAGTGACTTTGCGCCGCCCAGCATTTCTTCGTTGAACCTGATTTTGTTTGTGAAGACGAATTCTGCGTCCTTGATGCGCTCCGCGGTCAGCTCTTCCGGTGTGACATCGAAGAACTTCAGGTCCGGCAGCAGATCGGTGAGGGGCGACGCATCGAGATCGTCGGCACCCATCGTCGCGAAATCAAGAAACACGGCTTTCATGTCGTTTTCAGTTATTCTTCCTTGCGGAAACACCGACGATGAACGATGAATTCTGGAAACGCAAATCGCTCACAGAGATGACGCCTGAAGAGTGGGAGTCTCTTTGTGATGGTTGCGCACTTTGCTGTCTGCAGAAAATCGAAGACGAGGACACGGGCGAGGTGCATTTTACGGATATTGCATGCCGGCTGCTGGACACCAGTACATGCCGGTGCACCGACTACCAGGCCCGGGCAAAAAGGGTCGCTGACTGTCTCGAGCTCGCGGCCGATAAGCCGGAGCTCTATCGCTGGCTGCCGGCAAGCTGTGCGTATCGCCTGCTTGCCGAAGGCCAGGACCTGCCGGAATGGCATCCCCTGAAAACCGGCGATCCGGATTCGGTGCACCAGGCCGGGATATCGGTCAGGGGCAGGGTCGTTTCGGAGACCGAGACCGAAGAGTGGTCAGTCCTCTGGCGTCTCAGCGGCTAATCCTTAACCGGTGTTTTGCAGACCCTGTGCGATCCCGTTTACGCTGGCGAGCAACACCGAAAATAATTGTTCATCCTCGTAATTCGATGCGCGCCAGCGTTCGAGCAAGTCAACCTGCATGAAGCTCATTGGATCGATGTAAGGGTTCCTGAGCATGATGGCACGCTGCAATGTGGTGTCGCCGTCGAGCAATGCTTCGTGCCCCGAGAACTCGAGTATGAGATCGCGAGTCAGTTCGTATTCCTTTTCGATTATCGGAAAAAACTCGTCATGCAGGTCACCAGCAAGCTCGGAATAAAGTCTTGCTATAGTCAAGTCCGCTTTTGCAAGCACCATTTCGGCGTCCGCTGTGAGGGCGCGCATGAAATACCATTCGCGGAACATGTCCGTGAAAGCTGCGGCATCGAATTCTTTGGAAGCGGCTTTCAATCCTGTACCGAAACCGTACCATCCAGGTAATACATACCGGCTTTGAGTCCAGGCGAACACCCATGGAATCGCTCTCAGGTCTTCGACGCCTGTGCCTGTGCGCCTGGCCGATGGCCGTGAGCCGATTCTCATTCGCTCGATCAGATCGATCGGCGTCGCTTGCCTGAAGTACTCATAGAACCTCGGGTTCCTGTAAATCAGGTCGCGATAGGCGCGACGGCTTTCGCGCGCGATAACATCCATCATCGCGTGCCACTCGGGCATGTCGTTGCCGCGGTGTTGCGGCATGGCTGTGGCCAGCGCCACCGAGCCGGCGACCTGCTCGAGGGTGCGCAGGGCGATGCCCCGCAGGCCGTACTTTTCGTTGATGATCTCGCCCTGCTCGGTGACCCTGAGGCGGCCGTTGACCGTGCCGGGCGGGGCGCCGAGAACGGCCGCGTGCGTCTTGCTGCCGCCGCGGCTGATAGAGCCGCCACGTCCGTGGAACAGGGTAAGTTCGATGCCCTTTTCTGATACGGACGCCGCCAGTGCCACCTGAGCGTTTTGCAGGGCCCAGCGCGCCGACGCCAGGCCACTGTCCTTGTTGCTGTCGGAGTAGCCGATCATCACCATCTGCCGGTCCTTGCGAAACCTGAGGTGTTCACGGTAGATGTCATTTGCAAGCAGGCTGTCCAGTATCTGCGGGCCTTTTTCCAGGTCCTCGACGGTTTCCAGCAACGGCGTTATATCGAGCGGTATTTCCTCGCGGCGGTTGTGTAGTTGTCCCCAATAAGCCAGCAACAGCACTGACAGAATGTCATCCGCGCCCTGCGTCATGCTGATGATGAACGGGCCGATCGCGTGTTTGCCGTACTTGCGGCGGCAAGAAGCAATAGCCTGGAAAACCGCGAGGGTTTTGCGCGCCTGTACTCCCTGGGCGTTCACAGGAGATTCTTTGCTGTTCAATGCTGTCTCAATGCGGCTGAGGCGTTCTTGTGGGCTCCAGTCGAGCCAGTCGGCTTCGCCCAGACACTCACCGACCACCTGACGGTGAACGAGCGCGTCCTGTCTCACATCCAGCGTGACCAGATGGAAGCCGAATGTCCTGATTCGCCTGAGCAGGCGGCGAACGGCAAAAAGGCCGGCATGTTCGCCTTTGTTTGCTATAAGGCTGCTCTCGATCAGGCAAATATCAGCCTCGAACTGATTCGCCTTCTCGTAGGGATAGACGTCATCGTCGTAGGTTGCCTGCAAGCGTTGCTCAATCAGCCTGAGGAGGACCCTGTAGGGCATGTCCCTGTGCCTTGACGGTACAGCGTGATACGCATTCGGAAAAATGTGGCTGTACTCAGCCAATTTTTCCTGAATAGCCTTGTCTATGTTTACTCGCTGGCTCGACTGACTCAATTTGTCCGAAAGTCTCGCGCATTCATCGTAATAGAGGTTGAGAATCAGCGACCTTTGTCTCGCCATCGTCGCGCGGATGGTTTTCGCGTTAACGTTCGGATTACCGTCCATGTCGCCACCGACCCACGATGCGAAGCTGAGGAGGTTGGGCACCTTTAGAGACCGCGCCTCCTCGCCATAAATGCGTATGGCAGCGTTCTCGATGTCTTCATAAAACGGGGGCATCGCAGGATAAAGAACGTCCGTTACAAAAAACAGCACGTGCTCGAGCTCGTCCGAGACGCTCATCTGCTCAGATGGGTGTTCGTCCGTTTGCCATCCCGTCGTTACTTCGAGTTTGATGTTCTCCAGGGAAACATGCATCTCCTGCGCCGTCATTGTCGGGTTCAACATGTCGATCAGGCGCCGCACGATCTTCTGTTCCTTTCTTAGAATCGTGCGTCGCGTCGGTTCCGTAGGATGTGCCGTGAATACGGGCTCTATGCGCATTCGGTTTAGCAGCTCCTGAAGCGCATCCAGGCCGAAACCGGCGGCCTTCAATTTTACGAGGGTCTCTTCGAGACCGCCCGGCTGGAATTGGCCTGGTTTCTGGAGGTACTGCCGGCGCCTCCTGATCCGGTGTACTTTCTCGGCGATGTTGACCACCTGAAAATAGGTCGAGAACGATCGAATGACCTCCATCGCCAGCGACAGATCGAGGTTCTTGACGATGTCCGCCAGTTCCTCGCCGGGCTTCTGGTTGCCCTCGCGTCGCCGGATCGAACGCAGTCGCGCGTTCTCTACGAGGTCGAACAGCTCGTCGCCGCCCTGTTCCTTTATGAGTTCGCCGACAAGCGCGCCAAGCGTGTGCACATCATGCCGCAACGCCTGGTCTTTATCCTCGAAGGTTATGTCCTGTCTGCGCAGTACTCTTCGCATGATCTTGTCCGGACTATTTCAATCGCGAAAGTTCTCGTATTGCAATGGCAAAGCGACGTCTGTGTCTTTGAGCAGGCTGATGACAGCCTGGAGATCGTCTCGCTTCTTGCCGCTCACTCGCAGCTTGTCACCCTGGATCGCTGTCTGCACCTTCAGCTTGCTGCTTTTTACTGTTTTGACAAGACTCCTTGCGAGCGGCATGTCGATTCCTTTGCGCAGAAGAACTTCCTGACGCGCCCGGGTGCCGGTAAGCTCGGGTTCCTCTTCCTTCATGCAGCCGATATCGACGCCTCGCTTTGCGAGTTTCTGGCGAAGGATATCCAGCATTTGCTTAAGCTGAAAATCAGACTGTGTCGTGAGTGTGAGCAACTGCCCTTCAAGCTCAAACTTTGAACCCGTTCCCTTGAAATCAAAACGCGTGTTGACTTCGCGGTTCGCCTGATCGACCGCGTTGCTTGCTTCGTGTGCGTCAAATTCACTAACTACATCAAACGATGGCATGTGTTCGAACCTCTTTTCATGTTTTCTGACCAATTGTCGCAGCGTTTGACAAGCGTCAGCAATCCGACAAGCTTGTCCGCCCTCGCAGGCAGGTGGGGCGCCGCGACAATAGCAAAAACTCCGCAAGCTGCCCAGTTAGTTGGGCGGCACAGGGGCGCAAATCAGATGACAATGCAAAAAAGTCCAGGGACGGACCGATATGTTACAAAAATCGATAGCATTTGATGCTCTTCCAGCTCGGCAGGAGACCTGCCGGCGCCCGCCGGAATCGGTAACAGACATGGCCTGCAGCCTGGTTGCCAGCTTGCGCGGTCTGGGTCTCCGGCCGGGCCTGCTGCGGGGCAAATCTGGCCTTACGGCCGGTGGCGCAGACCTTCAGGTGTGGCCACGGGAACTCGACCAGTCCAAGCTGGCGGCCGGGCACTTCCTGGGCCGCGTCGCCGCGCTGATTGACGGCGGCATACCGGTTACGCTGTCGCTGAGAGAGCTGGGCCCGTGCGACAGCGGCATACAGGTTCTCGAAGACTTTTGTTCTCGTCTGCGGAACTCCCTGGGCGCGGACAAACCGCTGATGTCGAAAATCGGCCTCAGTCTGCGTTCTCATCAGATACCGCTGCAGGCTTATTTTCTGATTTCGCGCACGCTGCTTGGTTGCGGGCCACGATACGTGATCCTGGACAGCCTGCAGATGCAGCGTCACAAGAACGACAGGGTTCAGGAGGAAACGGACAGGAACTGGTCGTTTCTGTGGCGGCAGCGAAAAGCGGAGGCCTCCTTGATACCCGCTTACGGAGCGGGCGTCAGGACGGGCTGTCCGCTGCTGGGCGATGAATCCGCAGAAGCCATACTGCCACTCCACGGCATACAGGTGCCAGCGGGCTCCGCCTGGTTGCCAATCGGTCTGCACTTGACGCGCTTTGCCGATGGCAACGGACAGATCAACTGGCCACTGTTGCAAACTGCACTTGAAGGCTGCATCGACCTCGGTGATCAATTGCTGGATGTCCTTGGCTGGCCCACGGCCTGTCAACGGAGCGACGCATTGCTGAATCGCAGACTTGGTATTGTAATTAGCGGTATCGGTGACCTGGTGCAAAAACGCGGCGTGGATCCTGCCGGCTTCAAGTGCCTGCAATGGCTCGACCAGATCATTCTGCGAGTACGAAAAACCCTGTGGGACCGGTCGCGAGTTATCGCTGGCCAGACCGAGCTACTGCCGGCACTGGCACGCTCGGATCCGTCGGAGGACTTGTGCGACCACGCGCACAGACAAAACTGGCAGCGCCGGTGGCGTCTGGCCCTGGCAAACTCGGCCGTAAGACATCGGAACCTGCTGGTCATGTCACCGTATTCGGTACTGCCGGAGGGAGGGGACGTCGAGGTGGGCTTTACCGATCTCCTGCCGATTCTGGCGCACGCCGATGCTTATGCATTTGCCGGCAAACCAACCCTAAATGATTGGAATATCAGGGATTTTAAGAATTTTCACAGCAGGGCATGGGCTGTTATGCAAGGTCGAAATGCCCGGTCGCTCATTGCGGGCGGGGTATGAACTGATATACGGTCTATCGTCGGAGGAATTTTCGGGGACGGTGTGCTTAAGCGAAGCGGTCAGGTTCAGATCAATCGGAGCCTCCGCGGGTATTGAGCATACCGTCCCCGGAAATTCCAGACAGTGTTGCGTTGAGTGATGACGCGATAAACCCTGAGTTCGCGAGGATCCGTTGCACCAAATAACACCAGATGCTCACGGAATTGCTGTCCTGCTGCTTACCGTAGTAGCCCTCTTCCTGTTTACGCGTGACCGCATCCCGCTCGAATCCTCGAGCCTGGGAATTCTGATTGTTCTTGTCGCGGGTTTTCAGTTCTTTCCGTACGCAAGCGACGGCGTTCCCGTCGGACCGGTCGAGTTTTTTGCCGGATTCGGCAATGAGGCGCTGATAACGATCTGCGCCCTCATGATCGTCGGCAAGGCACTGGAGACGACTGGCGCGTTGCAGCCGTTGGCAACAATCGTTGCACGCGCATGGTCAACGCGGCCGGTACTTGCATTGCTTTTCACGCTTGTGGCGGCGGCCGTGCTCAGCGCATTCATGAACAACACGCCCATCGTCGTATTGCTGATGCCGATACTGGTCGGTGTATCGCTCAGGGTTAAGTTTCCGGTCTCGGGTGTCATGTTGCCGATGGGCCTCGCCACGATTATCGGCGGGATGTCTACGACCATCGGGACATCGACGAACCTTCTGGTTGTCGGCATTTCAGAAGATCTCGGCATGGAGCGCCTTGCGATGTTCGACTTCATGCTGCCTGTCATTCTCGTCGGTGGCGTCGGTCTCGCATTTCTATGGCTGATTGCACCCCGCTTGTTGCCGGAGCGCGATCCGCCGATGGTGGATACGTCACCGCGAGTGTTTTCAAGTCAGCTTCACATCAAGGAAGGCAGTTTCGCCGATGGCAAGACTCTTTCCGAAATACTCGCAAAAACCGATGGGCACATGCGTGTGGACAAGATACAGCGTAGTGAATCCCTGTTCCTTGCCAAATTGCCGTCGGTGACGCTGCAGCCCGGTGACCGCCTGTTCGTGAAAGACTCGCCGGACAACCTCAAGCACTTTGAACGCGTTCTGGGTGCAACGCTTTACAACATTTCAGACATCGAGCACCCGGTCGACGAAGATACGCCGCTGGAAGCCGAGGGACAGCAGCTCGCGGAAGTGGTCGTGACCCGCGGTTCTCCATTGCATTTGCGAAGTCTGGCCGCGGCGCGGTTCAGCAGCAGTTTCGGGCTTTTGCCGCTGGCATTACACAGGGCGCGGGCGCCGAGCTCTCAGGTCACCGGTGACCTCAACACGATTCGCCTCCGCGCCGGTGACGTCCTGCTGGTTCAGGGCTCGCGCGAGTCAATCGATAACCTGAAAGCCAGTGGCAACATGCTCGTACTGGACGGCACGACCGACCTGCCGCATACACATCGTGCCAACCGGGCCCTGGCGGCCATGGCATTCGTGGTGCTCGCGGCCGCTGTCGGCATCATGCCGATTTCCGTGAGCGCAATGATTGGCGTCGGCCTGATGATGTTAATGGGTTGCCTGTCCTGGCGGGATGCGGCGCACGCGCTGTCGACGCCGGTGATCATGATTATCGTGACGAGCCTGGCGCTCGGTAAGGCCCTGATGGGCACTGGCATGGCCGACTATCTCGCGATGAGTTTCGTCAATGTTGCCTCAGGTATGGAGATCCCGTTCATATTGAGTGCCTTCATGCTGATTATGGCGATCCTGACCAATGTCGTCTCCAATAATGCCGCAGCCGTCATCGGCACGCCGATTGCGGTCGCGATTGCCCAGCAGCTGAACGCCAGTCCGGAGCCTTTCGTGCTGGCTGTGCTTTTTGGTGCCAACATGAGTTATGCCACGTCGTTCGGTTACCAGACCAACCTGCTTATCCGAAGCGCCGGCGGGTACAAGTCTTCGGACTTTCTAAGGGTCGGCATACCTCTCACGGTCATCATGTGGGTCGGCTTCTCACTCATTCTGCCGCTGCTCTACGAACTCTGATGATGGTCTTTTCCGCTTGACGGAGATACAAGTCGAGGAGATACTCGGCTGCATGAATGCTCGCTACGCGCAAGACCGGAACTGGTCATGGCTGTCCCCGGGGGAGTGGGCGGCTGGCTGACGTTCAGCAGAGCAAAACGAACTAAGAAGCCCATCTCCGCCAGATCGTGGGGGTGGGTTTTTTTATGGATGAGCCCGGCTGTTGCAGCGGTGTGCTGCGCTCTGGCTCAATCAGTTCCCTGACCGGTCCCGGGTGGCCCGGCAAGGTCGTATTGAGGGACCACCAGGCAGAAACTGGCACAAGGCACGAGCGAGTAGGCACATAAATGCAGGCACCTTTCGATATAGCAGCAGATCTGGATACGCCGGTATCGGCGTATCTCAAGCTTCGAGACCTCAAGCCGAGGTTCCTGCTCGAGAGCGTCGAGGGCGGCGAGCGGCTCGCGCGGTATTCGTTCCTTGGCTTCGGTGATGCGCTCGAGGTCCGCCTCGACGGCCAGGGATTGTCGATCGGCGACGAGGCGTTCGAGTGCCCGCGGAATAAGTCGGACTACCTGAGCCTGCTGCGAAAGGCGTTGGCGGCAGCACCGAGACCGGAGCCGCTCGTCGAGGGCCTGCCATTCTCAGGCGGTCTGGTCGGTGTATCCGGCTATGACGTCGCGCGTTTATTCGAACGCTTACCGCGAAAAACCACACCGCAAGCCGGCATTCCGCAAGCGGCATTCACTGCGCCATCATCCACCCTGGTGTTCGACCACCTGACTCGACGCGTTGCCCTGCTGCACGATGGCCCTGCTGCTGAACGCGCAAGCCTGAGAAAGGAAGTGATCAAACTTCTGCGCGGGGCGATACCGTCAAACGGCCATGCCATATCGACATCTCCGGCCATCGGCAGCATGACCGACACGCAGTTCGCGGAACGGGTGGAGGCCTGCAAGGAGTACATAGCGGCAGGTGACATTTACCAGATTGTCTTGTCTGTTTTGTTTCGTGGCGAGTCGAACGTCCCGCCGTTCGAGGTCTATCGTGCGTTGCGTCTGCTCAACCCGTCGCCGTACATGTTTTTTCTGGAGTTCGGCGATCTGAAAGTAGTCGGGTCTTCACCGGAAGCACTGGTCAAATTGAACGGCAGAAGCGCTTCTCTAAGGCCAATTGCCGGCACTCTACCGCGTGGCAGAACACCCGAAGAGGATAGAAACAACGAGATCTCGTTGCTGGCCGATCCCAAGGAGTCCGCCGAACATGTGATGCTGGTCGACCTGGCTCGTAATGACCTTGGACGCGTCGCGGTGGCGGGCAGTGTGCATGTCGACCCGTACCGCGCGATCGAGCGATACAGCCACGTAATGCACATCGTCAGCGGCGTGCAGGGCGAACTCGCCCCCGAATACGATGCGTTCGATTTATTTGCCGCGAGTTTTCCGGCCGGCACTCTCGTCGGTGCGCCCAAAGTGCGGGCTATGGAAATAATCGAGGAAATGGAAGAAGTTGGTCGCGGCCTTTACGCTGGCACGGCCGGTTACTATGGCAGTGGCGGTGATATGGACCAGGCGATCACAATCCGCACACTCGTATTCAACGGCAACGAGTACAGTTATCAGGCCGGCGCGGGCATTGTCGCAGACAGCGTGCCTGAGCGGGAGTTCCAGGAAGTCCTCGCCAAGAGCGCGATTCTTCGCCGGGCTCTCGAGATCGCGGGGGAAGGCTTATGAAGCATGCAGACGTGCGCATCCTGCTGATCGATAATTATGATTCGTTCACGTATAACCTCGTGCAGGGATTTGCAGCACAGGGAGCAGAGGTTCTCGTCTATCGAAATGACGCGATTGACACAGACGAGGCGCTCGAACTCGAGCCTAGTCACCTTGTTATCTCACCGGGCCCCGGGCGGCCCGAAGATGCCGGCGTGTCGCTCACGATGATCGGCGTGTTCGCGGAAAAAGTGCCGATGCTCGGCGTCTGTCTCGGGCACCAATGTCTCGTCAGTCACTTCGGTGGCGAGATCGTGCGCGCCGAACGCCTGATGCATGGCAAGACATCCATGGTGAAGCACGACAACAAAACCGTTTATGCCGGACTATCCCAGCCGTTCGAGGCCGGCCGCTATCATTCACTGTGCGCAGACCAGGCATCATTGCCGGATGTTCTCGAGGTGACAGCACAGACGGACAGGGGGGAAATCATGGGCGTTCGACACAAGGAGCTGCCGCTCGAAGGCGTGCAATTTCATCCCGAGAGCGTGCTGACGCCTGAGGGCGATAAATTGATGCATAGCTTCATGCGGATGACAAGAAGATGAGCAATCGCCAATTGCTGGAACGCATCCTCGACGGCGAATCACTGACGGAGCCGGAGGCCGCCGCGCTCATGCACGAGCTCGCCGACGGTGAAATGGAGCCGGCTCTCGCGGGCGCGTTGCTGGCCGGCTTAAGGGCGAAAGGAGAGACGGCGGACGAGATACGCGGCTTCGCGATTGCCATGCGCGAACTCGCGCTGCATCCGGCGATACCTGACGGCGCGCCGACCGTAGACACCGTCGGCACCGGGGGTGATGGCTCGGGCAGCCTGAACCTGTCTACCGGCGCAGGGCTGTTGGCGGCTGCCTGTGGCGCGCGCGTCGTCAAACACGGCAATCGGGCGATCTCCAGCGAGTCGGGCAGCGCCGACGTGCTGGAGCATCTTGGTATGCCACTGCCACTCGATGAACAGGCAGTCATCGATTGCCTGGCAGCGACCAATTTCACATTTCTGTTTGCGCCGGCCTTTCATCCGGCGATGAAAGCGATCATGCCCGTGCGTGGCGCACTTGGTGTTCGCACCGTCTTCAATCTGCTCGGACCGCTGGTCAATCCTGCCGCGCCCCCGTTTCAATTGATTGGCGCGTTCAGCAAAGACACCGCCAGGCTCATGGCGGACACGCTGGCAGGTATGCCGATCGAAAGGGCATTTATCGTGCATGGCGAACCCGGATGGGACGAGGCGACGCCGGTCGGAGAGTTTGTTCTTTACGATACCCACAGGGGCTCAGTTGAAGAAACCTTCAGGACACCGGAACAATACGGGCTCAAACGCTGCAAGCCCGAGGAGTTGACCGGCGGCGACGCAAAACACAATGCCGGGGAGTTAATTCGCGTATTCGACAACGAAGACAAAGGGCCACACCGCGATGCCTTGCTGATGGGCACATCGCTGGTGCTGGAAGTGCTCGGCATGGTCGGGGACGCGCAAGAGGGCGTCGAAATGGCTGCAGCGGCCATCGACGGCGGCGCTGCAAAGAAACTGCTCGATGATCTGAAAGCACATTTTGCAGCCGCATGAGCGATTTTCTGAAAACGATGGCCAGACAAAGCGCTGACAGGGCGTCGGCGGCGCAGGGCTCGGTGCGATCCACCCACCTGGACCTGCCGCTGGTGCCGCTGCAACTCGGTGCTTTCGACGTGATCGCCGAGATCAAGAACCGCTCGCCATCGGAAGGAGCGCTCGCCGCCGCGTCTGCGAGCCGCAGCGAACAGGCGGTTCGATACGTGGAAGGCGGGGCTGCTGCGATATCAGTCCTGACTGAGCCGACACAGTTTGCCGGCGAGCTTGCACATCTGGAGGAAGTCGTCCGCGCTGTTGAGCATTCCGCCGTGCCGGTTATGCGAAAGGACTTTCTGGTCGACCCGATACAGGTCCTTGAGGCAAGGGCCACCGGTGCGAGCGGTGTTCTGCTCATTGTGACCATGTTGTCAGAAAAGCAAATCGAGGACATGCTGAACTGCGCGTACGAACATGGCATGTTCGTTCTGCTGGAATCGTTCGATGCGGAAGATCTGCAACGCTCGTCGGCATTACTCGATGAGACCCGGTATCGCGAACAGGCGGAGCGCGGCAAGTTGCTCTTCGGAGTCAACACGCGGGATCTCCGTACATTGCATGTCGACCCGGAACGCTTGAAAACACTCGGGCCTCATTTGCCGCAAGGGTGTGCGTGTGTTGCCGAAAGCGGCCTGCACCATGGATATGATGCTGCCGCAGCGGCAGGTTGGGGATATAGCCTGGCGCTGGTCGGCACAGCACTGATGCGCAGCCCGGATCCCGGACAACTGATTCAGGAAATGCTCACGGCCGGCCGCAAAAGGAGAGCCGCGTGAAACTGACGTCACGTAAAAACAAGCGCAGGAGCGGCTGCAGAGCGGCTTTTGGAACGGCTTTTG
>Ga0209980_10001488_pt1 | contig 12858 bp, 10 predicted proteins | sample CR02metaG_FD_183611 | JGI IMG/M metagenome (GOLD analysis project Ga0209980, IMG submission 183611) | Deep subsurface microbial communities from Mariana Trench to uncover new lineages of life (NeLLi) - CR02 metaG (SPAdes) (version 2) | ecosystem: Environmental > Aquatic > Marine > Ocean trench... | reverse complement strand
AAAACAGTTTTGTGGTGAAAGCGGAGATCGGCAAATCCGCGGCCACGCATGATCATTAAAGGAGAGCCGAACCCGTGCTCGAACGCATCATCCATTTTTCGATCCGGCAGAGAATGTTCGTGTTGTTCGCGACATTCGGCCTGATCGGTCTCGGCATCTACAGCTTTCAACGCCTGCCGATCGACGCCCTGCCGGACATCACCAACGTTCAGGTGCAGATCAACACGGAAGCGCCCGGGTACTCTCCACTGGAAGTGGAACAGCGCATCACCTATCCGGTGGAAACCACACTGGCGGGATTGCCCTACCTGCTCGAAACCCGGTCCATTTCCCGCTACGGGTTGTCGCAGGTCACCGTCATCTTTGAAGAAGGCACCGATATTTATTTTGCGCGCCAGCTGATCAACTCCCGCCTGCAGGAAGTAAAAGAGCAACTGCCGTTCGGTATTCAACCGATCATGGGTCCGATCGCCACCGGCCTGGGCGAAATTTTCCTGTGGTCGCTGGAATGGGAGGAGGGGCACCCGGCCCTCGAGGATCCTTTTAATGCGATGGTGGCGTTGCGCACGGTTCAGGACTGGATCATCCGGCCCCAGCTCCGCACGGTTCCCGGCGTGGCGGAAGTCAACAGTATCGGCGGATATGTCAAGCAGTACCAGGTGGCGCCCGACCCGGAAAAACTGATGGCGTTCGATATCACCTTCCGCGAGGTCCTGGAAGCGCTGATCAAAAACAACGCCAACGTGGGAGCGGGCTACCTGGAGCACAGCGGGGAGCAATACCTGATTCGCGCGCCGGGACAGGTCGTATCCGAGGAGGAAATCTCCCAAATCGTGATCGGCACCCACCGCGGGGTTCCTATTCATATACACGACGTGGCGGACGTGTACATCGGCAAAGAACTGCGCACCGGCGCGGCCACCAAAAACGGCAGGGAAACCGTTCTGGGCACGGTGTTCATGCTGAAGGGGGAAAACAGCCGAACGGTTTCCCTGCGTGTGGCGGAGAAGATGAAGGAAATCAACCGCACCCTGCCCGCAGGCATCCAAGCCAAAGTCGTGTACGACCGCACCAAACTGGTCAACGCCACGCTGGCCACGGTGCGCGATAACCTTTTCGAAGGCGCCCTGTTCGTCATTCTGGTGCTGTTTCTGCTGTTGGGAAATTTTCGCGCGGCGTTCATCACCGCGCTGGTGATTCCCCTGTCCATGCTGTTCGCTATCACCGGCATGGTGACCCATAAAGTCAGCGGCAACCTGCTCAGCCTGGGCGCCATCGACTTCGGCATCATCATCGACAGCGCGGTGATCATCGTCGAAAACTGCGTCCGGCGCATGGGCCTCGAGCAGGCCCGCCTGAAACGCGTCCTCCATCCGGAGGAGCGGCACCTTATCGTTCAGCAGGCGGCGGTGGAGGTGTCCCGTCCCAGCATCTTCGGGGTGTTCATCATCATGATCGTGTACCTGCCGATCATGACCCTCACCGGGATCGAGGGCAAAATGTTTCAGCCCATGGCGTTCACGGTGCTGGCGGCATTGACCGGCGCCCTGATTTTATCGGTGACCTTTGTACCGGCGATGGTGGCGCAGTTTACCACCGGCCGCATCTCTGAAAAGAAAAATCCGCTTCTGCAACTGGCGAAAGCAATCTACGCACCGCTGCTCAACCTGTCCCTGAACAACCGCTCCGCCGTGATAACTCTGGCCGGGGTTCTGGTCGCCCTGGGCCTTTTGCTGGGAACGCGCCTGGGGACCGAGTTCATCCCCACGCTGGACGAAAAGGACATGGCGGTCCATGCCCTGCGCATTCCCGGCACCGGACTGGACCAGGCGGTATCCATGCAGCACGCCCTCGAGAAAAAAATCAAAGAGTTTCCCGAAGTCGATTATGTGTTCGCCAAAATCGGTACGGCGGAGATCGCCACCGATCCCATGCCGCCGAGCGTCGCCGATGTGTTTGTGATGATGCGTCCGCGCTCCGAGTGGCCCGACCCCAAAAAATCGCGCACCGATTTGGTGGCCGAGATGGAGCGCAAGCTGGTCACCCTGCCCGGCAACAAATATGAATTCACCCAGCCCATTCAAATGCGCTTCAACGAACTCATCGCCGGGGTGCGGAGCGATGTGGCGGTCAAAGTGTTTGGAGACGATCTCGACATTCTGCTGGATGAAGCGAAACGGATTTCCAAAGTGCTGGCCACGGTGCCCGGGGCCACCGACGTGCGGGTGGAACAGGCAACCGGATTGCCGGTGCTCACCATTCAACTCAACCGCAGCGAAATGGCGCGGCTGGGGCTGAACATCTCAGACGTGCAGGACGTGATCGAAATCGCCATCGGCGGCAAACGGGCCGGCCAGGTGTTTCAGGGCGACCGCCGGTTCGATCTGATCGTCCGCCTGCCGGATGACATCCGTAATGATATCCCCTCGCTCAAGCGCATTCCCCTGCCGTATCCCGAGGGCCTGGCCGGAACCGTGCATCCCGCCGCGGGATCCGCCACCACTCCGGGCCAACCGCTTCCGGCATTTATTACGTTGGGGGCGGTGGCGGATTTCAAAGTGATCAAGGGCCCCAACCAGATCAGCCGCGAGAACGGCAAACGCCGCGTGGTGGTCACCGCGAACGTGCGCGGCCGGGACTTGGGATCGTTTGTCGAGCAGGCGCAGGAGATGATTCAACGCCAGCTTTCCTTACCGTCCGGTTACTGGATCACCTGGGGTGGAACCTTCGAGCATATGATCTCCGCCACCCAGCGGTTGTATGTGGTGGTACCGGTGGCGCTGTTGCTGATCTTCCTGATGCTGTTTGCGGCGTTCGGTTCCACCCGGCAGGCGTTGATCGTCTTTACCGGTGTGCCGCTGGCCTGGACGGGAGGCATCCTGTCGCTGTGGTTGCGGGGCATTCCCCTGTCCATTTCGGCGGCGGTCGGGTTCATTGCCTTGTCGGGGGTGGCGGTGCTGAACGGTGTGGTGATGATTTCCTTCATCAACCAACTGCGCGAGGACGGCATGGACCTGGGTCCGGCGGTGGTCGAAGGTTCGCTCACGCGGCTCCGGCCGGTGCTGATGACGGCGCTGGTGGCGTCTTTAGGTTTTCTGCCCATGGCGCTGGCGACCGGCACCGGCGCGGAAGTGCAGCGTCCGCTGGCCACGGTGGTGATCGGCGGCATCCTGTCGTCCACCGCACTGACACTTCTTGTCCTGCCCGCGTTGTACGCGGGTCTTCACAAAAGAATCAAGCGATAGCGGATTTCAGGAAGGGAGTTGCTCTGCATACTCGAACATGCGTTCGACACAGCGGAGCGCATTTTGCCGGACTTCGGGGGAAAGCTCGATCACCTGATCGGGACGAGGATTTTCCAGCGCCTGCAGGAGGTTCTGAAGCGAATTGGCCTTCATATATTTGCACATGGTGCAGGAGCCGACGAACCGTTTGTCGGGAAACTCGGATTGCAGAATGCCGGTCAAGCCGCATTCGGTGAGCAGGAAAAACGTATCGCAACTGGAGGTGCGGACGTGATCGAGCATGCTGGTGGTGCTTCCTACGTAATCCGCCTTCCGCACCACTTCGGGCTGGCATTCCGGATGCACCAGCACGTCGACTTCGGGATTGTTGGTGCGGACAAAGTCAATGGCGGCGGGGCCGTATTCCTCATGCACGTAACAGGTGCCGTCGTACCAGGCGATATTCTTATCCACCCCCCGGGTCTGCAAATGCTGAATCACGTTCTGGGCCATCAGCTTGTCGGGCAGAAAATAAATGTCGTCATTATCGATCGCCTCGATGATACGGTAAACGTTCGAAGAGGTCACGCACACGTCGCACAGGGCCTTCACTTCGGCAGTGGTATTGATGTAGCAGACAAAGGTGTGGTTGGGGTACTCCTGCCGCAGACGCCGGACATCGGCGGGGGTGATGCCGTCGGCCAGCGAACAGCCGCCATCGGGATTGGGGTCGATCACCGTTTTGTCCGGGTTTAAAATTTTCGCGGTCTCCGCCATGAACCGCACGGCGGGAAACACGATAACCTCGGCAGTAGAATCGCGCGCGGTTTTCGCCAGGCCGTAGGAATCGCCGATGTGGTCGGCCACCCCATACAGAATTTCCGGCGCCACATAATTATGCGCCAGGATGATGGCGTTCCTCTCCTTCTTGAGTTCTTCGATGCGGCGGATAACGGGATGAATCCGCCGGCAATGCTCCAGCGTGAACTCGCACAAAGGACTGCCGACTTTGATCGGCTTCAGTTTTTCATACAGTTGTTCGGCGGTGATCATACGATTAACCGGGAGGCCACTTCATGGGCCGTCCGCCCAGCAGGTGCAAATGAATGTGGAACACCGTTTGCCCGGCGCCCATTCCGCAGTTGAGGACCAGACGAAAGCCCGACATTTCAAGATCGTTTTCTTCGGCCAGGAATTTGGCGACAGTGAACACCGACCCCATCATATCCTTGTCCGATTCCTCGATTTCCATGAGGGTGCCCACATGTTTTTTGGGAATGATCAGAAGATGGACTGGCGCCTGGGGATTGATATCCTTGATTGCGATGAAATGATCATCCTTGTAAACGATTTCAGAGGCTTCGTCTCCGCTGGCAATTTTACAGAACAGACAGTTTTCCACAGCAACCTCCTTGAAAATGAATGTCCAAGAGACTTCCCATAGCTCTTAATATACCCCGGCCCCCGAACGAAGCCAACCCTAAATTCCGCATAACGACGCACTCACACAGGATGCCGTTATCCCTGTCACGGCACGTGGAAATTCAATCCGTTTGGACCCGATATCAGCGGGAATAATTTTTGCCATCGAAGGGTTCCTGCAAATCCATGCGGCGCAGGTATTCCTGGATTTCCTTTTTGTAGGAAACGAAAGGATCCAGCATGAGGAAGGGTTCTTCTTTATTGAGGCGGAATCCGATCCAGTCGATCAGATAACCGGTCTGGCTTTCCAGCAGGGTTTTCACCAGTTCGCCGCGGCCGTCGGCGCGGGTACCCTTGGGGGCGCTGGACATCGCAAACCGGATGGCTTCGTCGGAGGTTTTGCGGTGGGCGTCGCCGTTTGCTTCGAGGCCCCAATACAGGCCGTGCGCTTTGTTGAGGTTATGGAACTCCAGATCGAGACTTTTGATCCACGGGTCCTGCCATCCCACGTTTTCCGATTTCATGAATTCGGTGAGCAACCAATACTTGCTGGCCCAGTCGACGCGCCCGATAAGGGCTTCCGGCCCCTTGGGCATATCGGTCAGCACCGATTCCCAAGCCTCCAGCACCCAGTCGGCATCACTGGAGGAGCCGGCCAGATATTTCTTGCCGGCCTGTAGCATGTCCCACTGCAATTCCAGGGCGGTGGTCGGCTTGCCGTCGCGCAGAGTGATCTCCCATTTGAACTCGGGATCGCGGGAAATATCGCGCATGGTATCCACAGAGTTGGAAAGAATCCATTCCGGATTAGCCACGCCCAACTCGATCAGCTCCATCATCAGAGAGGTGGTGCCCATCTTGAGAGCGCAGGCGAATTCGCTCATGTTGGAATCGCCCACCAGCAGATGAATGCGCCGGTACTTGCTGGGATCGGACAACGGTTCGTCGCGGGTGTTGACGATCGCGCGATTGTACTGCACCCACCGGTAAAACTCGTTGGGGATGTGATCGGCGCGCTGGGAAATCTGGAAGTTGACCTTTTCCTCGTCCTTGCGCGTCTGATGGATGTCGTCCCAGTCGCGGAACGGTTGCGGGTTGCAGGCGCCGGTGCGTCCCGCGCCGGCATAAATCTGGCGGGTCACCAGAAACGACGCCAGCAGGCGCAGGTTTTCGCGGTTGTCGAACTGGAACGCGCGGCTGACGAGATAGTTCTCGTGGCACCCGAAGGTGGCGTTGGTTTCCAAATCGACGTTGTTCTTGATAAACGCTACCTGATCTGCCCAACCCAATTCCTCCAGGGCTTTTTGTACGATCTCATCGCCAGCGCGGTCGAACGTGATCAGGTCCACCAGGTTGGAACATTCCGGCGACGCGTATTCGAGATGGCCCATGTCGAGGTAAATGCGGCCGCCGTTGGCGAGAAACCCGCCGTTGCCGGGCGGTTCGTCGTTGGCGCGGTAATGCAAGTCGAGCACGCCCTGCTTCTGGTCGAAGATATGATTTTTAATGCGGACCGCGACGTCGATGGGGCCGTATTTGAAATCCTCCTCTTTGATCAGGAGGCCGTATTCGGTTTCGATTCCAAATATTCTGCGTTTCATGTTTATTTCGCCGCCGTTTTTAAAGATTCGATTTCATCCGGGGTGACCCTCCGGTACAGGGCCTTGCGTTCGGTTTCCGTGGAAAGAACCGCAGCTTCCAGCGTCCATTGATCGAACGCCTCCGCCAAGCCGACCGGTGGGTCTTCGTCATCTTCGGATTCGGGCGCACCCTGTTTCTTGCCCTCTTCCCACAGGTGGCAGGCTTCTATTAAAGCCTTCTCCAGCGAAAGCGAGGCAAAATCGGTTTGCTCGATCTGTTTTTGAATCCACTCCGATTCCTTGTCGTTACCGGAGATCACCGCTCCTTTTTTGAACATCTCCGAGTGTCCGTCGTAATTGAGCCGGAAGAACGCCGCCTGGTTGTCGAAATCGATTTCGGCAAACAGCAGTTTGACCAGATACGGCGCCCGCATGACTTCCTCGAAATTCTGTTTTATGGCCGGGGCGATTCCGAACTGGAGGAGCCGGGCAATGGTAACATCTTTTTCCGACCGGTTGAACCCTTCGAGATGCGCCATGTCAAGGAGCGTCATGCGCAGACGTTCGACGTCGGCGGGATGGCCGAGACTGCCGAGGGCGATGCGGTCGTACAATTCAAAAATTTTTCCGGGCTGGGCGGTGAACCCCATCATCAGGGCTCCGCCTTGGTAAGGAACCGCCAGGACCGGCTGGCCTTTTTTCAGTTTCGCCTGGACGTAACTGTGGCGGGTGGAAATGGCCTCCATCCAGCGAAACGGTTCGTCAAACATGGTTATTTCCTTTTAGTGGATTCCAGGAACAGCGCCGCTAACTCGTCTTCCGGCATGAACCGGTAACCCTTCTCGGTGATGCTGGCGATGATCGGATAAATTTTGTCTTCGGGACGGGCCTGCCCGGTGGCGCTGTCGAACTGTGCGGCGGTTTGCAGGAGGCGGATGGCCAGTTGCGCCGCCCCTTTCAGGTTGCGTTCGGCCAGCGTTTTGGAACCCCAAAGATTTTCGTATTCCAGAATACCGCGAATCACCGGCGAGCCGGACCCGGTGGCGGTGTGGGTCTGGATTTCGAACTGCGCTCCCAGAAGATCGTAAAAATAAATGTAGGGTTTGGCTTCTTTCGTGTCGTAGGTCACGAAGATGGGACTGACCGCGCCGACGCCTTGCATGGCGAGGCCGATGTTGTCCTTCAGCAGTTTGGACAGGGCGCGGATTTTGCCCTCGGTGCTTAAGGGTTGCAGTTGCGAGCGGCGGTAATATTCGAAGTTGTGCGAAAGGATGCGCGCCATCTCGAACGCCGTGGCGGGCACCCCGGCGATGGCCATCAGCGAATAGTCGTCGATGGGAATCACCTTATCGCACCGCTCGTACATGATGGCGCTGCCGGCGGTGGCGCGGCGGTCTCCGGCGACGATCACGCCGTCCTTGAAATGAAAGGCCAGCACGGTCGTGCCCTGGAGCACGCTGGCCTTGTCGATGGTGGTCAAACCCTGGATGGCTGAAGGCCAGGAATACCCCGACCGCTCCAGAAGATCGATGAAATCTCCCGGCCCGTTAAAATTGTTGTCCGGCTTATCGCTCATTGACCCGTACGCTGTTTGTATTTTTCCGACTGCTTAGGGTCGACTTTTTTCATGCGCTTGAGGAGATCGTCACGTCCCGGCCGGTTCACGTCTGGCGTGGAAGGACCGCTGTCCTGCCGGTCCGGAGTGGACTCTTTCTTTTCCTCCCGTCGTAAAGGATCATTCATTTCCATGCAAACTGCTCCTTATTAGAATCCAGGATCTGACCGACATCTTCTTTGGTGATGATCGTGGATAGATCGATAACTTCACCATTATTGAATTCGATTCCCGTCCAATGGATGTTTTTAATAGCGTCGCTTTCCTGCTCGACGGCCAAACCACGAAACCGGGCGCGCGTGTCCTGCGGTGCACGATGGACGGCGACGTCCACTTCACCGGGCTCGATCAACCCGGCCACACGACCTTGTTCGCGGAGAGCGTAATACAAACCGCGTTCCGGGTTCAGGTTATGATACTCCAAATCGAGGCTTGGTAAAATCGGGTCGTCCCAGCTCACCCCCTCGGCCTCCATAAAATCGTTGAACAGGCTCTGCTTGATTGCCCAGTCGATGCGGTCGGCCAGCCGTTCCGGGTGATGCCGGTGGTCGTTCAAGGTCCGGCCCCACTCGCGGGTGACCCAGTCCCATTCTTCCGTTTCGCCGGCCAGCCCGGAATGCTTGAGCGCCTGCTCGAGATACCATTCCTGGATTTCCAGCGGGGTGACGGTCTTCCCCGATTTCAATTGCAACGGCGTCGCACCGGTGATATCCCGCGACACGCGCTGAACGTCGGCCACCGGTTCCGCCAGTTCAAACGGCGCGTCCAGTTTCTGCGCGCCGATCAGCGTCAACACCAAGCGGGTGGTGCCCACCTTCAATGCGGTGGCGTAGGGCGACATGTTGGCGTCGCCCAGAATCAGATGCAGACGCCGGTAATCCTGCGTCGCGTGCGGCTCGTCCCGGGTATTGATGATGGGCCGCTGGGTCATCGTCTCGATACTGAGCACGCTGTCGATGAAATCGGCGCGTTGCGCCAGCTGGAGACCGGTGAACCCGTCTTCGTTTTTTCGTTCCGCTCCGATCTTTCCGGCTCCCGCGTACAACTGCCGCGTCACCAGAAACGGTACCAGATGCCGGACCCAGACCTCGAACGGCAGTTTGCGCGGAATCAGGTAATTGTCATGCGTGCCGTAACTGTGCCCGCTGTAGTCGGTGTTGTTTTTAAACAACTGTAAAAAGTCGCCGCCCAGATCCCGGTTGCGGAGGCGGACGCATTCACCGACGATTTTTTCTCCAGCCAGATCGTGCGTGACCAGATCGAACACGGTCCGGCATTCGGGCGTGCTGTATTCCGGGTGCGTGTGGTCGTTGTAAAAACGCGCGCCGTTGGTCAGCACCCGGTCGCTTTTCATCTCCCAGTACGAATAGGGCCGTTTGCGGTCCTGTTCGCAAAACTCGTCTTCCTCTTCATCCTGCGCCAGGCGCGACACCCGAAACCCGCGCATGTCGAGGTGGGTGTGTTCGCGGTTGTAGGCCCAGGCGCGAAACACGCTTTTCAGTTCGCAACGCGCCAGCAGTTGCATGGACTCTTCGACCGGGTCCGATTCCTCCTGATCTTCGCGGACGATGCCGTATTCCGTTTCGATGCCCAGCAAAGGGACGATATCGCTCATATGATCGACCGGCTGAGGGTATCGGAGGCGGCCTGATCGGAATCGTTGGGCAGCCGGACCCGGACCACCTTCTTGGGATCGAAGTCGAGCAGTTGGAGCCAGTCTTCCATATTCGCGTCGGTCGGCAGAATGCTGTTTTCGGTGAACTCGCTTTTCAGGGCATGCATCAGGTCGTCTGCTTTGATCTGCAGTTCCTCTCCGGCGATGGCGCGTTCGATGGCGCGCTCCTTGGCGCGCAGGACGATGCCCTCGAGAACGGCGCCGGAAATAAAATCCTTCCAATAGAGTTTTTGGAATTCGCCGTTGCGGAGGGTCAGCACCAGCGCCTCCTGATCTGGAGTTTTCTTGAACAAATGATCGAGGAACGGGTGGACCAAGTCTTCCAGCCGGTCGCCTTCGATCGGGAGTTCCGGCTTGAGATACACTTTCAAAATCGCTTGGCAATCCTTCCGGTTGGGCCGTCCCACTTTGATCTTGCGGTCGATGCGGCCCGGGCGCAGAATCGCGGGGTCGATCAGATCGGGCCGGTTGGTGGCCAGGATCACCACCATATCGCGGGCCGACTGGATGCCGTCCATCTCCGCGCAGAACATCGGGACCAGGGTATTGGAAATATTGTTGACGCGCAGGGCCTGCCGCGTGCCGAGTATCGATTCGGCTTCGTCGATGAAGATGAAGGGCAACTTGCCCTTTTCCTTATACTCGCGTGCCCGTTTGAAAATTTCGCGGACCTTGCGCTCCGACTCGCCGAGCCACATATTCAGAATTTCCGGACCCTTGACGTGAATGAAGCGGCCTTCCAGATCCTGGCTGGCTCCGTCCTTGGACTTGAGCTGGGACACCACATCGGACAGGATGGCCCTGCCGATCAGGGTTTTGCCGCAACCCGGCGGGCCGTAAAAGAGGAACCCCTTGGGCATGCGGTATTCCATTTTTTTGAGAATCTCTTCGTGCAGGATGGGGTACTCGATGACCTTGCGGACTTCTTCGATGACCTTCTCCTGGCCGCCGACCTGGTCCCAGGTGACCGGAACATAATCGTCCTCCACCAGCGTTTTGGACTGGCGTTTGGGGAGGCGTTTCATGATGACCTTCTGGGTGGGATCGAGAATCACTTCGTCCCCTTCCTTGAAGGTTTCCTGTTCCAAATCGGCGCAGGGGATCACCATGGCATCGGAATTGTTGGTGCCGCCGCCGACCATCCAATGGCCGTCGTCCAAGCGGGATACGATGCGGGCAATCGGACCACGCTCCGGCCGCGGCAGTTTGGCGATGGCGACAAAGCCCTCGTTGACCGCAACCTGGTCACCGACGTTCAGGGAGTCGTTTTCGAGAATTTCGGGGGAGACCGCCGCCTGGTATTCCGTTCCGCCGACGTTCAGGCGGTAGAGATTGTCCTGGCCCTTACCGAGGATGGTCCCGATGCGATGCGCCGGCAGTTTGAGCTGGCGGATGGTCTCTTCCAACGTCTTGATTTTGAGATTATACTGTTGGGCGGACTGCTGGGCCTGGAGCAGGGCATCCCGGAGATCGAATATTTTCTCCTGGAGGTCCGGCCGGTCGGCGGTTTCTTCCAGCATTTGATCGATCAATTCTATAATATGGGTCGGGTCTCCCATCGGTCACCTTTAAGGGGAATTATTTACTAATTGTATGAATAATAATCGCAATTAATCAAGTCATTTCGCAGATTTGGAGGTCGGCCCGAATCCCTGCAAGACCCAAAAATTTAATGGTTTCAAGCAGTGTCCGAAAGCGCTCAGCCGGGTTGGTTCCCCTGCGGATCGACTAACCCCTTGATTTCAAATAAAATTAGTGGAACGGGGATTATGTTTTTAATTACAATAACTTAAAAGGTTCTTAATTTTTCGGGAGGCCACGCGGAGAATCCCGATTCAGGAAACACAGAGGGATATCCACCGCCACACGCCATGTTCAAAATCAATAACAAACCGGTCATCGACAAATGCATCATCAGCTTCAGCCACAACCGGTATGAAAGCCGGAGCCTGGCGGACAAGTTCGCGCTGGAGAAGGCGCGGCGGGAAATCGCGCAGAAGAAAAAAGGCGTCAGCCACCTGATTCTGAGGGCCGAGGGGGAGGAGATCGATCGCCTCAAGTTCCTGTTCCCGGTCGGCGGCATTCCCATCATGTGTTACGCCCTCGGCAACCTGCTGATGTCGAGCCTGAAGGAAATCGTCGTGGTGGGTTCGACCGAGGTGAAGGTCATCCTGGAACATTTTCTGGAGGTGGCCGACACCCGTGGCAAAAAGGTGCTGTTCGTTCATGAAGACCCGGACAATCTGTTGCTGATCAACACCCTCATTCTGGGCCGCAACCAGTTGTCTCTGGCATCCAACGAACTGGTGCTGTTCCAGCCGGGCGATTTGCCCTTTATGTACGGTCTGGAAGGCGTGTTGCGGGACCCGGACCTGAAGCGCCACAACCTGATCCTCTGGTTGAATTCGCGCCAGGCCATGTTCCCGCATTTCCAGGAGAACCCGGCGAGCGAATTCGTGGAGCGCAATTATCATTACCGGTTGATTGCGGAAAAGGCCAAGCAACTGCACGACGTGAAGGAGCCCAACGTCTACCCCATCAATTTGTCGGCCATCGAAGAGGATATCATCGAGCTGTTGCACCAGACCCGGAAGGACGGCAAAATCCTCAACGCGGGGTTCAGCAAAGCCCTGCGGTCGCCGGGCCGGATGCTGAGGCTGTTGCCGATACTCGCGAATCACTTCCGTCATTTCGATTCGGATTTAAAACAATTCCGCCTGAACGATCAGTACAAGTTCGGGGCGCATCTCAAGAATTTCAACCAGGGGGCCTCCATTCTTCTGGACACGCCGTTTCTCGCCAAGTTCAACGACGATCCCGCCTTCGTTTCCGACGTCGACGCGCTGGAGGATTGGGAGGATTTCGAATCGCTGGTCCATTTCGCGGAAGAGCGGCAGGGTGAAAACGGTCTTTCGGCCATTCATCCGTTCGGCAAAGAGCTGGTGCGGTTCCGGCAACAGGCCATGCCCAAACTTAAAAAAATCATTCCGATGTACGCCGATTTCCAGGGTTATCTCAACGGGATATACCGCTCACTGGAAATGAACTATGTCCCTTTTGATGAGGCGGGGCGCTACGGCACCCCCAACCTTCACACCCCGCAAATCGAAACGGCGTATCGCTGGTATTCGGACAAATCCAACCAGTGTGCCGCTGGACTCCACGTCGCCTAGGCCGGCGAAGCGCCGGAGCAAATTTCTCCCCCTTGTAAAGAGGGCCTTTGCATAACACAGGAACCAAAATATTCCTCCCCTTACTAAGGGGAGGATACAGGTGGGGTTGGTTTTTGCCGGATCCTTAAAACAACCCAAAAAACAAGGTAAGGGTTATCCTAACCGCCCC
>Ga0209980_10001487_pt1 | contig 12859 bp, 12 predicted proteins | sample CR02metaG_FD_183611 | JGI IMG/M metagenome (GOLD analysis project Ga0209980, IMG submission 183611) | Deep subsurface microbial communities from Mariana Trench to uncover new lineages of life (NeLLi) - CR02 metaG (SPAdes) (version 2) | ecosystem: Environmental > Aquatic > Marine > Ocean trench... | reverse complement strand
CTCTCCACCGACGAGATTGCCCGCGTCTTCCTGGTGAAGACCCCGACGATGGCGCAGCGGATCAGCCGCACCAAGGCCAAGATCGCCGATGCCCACATCGCGTACCGAGTACCGGCCGACCACGAGCTGCCGGAGCGGCTGGTACCCGTGCTGGTGACGGTGTACGCGGTGTTCACCGCGGGGCACCACGCCCCGACCGGCAGGTTCGACGCCAGGGTGGATCTGGCCGATGAGGGAATTCGCCTGGCCAGGCTGCTCACCGAGCTCATGCCGGATGAACCGGAGTGCTGGGGACTGCTGGGGCTGACCTTGGCGACCAACGCCCGCCGCGGTGGGCGGCTCGATGAGTCGGGCGACATGGTGCTCCTCGCCGATCAGGACCGCAGCCGCTGGGATCATGCCGCCATCACCGAAGCCCACGAGATCATCGATCGGCAGCAGAGTCGCCGCCTTGCAGGACCGTTTCAGATACAGGCGGCGATTGCCGTTCTCCATGGCACGGCTCCCAGCTACGCAGAGACCAACTGGCAGGAGATCAGCGAGCTGTACCGCACCTTGGAGGCAATGCAGCCGACGGTGGTGGTGCGGGTCAACCGGGCGATCGCAGAGGCGGAAGTGTACGGCCCGGAGGCTGCGCTGATCTTGTTGGATGATGTGGACTCGAATTGGCACTACCTGTGGGTGGCTCGCTCCGACCTGCAACACCGTCTTGGCCAGACCGAAGGGGCTAGCAGAAGTCTGCACCGTGCGCTTGCCGCCGAAATGAACGACTCAGACCGAGCCGTCCTCGAACAGCGGCTCGCAGAGTTGGACGCTCAGGGATAACCGGTCGGCCTACAAACGACCTGTGTCCGGTGCTATCCGACTTTGTGTCGGGCCGCCGACCGGTTTCACTTATCCCAACCAGCAGGGCTGGAGGGCGATTTGTCGACCAATTTGATCCACTATTTGCCGGTGATCACGACCGTTGTCGCCGCCGCGTTCTTTCGCGTCTTGTGGCTTCACTGGCGACGCAATCCATCCGCAAGGTACGTGATGTGGTGGATGATCGGCGTTGGCCTGTTCGGGTTGGGAACGCTCACCGAGGCGTTGACCACCATTTTCGGCTGGCAGGAACCCATCTTCCGTACCTGGTACATCGCAGGCGCGTTGCTTGGTGGGGCGCCGCTGGCCCAGGGCACCGTTTACCTGCTGCTGCCGAGGCGGATCGCCGATCGACTGGCGGTAGCTCTCGTCACCTATGTCGCCATCGCCGCGGCATTCGTCGTGGCGACCCCGATCATCTCCGAGCTTGTAGAACCGAACCGGTTGTCAGGAGAGGTGATGGCGTGGCAATGGGTGCGTCTCTTCTCGCCTCTAATCAATTTGTATGCCGTCGTGTTCTTGATCGGTGGGGCGATCTGGTCGGCATGGCGGTACTGGCGCGTCGGCGACGCCTCGTCGCGGGTGCTCGGGAATATCTTGATAGCAGTCGGCGCGATCCTGCCCGGCATCGGCGGCGGCTTTGCTCGCGCCGGAACCATCGAGGTCCTATATGTCATGGAGCTGATAGGGCTCCTGCTGATTTGGGCCGGCTACCGGGCCATCTCAGGGGATCGGGTGATCCCGATCCACCGGGCGCAGATGCAAACGGCTGCGCCCCTACAACGACCAGAGGTGACTCCGTGAAACCAAGAAACAGCTTGATGACGCTCGCCGTCGGTTTGACCGTCGTGGCCGCTGCCTGCAGCAGCGGAACAACCACGACGACCACTGCCGATCAGCCAACCACATCGTCTTCGACCACCACCGTCACGACACCCCAGACGACTACGACGATCCCCTCGGATCAGCGAACGTTTGTGGGCGCCGACGGGGTTGAGACCACGATCGGCGACGTGTCACGGATCGTGTCGCTCAACGGCGATCTCACCGAGATCATCTTCGAGCTCGGTTTCGGGGAAAATGTTGTCGGCGTGGATGTCACCACGACGTACCCCCCGGAGGCAGCGGCCTTGAACGATCAAGGTCAAACGGTCGGGTTCGCCCAGCAACTCGCTGCGGAGGCGGTGCTCCGGTTTGAGCCGACACTGGTGATCGGCGATCAGCAGGTGGCGCCACCGGAGGTGCTCGAGCAGCTGCGCGGCGCGGGGATCCCCGTCGTGATCCTGGAGACCCAGACCACGCTCGATGGTGTCGAGACCAAGATCCTCGAGGTGGCTGAAATCCTGGGGGTGCCTGACGAAGGAAGCGAGTTGGCGGAGCGGGTGATGGGTGAGATCGACGCCGCTCGCGCCTTGGCCGCAACCGACGACTCCGACCCCAAGATCGCGTACGTGTACGTGAGGGGCCCACAGGTCGTGTTCCTGTTCGGCGCGGGAATGCCGACGCAGGGAATGATCGAAGGTGCCGGAGCCATCGATGCAGGAGCCGAGGCGGGTGTGTTCGGACCGGCACCGTTGACCCCGGAGGCGCTCGTAGCGGCAGCCCCGGATCTGATCGTGCTGCCCGAGGCGGGCCTGGCGGCCCTAGGCGGGATCGAAGCGTTCCTCGAGCTTCCCGGTGTCGCCGAGACACCGGCTGCCCAGAACGACGCCTTCCTCGATTACGACGAGGCCTACTTCTTCAACCTCGGTCCCCGCGCCGGGCAGGCGCTCGACGAGTTCGTCCGCGACCTATATCCCGAAATCGGCGGTTGACCGACCAACAGGAACCCGCGCAGACAATCGACCCGTTTGCCTGGCGACGACGCTGGGTGGCACCGGTGGTCGGAATGGGTCTCCTGGTCACGGCCTGGGCGGCACTGTCGTTCGGGGCCGTTTCGGTGCCTTTCGACGAGGTGTTGGGTGTGCTGGCCCGCAAGATCGGACTGGATGCCTTTGCCGAGCCGTCGCGCCAGGCCGAGGGAGTCGTATGGGGCATTCGGATGCCGCGATTACTCCTCGCCTTCGCAGTAGGGGCTTCGCTGGGGCTGGTCGGCGGTGTTCTTCAGGGTCTGTTGCGAAACGACCTCGCCGATCCCCACCTCCTCGGGATCGGCCCCGGTGCCGCCATCGGCGCCGCGATCGGATCGGCGGCAGGAGGCATCCAGGGCGCCATCGCCGGTGGGGTGGCTGCCGGCGTCATCACCGCGTTTGCCATAAGGAGAATGTCGAGGCGAGCCACGATCGACCCGACGAGGATCATTCTCTCCGGCGTCGCGCTCGGTGCCGCCCTGTTCGCATGGGTGGGCTTCGTGGTCTTTACGGCTGACCGAGCGACCGTGCCCCCGATGGAGTTCTGGCTGCTCGGGAGCTTGACCGGGTCGACCTGGCGGGCACTCGGCACCGCGATCGGATTCCTGCTCATCACCGCGATCGCCATGTTGGCGTCGGCACGCCTCCTCGACGTCATAGCGTTGGGCGAGGCCGACGCCAGACATCTCGGTATCGACGTCGATCTGGTTCGTACGGTCCTCCTCATCGCCGCCGGGGCCGCCGTCGGTGCCACCGTGGGCGCTGTCGGGGTCATCGCGTTCGTCGGACTCCTGGTGCCCTTCGCCCTCCGCGGCGTGACTGGGCCGTCACACCGCCACCTGTTGCTGGCGGCCATCGCCACCGGAGCGTTGTTCGTCGCCGCTGCGGATCTCGTTGCTCGCCTGGCCCTCGAACCGGTCGAGATCCCCGTTGGCCTGGTAACTGCCGCGATCGGCGGACCGGTGTTCTTGTGGCTCCTCTCGAGGCGACACGATGCCTGAACCCGCGGTCGCGGCGACCTCGCTCACTTACCGCGTCGGCGACGCCACCCTGGTTTCCAACGTCGACTTCGCAGCAGCAAGAGGCGAGCTGGTCGCCGTAATCGGGCCAAACGGAGCCGGAAAATCCACCCTGCTCAATCTGCTGGCAGGGGACCTGCAACCCAGCGAGGGACAGGTTGTCCTCGACAGCGTCGACATCGTAGATGCTTTGCCGGGGGACCTCGCGCTGGTGCGCTCGATGCTCACTCAGCGAACCCCGGTAGACATCCCATACACCGCGGCGCAGGTCGTCAACATGGGACGTTTTCCGCATCGCCGAGACCAGACCAACAGCGCCGAGCGTGACTCTGCGGCAGTCGCCGAAGCCATGGACCGCACCGACACATCTCGGTTCGCCGGCCGCGTGTATGCAACCCTGTCCGGGGGAGAGCGCACCCGCGTTTCGTTGGCCAGAGTGTTCGCGCAAAAGACGCCGATCGTGTTCCTCGATGAGCCCACAACTGCTCTTGACGTCGCCCATCAAGAGCGGATCATGGGTGAGACCGTCCGCCTCTCCCGAGAACAACGAGCAGTCGTCGTGGTTCTCCACGACCTCAACGCGGCGGCCGTGCACGCCGACCGAATCGTGCTCATGAACCAGAGCGAAGTTGTGGCGGGCGGACGGCCACGCGAGGTGCTCCAGGAAGCTCTCCTCTCTGAGGTCTATGCCCAGCGGATGGTGGTAGTCGATCACCCGTTCCGGGACTGCCCACTTGTGCTTGCCGCCGACGGATCACCATGACCGCAGCGACGGCAGTCGTTCGAACCGACTGAGCCCCTATCCACAGGCGAGTGGAGCGCCCGTCTCTTCACAGCCTTCGGCGACGGTGACTACGGTTGCCGGGATAGAGAGCCAAGCCAGCACACGATGAGTGACTCGCCTCCGTTCCGAGCCGATCATGTCGGCAGCTTCCTCCGACCCGCGTCGGTGCGAGAGGCCCGGCAAGCTCGCGCCGAGAACCAACTCTCCGCCGACGAGTTGCGTTCGGTCGAGGACGAGGCGATCGGCGAGCTTGTCTTGCGTGAAGAGAGCACCGGGCTGCAGGGGATCACCGATGGCGAATACCGAAGGAGGTTCTTCCACACCGACTTCCTGGAAAAGCTCGACGGCGTCACCGTGACCGAAGGCGAATTCCTCGCCACCTTCAGAAAGGACGACGGAACCGAAGTCGGCTTCAAACCACCCACCATGCGGGTGACCGAGCCGATCCGACACAGGAAATCGATTCAGGGCGCCGACTTCGATTATCTCGCATCCGTCACCAGCCGCACACCAAAGGTGTCTATCCCGTCTCCGTCGATGCTCCATTTTCGGGGTGGGAGAGGGGCGATCAGCGAGGACGTGTATCCCGATCTCGACGCCTTTTTCGACGATCTGACCGCCGCCTACCGGGAGGAGATCGCCGATCTGGCGGCGCGAGGGTGTACCTACCTGCAGATGGACGACACCAACCTCGCTTACCTGTGCGACCCCGAGATCCGGGAGCGCACTGCCGCCAGGGGAGACGATCCGGACGAGTTGACCCGTCTCTACTGCAAGCTGGTCAACGACTCGATTCGAGATCGACCTGATGAGATGACGCTCGCCATTCACCTGTGTCGCGGCAACTACCGCAGCGCGTGGGTGTCCCAAGGTGGATATGAGCCGGTCGGTGAGATCCTGTTCAACCAGATGGAAGTCGACGCCTTCTTCCTTGAATACGACGACGACCGCTCCGGCGACTTCGCCCCGCTCCGCCATGTGCCTGACCACAAGCGGGTCGTTCTCGGCCTGATGAGCTCGAAGAAGGCCTTCGTGGACGATGCCGACGCGGTCAAGAAGCGGCTCGATGAGGCCTTCGCCTTCATCGACCCCGAACAAGCAGCTCTCAGCCATCAGTGCGGTTTTGCCTCTACGGCCGAAGGCAACGAGCTCACCGAGGACGACCAGTGGCGAAAGGTCGAGCAGACCGTCGCTATCGCCGGGGACGTCTGGAGCTGAGCTCAGTCCTCTTCTGACCCTGCGGTGGCGCAGGTGCTTGGCTCTTTGCCGACACCCTTGACGACCGGCCGAGCGCGGCCACGTCAGAGCGTTCTTGGCCATCGATCAGAGTAGGAGTGTCCATCAGTCCCACACCTGAAGCGGGAGCGCTAGTCGGGGGACGCAGTGGCTCGAGCGGCGCGTCGCTGTACGAGGAAGGAGCGGACGGTGGGGATCACCCCGCGGGGAAGAAAGAGAAACAACAGGACAATGAGGGTCCCAAAGATCAGCACCCGGAGCTGGCCAAACTCGATCAGCACTTCGCCGACGACGGTGAAGGTGACCGCTCCCAGGATCGGCCCGAAGAGGGTGCCGATGCCGCCGAAGGCCAGCATTACGATCACCTCAACGTCGACCTGGGCGAATCCGAACGTGTTGGGGCTGATGCGTCCCTCGGTGAAGGCGTAGGTGGCGCCGGCCAGACCCAGCATCCCCGCACCGACCAGCGCCGCATACACCCGGTAACGAGCGACGTCGATACCGGCCAGCTCGGCGGCAACCTCGTCGTCGCGCAGGGCGCGGAAAGCCCAGCCGATGTGGGATCGGCGCAGCAAGCCGTGCACCAGCAGAAACGAGACCACCAAAGCCAGCATCAGGTAGTAGGGCGGGATTTGTTCCCTGAGGAAGGTGTCGGCGCCCGACTCGATCAGAAAGCCGTTCTCTCCGCCCGTGAGGTTGCCCAGACCGAGGAGGAGGGCGTCGAACGTCAGCGAGAAGATGAGCGTGATGATCCCGGTGAAGATGACGCCGAGCGAGCGTCGCACCGCGATCCAGCTGAGCAGCCCGCCGGTCAAGCTGGCGGCGACCGTAGCCAGCAGAATGCTGACGACGATGGGCAACCCTACGGTGTCGGCGAGGATGGCGCCGCCGTATCCACCGATCCCGGCGAGAGCCCCATTGCACAGGAACAGCTGGCCGGTGCTCCCGAAGATCACGTTGAAGCCGATCGTGTAGCAAGCAAAGGTGAGCCCGAGGACGGCGACGCCCATGAGCACGCGGGAGTCTCCTATCCGGAGGGGAACCAGGGCGAGCGCCGCGCCAACGACTCCGATGAGACCGAGCAGCATTGGGAGCGACAGCGAGACGCGCTTTTCGGCCCCGCCGATGGCGGCGGTAGCGGTGGTGCGATCGCTCATTCCTTCACTCCCAGCAGCCCGGCGGGGCGGATGAGGATGGTCACCGCGGCCGCGGCGAGGAGGATGATCAAGGACAGGAAGGTACCGATATACGAGGCGGCGAAAACGTTGACGATCCCGAGGATGAGCCCCGCCAACAACGCCCCTGGGACGCTGCCAAGGCCTCCGACCACGGCGACGATCAGGGCGAACACGGTGATCGAGAACCCGGCCTGCACGTCCACCGGGACGGCCATCGACCGGGTGATCGCAACCAGCGCAGCCAGGACGCCGCTGAGAACCAGGATCAGCCGGAGCATGCGGTGCGGGTCGATCCCGACGAGCTTGGCTCCTTCCTCGTCCTCGATCACCGACCGCACCGCGCGGCCCAGGATGGTAAATCGGAAGAAGACGAAGAGTGCGGCAAAGGTGACCAGCGTGATCGCCGACGCCAGCAGGCTCCCTCGCCGCATAGGCACACCGAGGATATCGATGGCCCCGCCCCCGATGAACAGGTTCAATGCCTTCAGCGGGTAGCGCCAGTTGAGGAAGCCGTCGACGATCAAGGCCACACCGAGCGTGAGCAGCAGGCTGAGCAGGACCCGTGCCTCACCCTGGAGGCGGTAGACGGGGCGCAGGATCGTGAGGTCGAGGAGCAAGCCGAACAGTCCGCCGGCGACGAGGCCGAGCAGCACCGCCGGGAAGGCGGAAGCGCCGGCGTCCATTGCAAACACCACAACCATCGCCGAGACGACCGCCATCTGCCCGTAGGCCAGGTTGAGCACACCGCCGAGCCCGTAGACCAGGGTCAGCCCGGCCGCCAGCAGACCGAACTGGAGCCCGAGGACGATCCCGTCGAGGATGTTGGCGGTCACGTCACACCTAGGTAGGCGCGGCGAACCTCGGGATCCTTTGCCAGCTCCGCCGAGGTTCCCTCGGTTGTGATGCGACCGTTCTCCAGCACGTAGCCGCGATCGGTGAACGCCATCGCCAGCGGCACCTGCTGCTCGGCGACCAGCACCGTCAGCCCTCGCTCCCGCAGAACGCCAAGCGCCTCGTAGGCCTCGGCGGCGAGTTTCGGAGCGAGCCCGGTGGTGGGCTCGTCGAGCACGAGCAGCCGAGGGTTGGCCATCAGGGCCCTGCCCACGGCCAGCATCTGCTGTTCACCACCGCTCATGGTGCCTGCCCTCTGGCGCCGGCGCTCATCGAGGCGGGGGAACAGCTCGATCACGAGCTTCATCGTCACCGGATCGGGGCGGCCGGGGTAAGCGCCGAGCGAAAGGTTCTCCTGAACGGTCATCCTGGGGAAGAGATGCCGTTCGGCGGGAACGAAGCTGATACCGAGCCGGACGATGCGCTGCGCCGGCATCCCGGCGATATCTTCTCCTTCGAAACGCACCTCACCTGCGGAAGGTGCCAGGAGACCGATGACGGTGCGAAACAACGTCGTCTTCCCTGCGCCGTTCGACCCGATGATCATCACGGCCTCACCCGGGTCGATGTGGAAGTCAACGTCCTTGACGACGTCGCTGCCCCCGTACCCGGCAGCCAGCCCGCTTACCTCAAGCATCGGCGATACGGCCTGTCCCGAGGTAGGCCTCGATCACCGATTCGTCGCGCATGACCTCTTGGGCGGGCCCCTCTGCAAGCACCCGTCCAAAATGGAGCACCACGACACGCTCAGACAGATTCATCACTGCTTGCATAACGTGCTCCACCCAGACGACGGTCACCCCCAACCGATCACGGATCGTTCGTACCATCTCGATCGACGAGGCCAGTTCGGCATCGTTGAGACCCGCCATCACCTCGTCGAGGAGGAGGAGGCGGGGGCGGCCGGACAGCGCTCTGGCGAGATCCAGGAACCGGAGCTCATGGAGGTTGAGGCTCCCGACTGCGTCATGGCGCCGATCGCCAAGACCAACGAGCGAGAGCATCTCGTTGCCGATCTGCACAGCATCCTCCTCGTTCTGGAGACCGGAGGTCCCGCCGAACATGGAGCCGACTGCCGCGTTCTCCAGCACCGTCATCGTCGGAAATGGGCGGGGGGTCTGCTGCACCATCGCGACACCGAGCTTGCGCACCCGATGGCTTGCGAATCCGGTGACGTCCCGTCCACCAAAGCGGACCGTCCCCCGCGTGGGTCGCTCCAACCCGACGATCAGCTCGAGCAGCGTGCTCTTCCCGGCGCCGTTGGGGCCGACGATGGCGAGGATCTCGCCCTCGTCGACCCCAACCGTCACTCCATCGACGGCCGGGAGGCCGCCGTACGACTTCCCGACCTCATCGAGCTCGAGAAGGGCCACCTGATGGCTACGGCACGTAAGGCTCGAGGGGGTCCGACTGGCTAAGCACTTCGACCCACCAGTCGCCGGCCTCGTTGAGCCCCTCGGGTGCGGGCCCGGCGTTGATAATGAAGAAGATCGGTTGTGCTTCCGCCAGCTCGCCCCACGCGGTCCAGCTCAACGGGAAGGCATAGCCGGGCATGTCGAACGAGTTGGCGTGGATGTACTCGGCGATCGCCGACGGATCGTCGCCAACCTCAGCAACGGCCTCAGCGACCATCGTCACGATCGCAAACCCGGATACGGCATCGTCCGACATGAACAAGTTGTCGGAGAATGCCAGGTAGCGCTTGGCCAGCTCAGCGTAGCTATCGCTCGTGTAGTCGGCGCAGGCGAAGTCGGTGAACCGGCCGATGGCGGTCGCCGGATCGATCAGAGCCAGCGAGCGGTCCGGCGGTGTCCAGGCGCCGGTGACCGGAACATCCCCGATGAGCTCGGCCGACAGCGCGACGATCGAGGCGCCACCGGGTGGATGCCCGGTCGCGATGACCATCTGAGCGCCGGCATCAGCCATGGCTCGGACAAACGGCGTGAAGTCGGTGGTCGGCGGGACCGGAGCGACCTGGATTTCGCCGTAGTCGACGCCGGAGCCTTCGAAGTCGGCCTCAATCGCCGCCTTGAATCCCTGCCCCCAGGCGTAGTCGGCGACGATGACTCCGACATTGGTCAGACCCTGCTCCTGGGCATACTGGAGCACCGGCGCTGCGACCATCGGTGCCGCCGGCAGACAGGTGCGGAACGTGTACCGGCTGTCCTGGGTGAAAGAGGCCGGTGTGCCGGCCTTTGTGAAGAACACCGGGATCTGGTCGGCCTCGGCCAACCCTGCGGCCGTCGGGGCGACCCCGCTGGAGATTACCCCGCCGACGGCAACCACGCCGTCTTCGACAAGTCGATCCCACGCGGTGGCGGCGGCGTCCGGGTCGTTCTGGGAGTCCTGCTCGACGAGTTCGAGCATGCGGCCGCCCGCCCCGCCCGCGTCGTTGATCTCCTGTACAGCCAGTCGCATCCCGTCGCGAACGTTGAGACCCCAGGGGGTGAAGGTCGAAGTCAGATCGGCCAGCATGCCGATCTTGATCGGCTCCGTGCTCACCGGCTCCGTGGTCTCGGTTGGCTCCGTCGTTGTGGCTGCGGCGGTCGTCGTGGTCGCTTGCGCCGCCGCTTGAGTCGTCGTCGTCGTGTCGTCGGTGCTGCCGCACGCTGCCGCCAAGAGGGCGAAGACAGCGAATACGACGAGCAGCCTTGATCTCCGAAGGTTGGTTCTCATTTTGGGTTGCCTCCTGTTGAGGAGCCTGTAGGCCCCTCTACGGTCGTGCCAAGTGCGGTTGCGTCCGGCAGCCGGACAGGTCCGCGACAACCTTACCGACGTGCTCATACCTCCGGCAAGCGGCACTGAACGCTCCGTTCAGTAGGGTTTACCAGCCGGTGGCATGGGCAGCCACCTCGCCTTGAAACACTTCGGCCTACATTGAGACCAGGGCTTCGCTCCCCTCGAAGATGATGAGCCCGGCTGCGGTGTTGGATGCCGGCACGTGATAGTGGCGATGCACCTCGCGTACGTTTCTGCTCAGGGCACCACGCATGATCAGCCACATCACCAGCTCGATGCCTTCGGAGCCGGCGTCCCGTAGCAGCTCGGTGTGAGAGATCTCGGTCAGAGCCTCGGCGTCGTCGGCGAGCCGGTTGAGGTAGGCGGTGTCGAACGGCGTGTTGATGAACCCCGCCCTTTCTCCCTGGAGCTGATGGGACATCCCGCCCGTGCCCAGCACGGCAACCTTCAGATCCTCAGTATCGGGGTACGACTCGACGGCGCGGCGGATCGCCTGGCCAAGAGCAAAGCATCGCCTACCGGTTGGCGGCGGGTATTGGATGACGTTCACGGACAAGGGGATGACCCTCGCCGGCCACCGCTCCGGCTTCCCGTACAAGATGGACAGCGGGACAGTGAGGCCGTGATCGACTGGCAGGTAGTTGACGATGGTCATGTCGAACTCGTCGAGGATCAACGATTCGGCCAGGTGCCACGCAAGATCGGGGTGACCGGGGACGGGCGGAATGGGGCGCGGTCCGTAGCCCTCGTCGGCGATGGGGAACTCCTCCGCCACGCCGATGGCGAAGGTAGGGATCAGATCGAGATCGAACGCCGAGGCGTGATCGTTGTAGGCGAGGATGAGGACGTCTGGATCGGCGTCCGCCATCCATTTACGAGCCCCCTCGTAGCCTTCGAAAAGCGGCTTCCAATAAGGGGTCTCTTCCCTGCCGTTGTCGATGGCAGCGCCGATCGCCGGCACATGGGAGGTGGCGACGCCGTAGGGGATCTCAGCCATCTGGGCTGCGTCCGCCGTCGATCATCATCTGCGTGAACTCTTCCTCGGTGACTCCCGACATGGCTGCTCCGACGTCTTGCATCTTCAGACCGTCGAAGGCGGCGATCTTGAAGGTGTAGTAGATGTTTCCTCCGAGGCGCAGCATCTCGAGCCACTCTCGATCGAGCACGGCTTGCCGCTGTTCCGGGGTGAGTTCCCATTGGTCGAGGTAGGCCTCCTCGTCCTCCCCAAACTTCGCCCGATTCTTCGGGTCGTTCAGCGACATGCCGAACATGTTCAGGTGATAACCCTTGCGGTGGTGGTCGGCGTCGAACACATAGGTACCTGGGATGTCGTCGTATTCGCGGTGGGCTCTCGCCATGGATGGGTGCCTCTCGCAGCCGCGGCTTCGCGCAGCATTGTAGCGGCCGGCCCGTCGGCCAGCATTTGGCTGATTGTCAATGATTTTCCACCTGTGTAGCTTGGCCGAGTGACCGATTCCGTCCTCGTTGTGAGCGACCCCAACGATGGGTGACGTGAACCACACGGTCACCGTTTTCGGGCTCGGCGAGGCAGGGTCGCTGATCGCCGCCGACCTTGCGCAGGCGGGTGCGGTCGTACGTGGCTACGACCCCGCTGATGTGGCGACGCCCCAAGGAGTGGAGCGGTACGACGATCCGAAGACTGCGGTACGGGGAAGCGGACTGGTAATGGCAATCACGGCTGCGGTCGATGCCCAGGCCGCCATCGCCCAGGCGTGGGATGTGATCGGGCGGGGCACCGTGTATGCCGACCTGTCCACGGCGCCGCCGTCGCTGAAAGAGGACCTCGACGACACCGCCACCCTGCGCGGGCTGCAATTCGCCGACGTGGCGCTGATGGCCCCGGTGCCGGGACGGGGATTGGCTACCCCTTCCTACGCCTCCGGTGCGGGGGCTGTGTCCTATGCCGAGGCGGTCAATCCGTTCGGGGCACAGGTGGAGGTGGTGGGGGACGCAGCAGGCACCGCAGCGACGCGCAAGCTGATCAGGAGCGTGTTCATGAAGGGCCTGACCGCGGTGCTCATCGAGGCCACCAGGACTGCGCAGGCTGCCGGTGAGGGCGAGTGGTTCTGGGAGCACGTGGCTGACGTCGTCGGCGACGCCGACGAGGAGCTGCTGGTGAGGATGGTCTCCAGCACCGCTACCCATAGCACCCGCCGCCGTGAGGAGATGGAAGCCGCCACGCAGCTGCTCGAGATCCTTGGCGTCGACCCGGTCATGACCAGATCGACCGTCGAGAGTCTGCGCCGGATTCCAGAAGAGGGAGTCCCCGCGGTCGGC
>Ga0209980_10001486_pt1 | contig 12860 bp, 7 predicted proteins | sample CR02metaG_FD_183611 | JGI IMG/M metagenome (GOLD analysis project Ga0209980, IMG submission 183611) | Deep subsurface microbial communities from Mariana Trench to uncover new lineages of life (NeLLi) - CR02 metaG (SPAdes) (version 2) | ecosystem: Environmental > Aquatic > Marine > Ocean trench >... | reverse complement strand
GGCGACGCTTCCGCCGGCGGTGGCGCGCCACATGGCCGCCTCCGATCGCATACAGCTGGACGGTCTCCTAGACGAGGCGGTTTGGCAGGCAGCACCGGTTTCGTCCGGGTTTCGCCAGCAGGAACCCGATGAGGGTGCGCCGGCGACGGAGCGGACTGAGGTCAGGGTTGTCTACGATGAAGCCACGCTCTACGTCGGGATAACGGCATACGATTCGGATCCCGATGCCGTAATCGCCAGGGTCTTGCAGCGGGACAAGGTGATGCAGGGAGCGAACTTTGGACGGTTCAACTTCACCACCGACGACGGCGTCGCGATTCTGTTCGACACGTTCCACGACCATCGTAACGCGATGATCTTCGCCACAAATCCCAACGGCGCCGAGTTCGACGCGCTGCTCTCGGATGAGGGCCGCGAGGTGAACGTCGACTGGCGCGGCGTGTGGCGTGTAGCCGCAAAGCGAACGGCCGACGGTTGGTCGGCGGAATTCGCGATTCCGTTCCGCACGCTGCGATACCCTTCGGATGCCGGCGCGGTCACGTGGGGTTTCAACGTGTTTCGCAGCATCCGCCGTAAGAACGAGGACGTGCTGTGGCGGTCCTGGTCACGGAACAACGAGGGGTTCCACCGCGTGAGCCGGGCAGGACACCTGGAGGGGCTCGGCAATCTGCCGCGCACGGGCGTGAACTTGGAACTCAAACCGTACGTACTGGGCGGCGCAGCGCAGACGAGGAACGCCCTCGAAGGGCTCGATGCCGACGGGCAGTTCGATGTGGGATTCGACGCAAAGTACGAGATCCGGCCCGGACTCGTGCTCGATGCTACGGTCAATACCGACTTCGCACAGGTAGAGGCCGACGACGAACAGGTGAACCTGACGCGGTTCAGTCTGTTCTTTCCAGAGAAGCGAGATTTCTTTCTTGAGAACTCCGGGGTCTTTCAGTTTGGGGACAAAGGGTTTTTCGAACCGCCGCCGTATCTGCTGTTCTTCTCGCGCCGTATCGGTATTGCCCCTGAGGGAGAAGTGCCGGTGCTGGGAGGACTGCGGTTGACGGGGCGCGTGGGAGCGCAGCGCATTGGCGTGTTGAACGTGGTTACCGACGGCGCATTCGGAAGACCGAGGGCGAATTTTGCGGTTGCCCGCGTGACGCACGATGTCGGGACGAACAACTACGTTGGTGCCATGATCACCGACCGACGCACGGTGGATGGCTGGAACACGACGGGTGGCCTGGATTGGTCGTTTTGGCCAGACCCACGCCTCGTATTCAACGGTTTCGTATCGGCGACTGCCACGTCCGGAGACGGTGGAGAGGGGAGCGCGTTCCGCGGCGAGCTCGACTACACGAGTGATTTTTTTGGATTCAATCTTTCTCATCTGTCGATCAGCCCCGACGCTCGAGCCGACATGGGGTTCATCACTCGAACGGATATCAGGAGATCGAGGGCGTTCTTCCGTATTACGCCTCGGCCTCGGGCCCTTGGATTGCGGAGTCTCACTTTGCGGTGGAGCTCCAGCCACGAAATGCGGACGGACGGAACGCTTCAGGATTGGATCATTGGCCCCACGGTTAATCCGACGTGGAACAGTGGGGAAAATTTCAACATCGATTATCAATTCGGTTTTACGCGTCTCGATGGAGACGCCGCTATCAGCGGCGTCTCCGTACCTGCAGGGGACTACAATACCTGGTTCGTCGGTTTCAGTGGAGCAACAAGCTCGAACCGGCCCGTCGTGCTGAGTGGAAATGCTCGCTATCAAAGCATCTACGATGGAGACATCACCACGATCGGGGGATCGGTCACGCTCATTCCCAACGCCAACCTCTCCGCGGTTCTCGGCTACTCGCACAACCGTATCGATTTGCCCAACGGGGCTTTGGACGCAGATATTGGAAGCCTCCGCTTCGCCGTGGCGGTGACCACCCAGCTCACCGCGAATGCGCTCATCCAGTACAACCAGGCTACCGACGAGCTATCTGCCAACGTCCGGTTCAACTTCATTCACACACCGGGCAGCGATCTCTTTATCGTCCTGAACGAACAGCGTGGCACATCGGAATCGCTGTGGGATCTCAATACCAGGTCGACTGTGGTGAAGGTTACGTACCTGGCGAGGCTATAAGGGAGCAGGGAGCAGGGAGGAGGGAGGTGCTCCCTCCTCCCTGGGGGGTTGGGAAGGGCAGGGACTAGCCCTTCGCCCCGTCCTTGTCCCTGTCCTCGAATGCCTCGATCGAGGCCTTGATGTTGTCCCTCACGAGGTTCTCGTTGTCCCCGCCCTTGTTGGCGCTGTTGGGATCGATCAGGTTGCCCTGAGCATCAACGAACCAGGTCGCCAGGTCGAGAACGATGGTCAAGTTGGTACTGGCCGTGTTCTCGTCGATCACGAGGTTCGGTACCAAGTCGAACTCCTGCGTCTCGTTCAAGTCGGTGGCGTAGGTGAACGCCACGCCGTTGAAGGTTCCCTGCACTCGGATGCTGGTGCCGAGCAGATCGGGATGCGCGGTGCGGAACGCTGCGTCCTCAGGATCGTCGTTGCTCACCTTGTGAATATCGAACTCTACCTCGGTGTAACTGCCTGGATCGATCTCGATGGTGATCTCAGTCGATATGGTGCCGTCTAACGGTAAGTTGATCAACACCGGTCCGACTTCAAATTTCTCGCAACCGTCGGGCTCGGGTATCACGTCGCAGTTGACTACCTCGACCCGTCTTAGCTCGATCTCCCGCAAGACCACCTCGGCCTTGGTGATCTCGAGGACGTTGGCCCCGTCCGAAATCGACGGAGCGCTGAGAAATCCGGGATTGGCGGACGAGACGCCCATTCCACCCGAGAAGGAGAGCGAAATCTGTGATCCCGGGCCAACGCCGTCGCTGCACCCGGTGAGGAGTGCCGCAGCACTCATTAACGAAAGGATGGCGCGTTTCATGTCTAAGCTCCTCTTAACGATGTCTGTTGGCGAATCTTTACATTCTCTGGCACCGTCTAAGAGCAAGAGCGGGACCACTCTATCCGTCCGCTAGAAATCTTGTAACTCGCTGTATTAGTTAGATTTAGAGTCTTGGTGAGCGAGGTCACTGGGGCATGTGGCTGCCATGAAACAGCGCACGGCCGTATCGATTTGGTGCAGACCCCTCCCTGTTCCCTTCCGTCCTTCCGTCTTTCTGTCCTTCGCCAAGTAGCCGTGATCGGAACACTGCCGTACTATGTAATCGTTTCAGGTAAGAGCATCCGGCCGGCGCGCCGGAGCCCTACTCATGTATGAAATTGGAGTTCCCATGACCTTGGCTATAATTGCCGCTCTTGCTGCAATCGCAGCGAGTCTGCTGTATAACCGCCGTTCCTACTGGGCGTGGACGGTTCCCGGTGGCCTGGCCCTCCTGTGGTGGGGGATGAGTGTGGGTTGGGAGCCCACCGTCTACCGGGTGGTCGCCGCGGCCTTTCTCGTGTCGGCGTTGCTGCTTGGATTTCGGCCGTTGCGGCGCGTCCTGGTGACTTCGTGGGTGATCAAGCTCATCCAGCCGCTGCTTCCTCGCATGGGAGAGACGGAGCGCGTCGCGCTCGAGGCAGGAACGGTGTGGTGGGACGGAGACTTGTTCTCCGGTGATCCTGATTGGCGCAAGCTCCTCGACTTCAAGATTCAGGAGTTGTCCGAGAAGGAGCGGGCTTTTTTGGACGGGCCGGTAGAGCAGCTGTGCGCCATGCTCAAAGAGTGGGAGGTGGTCCAGCATGGCGACCTGCCCGACGAGGTATGGGAGTTCCTCAAGCAGCACGGCTTCTTCGGCATGATCGTCCCGGAGGAACACGGCGGGTTGGGTTTCTCCGCGGCAGCACACTCGGCGGTGATCGTCAAGCTGGCGAGCCGCAGCATTACCGCGTCGGTGACCGTGATGGTGCCAAACTCTCTGGGACCGGCGGAGCTCATTCTGCACTACGGTACCGACGAGCAGAAAAAACATTACCTGCCACGTTTGGCGTCCGGCGAGGAGATCCCGTGCTTTGCGCTCACTGGTCCGGAGGCGGGAAGCGACGCGGCCGCCACGCAGAGCGTGGGCATCGTATGCAGGGGGACGTTCCGAGGCGAGGAGGTGTTGGGCATGCGTCTCAACTGGCGCAAGCGGTACATCACCCTGGCGCCGGTGGCGACGGTGGTCGGCCTAGCATTCCGGCTGCGCGATCCCGATGGACTGTTGGGTGACAAAGAAGATCTTGGCATCACATGTGCCCTGATTCCGGCCGACCTTCCGGGAATCGAAATTGGGGAGCGACACGATCCCATGGGTGTTCCGTTCCACAACGGCCCGACCTGCGGCTACGGCGTGTTCGTTCCACTGGATTTCATCATCGGAGGGAGGGCCCGGGCGGGCGAGGGGTGGCACATGCTCATGGCTAGCCTCTCCGCCGGTCGCTCCATTTCTCTCCCCGCGTTGTCCGTGGCGTCGGCCCAATTCGCCACGCGCCTGGTGGGTGCATACGGGACCGTCCGGGAACAGTTCGACACTCCGATCGGACGGTTCGAGGGCATCGAAGAGCCGCTCGCACGGATCGGCGGGCTTACATATCTCATGAACGCGGCGCGAACGATGACCGCGGGTGCCGTCGATGCGGGAGAGAGTCCGGCCGTCCCGTCGGCCATCGTGAAAGCGTACCTCACCGAGTGCATGCGTGTTGTGGTTAACAACGCGATGGATATTCGGGCCGGCGCTGCCATCATGCGCGGGCCACGCAACGTGCTCGCCACGGCGTATCAAGCCGTGCCGATCGGGATCACCGTCGAAGGGGCGAACATCCTCACGCGGTCGATGATCATCTACGGCCAGGGCGCTATGCGATGCCATCCGTTTGTGCAAGATGAGATACGTGCGGTGGCTGACGGCGACATTGCCAAGTTTGATCGTGCGTTTTTCGGACACGTCGGCCACGTGTTTGCGAACGCCGCCAGGTCGTTCCTCCTTGGCGTGACGAACGGCCGCCTCGTCCGGCCCCCGGTGCGTGGGAGAGCGAAGTCACTCTTTGGGAAGTTCACGCGCATGAGCGCGGCGTTCGCGCTGGTTTCCGATGTGGCGATGGGAACGCTGGGCGGCCGGCTCAAGCGACGGGAGAAAATCACCGGGCGGTTGGCCGACGCGCTGGCGTGGATGTATCTGGGATCTGCGGCCCTCAAGCGGTTCGTCGATGAAGGCCAGCAAGCGCGGGACTTCTGCTTCGTACAATACGCTTGTACCGATGCCCTCTACAAGGTTCAAATGGCTTTGGCCGGTGTGCTGGATAATCTGCCGAATCGGTTTGCCGCGTGGGCGTTACGGCCCATCGTGTTCCCACTGGGTGCCCGATACAAGGTTCCCAACGATAAGCTCGGAGGTTCGGTGGCGCGCGGCTTGCTGGAAGATCGCGAAGCGCGATTGCATCTCACTACCGATATCTACATTCCTGCTCCCGACGAGCCGGGGTTGGGACGTTTGGAGCATGCGTTGGACCATGCGGTGGCTGCACTCAAGGTCGAGACTAAGATTCGCGACGCCGTTCGTGCCGGACTTCTCGACCGGGCGCCGGGCGACGTGCTCCTGGAACAGGCCCTTGCCGCAGGTGTGATCACGCACGACGAACGCCAACAGGTGCTCGATGCCGACGAGGTTCGGGATGAGGTGATTCAGGTGGATTCGTTCAGCCCGGAAGCGTTTCAGATGTTACGCGGATGACTGTGAACTGATTCTGACCCTACGCCTTGGGAACCTCTTTCCTTGGATCGACGAAGGGTTTCGGAACCACGGTAGCTTGGCGGTCTTCCGCCGGTGTTGCCACGGTCAGCGTGGACCCGATCTCCGAGGACTCAATCGGCACCATTGCATAGCCGATGTTCTTTTCGAGGCGGGGTGAGTACACGGCGGAGGTCACACGTCCCACCTCTCGTTCGTCCACACTTACGCTCCAGGGAGTCATGTTGAGATCGAGCGGGTCTCCCGCAATCTCCACTCCCACCAACTTACGCTTGACACCTTTTGCCTTGATGCGCCTCAGAGCCTCTTTGCCGACGAAGTCGGCCTCCTGCTCCAAATCCACCAACCACCCCAAGCCCGCTTCGTAGGGGTTGGTGTCCAGCGTGATGTCGATGCCGTAGTTGAGGATTCCCGCCTCGATGCGGCGGATGTCCGACGGGCCGGTGGCTGAAATGTTGTATGGTTTGCCGGCGGCCATCACGCGGTCCCACAACTCTTCACCGCGACTGCCGTCGCGCAAATAGATCTCGAACCCGACCTCGCCGGTCCAACCCGTGCGGGTAACGATGACTGGGATGCCGTCCAGGTCTCTCTCCAGGAAATAGTAGTACGCCAGTTCCAGCACTTCGTCTCCGAACAGCGATCGCATGACGAGTTTGGACTTGGGTCCCTGAATCTGCATGGGCGAGACATCGGGCTCGCGGATCTGGACGTCCATGCCGGAATTGTGGGCGATTCCCATGGCCCACAAGAGCAAATCACTGTCGGCGACGGCCAGCCAAAAGTGGTTTTCTCCGAGACGGAGGAGGACGGGGTCGTTGATGATGCCTCCGTCATCCGCCGTGATGACTACATACTTGCCTTGACCGACTTTGCACTTGGTGAGGTCTCGGGGCGTGAGCAAGTTGGTGAAGGCGAATCCGTCCGGCCCTGTTATCTCGACTTGACGCTCAACGCTCACGTCCCACACCGTCACATCGTTCAGCAGCTTCCAATATTCCTTCTCCAGGTCGTCGTATGCCGTGGGGAGGAGCATGTGGTTGTACACCGTGTAGCTGCAGCACGCTTCTTCGAGCGTAGCGTTGAAGAACGGTGACCGGCGGAGGCGTGCTCCACGCTGAATCTTTGCCATGTCGAACAAAGCCGTCATTTTCTCTCCTTGGCCGTTGGCGGGTCGATCGTTGTGGTGACACGCTTGAAGGTACGCCTGATCTGCGGGCGTGGCTACCTGAGAGATCTTTGAGAACTCGCGTAGCCTTGGGCCTGAGGATCGGGTCGGAACGGCAGGCAGACGCCACAGAGTGTGGCACACCGATGCCGGCTTGCAGTCCCGGGCACCGAGAGCGATTTTGGTCGGTCTCCACGCTCGTTGAAGCTCTGAAGACGAAGGGAGGCCGTAAGCACTTGGTGGATGTCACGAGTCTCAGCTTCTTCGTCCAGCACTTCGGAGCGGCGGAACCGAAGCATCTCACACGAGCCCCAGGACGGGTGAATCTGATCGGCGAGCACACCGACTACAACGGTTTGCCTGTCCTTCCGATGGCCATCCAGCGGAGCGTGTCCATTCTCTTCGCGGAGCGGGACGACGCCACGGTTCGATTGGTCAACCTCGATCGCCAATTCCCGGCGTGCTCGTTCGAGCTATCAGACGACATCGAGCCCGATGCCCCCGGGGCCTGGGCCAACTATGTGAAGGCGGCCGCCCAGGCGCTGTGCCGGCGTCACGGTTCGCTCCGGGGTCTCGACGGAGTGGTGTCGTCCGATCTCCCCGTGGCTGCTGGGTTGAGCTCGTCTTCGGCCCTGACCGTCGCCGCCGCGCTCTCACTCCTGCACCGGAACGACATTCACATGGAGCCGCTGGAACTCATGGAGCTGGTGGCCCGGGGCGAGCGATACGTAGGCACAGAAGGCGGAGGAATGGATCAGGCTATCTGCCTGGGTGGCCTGCCGAACACGGCGCTCAAGATTGATTTCGAGCCCCCGCCCCTGAGACTCGACCCAACTCCCGTGCCGTCCGATTGGCAGTTCGTTGTGGCGCACAGCATGGTACGGGCCGAGAAATCAGGGGCTGCACGAGATACGTACAATCAGCGGGGCGCAGAGTGTCGGGACGCCTTCAGGAGGATAACCGAGAGGCTCCCTGAGGCCGCCGGAACGTCCTGTTATGCGGATCTGATGGCTCTGGTTTCGTTGAAGACACTTGTGGCGGCGGCCGATAGCGTGCTGGAAGATCCCCAACGGCAGCGCTTTCGGCACGTGATAACCGAAGCCGACAGGGTCGAGAGGGCACGAGAGGCGATGGTGGCAAGCGATCTCGAAACCTTCGGGCGACTCATGTGCGAGTCACACGAGAGCTTGCGGAACGATTACGAGGTCAGCTGCAAATCTCTGGACGAACTGGTGGATATTGCCATGTCGTCGGGGGCGAAGGGGGCGCGCCTCACCGGGGCCGGTTTGGGGGGATGCATCGTGGCTCTGTGCGCCGCGGAGCAGACTACGGCCCTTGTCGAGGCGCTGAGCCGGGAGTTCTACGCCCCGCGAAATGTGAGCGATCCACAGGCCGAACACTTGATCATCGCAGAGCCATCGGGAGGTGCGTCCGTAATACGGCTGTGATCCGGTTCTCGCCTGGTACTGCTTGTCGCAAGTACGGTGACATGTTACCGCAGAGGCCGCGGAGGACGCAGAGGTTTTTGGACAGGATGACAGGATAAGGAAATACGGCCACGGATTGATTGTTTGGACACGGATCTAGATTTGTGCAGCGTTGGAATCCGTGTCCTCAATAATCAATCCGTGGCAGCTTTTCCTCCTCGACTGCCGAGGAAAGTTCTTCCGGTCACCCGAAGAACCCGACCCGCGGCACGGCCTTGAACAGACCGATGGCGGACGCAGCAACCAAGACGAGGCACAGCACTCCGCCGAGCACCTGACCGTACACGAAGAAGCCGGTTCCGAACAGCGCGGCGTAGACCACCACGCAGCCGAGGAACCAACAGAGGAACGCCGCCGGCAAGCTCTCCGTTCCGTCGTTGGGCTGGGTGCGCACGGCGTTGTGCCATCCCGGACCAAGAGGTCTAATCTTGTCGTAGAATGTCTGGAGGGTAGAGGTTTTGGTTGGCGGTGTCATCAACGTGACCGTTATCCACACCAACGTCGTGATCCCCACGCCAATGATCAGCGTCAGTGACGGCTGTATCGGTGCGAAGCCGAGCCGCTCGTGGACGAACTGGAAATAGACAGCGACGAAGAAGGAGATGACCATGGCGGAGATCTCACTCCAGGCGTTGATCCTCCACCAAAACCAACGTAGCAGGAATATCAAGCCGGTGCCGGCGCCGATCTGGAGCAGAATCTGAAACGCCTGCAGCGCATTTTCCAGCCACAACGACACAATCATTGCCAGCACGATGAGTGCGACGGTCGAGAGGCGACCGACGGCCACGTAATGCTGCTCGGTTTTTTTGGGGGCGATGAAACGTCGGTAAACGTCGTCCACCATGTAGGACGCGCCCCAATTGAGGTGGGTGCTGATCGTCGACATGTATGCGGCCGCCAGCGACGCCACGGCCAGCCCCAACAGTCCGTGGGGAAGAAAGACCAACATGGCCGGATAGGCGAGGTCGTTGCGGACGATCGACGGATCCAGGCCGGGGAAACGCGCGACGATCGAGTCGAGACTCGGGTACACGATGATAGAGCACAGCGCTACGATGATCCACGGCCAAGGGCGCAGGGCATAGTGGGCGATATTGAACCAGAGTGTAGCCGACATTGCGTCGCGCTCGTTGCGAGCGGCGAGTATCCGCTGCGCCACGTAGCCGCCGCCACCCGGCTCCGCGCCGGGGTACCACGTGCTCCACCACTGAACTGCCAGCGGCACGATCAGCACTACGGATACGGTGGTCCAGTCGGAGAAATCGGGAAGCAGGCTGAGCTTCCCGGCTAGTGCGGGGTGTGAGACCATGCCGGCCAGGCCTCCCACTTCCGGCTGTGCGAGTGCGTAATAGGCAGCGGCGACCGAGCCAACCATGGCCAAGACGAACAGGAGCATGTCGGTGACCACAACACCCCACAACCCCGCCGTGGCGGAGTATATGACGGTTACCGTGCCCGCAATCAGGACCGTGGTGTACTTGTCGATGCCGAGTAGTACACCCCCTATCTTGATGGCCGCCAACGTTACGCTGGCCATGATGACGACGTTGAAGAACACGCCGAGATACACCGCCCGGAAACCCCGCAAAAAAGCCGCCGGCTTTCCCGAGTATCGCAGCTCGTAGAACCCGATGTCGGTGAATGCGCCCGATCTGCGCCACAGCTTGGCGTAGAAGAACACCGTGGCCATTCCGGTGATCAGGAACGCCCACCACAGCCAGTTCTGGCTCACTCCACCGGTGCGAACCAGATCGGTAACCAGGTTCGGGGTGTCGGTGGAGAATGTCGTGGCCACCATGGAGGTGCCTAGGAGCCACCACGGAAGCTTGCGGCCAGAGAGAAAGAACTCGTCGGTTCCCCGGCCGGCACGCCTGGCGAACGCGAGCCCCACCACCAGCGCGAGTACGCCGTAGAGAGCCACGATCACCCAATCGAGACTTGTCAGTTGCATAACGCCTCAGTCCGTGAAGAGCCGTGAGGGGTAGTGGCCCGACTCAGTCAGTTCCCGGATTTCTTGCCGAACCGACGTCTTGTCTCCGGGATGCGTGACGCCAAAGAACGACTCATGCGCGGGCAGAATCTTGACCCGCGCTTCGCCGGTCGCAACCATGTCGTTCACCGCATCGGGAATGAGGAATTCGGCGTTTTCGTCACTCGCCTTGGCGCCGAGAAACTCGGTGAATCGTGATTGCAGCAGGTCGAAGATGGCGGGTGTGAATCCCCACATGTTCGTGGAGACAATTTCAGCTCCGGTGAAATGGCCTACCGTACCGTTCGAGTAGGAACCGATAATCTGCTCACCGTCGTGATGGAGGTTCGTTACCTCCGCGATGTTCGCCAAGAAAAGATCGTCGGTGCACTCGCACACACCGCGTGATACGCCTCCCTGGGTCGAGAGCGTACTGCCCAACTCGAAACCCACGAAGGCAAACGTAGGAACGGATGGGGCGGGGGCGGGGGCGCCGGCTTCGAAGTGTGCGACGAGAGAGGAGTAAGAGGACTGTCCGTAGAAATCGTCGGCGTTGACGACGGCGAAGGGGCCGTCGATTAGGTGTCGTGCCGAAAGCACGGCGTGACCGGTTCCCCATGGCTTGATCCGGCTAGAGCAAGCGGCGGCACCCGGCGGGATGTCGTCGAGCCGTTGAAAAGCGTACTCTGACGGAATCCACTCCCGTAGCTGCTCGATGCGCTCTCGAAAGTGGGTCTCGAGCTCGGGCCGGATGACGAATACCACCTTGTCGAAGCCCGCGCGGCGCGCGTCGTAGACGGCGTAGTCCATCAGAGCTTCGCCACCTGGCCCCATCGCGTCGAGCTGCTTCAAGGCGCCATATCGACTCGAGAGGCCGGCGGCCAACACTACTAATGTGAGCACTGACGGTTGGTCAAGCTTCGACGATTCCCAGCGGCGGATTGGTCTTCCAGCGACCGCGTGTGAAATCCGGAAATTCGATCGGCTCGCTCCCGTGCGCCACCGACCACTCGGACAATCCGCAGACGGCGCTGAGTGCGGCGGCGTCGTACACGTTCATGTCCGTCGGTTTTCCCTCGCGCAGGCATTGGATCAGCCGGTAGTCCTCCATGAAGTCCATGCCGCCGTGACCAGCTCCTGCGGCACGCTCCTCCATGGTTTTCCAGAGAGGGTGCTGGAATTCCTCGTAGTAATCCTGCGCCTCCTCCCAACTGTGCTCCGGACTCCTGCCCTCGATGTACAATCGGTTGGGATAACCGCTGAAGAGTCCCTTGGTGCCCTGTATTAGGTGGATACGGGAGTAGGGCCGGGGAAGGTTGGTGTCGTGGTCAACGTAAATCGTTTTGCCGTTGGTCGTTTTAATGAGGCTGACGTTCACGTCTCCAAGGGCGAATGTCTCGTAGCGCTGCTGAGCCCCTTCCGGGAAGTGTTCTTTCGCATACTGCTGCAATCCGCGGGACGGTCCGCTCATGGAAACGAGGTACTCGAACCGATCCCCGCGGTTGATGTTCAAGCACTGGGCGATGGGGCCCAGTCCATGTGTCGGATAGAGGTTGCCGTTGCGGGTCCACGCGTGGTTGCGCCGCCACAGGCCCTCGCCTTCGGAGCTGAACTTGATCTCACGGAGATCGTGCAGGTAGCCACCCTCGCCGTGCAGGATTTCTCCGAACACGCCTTGGCGAACCATGTTCAGGACCATCGACTCCCAGCGGCCGTAGTTCACGTTCTCCATCATGAGGCAGTGCTTTTCGTACTTTTCGGCGCTCTCCACGAGCCGCCAGCAGTCTTCGATGGTGTACGCAGCCGGCACTTCTGTTGCCGCATGCTTATCGTTCTCCATCGCGGCCACGCAAATGGGCACGTGCCACTCCCAGGGGGTGGCGTTGTATACCAGGTCGAGTTCCTCCTCCTGGCACATCCGCACGAAATCCCACTCGCCGCGGTCGTAACCCTTCGGTTTGGGGTGGCCGGCCTCGACAGCCAGGTCCTGCATTCGCTCGACCTTCTCGGGGACGATGTCGCACACGGCCTTGAGTTCCACTCCTTCGATGCGAAGCAAGTTCCGCCAGTGGGCGGACCCCATGCCTCCAACGCCTACGAATCCGATTCGTACGACGTCCATCGGCGGTGCCGCGAAGGGCTGGGCGGGGGCCTGACTCATGTTGGACGGTGGGGTGGAAGCGGCTCCCGGGCGGGCGGACGCGGCCACGCCCAGCATGGCGGCGCCCAAGCCGGCCGCGCCGGCCTTCAAAAGCTCCCGACGGTCCAGGTTGCTTGCAGGGATGGGAGGATCAGCTCTGTGGCTCACCGTTGTCTCCAAGGCTAGGGGTAACGCTCTAAGCCCGTCTGCAACGCAGATAATGGAAGCTTAAGCATCAGGGATCAAGAGGGTTCTGCCAACGTCTCGAAGGTGCTGAAACTCACTGTCACCTCAACACGACCTCGAGTAACACCGGTCGGTGGTCAGAAGCCAACGGTTCGTCGATCACCGCTAACCGCACGACTTGGAACCGGT
>Ga0209980_10001484_pt1 | contig 12872 bp, 11 predicted proteins | sample CR02metaG_FD_183611 | JGI IMG/M metagenome (GOLD analysis project Ga0209980, IMG submission 183611) | Deep subsurface microbial communities from Mariana Trench to uncover new lineages of life (NeLLi) - CR02 metaG (SPAdes) (version 2) | ecosystem: Environmental > Aquatic > Marine > Ocean trench... | reverse complement strand
CGTTAATATCCTGCGATGCCTATTCGCCGACTACCTGGTCACTTGGTCAATCAAATCGCTGCCGGCGAAGTCGTCGAGCGGCCGGCCTCGGTTGTCAAGGAGCTTGTGGAAAACAGCCTGGACGCCGGCGCCAGTTCGATTGCCATTGACATACAAGCAGGTGGGCAGAAGCTGATTCGGGTACGCGACAACGGTTCCGGCATTTCCAAAGACGAAATGGAACTAGCACTGGCACGTCACGCGACCAGCAAAATAAACAGCCTCGAAGATCTCGAGGCGGTCGCATCGTTGGGATTTCGTGGTGAGGCATTACCCAGCATTTCTTCGGTTGCGCGACTCACACTCTGTTCGCGAATTGCTAACGGAGGTTCGGCTTGGCAGGTCGAAGCGGATGGCGGTGCCATCAGCTCGCCTCGCCCGGCTGCACACCCGATCGGCAGTACGGTCGAGGTACATGACCTATTTTACAACACGCCGGCCAGGCGAAAATTCCTGCGCACCGAAAGGACCGAATTCAACCATATCGACAGGTGGGTAAGGCGCCTGGCGCTGGCGCGACCCGATGTCGCATTCACACTGATACACAACCGGCGCACGGTCCTGAAGCTCCAAGCCGCGATCGACGATGACGGTCGTCTTCAACGACTAAGCCGCATATGCGGTGAGGCGTTCGCATCTCAGGCGATTCATGTGCATCGGGAAGCTGAGGATATCGCGCTGTCGGGATGGCTTGCCTTGCCGACGTTCAATCGCAGTCAGGCGGATCTCCAGTTCTGGTTCGTCAATGGTCGAAGTATCACCGACAGAACACTCAGTCATGCGGCCCGCCATGCCTATCGCGACGTGCTCTTTCACGGTCGGTTTCCAGCCTATGTACTAAGCATCAGCATGGACCCTGCATTGGTTGATGCGAATGCGCATCCCGCCAAACACGAGGTGAGATTTCGTGACGGGCGACGCGTGCACGGCATGGTGTCACAAGCGATCGAGTACGCTTTGAGAGAAACCAGACCGGGCGGGCATGATGCCGTACCCTCAACGTCGCTGCCGGAGATCACCAATGTTAGCGGGCAGAGATGGATGTCGTTGGGCGCCGGCGGTGCTCCTGGGGCGGCGGCCGTCGCTGAAGCGATTGGCGCCTACCGAACCATGGCTGGTGCGAGGCCGGCCGATGAGCCGATGGCTGCGCGTGAGGACCTGCCACCACTCGGCTTCGCGATCGCACAGCTGTCGGGCGTCTACGTGTTGGCCGAAAACGCCAATGGCCTTGTCATCGTCGATATGCACGCGGCTCACGAACGCATCGTTTATGAAAAACTCAAGCGCTCGTTCGATACCAAAGAGATCGTGCGTCAACCCCTGCTGGTACCAGTGACGCTTGTAGTCTCCGAGAGTGAAGCGACACTTGTCGATGAAAACACAGAGATATTCGATCGACTCGGGCTGGTCGTTTCCCGCGCGGGGCCGTCGAGTATTGTCATTCGCGAGCTGCCGGCGCTCCTGAGCCAGGGCGATGCCGAGAGCCTCGTCAGGGATGTGTTATCGGATCTTCTGGCAGCAGGGCGGAGCAGTCGTGTCGGCGATGTCTGTCATGAGCTGCTGGCGACGATGGCCTGTCATCATTCGATTCGCGCCAACCGCTCACTCACGCATGCAGAAATGAACGCGTTACTTCGCGAAATGGAGACAACCGACAGGGCGGATCAGTGCAATCATGGCAGGCCGACCTGGACCACGGTCAGCATGGCAGAACTTGACAGGCTCTTCCTGCGCGGACGCTAGCCACTCAATACTGCCGATGCCAAAGCATCCTGCGATTTGTCTGGCGGGTCCGACCGCATCCGGAAAAACCGACTTCGCAATCCGGCTCCGTGAACGACTCCCGCTGGAAATAATCAGCGTTGATTCGGCGCTTGTCTATCGCGGCATGGACATCGGTACGGCAAAACCCGATGCGGAGACGCTAAAGCGTGCCCCACATCGACTGATAGATATCCGCGACCCCGAGGATAATTATTCCGCCGGCGACTTCGTTCGCGACGCGGCAGTCGAGATGAACGATATTCGCGCCTCTGGCCGCATACCCTTACTTGTCGGCGGCACGATGATGTACTTCCGGTCCCTGACTGAAGGGATCGCGGAATTACCCGAGGCAGATCCTGATGTAAGGGCAAACCTGGACGCAGATGCGGCCGCCGTCGGTTGGCCTGCAATGCATGAGAAATTGGGTGATGTTGATCCCGGCGCGGCAGCCAGGATAGATCCCAATGATAGTCAACGGATTCAGCGGGCACTCGAGGTGTACGAGATCAGCGGCCGATCATTGAGCGATTGGCAGGCAATCGACAAACGCACCGAGCCCGATCACTCCTATCTGAAACTCGCCCTGGTCCCGGGGTCGCGCTCGGTGTTACACGTGCGCATTGGCGCACGCCTGCAATCGATGTTCGAGCAGGGTTTTGTCGAGGAAGTCGAGGCTCTGCGAAAACGGCCCGGCCTCAGCAGCCGCAGTTCCTCGATGCGTGCGGTCGGCTACCGGCAGATCTGGTCTCACCTCGACGGTGATTACGATCGGGCGACCGCCGTAGATAAAGCGCTGGCGGCTACGCGACAGCTGGCCAAGCGTCAGCTGACGTGGTTACGTTCGGATGAGCAGCTAAATCGCTTCGATCCACTTGAAGGCAAGGCTTTCGATGCCATATCAGCGTTTCTTGACAGACATCTGGACTGAAATTCATCTAGTTACGAGGGTCAGTTAAACCTCATTTGGAACGCCCTGCCGAGGCCCGGATTTTACCCGGCAAGGCAGAAAGAGTGCGTTTTAACATGCTGAATAAACGACTGATAATGCAGCCGGGCGAAAACCAGGCCTCGGCCCTTCGGGCTGAGCCGGACGACTTTCTACCCGTCGCTGCGCGTCGCTCATATGGACCAACCAAACCACGCTCCTCGCGCCTCGACCAGCTTGGCGTCAGACTGAACAGAACGCTGCAAAGGAATATCAACAGGCCCTGTTCGCCTATGATAGAATTTTCTTCGCTTAGGGCTGGGAGTGGCATGTGTGCAACCGGCGCCACCGGAATGCCATCCCGAAGGTTGGGCGCACAATAATAAGGAGAACCCAAAATGGCTAAGGGCCAATCATTACAGGACCCCTTCCTCAATCTGTTACGCAAGGAAAAGGTGCCTGTTTCGATCTACCTGGTGAACGGAATCAAACTCCAGGGTCAGGTGGATTCATTTGATCAGTTCGTTGTGCTTTTGAAGAACAGTGTTAACCAAATGGTCTACAAACACGCGATTTCGACTGTCGTGCCGGCTCGCAATGTTCGTTTGCCCCTCCCGGACGACGAATCCGGAGAATCTGACGACTAAGCCAATCGAGTCTCGTTACCCGGTGGTCGTATTGCGCCCGGAGGTCGTTTTTGTTTGAGCGACCGCGAAGCGGCGAACGTGCAATTCTGGTTCATGCCGCGGTCGGCGGGGCCCCGGACACCGCCGAACGTGAGGAGTTTGTTGAATTGGCGACATCGGCCGGAGCCGCCGTCGTCGATCAGCTCGTTAGTGCGCGCAAGAGTCCTGATCCACGTTTCTTCATCGGCAAAGGGAAGGTCGAGGAGCTGTCGGAAAGTGTAAGAAACAATCAGGCCGAGCTTATCATCTCGAGCGCGCCACTGAGCCCAAGCCAGGAACGCAATCTTGAAAAGAGCCTCAACTGTCGGGTCCTCGATCGCAATGGCCTGATTCTTGATATTTTTGCCCAGCGTGCTCGCACCTTCGAGGGCAAACTGCAGGTCGAACTGGCACAGTTACGTCACTTATCGACGCGGCTGATCCGTGGATGGACTCACCTCGAGCGCCAAAAAGGCGGCATCGGACTCCGCGGGCCGGGCGAAACTCAGCTGGAGACTGACCGCCGTCTTATCGGTAAGAGAATCCGTCAGCTAAGAGGACGTTTGGATCAGGTTGACAGCCGTCGCGCGATGAACCGGCAGAATCGTGTTCGCGCGGAAATACCGACCGTCGCATTGGTCGGTTACACCAATGCCGGCAAGTCTACTCTGTTCAATGCCCTAACCGACGCGGGCGTCTACGTAGAGGACAAACTGTTCGCGACGTTGGACCCGACTATGCGAAAAATGGCATTGCCGGATGGCGGTCATGTAATTCTCGTCGATACCGTGGGTTTTGTACGCGATCTTCCTCACGAGCTGATTGCGGCTTTCCGTTCGACATTGCAGGAGACCAAGGAGGCCGACCTCATTTTGCACCTGATTGACGCGAGCGATGGCGATCGTTGGCAACGGGTCAGGCAGGTCAATGCAGTCCTGAAGGAGCTCGATGCGGATCAGGTTCCGCAGATAAGGGTGTACAATAAAATCGACAAGCTGAATCGCCGGCCCCGACTGATGAATAATCGCAAGGGCGAAAGGCAGGCGGTCTGGCTTTCTGCCGTGACCGGCGAAGGAATCTCCTTGTTGCCCGAAGCAATCGGGGATCGGCTGCGCCGCAAAAAGATCAACGGTACAATTCGCCTCAAACCCAGTCAGGGCCGGCTTCGTGCGGTGCTTTTCGAATTGGGCGCGGTGCAGCAGGAATCTGCACTCGAGGACGGCGGATGGTTATTGGAGTTGAATTTGGGGGAGCGGGAATTCCTGAGGTTGTTGAAACGAGAGAATCTGCCCGCTGACATATTGGAACGAGAGGCAAGCACGGTTTCGTCCGAGCTTGCCGAACAGAGATGACGTAGAAATATATGGCCTGGAACGAACCTGGAAACGGCAAGGACCCTTGGAAAAAAAAGGGTGGGGAGCCAAACGACCTGGACAAGATTGTTCAGAATTGGCAGCGTCGCCTGAGTGGCATCATCGGCGGAGGTGGCGGTAAGAGCGCCGGATCGTCCGGTGGCTATATTCTTGCGGTGTTGCTACTCATCGCATGGAGCCTGACGGGACTCTATCGCATCGATGAGGCCGAGCGGGGAATCGTGCAGCGGTTTGGCGCTTATACCGGCACCACGATGCCCGGCTTGCACTGGCATTTTCCATTTCCGATCGAAAGGGTCGATGTCGTCAACACAAATGCAGTCGACAATTACCCGTTCCGCACCGAGATTCTGACGGCAGACGAGCAGTACGTCTTCATTCAGATGGTGGTTCAATTCCGGCGTAGCGACCCGGTCAAATACAGCTTCGAAGTCGTCGACCCCGAAATGACACTCCAGGATGTCACCGAAAGTGCTCTTCGGGAGGTCGTCGGAACGAACACCCTGGTAGCGCTGGTGACCGACCGACGCGACCAGATCGCGCCGCGCACCAGAGAGGTTCTGCAGGCGACCCTGGATAGCTACCGGGCAGGCATCACGATTACGTCGATCAGTCTGGAGAAACTCGACTATCCACAAGCGGTTCAGGCTGCCGTGGACGACACCCAGAAAGCTCGCAATGACAGTGATCGCTTCATCCTCGAAGCCGATACCTATGCGAAAGACATTATTCCGAGAGCGCGTGGCGCTGCCGCTCGTGTTCTTCAGGATGCCGAGGCGTACCGCGACCGGGTCATAGCAGACGCTGAAGGTGATGCGGCCAGGTTTGTGGCGTTGCTCACGGAATATCAGAAAGCGCCGCGCGTCACCAGGGACCGGTTGTACCTGGATGCGATAGAGGAGGTTTACGCCAACTCCAGCAAGGTGTTCGTGGATTCTCAGGGCAGCGGTAATTTATTGTACATACCGATCGACAAATTGATTAATCAACGATCAACGCCGCCGTTGATGACGCCGAATCGTCCGGGTGATGCTCGCTCATCACAGACGACGCGTGGAACACAGGCCGATTCGACGACCTCCCGCGACAGGAGGACCCGGCAATGAACGGCCGCGGTTTCGGAGCAGTGATTATTACGGGGCTGGTCCTGGTAGCGATCGGCCTGTCGGCGTTTACGGTTAATGAACGCGAGCTGGCGATAAAGCTCCAGGTCGGTAAAGTCGTCAGGTCAGACTACGAGCCAGGACTGCATTGGAAAATTCCCATTTTTCAGAATGTGCGGAAGTTTCCTAGACGCATTCTGACGATCAAGGACGACAGGCCGGAACGCATATTCACGGCAGAAAGACTCGCGTTGCAGGTAGATTTCTTCGTCAAATGGAGAATCGTGGATGCGGTTCAGTTCTACACGTCGACCGGTGGCATACTGAACGTCGCGGACGCTCGTCTGTCGGAAATCATCAAGAATGCGATCGTGACCGAGTTCGGCAAGCGCTCCGTTCAGGAGGCAATATCTGTCGAGCGTGCGGAACTGATGCGAGATATGCTTGCAACGGCGTCGGTTACGTCGCAGGGACTGGGTGTGCAACTCGTCGACATTCGCGTCAAGCAGGTCGAGTTCCCGGACGAGGTCAGGACTTCCGTTTACCAGCAAATGCGTGAGGAGCGGGCTCGGGTCGCGGCTGAACGCCGGGCACAAGGACAGGAAATCGCCGAAAAACACAGGGCCACTGCCGACAAGGAGAGAACGATCATTCTTGCCGATGCCTACAGAGATGGGCAGAAACTCAGAGGTGAAGGTGATGCGCGTGCGGCGGAAATTTACGCGAATGCGTATAACAGGGATCCGGAATTCTATGCCTTTTATCGCAGCATCGATGCCTATCGGAATTCGATGGGCAAAGCGGGCGATATTATGGTGCTGGATCCAAACAACGAGTTCTTCCGTTACTTCAATCAATCGGATGGAAAACGGGAATAGCCAGTAGTTCGCAGGCGATTAAATCTGAAGGGAGCATCGGCCGTCGTAAAGTTTTGGCGGTGGCCGGAAATTTGTGAGTGAGTTTTATGTGGCAGGACGTATTCACCGCATTTGCCCTATATCTCGTCATCGAGGGCATGATTCCTTTTATAGGCCCGAACCGGTTTCGCCAGGCGGTATCCAAGATCGCGAAGCTCAGTGACAATCATCTGCGCGCGACAGGCCTGACCGTGATGATTGCGGGCCTGGCCCTGTTGTTCATCGTGCGCTAACAGGGAACGGCTAAACGGCATGGGCAAAAACGTCGTTGTTATCGGCACGCAGTGGGGCGACGAAGGTAAGGGAAAAATTGTCGACCTGCTGACGGAAAAAGCCGCGGCGGTCGTTCGCTTTCAGGGCGGGCACAATGCCGGTCATACGCTCGTCATCGGTGGCAAGAAGACGATCTTGCACCTGATACCGTCGGGCATTCTCAGAGAAGAGGTTCAATGCTTGATCGGCAATGGCGTAGTTCTTTCTCTCGATGCGTTAACCAGTGAAGCCGATGAGCTGATCGCTAACGGCGTGCCGGTATACGAACGCCTCAAAGTCAGCCCGGCATGCCCCCTGATCCTGCCATCACATGTGGCACTCGACGTCGCTCGTGAAAAAGCCCGCGGTGCGGCCGCCATTGGCACCACCGGTCGAGGGATCGGACCCGCGTATGAAGACAAGGTCGCAAGGCGCGCCTTGAAAGTTGCGGACTTATTCGCTCGTGAGAGGTTTGCTGCCAAACTGGGTGAGATTCTCGATTTTCACAATTTCATGCTGCAGCACTATTACAAGGCAAAGACGGTAGACTTCAGCGAGACGCTCGATGCGGCAATGGCGGCGGCGGATTCCATCACACCCATCACTGCCGACGTTACACAGATTCTCCTGGACATCGCTGATTCCGGCGATAACATTTTGTTTGAAGGTGCACAGGGCACCTTCCTGGATGTTGATCATGGTACCTACCCGTATGTGACGTCATCGAATACTGTAGCGGCGGCGGCGAGCACGGGAACAGGAATCGGCCCCCGCAACATCGATTATGTGCTCGGTATCGCCAAAGCCTATACGACCCGTGTTGGTGCCGGACCTTTCCCGACGGAGTTGTTCGACGACATGGGTGAGCATCTTGCGACAGCAGGCGCCGAGTTCGGGGCAACGACCGGGCGGCCACGACGTTGCGGATGGTTTGACGTAGTTGCGCTACGTCGATCAATTATAAACAGCAGCGTATCTGGCCTATGCGTCACCAAGCTCGACGTTCTGGATGGACTCGAGACCATTCGGATCTGCGTTGGTTATGAGATCGACGGAGAACCGATCACGGGATTACCTGTGGTAGTCGACCGGTTCGCTGACTGTCAACCCGTTTACGAAGACATGGACGGCTGGTCGGAATCGACAGTCGGCGCAACAACACATGCGGATCTGCCCAGCAACGCGCAAAGATATCTGGCACGGATCGAAGAGCTTTCCGGTGTGCCGCTGGACATTATTTCAACCGGCCCCGATCGCGAGCAGACTATCGTCAAGCGCGATCCGTTCGCATGACCCTGATTACTGCGCGGTCAGAATAAACAGCCCGTTCGATGCGTCGCTGACGATTATGTTGCCGGACGGCAAGTAGGGATAAACGCTCCACGCGCCGGCAAATGTTGTGGCATCACTGGCCGGGTAGGTGTCAAAAAAGGCGACTTCCATCAATTCACTGTTTGCCAGGTTGCCAAATTCGAGAATCCGCAAGCCGGTCGTGTAGTTAGCCTGGTATACACGGTTGCCGGCCACATAAAGATTATGATCTATGGCAGTGGTTGCAGCCTCATAGGTGAAAATATAAACGGGAGTGTCAAGGTTTGATACGTCAAATACGTGCGTTCGTGTCGCTACACGGAAATTCAACTCGTCCAGCTCATCGCCTAACAAGAAGAATTGATGATCGTCCGTAAACCATCCCTGGTGGATGTAGCCGAGTTGCGGGAATGTCACCGATGAAATCGACACGGGAGCTGATTTGATCGTGACATCAGCAATCTCAAGATGGTTTTCGTTAGAACTTGCACAGATTTCGCTACCCACGTGATCAGCATCGGGGCCCTGGTATGCAACGCACTGTGTGTCATGTGTATAGGCTGAGGCATGGCAGTTCGCAAAAAGTGGATTGATCGGCGTGCTGATGTCGATGATGTGTAAACCACCTCCGCATGTGATCATCCCGACACCAATTCCGACTACGTATGCGAATCCTGTGTCCTCGTTGATCGCAATATTGTGCGCGCTGCCAAAGTCGCCATACACCAGATCAGCGGAAAACGTCTGCGGCGCCGTTTGTCCGCGCAGGCGAGTGAGATCGAACACCTGCATCCCATGCGCGCCTGCATTTTCAGCGACAACATAGGCGTGATCTTGGTAAACCTTGATATCGCGCCAGGCAGATGATCCGGTTTCCGTTGGCAATTTTCCGAGAAAGACGGGGTTCTCCGGGTCTGTGACGTCGACGAACGCCGTGCCGTCAGTCAACCCCACCAATGCGTATTCATTGCCCGTCTGCGCATCAAACCAGCCCCAGATATCGCTGCCGCCGGTACCCTGCATCGTTGCGAGCGATACTCTTTTACGGAGATTGATACCAGAGCAGGAGAAGTCACCGGCAACTCCGCCGGCACAGGCCTCTGGTCCTGTAGTCATTGTCCCAGGCGGTGGTGGTAGAGGTGGGCCGATTGCCAGGCTGTTTTCCCCACCTCCGCAACCAGTAGCGATGATCGACCAGACGGCCAACAATAAAAGTCTCCCATACGTCCTCACGAGTATTGTGTCTCCCCGAAATGGATGACGTAGATAACGCGAAAAGACGATATTCTACCCGTTGATTTTAATTACAAATATGATGGAAGTTCACTATTGAAATCGAATGCGCTGCTTTTTAAGGCCGGGCCGGGAGCATACAAGGACATCAGGCAGCGGGGCTTTGCCGAAGAACGCATTGGAACGATTGCCGGCGCTTCCGGCGGTGCCAAGTGGCTGGTTCTGAGTCAGGTCGATCGGGTCATCGCCGACCGCATACTGCCCAAGCTCGACGGGCCGGTGCACCTGCTCGGTTCATCGATCGGCTCCTGGCGACACGCCTGCTATGCACAATCTGATCCGCAGGCCGCAATCGACCGATTCGAGTCCGCGTATCTCGAGCAAAGTTACTCACCGAATCCGGACATCAATGAAATCTCGGCAAAAGGGCGCGAAATCCTTGAACATGTTTTCGGTGACACCGGTACGTCCGAGATCGTTTCGCATCCCGTATTGCGTTCCCACATCATGACGGTGCGCAGTGGGTTTCTTACAGCCAGCGATTCCCGCTTCTTGCTGAGCATCGGACTGGCAGTGAGCGGGGTCGCAAACTTCATAAGCCGGCGTGCACTGGGTGCGTTTTTTTCCCGCGCCCTTTTCTACGATGCGCGTGATTTGCCACCGTTTTTCAACGTCGGTGGATTTCCGCTACACCAGATCAAGCTTTCAGAGGACAACCTCATCGATGTGGTTGCTGCGTCCGGGTCCGTACCGTTGGTTATGTCGGGTGTGGAAAATATCGCCGGTGCGCCCGCCGGCGTTTACCGTGACGGTGGCATCATTGACTACCATCTCGACCTGCCACTTTCGGCACCGGATCGACTGACGCTTTTCCCGCATTTTTTTGATCGATTGATTCCGGGCTGGTTCGACAAGAAACTAACATGGAGAAAACCGCATCCGAAGAACGTCGACAACACCATTCTGATCTGCCCCTCGGCGGAGTTTATATCGCGATTGCCGTACGCGAAGATTCCGGACCGAACTGATTTCGTCCGGATGACACAGGTCGAACGAATGCGATCCTGGCGAGAAGCCGTTTCAGCCTGCAGGGAACTTGGCGACGATCTTGCCGAGGTGCTGGACAACGGCAAGCTCGCGGCGCGACTACAGCCATTATGATAGGCTTCGCACGATCTCGTCGATCGGACAAGAACTAACAATAAATGTCGTCGAATGCCATAGATCATAGAGCGTACCCCGAACTGACATGGACCGCCGTTATCGTCGGCTGGTTCCTCGGCGTCATCATCGCGATCTCCATCGGCTACGCCGCATTGATTCTGGGTTTCTCGATAGAGGGATCCGAGCTCGCCGCTATCCTCGGGTTCGGCATCCTCAGGGGAATTCTTCGACGCAAGAGCATCATCGAGAACAATATCGTTCAGACAATCGCCAGCGGTGTGAACGGTGCGTCATCCGGCATGATGTTTTCTGTGCCGGCAATATTTATTCTGGGTTACGGCGATAAGTTTGATCCAGTTCTTCTGACCTTCGGCTGTATTGCAGGCGCATTTCTCGGCATCGCGTTCATCATTCCGCTGCGCAAGCATATGATCGATTACGAGCGCCTGACGTATCCAGGCGGCGTTGCGGTCGCGACGATCCTCAAGTCTCCGGGTGCCGGCGTTCATAAAGCCATCATTCTGCTGGGCGCTGCTGCGGCCAGCGCAGCCGTACATATTTTTTCCCAGCAAACCGGAGTCAGTAACTGGAACCTGGGAGCCGCCGTCGGGTTGCCGGATTACATGAACGGCATCTGGTACATATCGCTTTTAACAATCGGCACGGGCTTCATTGCGGGCCGAGGCGGTGTGGCATTCATCATTGGTGGCTTTGTCGCCTACTGGTTCCTGTCCCCCATGTTGGCGGCGACCGGCGGTTTTCCTCTCGACGAGATGGGTGCGGCGATAAGCGATCCGGGGCAGCTGCGCCTGATGCTTTACCGGCCGCTCGGCATTGGCATGCTGATCGGTGGAGCGATGATGGGCGTCGCGCTCGCCCTGCCGTTGATTATCAGTGCCGTGAAATCCATGCAAAATGCGGCGAAGGTGCAGTCGGACGCTGCCTCAGACGAGATGCCTATCAAGCTTCTCTATTTCGCGATTGTCGGCGCCGCGGTCGTGCTGGCATTCATCGCGGTGACATCGGTAGAGTCAGTTGGTCTCCTTAGAGGCATCGGCATGGCGATATTGGGTACGGTCTGGATCTGGATGTCCGGCATCATTCTTTCAGAATCGATTGGCCGAACGAACTGGTCGCCGTTATCCGGCATGACACTGATCGGAATTACGCTGCTCATCATCCTGACTCATGGCATGGAACGCGGCGATTCGATAGTTGCGGCGATCATGGTCGGTGCAGCGACGTGTGTCGCGATGTCGCAGGCCACCGACCTCATGCTCGATCTGAAAACAGGCTACCTGGTCGGCGCGTCCCCGCGCATGCAGCAATTTGGGCAGTTCATCGGCGCATGGCTCGGACCGATTGTCGTGATTGGCTTGATTTTCGTGCTTCAGGAGGCCTACACCCTGGGCAGTGAGCGGCTACCGGCACCTCAGGGACAGGCGCTTGCAAGTATGATTGAAGGCATCCTGGGCGGTGACGTGCCGACGCAGAAATACATGGCAGGGGCGGTTCTGGGCGGCCTGTTGTCGGCTGTGATCGGTGGTCTCGGTATTACGGTTGGCCTCGGATTTTATCTGCCTTTCAACATCGTGCTGACCTATTCATTGGGTACGCTGTCCCGGGAGCTTACCGACCGTTACAAAGGCAAGTCCTGGAGCGACAACGTCGGCATTCCGATTGCGGCAGGTCTTATCGTTGGTGAGGCACTCATTGGTGTCGGCTATGCGATCAAATACGTGCTGGCGACATAGGAGTCCCGGAGAATGAAGATTGTTGGTTATGTGTTACTGTTTGGTGGATTCCTGGTGGCCGCGTATTCGACGGCTCTCGATACACAGTTGACCAACTGGACCTACTTCATCCCGGCAGCCATTGGCGCAATTGCCGGCGTGATGATAATCAAAAGGGCGCCGATTGGAGCCCCGGCCGCACGAAAACTTGGCCGAAAAGGCAAGGTGGCGAAGTCAGGTGAGCCCGGTTTCCAATGCGCCGCCATCAAAAAAACTGTCTGTCAGGAAGATGTAGCAAGGGGTATGCCAACCTTGCCAAGAGATCTTGGAAAACAAATTCAAGCATTATTGATCAGCGTTGAACAGCACAAACAACCGTGGCCGTCATGTCGA
>Ga0209980_10001481_pt1 | contig 12882 bp, 9 predicted proteins | sample CR02metaG_FD_183611 | JGI IMG/M metagenome (GOLD analysis project Ga0209980, IMG submission 183611) | Deep subsurface microbial communities from Mariana Trench to uncover new lineages of life (NeLLi) - CR02 metaG (SPAdes) (version 2) | ecosystem: Environmental > Aquatic > Marine > Ocean trench >... | reverse complement strand
CAATGCAGGAAAGCCGGCCCACCGACATCGGCTACTTTCGTGCGGCGGCGAAGCTCCTGCGGCGACTGCACCGACAAGGCGTCGTACACAACGATCTCGCAAAAGAGCCAAACTGGCTGGTCACCGAAAATGGTCAGCCCGGAATCGTCGATTTTCAGCTGGCCTGGTACTCCCCGAAGCGCGGACGCCTCTTTCGGCTACTGGCACGGGAGGACGTGCGACACTTGCTAAAACACAAGCGGACATATTGCCCAGAATATCTGACCGCGCGTGAGCGTGCAATCCTCGCCAGACCCACCGTGCCATCACGAATCTGGATGCGGGGCGGGAAACCCATGTACCATTTCATCACGCGCAGAATTCTGGGCTGGGCAGACCGGGAAGGCGCGAGCGATAGAACAGGCTATTAGAATAGCGGATGCTTGTTTCAGTATACTCCGGGCCGGCCGCAAAGAGAGGGTAGCAGTGGATTTTTGTCACAAACATAATCTTGTCAATCCGGATATAGTCGGCGCCGAAAGGCGTTTCGGCATTCGCGTAACACTGCCGCCGGCGGATACGCTTGCAAAACTGCTCGGAGACGACTGGGAACTGCTCCATTGGTATGCCAGTGAGATCGAGCGGGACACAGCATTTGACCAGATGGCAAAAAGACATGGTTATTACCGGAGCACCGACAATCCCACCCAGGTGCTCGAAAAAATTATCCGATAAATGAACGCGGAAATGGTGCCGGGCGCCAAGAATGCATTTATCTTGGCGGTACGCCGAGAAACAGATAAAAACTGGAATCGCCTCCCTCTCCGATACCTGCGGCCAGAAACAAGGGCCCCAGGTAGGTATCGATACCCGCGAACAGGCTGCCGTTGATGATCAATGAGTCGGTGCTGATGTCGGACCGGCTCTGCCACACGTTGCCGGCCTCGATCGATGCTCCGAAATACAACGGCATATCTAACAAGCCGCCGGTGTCACCCGATCGCCGGTAATAGACCAGCCGTGCAACCCCTGCATGAGGCCCGCTGATTTCGCCCCGGCCGAGACCCGACAATCTCAAAAAGCCGCCAAGAGGAAAGAATTCCCGAATCGTGTCATCCGAATCGAGCGTCGTTGCAAAACTGAGCCCGAACAACAAGGAATTCCGCCCGGACGTCCGCACCGACGTCAACTCTGTTTCAATGGTATCGAGTTTGACGTCAGCACCAAATCCCGGCCGCGACAGATTCCACGCCACGTCGATGCGCGTTCCGTGCAAGGGGAATTGGGCATTATCCAGTGTGTCGAATCCGAATCGCGCAAACAGGCCGCCGGTATCAAAGTCGATGTTGGGCAAAGACGGATCGCCTACTTTCAACCTGGCCTCACCGATGCCCCGCTGCACGCCGATTCGCAGTTCACCCCAACGGCCGAGCTCGCGTCCGACGTCCAGGCCAATCTCTGCCTTGCTTACCCGAAATCTAGCAATCGCGGCGTCATCGGCAAATGCATTGAAATTTCTTTGCTCCAGAGCGATTCTTGGCGCAACAAAGAACCGCGAATCGGCGCTCAATGGTTGATAGAACTCCGTGAAGAGAAACGGATCTGTACCGATCTGGACGTCGGTACGCCATTCCGCAGCATACGAATTCAGGCCTGTCCTGGTGAGTCTCGCGGACACATTGAAAGCACTCGATCCTTCGAAGTTATCTTCGACCGAGATGCCGAACTGTAAAATGTCCGGGCCCCAGCTTTTCGGTGTCGTTTCATATTCGACTCCGGTTTCGTCGCCCTCCGTCACGAGTTTGTAGCCAACCTGTTCGTACAGGCCAAGCCCGTATAAGCGCTTCGCATCATCCGCGAATTTCTCGGGATCGATCGCATCTCCCGCTTTCACTTGAAGATGTGATTCCAGAAAGTCTTTTGAAAGTGATCCATGGTCCCGGACGCGCACGAACGCAAGTTGTTCCGGCCGGCGATAGTTTCGGGTCCGGGCTGCCTTGTGAGCGGCATAGGACCCGGGGTCGAGCGACAATTCACTCAGCCGATCCGCTTTCGCGATTGTCGCCGCCGCCCCCGGTTCAATTGTCGCGGTAATATTCTCGAACTCTGTCGAACCGAAGTCCCCGAGGTCCGGCCGTATCAGTATGTCGGACTCGGCCAGACCGGCAAGCTGCCGCCGCGTTTCTTTGCGAATCAGGATTGTCAGCATCTGGCCCATAATCTCGAGTGCCGATTCAAGCTGCTCAGGCGAGTACAGGGGAAACTCGACATCAACCGCGATGATGACATCGACGTCCATGTCACGAATCGCGTCGACGGGAACGTTTCCGGTCAGGCCCCCATCAACCAGCGTGTGTCCGTCGACCCGTACCGGCGAAAAAATACCCGGTACCGACATGCTTGCCCGTATTGCAAGCGCAAGGTCGCCTTGTGACATGACATACGATTCCCCGGTCTCTATGTCAGAGGCTACGGCCCGAAACGGTACGGGCAGATCATCGAAATCGCTGGCACTCGAGACGTGTAAGGTTTGCTCTCTCAATATCCACGCCAGTTTTTGACCGGAAATCAGTCCTCTTGGTAGCACCAGGTGACCGTCGCGAAGACCCAGTTCCAGGCGGATAGGAAAGGATTCGTCGTCCTGTTTGCGGCGGAACGTCATGTCTTTGCGTTTTGCCGTGTCTTGAAATGAGTCCTTCCAGTCGAGAGAAGTGATGAGCTCCTCGAGTTCGGTGACGGTCATGCCGGACGCGTACAGGCCGCCAATGATGGCTCCCATGCTGGTGCCGGCAATCGCATGGATTGGCACCCGCAAATTCTCCAGTTCACGCAGCACGCCGATATGTGCGGCCCCTCGGGCGCCGCCGCCGCCGAGTACGAGACCGATTCGTGGTCGATCCTGTCCGGGTCCAGGCGGGGCGTCGGCTGCCTGCGCTGACGCATTCAGGAACGCAGCGAAGACCAGAACGGTGATTGAATTAACCAACAGCAGCAATTGCTTTTTCATGACCAACTCTTTTCAATCGGGCGAATCAATTCGTGACCGACTATAATGGCCGATCCTTGTTACAAAACCTATACGTTAAGAATGGAGCGATAATGGCTGACGCTACACCGACGCCACCTGAGGGTGGCGCCCGAATTACAATTGAAAACGGCAAGCTGCAGGTGCCGGTAAATCCGATCATCCCGTTCATAGAGGGAGACGGCATCGGACCGGACATTTGGCGGGCGACTGTCAGAATTCTTGACGCTGCGGTTGAGAAAGCCTATGGCGGCAAGAGGAAGCTTCACTGGATGGAAATATTTGCCGGCCAGAAATCCAATGATCTGTATGACAGCTGGTTGCCGGACCAGACTGTCGATGCCTGCCGCGAGTACATTGTCTCGATCAAGGGCCCGCTGACGACGCCGATCGGCGGCGGCATTCGCTCCTTGAATGTCGCATTACGGCAGCTGCTCGACCTGTACGTGTGCCTGCGCCCCGTGCGCTGGTTTGAAGGTGTCCCTTCGCCGGTTCGTGACCCCGGTAGCGTCAACATGGTGATATTCCGGGAAAACACGGAAGATATTTACATCGGCATTGAATTCGAGCGCGGTACTGACGCCAACAAGAAATTTCTCAAGATCTTCAAAGAAAACTTCCCCAATGAGTTCGACAAGATCCGCTTCCCCGACAGCTCCGGTATCGGAATAAAGGCTGTCTCACAGGAAGGGACCGAGCGACTCGTGCGCGCGGCACTCGACTATGCCATCGCTAACAATCGAAAGTCCCTGACCTTGGTTCACAAGGGCAATATCATGAAATTTACCGAGGGTGCATTCCGCAACTGGGGATACGAACTCGCGGAACGAGAATACGGGGAGCACACTTACACCTGGGAGCAGTGGGAACGTACCAGCGCCGCAGACGGCACTGAGGCAGCCAATGCCGAACAGCAAGCAGCGCTCGATGCGGGCAAGATCCTCGTCAAAGATGCCATTGCGGACATCACGCTGCAACAGGTCCTGACGCGGCCGAAAGAGTTCGACGTTATTGCAACGATGAATCTGAACGGTGATTACCTCTCGGACGCGCTCGCGGCTCAGGTTGGTGGCATAGGCATCGCCCCCGGCGGCAATATCAACTACGCCACCGGGCATGCTGTGTTCGAAGCCACTCATGGTACCGCGCCGAAATATGCCGGTCTCGATATGGTCAATCCCGGATCGCTGACGCTGTCCGGTGAGATGATGCTCAGATACATGGGCTGGAGTGAAGCAGCCGACATCATCATCGAGTCCATGGGTACGACAATCGGACAGAAGACGGTGACCTATGACTTCGCGCGACTGATGGAAGGCGCAACCAAAGTCAAATGCAGCGAATTTGCCACCGCGATGATCGCCAATATGTGACGCAGAATAGTCTGTTGTTGCCTCAATGACCCGGACAGGATCTGCGCAAGTCGATCCCGCTGAAATTTCAGCGATCGTCGTCGACGGTTTTATCAATTACAACGACGATTTCCGGAAAATCACGCGTCGTGCAAAAAAACGGTTCGAAACGCGCGATTGGTCCAGTAATCAGAGCGATGCGGTCGAACGCATCGAGCTTTACGACACTTCCGTCGGCCGGATCGTAACCGTCGTCAAAGGATCCATGGCGGCTAGATTGCATGATAAATCACTGTGGGCTCTCGTTAAGGAACAGTACGCACATCAGATACAGCACTACGCCGATACCGAGTTCTTCAAGACTTACTTCAGCTCTGTTACGCGCCGTGTTTTTTCCACCATTGGTGTCGATCCGCTCGTAGAGTTCATTGCTCTGGATATCAAACCAACTGAGCACATGTTCGGTACGGTCAATTCAAAAGTTTATCGAAATCGTGGCGAAACACAGTTTCTTTTTGACGAGTTGCTTGTTGATTACGCATTCACCACACCTTACCGAAACATTGATCAAACCATTCGCTTTATCAGTGCTGAAGTCGACGCTTACTGCGCGGCGCACAACCGCCTCAACAGCATCCGGCAAATTGAGATTCTTCGACCCATTTTTTATCGTACGACGCGCGCGTATATCGTTGGACGCATCGATGGAGACGACTGGGTTTGCCCGCTTGTCATCGCATTGAAAAACACAGACGAAGGTATCGTCGCCGACGCCATCATTCTCTCCGAGCACGATGTCAGCATGTTGTTTGGATTTACGCGTTCCTACTTTCATGCAGACCTGGCAGTTGTGAGCACCACGGTGGCGTTCCTGAATTCCATGATGCCGAAAAAGCCAATCGCAGAGCTCTATACCGTGCTCGGCCGCGCCAAGCAGGGCAAGACTGAGCGGTATCGTTCGCTTTTTCAGCACCTCGGGAAGTCCAGCGACAGCTTCGTGCAGGCGAGGGGCGACAAAGGCATGGTAATGGTGGTTTTTACATTGCCTTCCTACGATATCGTGTTCAAGGTCATTCGCGACCGCTTCGCCTACCCGAAGACGATTGGCCGAAAAGACGTGATCGAGAAATATCAGCTGGTGTTCAAGCATGACCGGGCCGGTCGCCTTGTCGACGCGCAGGAATTCCGTCGTCTGCGTCTCGACCGTGCACGATTTACAGACGAATTGCTCGATGAGTTATTGACTGCATGCGGCGACACCTGCCGGATCGTGAATGATTTTGTCGTTATCGAGCACGTCTATATGGAGCGCCGCCTGACGCCATTGAATTTGTATCTCAGAGAAGCAGACGAGGAAGCCGCCAGGCATGCTGCTATTGACTATGGCCAGGCAATTCGCGACCTGGCGCTCAGCAATGTATTTCCCGGCGACCTGCTACTCAAGAACTTTGGCTTAACGCGACATGGCCGCGTCATCTTTTATGACTACGATGAGCTTTGCCTCGTCACTGACTGCAATTTCCGAAATATTCCGGAGGCCCGGGGCGATATCGATGAAATGCGTGCCGGCGCCTGGTTTTATGTCGGGCCGCACGACATCTTTCCGGAGCAGTTCATTGAATTCCTGGGCTTCCAGGAAGACGTCAGGCGGGCTTTTATCGAGCATCACGCAGAACTCCTGACCGCCGACTACTGGGCAAATCTAAAAAAACGGCATCAGTCGGGAGAAGTGCTGGAAGTCCTGCCCTATACCGCCAAGCAATGGACCGAGCACAAGGGGCATGCGCTCTACCCCACTGCCACCTGAGGGCTGACAGGATGCTGTGGGAGCGGCTGTAGGAGCGGCTTTAGCCGCGATGTTCGAATCCGGCAAATCGAGGATCGCGGCTAAAGCCGCTCCCACGCAGCGCTCCTACGCAGTAGGCGGCCGACCATTATTCGAAATTTCAAGCGACCTTCAGGCGCGCATTGAAATCGCGAAGCATACCGAGCTGCCTCTCAAGCTCCTGCTCATCCCACTGGCATTCGGCCGCAGCGATCGCCGCAACCGCTTCAGTAGCTTGCTCGCCCTGGTCAGCAGACAGCCCCAGCATCAGCCGCCTTTGCATCAGGTCCGTCAGGTTTTTCGCGTATTCATGACGTATTGCAAACACGACCTCGGCGGCCAGGACACTTTTCTCTGCATCGATCACTTTCGACAGACCGGCTTCGGCCGCTGCAAGATCCAGAATCAGAGTGGCACGCCCGCCGTAGATACCGATAATGCGCTCGCGGCCGCGTTGCGAAAGGCCGGCGAAGTTTTTTAATTGCTCGCAGGCCTCAACGATGCCAACCGCACCGGGCAGCAGTGCGGTCGATGTGCTGCAACGCGGCAGCCCGGCGTCGAGCTTTCTATCAACACGATCAATAGTCTGTTCTGCGAGATTTCTATACGTGGTCAACTTGCCGCCGATAATCGAAATGATCCCTTGCAAGGGTCGCCGGTGACGCTTGATGATATGCCGGCGCGTGATGGCTGACTCCGGACGTTTGCTCCGGCGTGGCAGTGGTCGAACGCCTGCGTAGGCGAAGTGTATGTCGTCAAATTCCAGTCCCGCTTCCGGAAAGACACGATTCGTCTCATCCAACAGGTACCGAATTTCTTTCCGGCTCGCGTGAGCAGCGTCAGGCTCTCGCCCGTAACGAATATCGGTCGTGCCAATCAGATATTGCCGGTTCCAGGGGATGATAAAAAACGGCCGTCCATCAGCGGCCGCTTCCACATAAAATGCATCGCGTGGTGCACCTTTAAATTCACCGACAATGATATGGCTCCCTTTGGTGCCGCCCATCAGGCGCCGTGTTTGCCGGCCGGTCTTCTGCAGGACGCGATCGACCCAGGGACCGGATGCATTAATCACGAGCCGTCCCTTCACGAGTTTTTTCTCGCCGCTGTCGGCATCGACGTAACCGACGTTCATTGCCGTGCCATCGTGCGGCCCAATCGTATCGACCGGGCAATAGTTCTTGACGACAGCGCCGGCTTCCGCTGCCGAAATAATATTCTCCAGCACGAGCCTTTCCGCAAACGTTACCTGTGCATCGTAATACTGCGCACCACCCCTTAACCCAACTGCGTTGAGTCCCGGCTCCTGTTGGAGCAATTCGTCGCGATTCAGCATACGGTGCCGGGGTAATGTCTTTCTGATGGACAACAGATCGTAGGCGATCATTCCGAGACGGATCAGCAATAGCCCCCGTTTGCCGTTTTCATAAACAGGTATGTTTATGCGAATGCGCTTGACAAGGTGCGATGCAATCTTGCGCAGGCAGATGCGTTCATGCAGCGACTCATAGACCAGGGATATCTCTGCATGTTCAAGATATCGAAGACCGCCGTGAATAAGCCGGCTCGACCAGCTCGTTGTTCCGCTGCCGAAATCGCTTTTGTCGAAGAGGATGACGCTTAAGCCGCGGAGCGCCGCATCGCGGGCAATGCCTGCGCCGTTAATGCCACCACCGATGATTACCAGATCGTATTCCGGTACGGTCTTCGGCATCAGGGTCTTACTTGCCCGTTCCCGCGAACGACATACTTGTAGCTCGTCAACTGCTCGGCGCCGACGGGACCGCGAGCATGAATCCGGCCTGTCGCAATGCCAATCTCCGCGCCCATGCCGAACTCGGCTCCGTCTGCGAACTGTGTCGATACGTTGTGCATCACAATCGCGCTGTCTACCTCCGTCAGGAATTTCCTGGCTGCAACTTCGTCTTCCGCGACGATGCTTTCCGTGTGGCCCGAGCCATACAACCTGATATGTTCGATTGCTCCCTCCACACCATCGATAATCCGCACCGAGATGACGGCGTCGAGATACTCCGTATGCCAGTCTTGTTCGTCGGCGGGTTTCGCTTCTGACACGATCTCTCGCACCGCCTCGTCACCGCGCACTTCGCAGCCGGCATCGACCAGGGCATCGACTACGCCGGGAATGAGCCTTGATGCCGCCTTGCGGTCGACAAGCAGTGTCTCGGCAGCGCCGCAGATGCCCGTGCGACGCATTTTCGCGTTCAACACGATTTCTCTGGCCATGTTCTGGTCCGCCGATTCATGGAGGAAGACATGGCAGATGCCCTCGAGGTGTCCTATCACAGGCACTCTGGCCTCCGCCTGCACGCGCTCAATGAGACTTTTACCGCCGCGCGGCACAAGGACATCGATCGTGTCACCCATCGACGACAGCAGGTAGCCGACGGCGGCGCGATCCGTTGTCGGCACCATCTGAATTGCAGCCCGAGGCATGCCGGCGCTTGCCAGTCCCTCGGCGAGCGACCGAAAGATCGCCTGATTCGAATGAAAACTCTCCGAGCCGCCGCGCAAAATAGCGGCATTGCCCGATTTGGTGCACAGGCCAGCAGCATCGGCAGTCACATTGGGGCGGCTCTCGTAAATAATGCCGATGACGCCCAGCGGTACCGCGACACGTTGTATGTGTAAACCGTTAGGCCTGTCCCATTCGGCGAGAACTCGGCCGACCGGGTCGGGTAATTCACTAACGGTTTCGAGCCCGGTGGCCATGGATTCGAGCCGTTCGGCATTCAGCGCCAGCCGGTCGAGCAGCGGCGTGCTCAGCTCGCGCTTTTCGGCTGCTTCCATGTCGGCCCGGTTGGCATCGAGAATTGCATCCGCACTGTCACGAATCGAATCTGCTGCCGCTTGCAGCGCGTGATTACGTTGCGAACCCGGGCACAGCGCCAGTTCCGATGCCGCTTCTCTGGCTCTGCGACCAAGTTCATCCATCATTTCCGCAATACGCGGCGATGCAGTCGTCAATTTCCCTGTCTGTTGGCTCATCTAGGATTCACTCCCGAACAGCACCAGGTCATCGCGGTGGACCATGACCGTCCGGCCACGGTAGCCGAGTTTCGGCTCAATCTGCGCCGAGCGGCAACCAATGATTTCCGCCGCTTCATCGCTGCTGTAGGCCGCGAGGCCCCTGCCGAGTTCTTCTCCGTTTGCACCGACCAGCATCACAACATCGCCACGCCCAAAATCGCCGATGACCTCGACAAGACCGACCGGTAGCAAGCTGTTGCCGTTGGCCAGTGCCGTCGCGGCGCCGGGATCCATGCGGAGTTCGCCGCGGACTTCGAGTATGCCAGCAAGCCACTGCTTGCGCGCCGCGGCCGGTGTTCCCTCTGCATTGAATACCGTGCATTTGCCGCCGTTTGCCAGCGCATGCAGCGGCCGTTCGACGGTACCGCTCGCAACGATGGTCAGACAACCTGCGCGAGTCGCTATCCGGGCTGCCTGCAGTTTCGTTATCATGCCGCCGCTGCCGAATTCTGACCGAGATTCGCCCGCCATCGCGAACATTTCGTCAGTTATCTTCGCGACCGTGGCGATGTGTTCAGCATCCGGATGCTCGCCGGGATCTGCCGTATAAAAGCCATCCACATCCGACAGGAGAACAAGCCCGTCCGCCATGACCATCTGGGCTACGCGTGCAGCGAGGCGGTCGTTGTCACCGTAACGAATCTCTTCTGTCGCAACCGTGTCGTTCTCATTGATAACCGGCACGACGCGATGCTCAAGCAACTTGCCGAGAGTACCTTTAGCATTCAGGAAGCGGCGCCGGTTTTCCGTGTCCTCAAGCGTCAACAACACCTGCGCAACCGCTACGCCGTGCTCGCCCAGCGCCTCCTGATAGGCGTGAACGAGCTGCACCTGGCCCGCCGCTGCGGCCGCCTGCAACTCTTCGAGCCGTGAGCGACGCGGATTGACACCCAGCACATTGCTGCCGATCGCGATCGCGCCGGAGGAAACAATCAACACCTGCCGATTCCCGGAACGCAAAGCTGCAACATCCTCAGCAAGCCCTGACAGCCAGTCGCGATCGAGCCGGCCGTCCCGGGTAACCAGCAGCGACGAGCCGATTTTAACGACCAGGCGCCGCAAATTATTGAGGTTGACTCCGGACATGAGCAGGGAACTATCCAGTAAGGCGGTGATGTCTTACATAGGACGACAGAGTTACCTCCCCCTTGGAAACGGTAACGCTCCCGCTACGGGCAACGGCGGCGATCTTACCTATCTGGCCAGCCTCTTCGACAAATGCATCGATTTCGGCAAGCCTGCCCGTGAGCTGCACCGTGCAGCTATTCTGTGCATCATCCAGAATCTCGGCGTCATACTTCTTCGCGAGCGCCAGCACTCTTGCGTGACCGCCTGTCGCGAGCTTGAGCTTGAGTATCGCCAGCTCGCGCTCGAAGTGATCGCCTAAGGTCATATCATGAATATTGACCACGTCCACGAGCTTCGCAAGTTGGGTATTGAGCTGCGCAATAGCCGAGTCAGAACCGTGGATTACGAGTGTGACACGCGACACCGTCGGGTCGTTTGTCGGTGCAACGTTCAGCGAGTCGATATTGTATCCGCGCGTCGAGAAGAGCCCTGTCATACGGGTCAGGGCTCCGACTTCGTTCTGCAGCAGCACCGATATTACGTGACGCATCGATTCTGTATCCGTAGCAATAAACTAAATCCGCTTGAAACCATCGCTCGCGATGTTCCGGTGCAAGGTGGCACAGCAATGCGAGTATTGCAATGCAATATAAATTAGTAAACACTCGCCGGGAATCCGGCACTTAAGCAACATTGACGAGAAAATGAGCAAAGAGGCGCCCGCAGACCGCGAAGACCGGCATCCGCTCGCCGGAACCCGGATGAGTGGCGCCGATATTGTCATTCAGATCCTCGCCGACGAAAACGTCCATACCATATTCGGCTACAGTGGCGGCGCGATTCTGCCGACCTTTGACGCCGTATTTCGCTATAACGACAAACACCGCAGAGCCGACGGCAAATCGCCAATCCCGCTGATCGTACCGGCCAACGAGCAGGGAGCTGGTTTCATGGCGGCCGGCTATGCCCGCGCCAGCGGTAAAGTCGGCGTCCTTATGGTCACCTCGGGTCCAGGTGCGACCAATACGGTTACACCGATTCGCGATTGCATGGCCGACTCGGTGCCCATTGTTGTCATCTGCGGCCAGGTGCCGGTGAACGCGATCGGTACCGACGCATTTCAGGAAGCTCCCGTCGCGGCAATCATGGGAGCAGTCGCAAAGCACATATTTCTGATTACCGATCCAACACGCCTCGAGGCAACGGTTCGCACTGCGTTCGAGCTTGCCCGCACCGGCCGGCCCGGCCCGGTCGTCATCGATATACCGAAGGACATTCAAAACTGGGAAGGTGAGTTTGCGGGCTTCGGGTCACTGCCGTTGCCGGGCTATCGACACCGTTTGCAGGCGGTCGTTGAGAACCACCTGACCGATGACGCCTGCGAGCGTTTTTATACAATGCTTGCCGAATCCGAGCGGCCATTGATCTACGCCGGTGGCGGCGTGATCAACGGCAATGCAACGAAAGCGATGCGACACTTTGCCAGCGCCTACGGCATCCCGGTAGCAACAACCCTGATGGCGCTCGGCGCCAGTGACACAAAACATCCGTTGTCGCTGCATATGCTCGGTATGCACGGCATGGCGTTCGCCAACTATGCTGTCGAAGATTGTGACCTGTTGATTGCTATCGGCGCCCGGTTTGACGACCGTGTTGCCGGCGACCCGGCCAGGTTTGCCCCCAACGCGAAGAATATTGCGCACTTCGATATCGACGTATCGGAGATCGGCAAAGTAAAAAGCGTCAACTGGCACCATGTGGGCATACTAAAGCGGGATCTCGATGACCTGCTCGCATACGGCCAACGCATCAAGTTTGAAAAGGAATTCAGTGTCTGGCACAAAGAGATAGCCGGCCTGAAAGAGAAACACTGTCTTAACTACGATCGGGAAAGCGACCGCATACAGCCTTACGCCGTGATCGAGGAAATCAACCGGCTGACAGACGGTAAGGCAATCATCTCGACAGGTGTCGGTCAGCACCAGATGTGGGCCGCTCAGTACTTCGATTTCCGCGAGCCACGGCTCTGGCTGACTTCCGGAAGCATGGGCACGATGGGGTTTGGACTGCCGGCGGCCATCGGTGCCCAGGTTGCCAATCCGGATCGCCTCGTCATCGATATCGACGGCGATGGCAGCATGCGCATGAACATCGGCGAGCTTGAAACCGCGACCACCTACGGGCTCCCGATCAAGGTCATCGTTCTCAACAACTTCGGTGATGGCATGGTCAGGCAGTGGCAAAAACTCTATTACAAAGGCCGAATGTCAGGCAGCGATAAATCCCTGCGCCGAAAAGACTTCGTCAAGACGGCCGAGGCGGACGGTTTCGAATACGCGGTGAAGCTGGATCGAAAAGAGGACCTGCCAGGCGTCATCAGAGAATTTATCGGGTTCTCCGGCCCTGCGTTCCTCGAAGTCATTATCGACCCCGACGCCGGCGTCTATCCGATGGTCGGTCCCGGCCTGAGCTACGCCAAAATGATCACGGGCGACTTTATCGTCAGCAGAGACCAGCCGGCCGACGACAAACCCGGCCCCGGCGAAATGTTCTGATACGGGTCGTATCCCCTCCGCATCAGC
>Ga0209980_10001480_pt1 | contig 12888 bp, 15 predicted proteins | sample CR02metaG_FD_183611 | JGI IMG/M metagenome (GOLD analysis project Ga0209980, IMG submission 183611) | Deep subsurface microbial communities from Mariana Trench to uncover new lineages of life (NeLLi) - CR02 metaG (SPAdes) (version 2) | ecosystem: Environmental > Aquatic > Marine > Ocean trench... | reverse complement strand
TTGCCTTTATCGTTTATCTGTTGTTGCAATAAAGAGTTCATTTTTTCTGCAAGTTCTTTGCACTGATCAAATGTTTTTCCATTTTTGTATGCTCTAGTCCTAGTATCACAGCTATCCATCCTTCTAATTTTGAAATGAAGTTTTATGTTATTTAGGTTTGAAATTGAAGAAAAATGAAGGAAAAAGGCCACGTTTTTTCGAGTTATGCCAGATATGATTTAGTAGAAAGATCTATAATGAATGATTTTAGAATCTGCTTAGATTTGATTAATTTCATCAAGTATTTGAACTGCCCAGATTGTAAAGATTCAGGATTATACTGTAGGGAACACAGGATAGAAGTAGAAAAAATTCTAGAAGAAGTGGAAAGCAATTAGAAACTGTTGAGTTGTTATACTATAACTAGATCTTTTGTAAATTTATGTAAAAGAATTGGTTTGTCTTTTACAATTAAGGAATCTTCAATTCTTACACCAAATTTTTTTGGAATGTAGATTCCAGGCTCAACTGTTATTGCCATGTCTTTTTCAAGTTTTGTTGTACTACGATATGAGATGTTTGGTTGTTCATGTACTTCAAGGCCAATACCATGACCAGTTGAATGAGTAAAGTATTTTCCAAAGTTTTGTTTCTTAACGTAATCTCTACATATCTTATCTATCAATTTACAAGAAGTATTAGGTTTTACAGCTCTGAGACCTAGTTTTTGTGATTCTTTTACAATTTCATATACTTCTTTTGCTATTTCAGGAATATTTCCTAAACCAAATGTTCTAGTTGCATCAGATATATATCCATTGTATCGGAGTGTCAAATCAACTACAATAAGATCGCCGTTTGAAAATTTTCTGTTTGTTACTTGTGCATGGGGTAACGCGCCATTTGGTCCTCCAGCAATAATTAATGGATTCAAAGTTGATTTATATCCTGTATCAAACATTTCTTTACCATTAGCATAAGACATTAAAATTGCTTGGAGTTCTGATTCTTTTTGACCTTTTTTTATTTTATTTGAACAAATTTCAAACATCTCATCAATAATTTTTGAAGCTTTTTTTAGAATAACTATTTCGCTTGAATCTTTGACAATTCTTGCATTGTAAAATGGTTCTGTAGAGTGTTTTATTCCACGAACTGATTTTTTTAATGACAACATTATAGGATAATTCTGGCAATCAGTGCAAACTTTTTTTCCTTTAATTTTTTTTGTAAGAGAAGAAATTAATCCAGTTCCTCTTTCGGATGTTATTACATCACAGTTTTTTGATTCTTCTTTTGCTCTTCCAACCTCTAATTCAGGTGCAATAATTGTTGTTTTACCATTTTTTTCTAGAATTCCTATGGCTTCACCCCAAAAACTGGTCATATAGAATAGATTTTCAGGTTCAAAAGTTACCAAAGTATCACAATTGATTTTTTTTGCAAATTTCAATAGTTTTGATCGACGTTGTTTCACACACAAAATTTTCATTTTCTTAATTTATTTCTGCTGCAAAGTTTGTATAGTAGAGTATTAACTTTGAGAATTAATGACTGAACAAACAAAATCATCAAAGAAAAAAGTGGTAGCATTACTATCAGGAGGGTTAGATAGCCAGCTAGCTGTGAAAATGATGCAAAAGCAGGGATTTGAAGTACATGCACTAGCACTTAGAACACCATTTTGTGATTTTGATTGTGGTAAAGGTTGTGGTTTTGATATTGTAAACAGAGCAGTGGCACTAAACGTTCCACTAAAGACAGCATTTCTTGGTGAAGAATACATTGAGATGTTAAAGAATCCGAAGCATGGACGTGGTGCTGGTTTTAATCCATGTATTGATTGCAGAGCAATGATGTTTGAAGCAGCAAAAAAACACATGGAAGAAATTGGTGCAGAGTTTATAATTTCTGGTGAAGTTGTAGGACAAAGACCAATGAGTCAACATAGACCTGCACTAAAAATAATTGAAAAAGAATCTAATCTTGAAGGAAAAATTGTAAGACCACTTTCAGCAGCTTTGCTACCAAAGACAGATCCAGAAAAAAATGGTTTAATAAAAAGAGAAGATCTTGGAATGATTAGAGGTCGTTCAAGAAAAATACAATTACAGATGGCAAAAGAGTTTGGTATTGTTGATCCTCCAAATGCAGGTGGCGGATGTTTATTAACTGACAAAGCATTTGGTAAAAGATGTTCTGATCTTTTTGATCACACCGAAACTCCAACGTTCAATGATATTGATTTACTAAAGGTTGGAAGACATTTCAGATTAGATGAACATACAAAGCTAATTGTTGGAAGAAGCAAAGAAGAAAATTCAAACATTACACTACTTGCATTACCTGATGACATTATTCTAGAAGCTAAAGATCATGTTGGTCCAACTTCGATGTTGCGAGGAAGCACGGCTGATAATTATAAAGAGTTCGCAGCGTCAGTCACATTGCGTTATTCTGATGCTCCAAATGATTCCAAACAAATAGTTCTATCACAAAAAAACAATGAAAAACAAGAGATTCAAGCAGAATGTGCTCAAGAATCATCATACCTAAAATTCAGAATTTAGCCTGAAAATTCGGTTCGTTATTTCATCTAACAAAGAAGAGTTTTTGAATAAGTAGATCGCATTTCTCAACAGGATGCAAAAACAAGAAAGTAGTATCTATCTGAAGGCAATAACTATCAGAGACCCAAGTGATCTTCATTCGATAAAAGAAGATATCAAAAAGAACATGATTCTAATTCTTAGAGTTACTCCACTTGCACAAAAAGATGTAGACCAACTAAGAAAAGTAGTTGAAGAGCTTTATTCAATTGCAAAAACTTCTGGCGCAGATATTGCAAGATTAGGTGAAGAAAGAATTATTGTCGCACCCTCTAACGTAAAAATCTGGAAGCCAGAATACGATCTAAAATAGTTTTATCGCTTCTTGTATTTGTGGATAATGAGAAGCTACTCTAAACATTCTTCTAATTGACATTGAGAGATTTTCTGATTTTCTTCTCTCTCCGTGATTAACAAGAACTCGACGAAGTTTTGGTCTAAGTTTGTGTACAAATGAAATTAATTGGTTATAATCACTGTGACCACTAAATCCATCAAGCTTTTCAATGCCACAGTTAATGTTTACAACTTGTACTTTTCCCTCTTTACCCATCAACGATACTTGTTTTGAGCCATCAAGTACTCGTCTTCCAAGTGTACCATTTACTTGGTATGATACAAACAAGATCTTGTTCTTTTTATCAGGAGCAATGTTTTTGAGATATTCTAGAACAGGACCACCCTCTAACATTCCAGATGTAGCCAAAATTATGCAAGGTGATCCGTCACGAAGAGGTTCTTCTCTTGCATCAGGATGTTCAACGTTTGTGAAATATTCAGAATCAAATGGGTTATCATCAGTTTCTAAAATTTTCTGTCGTAGTTCTCTTGCAAGATATTCAGGATAAGCCTCGTGTATTGAAGATGCTTCAGAAATCATACCCTCTGTAAATACTGACGCTTCAACCATTTCACCAGATTTCATATAATGATCTATAACCATCATGATTTCTTGTGCACGACCCACGGCAGGGATAGGAATTAAGATCTTACCTCCGTCAATCAAAGTATTGTTTATGGCATTGATGAAGGCAGATTCTACTTCCTGCCTTGAAGGCTGAATGTCTTCTTTTGCACCATAAGTACTCTCAATTAGGAGAGTTTCAACTCTTGGGAAATTCCAACTCGCTGATTCAAAGAGAATACTTTTTGCAAACTTTATGTCACCAGAGTATACAAAATTATGATCACCGTTTCCTATGTGAAAATGACAAAGGGCAGAACCAAGAATGTGGCCCGCATTTGCCAAAACAAGTTTAATGTCAGGAGAAATGTCAGTTACTGTTCCATAAGGAAGAGTGATTGCTTGTCTCATTATTTGTTTAACGTCTCTGTCTGAATACATTGGAGTTCTACCTTGTGCAGATGCAACTTTGATTGCGTCAAACTGAATCAGATTCATCATTGGAAGTGTTGGTTCTGTACAATAGATAGGACCTTTGTAACCATATTTGCACAAAACTGGCAAAAAGCCCGTATGATCAAGATGCGCATGACCAATTACCACCGCATCAAGATCATCAAGTGTAATGCTTGCCCAATCTAATCTAGGAAAAGATTCTGAAGGAGTTCGTGCTCCAGGATTAATTCCACAATCAATCAAAATTTTGCTTTCTGCAGTAGTCAAAAGCATGCAAGAACGGCCTACTTGACCAAATCCTCCAAGAGTAAATAATGAAACTTCAGATTTTTGGGTTAATCTTGGCCTAAAGATTTCATCGCCAATCTGTCTCAGTTGTTTACTTCTGTCGGCTGATGAGATTTTTAGATTGTAATTTATTGTTTGAATGGTACTAGAAGGATTTGTTGTTGCTTTTCTAATCCTTAATTTCCAGCCAATTTTTTCTGTTACTTCAGGATGATTGAATTCTTGCGCATTTCTATGGAGAAGCCATGGTCTTTTTGCTTCCAGAGAGACTTCGCCTGTAGCTGTATCAAAAAATGTACTTTGAAGATCAGCGTCTTTTGGAATTAGTTGTGTGAGAATTTGTCTTGCTTCTTCTTCTGATTTTCTAATGGATTCATCTGTTCTTACTACAATTCTTTTTTTAATTACATTTACAAGATTTGAAATAATTTCATTGTTCTCCATTAGATATCTTGGAGTATTAGTGTAAAGTGCAATTCGTGGTCCTTCGTATTCTATTTTTGTAACATTTGCTTCTTTTGGTATACTTTGCAGTATGGTTGCCATTATGTTTTGGCTACTAGGAGGTAATTCTTTTTGTTGTTGTTTTCTTTGCATTAAATCACTATAGTGTGATGATTGCTTTCTTTTGGTCTTTTGTTAAAAGGCGAAATCCATCTTTGTCAATTATTGAGACATTGATTCCGTCACCGGTTCCAATATTTCTTGTAATAGCTGCTTTTACTGCTCTAAGAGCTATTACTTTAGCTTCTTCTACTGTGAGGTCATCACGATATTCTTCTTCAAGTAAACCATAAGCAACTGGAGAACCACTGCCTGTTGTAACATAGGTTTTTTCTTCAACTGAACCAAACATATCAATATTGAACAATGCAGGTCCAGCATTATCATATCCACCAACTAGTATGTCAGCAATAAATGGATAACCTCTATTTTGATGAAAGATAAGAGATGTAAGTCTAGTTAATGATTTTATTGGAATTGGTTCTTGTTTTTCAATTCGATGAATATTAGCATGATAACGCAAGATGTCAGTGATGTTTTGTGCATCAGCAACTCCTCCTGCCATTGTCATGCCAGCATGTTCATCAATTTTTTGAATTTTCATTGTGTTATTATTTGCAATAAAGTATCCTGCGCTTGCTCTCATATCAGCACAAAGTACAACACCATCTTTGGCTTTGATACCTACGGTGGTAGTTCCATACAAAATCTTTTCTTCGACATTATTTGACAAAAAATACACCTGTTAGAGATAATGTGAAAAGGATAACACCCTTTTAAATAACTTTTTGTTCCTGTGAAATGGTAAATAATGACAAAAAATCTAGATCGCATACCGTCACACACAATGGAATTGCCAAGGCTAATTGTGATAGGAGAAAAAAATATTGGAAAAATTGGTGATTTTCTCATATCCCTTGAAAAACCAAAGAAGGTATCTTTGATTACAGGCAAGCATGTGAAGAAGATTCTTCAGAAAAAAATTGAAAAATCTCTTAGAGTTTCAAAGATAAAGTTTGTCTGGCATACTACAAAAGACAATGAGTTAAGATCAATAAAAAATGTCCAAAACAAAGTAAAGAAAGACAAAGGTGAGTTAGTTGTAGGAATTGGTGGCGGTCGTTCTGTAGATATAGCAAAAATGATTGCATTTAATCTCAAAAAGCCTTTTGTAAGCATACCAACTGCTGCATCCCATGATGGTATTGCAAGTCCATTTGTTTCCGTTAAAAGTGATAAACCTCATTCCATTGTAGCTACTGCGCCACTTGGAGTTTTTGTAGATATTGACATCGTCAAAAAGGCCCCAAAACACCTACTTGCTAGTGGATGTGGAGATCTAATTGCCAACATTATTGCTGTAAAAGATTGGGAATTGGGTAGAGATAAGGTAGGTGAGTATTATGGAAGATATTCTGCAAGTCTATCATTATTGAGTGCAAAAATAGTCATTGAGAATTCCGAATTGTTTGCAAAAAAAGGATTGGATGTAAGAGTGATTGTTGAAGCATTAATCAGTGCAGGTGTTGCGTCATGCATAGCTGGTAGTAGTAGACCTTGCTCTGGTGCTGAACACTTGTTTTCACATGCACTTGATAAGATTGCTCCAGGAGTTGGTCTTCATGGACAAAAATGTGGTATAGGTGCAATTATGATGGCAAAGCTACAAGGACAAGATTGGAAAACGATTATCAAGACATTGAAAAATGTTGGTGCTCCAACAACAGCTAAACAAATTGGATTAAAACCAGATCAAGTTGTAAAAGCATTAATGATGGCACAAGATTTGAGACCAGAAAGATATACAATTTTGAAAGAAGTGGAAATGACTAAAAACAAAGCATTATCTCTTGCAAAAAGTACTAAGGTAATTTAGCTAAGCAGTTTTTTGTTCTACAGGTTTTTCTTCTTTTTTAGTTTCAGTTTTTGTTTGTTCTTTTGGTTTTTCTTTCTGCTTATTCTCGTGAGTCTCAATAAAGTTAATTTTTTGTAGGCTAGGAACAAATTTGAAAATATCCATCTGAATGAAATGTTTCATGGCTTGAAGACCATCTGCGCGAAACATTTCTTCAGGTATCGTAATATCAAGAGAGTTACCAGTTTTTTTGAAAATTAGTTTTGAATCTTCAACTGGAATATGTCTTTTTAGTATTCCATGAACCTTGTCCTCATCTGATTCTAAAGATTTTACAACATTTACATCATAAAGAATAGTTTGTCCAGCATATCTGTGATTATAATCAACTTGAACTCTTCCAGATCCAATAAAGCGTATTATAGCTTGTTTGTTATCAATGTCAATTGTATCTCCAACAGAGACTTTCTCAGCATCCTCACCAAGTTTTCTTAATGGAATCATTCGAACTTTGCCAGAATCTCTTTCGCCAAATCCTTTGTCAGGAGTAACTTCTACGGTTAGCTTGTCACCAACTTTTGTGTTAGCTAATGCTTCATCAAGACCTTTAAGGACCCAAGACTCTCCAACGGAAACAAGTTTGGGTTGATATTTTATGTTAGCATCATGAATTGAATATTTTTTTGCTTCATCTTCAATAGTTGTTTCAAAAACTTCGTTAGTGTTCTTTACTTTTGCAGTATAATCCACTAAGATCAATGAACCTTTATTGAAAGTCAATGTACACGCTCTTGAATTTCCTAATATTAAGTTAACATGAATTTAGAGAGTTTTGAGTTTATCTTCAGCAATCTTTAGTCCTTCTTGTGCATTTATTTGATAGCCCATAATTGCAAGCGTAGAAGAAATTGCTGAGATGGTTCTCATAACATGATATTTGTTTACTTCTCCCATACATCCAATTCTGAAAACTTTTCCTTTCAAGTTTCCAAATCCACCAGCCACTAGAACTCGGAATTTTTGTGCTAGTGTGTCTCTAAATGTTTTATCTTCCAGACCATCTAGATAATTCAAAGCAATAATGGTGATTGAACGATCTTCTTCTTTTGCAAATGGTGTTAGGCCGATAGCACTTAGTCCTGCATATAATGCGTCAGAACAAGCCTTATGTCGTTTGAATCTTGCTTCTAGTCCTTCTTCAAGAATCATTCTAAGTGCTTCTCTATATGCATACAGTAATGGTAGTGCAGGGGTGAATGGAGTGTGTTTTGATTCTTCATAATACTTGAAGTATCTTGCTAAATTGAAATACATTGTAGGTGGTGGATTTTTAATCATGTATTTTTTGGCTCTTGGACTAATTGATATCGGAGAAATTCCTGGAGGAGCTGCTAAAGCTTTTTGTGCAGCAACCATACACACATCAATATTCCATTTATCAACTGGTAATTGTGTTCCGCCCAGTATAGAAACAGAATCGACAATATAGAATGCATCATTTCTTGATGTAAGATCAGGAATTTTATCAAGATAATGTACCATAGTTCCTGTTGAAGTTTCATTATGAACAACATAGAATGCTTTGACATCTTTGTTGTTATCAAAGGCTTCTTTAATTTGATCTAATGTAGCATTTTGTCCTGGTGGGGTTTCAAGCTTTACAACATTTGCTCCTTGCCATTCTATCATTTGAGATAATCTATTACTAAATTCTCCATTAACTGGGATGATGACTTTGTCACCTTTTTTAATTAAATTAACAACAGATGCTTCAACTGCTCCTGTTCCAGATGCAGAAAGTGCGACAATATCGTTTTGTGTTTGAAAGACTTGTTGGGTTTTTTCAATAACCTCTGTGTATAATTCTACAAAATCATCACTTCTGTGATTAATAATATGTGCAAACATTGCTCTCATAACTCGTTCAGGAACATTTGTTGGACCAGGTAACATTGCAAGATATTCCAAATAATTTCGCCTGTCAGAAGTTCTTTGATGGCTTTATTTATAATTAAAGACTCTTCAAACGATCGTTAGCACCAAGTTCTTGGAGAATTTTTTTAGTACCCTCTGGAACAAGATTTTCCCATTTTTGATTCGAGTTTATTTTATCTCTAATATTAGTACCTGATAAAACATCTCGATTTGTAAATGGTACAGAAATAACTTTGATTCCACGCTTTGAATAAAGAAATTGGGTTAGTTCATCATTGGAAAAAACAACATCAAATTTCGGCACAGTTGTATCTATATTTTCAATCCATTTTTCATGATTTTCTAGGTCAGGGATGTAGAAAATTTGAATTCTATTTGAAATGGATTCATCAATTGAAGAGAGAATCATTTGTTTTCTTTCATCTGCAGAGAATGGATTTTGTTTTTGATTAGGTTTGTTAGAACTTCCAATACCTATCCATAATTTTTCAACTTTAGATAATGAAAATTTTAGAGCAACAAGATGTCCAAGATGAAAAGGTTGAAATCGACCAATTAAAAGGCCATTCATGATTTGCAATCGCTCTAGATTCTTTAAAAAACTATCATAAAGTTCTTTGATTTTAACTAATCAATGGAAACTCTGAAAATTGATGGTTCATTTGGGGAAGGTGGAGGTCAGATAATTAGAAGTATAGTTACTCTATCATGTATTAGAAAAACTCCTGTTCAAATTGAGAATATACGAAAAAATCGTAAAATCCCTGGATTAAGAGCTCAGCATCTTACTTCGATAAAATTATTATCAAAAATTTGTAATGCAAATGTAGAAGGTTTGAAAATTGGTTCTACTTCAATCAAATTTATTCCTCATGAAGTGAAAAGTTGTTCTCTTGAAGTAAATATTGGAACTGCAGGAAGTATTTCTCTACTTTTGCAAGTAATAATTCCTGCAGTTGCATTAACAGGAAAAAAGCTAAAACTTTCAATTATTGGTGGTACTGATGTTTTATGGAGTCCTACTGGCAACTATACAAAACATGTTTTAGCTCAAGCCTATTCTCGCTTAGGAATAGATTTTTCAATGAACATCAAAAAAAGAAGTTATTATCCTAAGGGTGGAGGAATTGTAGACATTGAAGTTTTTCCATCAAAAAATATTGTGCCAATAAATTTACTTCAAAGAAAAACAAAAGATGTAAAATTATTCTGTTCTTTCTCAAAAATATCTAAAGATGTTATTATGAATTCTATAGAAAATACAGAGAAAGAAATTGAAAAGAAAGGATTTTCAGTTATTACAGATGTAAAAGAAGAAACTGCCATTGATCATGGAAGTTCAATGTTGATTTTTAGTGAAGATTCTGATTCAATTATAGGTTCAGATGGACTATATGATTCTAAAAAAGGTAAATTTTCAGAAAATGTTTCAAATGATTTTCTCACTTGTGAGTTAGGTGTAGATTATCATCTAGCTGATATGCTAGTATTACCTGCTAGTCTTTCAAAAGATATGTCAAAATTTAGAGTTCAAAAAATATCAAAACATCTTGAAACAAACTTGTATGTTACATCTAAAATAACTGGTTGCAAGTATGGTATAGGAAAGCTAGATGATGGTTATGAGGTAAGAATTACAGGTAATTCAAACACCAGCATCTAATAATGCTGCAAAGAATAAAACTGCTACAGAAAGAACAACAATTATCTCACCAAGAATAATTATTTTTTTTCTAAGTTTCTGGATTTGTTTTTCTGTCATTTCTTTTGAAATAATTTTTTGTTCAACGTCCTTACGAATTATTCGTACATGAACAATGAAAGCAATAATGAGTGCAATTACTAGGATTATCTTTACTAAAAGAAAGCTACCATAACTTGTTGACAGCAAACTGTCAGGATTAATTATGACTTGTTGAGAATTGTAAATGCCGGTAGCAATAAGAATGATTAAAGAAGGCACAGCAATTTTGTTAAATCTTCTTCCAACTAGTACCATCATTTGAATTCTTTCTTCTAATGACATTGACATTTTTTTGAGAAGTGGTGCTAATACTGCACCAATGAATAAAGTACCACCAACCCAAACGGCTGCAGAAACAAGATGAATCCAAGTGATTATAGCTTGTTCCATGCTCATTGTGCATGGTTTGATTGAATCAAATATTATGTATTTGGATCTTGATAACGTTTTTTAGTTGTACAGAATGTAAGTATTTGATTTGGCTCTACAGAGTAAAATGACAGTTTATGCTGCAATCGCAGCTATGTTTGGTCTTATGGGTTTTATTGTTTATTGGGGAAGTTTAGATAATCCTGAAATTGAACAAGCTGAAATAGAATTACAAAGTGTAGAAGTTATTCAAGTTAATACAGTAGAAAATACGGTAAAGCTACAAGTTTCTTTACTTGTAAAAAATCCTGGGAAAAAAACGTTCACTGTTCCCATAATCAGTTATGAGTTGTATGCAAATGGAAAGCATATTGGAATTGGTTCATATTCAACAGTAGATATTGCAATGCCGGGTAGGGCTATATTTTCTCCAGGTGCTGAAATTCCATTAAAAAATTTCTTGGATTTAGCTCGGACGGAAGCTAATTCCGATGTTTATCAGATGATAGTGGATGGAGATAGTATACAATATAGAGTTGAAGGAAATATTACGCTTGAAACAGCTTGGGCATTGATTGAAAAAGATTTCCAATCATCTTTGTTATTTTCTTCAATTTGATTATAAAATAAGAATAGTGGGCCGAGAGAGATTCGGACTCTCGATCACCGCCGTGTCGAGGCGGTATCCTAACCGACTAGACTACCGGCCCAATGAAGTACAAAACTCGCTGGAGACATTATTAACGTTTAACAAAAGAAAAGCTGAATAGAAGGAAGTATTGTGATTTGTAATATATGGATAAAGATTTTTCTAAAGAAGAAAAAGATGGATTGTACAAAGCGATTTTTTCTAGACGAGATGTTAGATCGCATTTTACATCAAAATCAATTGATGAAGAAATTCTAACTAGAATTTTGAAGGCTGCCCATCATGCACCATCAGTTGGATTTTCACAACCATGGAACTTTATTTTGATAAAAGATGAAGATACAAAAAAGAAAATAAAGGAATCTTTCGAAAGAGAAAGAGAACTTTCTTCAGATATGGTCAAAGAGCCCAGAAAATCAAAATATCTGTCTTTTAAGTTAGAAGGAATTCTTGATTCACCAGTAAATCTTTGTGTCACTTATGACCCATCTAAATTTGGACCTTTTGTAATTGGAAGAACCAGTATTCCAGATACAGGAATTTACAGTGTTTGTTGTGCTGTACAAAATTTGTGGTTAGCTGCAAGAACAGAAGGAATAGGGGTTGGTTGGGTTAGCATTCTTTCAAATGATGTTCTGAAAAATGTCCTAAATCTTCCGGATTATGTCACACCAATTGCTTACTTGTGTTTGGGTTATGTAGAAAAATTTGCAGAGAAACCTGATCTAGAACAGGCAGGTTGGCTTCCAAGACTGAATCTAAAAGATGTTGTATATTATGAAAAATGGGAACAAAAACAAAATTCTGATTGGAATAAAATTCAGGAATTAATTAAAACAAATCTTGATTACGCTTAAATAATTACTTGCTTGTTTTTTGCTGGGCTTGTGGCGCAGAGTCATAAAGTGACGCGAAACATGGATAGCGCAGTAGCCTCCTAAGTTACAGGTCGAGGGATCGAAGCCCTCCAAGCCCGTTTTAAAAAATTTGGAAATAGTTTCCGTTTAAATACATTAACAATTCGAAACACGTTGTGAAGATTGTAGTTATTTCTGGTAGTCCAAGAAAGACTGCAAATACACAGATTATGATGAAATATGTTTACGAATATGCAAAATCAAAAAATGAAAATACAAAATTCATTAATCTTTCAGAAGGAGGTATAGATTACTATACTGGACCAGGTGTTGAATACGGTGAAAAAACAAAACAAGCAACCAAAGATGTTATGGAAGCCGATGTTTGGCTAATTGGAACACCGATTTACAATTCATTTTTTAGCTCTGCTTTGAAAAATCTGTTCGAGTTTGTGAATTACAAAAAAACTTCTGGTAAAACTGCAGGGATCGCAATTTTAGCCTCAGGAAATATTGGTTTTATCGATGTTCAAACTCTCCTAACCCAATTAATGACGTATTTTAGAGTTTATACAAATCCTAAGGCTGTCTTTATGACTGCTGATATGGTTAAAGATAGTACAATTACAGATGAGGATGTCAAAGGTAGACTAAAAGAATTAGTTGATGAAACCTTGTCTATGTCTTTAAAATTAAACTAGGTCCTGAAGATAAACTACTTTGAAGATTTTTTCTATAT
>Ga0209980_10001479_pt1 | contig 12889 bp, 6 predicted proteins | sample CR02metaG_FD_183611 | JGI IMG/M metagenome (GOLD analysis project Ga0209980, IMG submission 183611) | Deep subsurface microbial communities from Mariana Trench to uncover new lineages of life (NeLLi) - CR02 metaG (SPAdes) (version 2) | ecosystem: Environmental > Aquatic > Marine > Ocean trench >... | reverse complement strand
ACCGCTCATGCGTATCGTCCTGGTTCAGACAGGTGAACACGCCTGTCAATGTATTTGGAGTCACCACCATCTATTACTGGACGGTTGGTCAATGTATTCACTGTTGAAGGAAGTTTTTGCCTGCTATGAAGCATTTTGCCGGAACCAGGAACGGGTTTTTGAGCAGGCAATACCGTTTCGAAACTACATTAGCTGGATACATGAGCAAGACATTTCGAAGGCAGAAACATTCTGGCGTAAAGCCCTTAAAGGTTTCACTGTCCCAACCTCTCTGGGATTCGCCCATTTGGATGGGCCAAAAATGGGGTATGATGACAAACGAATCCGGTTATCGGAGAAAACAACGGCTGCGATGCAATCATTTGTGCGTCGGCACAAATTAACTATGAACACTTTAGTCCAGGGAGCGTGGGCTTTGCTTTTAAGTCATTACAGCGGCGCGGATGACGTCGTTTACGGCGCTACAGTCTCCGGTCGTCCATCGGACTTGCCCGGCGTAGAGTCCCTGGTCGGTCTCTTGATCAACACCTTGCCAGTCAGGATACAAGTGTCCGATGAAGCGTTTCTCCTGGCCTGGCTCAAGAAACTCCAGAACCGACAGGTTGGAATGCGGCCGTATGAATATAGCCCTCTAGCGGAAGTGCGGAAGTGGAGCCAAGTACCTGCAAATCAACCTCTATTTGAAAGTATTGTCGTGTTCGAGAACTTCCCGGCAGATTTTTCCTTTAAGCAAGAGAAAACGGATTTGGAGATTCACGGTGTTCGTTCTGTTTTACGAGAAAACTATCCGCTCGTCCTCGTGGTCGTCCCAGGTTCAGAATTATCACTTCAACTCAAGTATGATTGCACTCGCTTTGACGCCGCTAACATCACTCTGATGCTAAAGCATTTGGAAAGGCTTCTCCGTGATATTTTCAAACAACCCGATATCAGGCTGAAAGTGCTGAAGAAAATGCTGGCTGAATCAGACCGCCAACATCGAACGAAAAAACAAAGAGAACGCAAACAGGTGAATCTGCAAAAGCTGAAGAAAGTGAAGCGGGAGGTCGCACGTTTGCCCAGCGAAACGGAGGAGCAACAATGAAAAAAATTGGACTCAAAAAACCAAGTCTTACAAAATTAGGGACTTTTAAACGAAAATCAGTCAGACTCTCGCAAGAAGAATTGATTAAGGCAGGGCCACTGCAGGCCGAAAAATCTTTGCCGCTGCTGATCCAAGCGACGGTAGAGGGTCTGGACTTAGTCACCTGGGCAGAAAGCAATCTCGAGTTTATCGAAAGCCATTTATTGAAACACGGGGCAGTACTTTTCCGAAACTTCAATATGAGCGACACTCATAGGTTCGAGCAGTTTATCCACACCATTTCTGGTGAGTTGATCGAGTATCGTGAGCGTTCATCGCCCCGAAGTCAGGTGAGGGGCAACATCTATACTTCCACAGAACACCCCGCTGATCAGCACATCTTTTTGCACAACGAAAATTCTTATGCCAATACCTGGCCTTTACGAATCTTCTTTTTTTGTGTCACGCCCGCGCAGCAAGGAGGCGAAACGCCAGTCGCCGATTGTCGGAGAGTTTTTAAGCGGATCGACCCGAACATACGAGAACGTTTCATGCAAAAGAAAGTCATGTACGTCCGAAATTTCGGCGACGGACTGGGTCTGAATTGGCAGACCGTTTTTCAAACGAAAGATAAATCAGAGGTTGAAGCATATTGTCGAAACGCCGGCTATGAGTTTGAATGGAAAGCCGGTAATGGTTTACGAACACGGCGGGTTGCCCCGGCGATCGTAAAACATCCACGAACAGGCGAAATGCTTTGGTTCAATCATGCCACTTTTTTCCATGTGTCAACTTTGGACCCGACAACACGCAAGGCATTATTAGCACAATTCGAAGAGGAGGACCTACCAAACAACACTTATTACGGTGACGGCTCTGCCATTCAGCCGGAAATTTTAGCTCAACTTCGCCAGGCCTATCAGCAAGAAACGGTAGTTTTCCCCTGGCAAAAAAACGATATCATGATGCTGGACAATTTGATAACTGCCCATGGACGGACGCCCTTTGTGGGAGAACGCCAAATTTTGACGGGAATGGCGAACCCTTTGAGCCACGAAGATCTTTAGTGCGAGAAAAAAATAACTAGCCTGATTAATTCATGAATTGCACAACCTTATGCTACAAAGTATATAGGGAGTAAGGGAATAAAGGAAGAATTCAGTTTTATACACAAACCCTCTATTTCCTTAACTACCAATGACCTGGAAGAGTTCAATAGCTAGAATCTGTGAATAATCTAGGCTAGTTCAGCGATTCCTTATCATTTTAACAGGTAATCGTATTTGTTGTCTTTTAATGCTGCGTCAGTCATTAAAATCATTGATGGTCATTGTGTCATTAAGCCAATGACAATAAGTGACTTAATGACAACTAAATGACAGACTCGAAAACAGGTTTTGCGATTCTTTGTAAGCACCTAATTACGCACGTTATTTAGGAATGACACGACTAGAAGAGGAAGAAAATGAGCGGGATTGCCGGATATGCTTTTGTAGAAGGATTTGAGGATGCCAAAAGAAGGCTCCAGCAAGCCGCCTCCCAATTTTGCGGTCCAAATTACCATATTAAAACGTATTCTGAAAATGACTTTGGCATAGTCGTTTCGAGTCGCTTTAAAGAATCAGGACTCGCAAGATCCTTTGGTGAAATCCTCGAAAATGATAGATGCGTGCTTGCCTGCGAAGGGTATATCGTGAATCTAAACGATATCGCTGGAGAGTCAGGCCGGGCTACATTTCAATCGCGGGGCCATTTTCTCATGGAGTTATATGGCAAGCAGGGCAGGGATCTTTTCCCAAAATTAAACGGCGCTTATAATATTGTCGTCTGGGATAAAGTACAAAAGACCTGCATGATAAATACATGTAAATTCGGACAACGGGTCCTTTATACCAACAAAGTGCAGGGCGGCTTGATTTTTGGGTCGGAAGCCAAGGTATTTCCATACATTTCCAATCTCCCACTGTCGCTGGACTACGAGACTTTGTGGATGACATTCATGTATGGCGGAGTTTATGGGTCAAGGACCTTGTTTAAAGGTGTCACCAAATTATTCCCCGGAACAGCTTTAGTCATAACGAAAGATTCAACTCAAGAATTTAAAGCAACAGATATTCCACATGAAGTTCAGCAAAAAACGAGTGAAAAAAAGAAAGTTTATTTGGAACGCTTAGACGAGTTGATGAGCAAAAGCACGAGTCGGCTCATTGCAGTTACCAAATCGCAAGTGGTGATGGTGGGCGGTGTCGATTCATCATTGGTTGCGGCTTATTTAAAGCGGGTCAAAGGAGAAGCCACTGCTGTAACGCAGGCAATGCCCGGCGAATGGAATGAGTCTGATGATGCGGCCCGTATCACAGGAGCATTGGGCTGCGACCACCATAGTTTTCCCTACACTTTAGATGGAGATAAACTGATAAAAGACATCGGGGGATTCGTTGAGGTCACAGAAGAAGCCTCTTACTGGAATCAACTGGGTCCACCGCTTATTCATTTATTGCCCTTTATAAGAGAAATTGCCGATTCTTATCTCACCGGAGCCGAGGCGGACCTTCTTTGCAACTTTAGAAACAAGGAGCAAACTTCACTGCGGGGGGTTATCCGGCATGGCGTGTTTTGGATGGCTGTATCCCATTCGATGCGGAAACGGCTTCGAAGAATTTTTCCCAAGCCTGAACACATCGGGGAGACTGAAAGCGATACCAATATCCTCGACAGGGCATTGATGAAGAGACTCATCTCGATTGACTGCAGTGGTGCGGAAAACAACACTTACCCATTTCGAGGATATTACACCCACCTACCTCCGGGAAAAAATTTACAGAGACACTTTCTGAATCATGGATGGCAAAATATTCGCATTATTAGCCAGATTGCACAATATAGCGGCGCGGAAGCATTGTTTCCCTATTTAGATGATGATACCGCGTCATTCCTCCTTTCGATTCCTGATGAGCTCAAAGTTAACAAGGCTTTGTTACGTGTTTTACTTAAGAAATATCTCCCCGGAGATTTGGTTCCCCGCAAAAAGCGGGGCTATTGGTCCAGGACACTGCGCTGGCACTATGATGCCGGGTTTTTGGATTATGTGTTGGATCTACTTTCAGAACAAAAGTCGTTAGATCGAGATGTCTATAGCAGATCGGAGTTGTCAAAATTAATTGAAGGATATCGCTCAAAAGAAGTCACGCCCGTTTGGCATCCAGTGCTGTGGCAGCTTTTGCTGTTTGAAATTTTTTGCCGACGATTCATAGATGTGGACACTTCGAATAGTTCTCAACTTATTAAAAATATTCAGTGAACAAAAAGAATTAGTTTAAAACTTTCTATCATGCAAGTTAAACGACTTTTCCACAGAACTATAAACAGACTACTGGCCCCAGCTGGTATAAGGATCGTCCGTGTCACTTCGCCAACCATAGGCGGGCAGCCAATTTCGGATGAACAAGCGATTGCCGAGGCACAACGCCGTGGGATTTCCGCAGGTCTTTACCTTGAAGAACTTTTTGGAAAAATTGGCCGTGCGCAAAAAATTATTGATCGCATGAAAACAGTTGGAGCACTTTCGGAGGACCTCAGCGTCGTATGCGAGATCGGTCCCGGCTCCGGACTTTACATCGAGAAAATTCTGGGAATTGCAAGTCCGGACCGCTACGAAATTTACGAGATTGCCAGGAATCGTGCCAAATTTCTCGCTCGGGAGCACCCGGTTATTTCACAACCTACCGATGGTTGCACACTCACTCATACACCTTCCGCCACGGTGCAACTTGTTCACGCGCACGGCGTCTTCGTGGCTCTGCAATTCCTGACCAGCTACAGCTATTTCAAAGAGATTGTCCGGGTGACAGCTCCTGAAGGGTATGCTGTTTTTGATATTATTTCTGAGGACTGCCTCGATGAGGATACAGTAGATTTGTGGCTCAATTCGAACCTGCGCTACCCAAGTTTCCTCTCGAAGAAGTACGTTATTGACTTTTTTAACCAGCACGGTTTTCATCTTGTCGACGATTTTAAACTTCCTTTATTGGTTCAAGGGGACTCATGTTATCTTGTTTTCAAGAGAGAACCAAGCTAAGAGGACTATCAAATGTGTTTTAAATAAATAATTTTTAAGAAAAAAAGAAAGAGCAATTATGAAATATTATTATCACTTTCTCGCTTTCATTGGCGGCTTTAACATCATGCTGATCGAAATGTGTGGCTTTCGAGTTCTGCAAATCCATTTCGGTTCCTCAATCTACGTCACGGGTCTGCTGTTGGCGACCATTATGGTTTCCTTGTCCTTAGGATATTACTGCGGAGGAAAAATTTCAGAAAAAGCCAAAGACTTGAAACCTCTTCTTTTTCCCCTGATTGCTGCCGCCGGCTATATCTGTTTATTTGATATATTTCTGTCGGGAAAAATTTGTAGCGTGCTCTTTCGATTAGGCGGACACGTTGGTTATAAAGTTATCCCGCCAAGTGCGGCAACAATTATCTTATTCTCCTTCCCGATGCTTGTTTTAAGCCTTATCACACCGTTTTTAATAAAATGGCTGACCATAAATCGGCAATCTCTTCAACTCCCTACCTTAGGAGTTGGTGAAATAGCCGGACAATTGATGGCTATTTCTACAATCGGTAGTGTGATAGGAACACTGGTCACTTCGTTCGTTTTTCTGCCGTTCATTGGCATCAAACTAACATATGTAATCGCCATAGGTTTAACCCTCGTGGCCGTTACTGCTGGATTTTATCTAAGCGGTCTACCGGGAAAAAGGATCGGATCAATCGGAACACTTGCAATTATTTTGGTCATGGCACTTATTATTTCCGCCCCCAAATCGAATAAAGATACTGTTTATGAAGGCGAATCCCTCTATGGCCATGTTGATCTTCGCATCCATAAAGCAGGGACACGGGATGAGGTAATTGTTTATAAACCATCTAATATTTACACACATACCGTCTACTACCCAAACAACCGCCTGAGAAATTATTTTTTCCTTGAATTCATAAATTACGGTCTTCTATTCCATGCTGAAAATTATCTCATGCTTGGATCCGGGGGCGGTGCGGTCATGAAATTGTTACCGGAACTGGACTCGCAAGCCTCTATCATTGGCGTTGAGTTGGATCCAACAATTATAGACATCTCCAAAAAATATTTCGGAGTCATGACAAATGAGAAAGTTCGCCTTATTGACGATGACGCAAGGGCTTACCTGGAAAAAAATAAGACCAAATTTGATTATGTGATGGTTGATGTGTTCCGTAATGATAGCATCCCCGCACATTGTATTACCAAAGAATTTTACGACCTGGTTTTCTCACGCTTGAACGATGACGGCATCCTGTTTGTTAACACGAACCTCTTGTGGCAGTTTCTTACCACGGGCCTTGAAAATTATTATGATCCACTGGCTCATTTTTGTTCGACGCTTTTTCAGGCAGGGTTTCAGTCTATTTATTACAACAACCATTATAATCTTGGCTTGCTTTATGCTTTTAAAACAAAGACATCTCTAACAGAAATACGAGAAAAAATTAAGAAAGAAATTGCGGACGAGAAATTGGATATTGACGCCAGAATTTCATTGGCTTTGAATTATTTTAGCACCATACCTGTGGACGAGCAATGGCAAAATGATTCCCCTTTTTTAGATGATAGTGTCCCAGTGCATTTGATTTACTCTGTTGATCTCAGGAAATTTGGGGGTTATGAAAAACGGTTCAGGAAGGCATTCAACCATCCGGTTTGGAAAAAACGTCGAAAAAATGATAATCCAGATCTGAAAATGATCACGCTTCGTTATCTGGAAACGAAATTTAATAGCCCTGAACAAAAACAACTTAATAAATCGAAATACGCACAAGACATATTGGAATGGCTCGCCGCAAATGATGGTCTGTCTTCGCAGGCCGTTATCAAATATGGCTTATTGCGGGAGGTCGAGGAGCACCTGTTATCGAATGCTGAATTTGTAAGTGACCCTAAATATAAAGAAGTGTATCACCTGATTTTAGGTCAAAAGTTAGCCTTGGCGGGTGTCGAGAACGGAGACCGAGAAATGTTAGAAGAAGCTCTATTGCACCTCCAAAAAGCAATGTGAGAACCCGTGAAGAAGTTAAAGTCTAAATTCCTGGGCGATCTGCTTGCCCACTGGCTCCCATCTCTTCTCTGTATTGGCATTGCACTAACCCAAATGGTCCTGGCTCGAACCCAAAATTTAAGTCCATGGTTGGGCGGTGGTTTTGGCATGTTCTCCGGCTTAGATAGCCCCATGAACCGGTACTTATTTGCGAAGCAATTGACGAAAACGGAAATCCTTTAACCATTTCCTTAAAGTCTTCGAAACATTTGAATGAAAGATTTTCTTTTTTTAGACTACTCACATTGCCCAGTCAATCCGAATTAAACCGTCTGGCTTCAATGCTTCTTGATGCTGATCTGCTCTTAGAAAAAAATGATGTTCTAAATCCTCTTAAATCGCCAGAAGTCCATTTAAATAGTATATTTAAAGATAAAAACGAAGCAATCCCACCCCTTTATCGCGTTCGTCTGGCAAATGAGCAGGAGGCTCATGGTACCGCCGTCCGGCTGCAAGCCTTGCGTATTTCAGTGTGGCGTCTCCGGTTTGAGACGCGCGATGCGCGGCTTTATCGAACCATAGTAGGTAAACCAGTCGAAGTTGGAAAATGGCGATAAATCACAAAACTAGTTGGCTACAAGAGGCCGTACGAGAGATCGTCGGCAAACAGCATTATACTTTGGTGCTGCAACTCACCGCCATCTTTTTTATCTCGAAAGGTCTGGGACCTTACCGGCCGGCTTACTGGGATGCGCCTGTGGTTGTTTTATGTATCATGTTTCTTCTCAACAAAAGATTCTTAACCAACAGAGGGCTATGGTTCCTAATCTTTCTCTATGTGATGGCGTTAAATTTTGTCTATTTTGAAATTTCAGCCAATCACTTTTATCTCATCGCCTACTGGTCATTGGCATGCGCTTTGGCCTTAGGAACTCACAATCAAGATAAAGATGCTATTCTCAGACAGAATGCGCGAATGCTACTTGGCTTGTCTTTTTGCTTCGCGGCTCTTTGGAAAATCATGGCGGGCGAGTACATTAACGGCTCTTTCTTTCACTATTCTTTTTTAACCAGATTTATAGATTCAGACAGTGTTCCGCTAATTACCTGGATTCTAAGCCCTGTTGAGTTAGCAGAAAATATTCGACTGAAACAAGTGTTGCAGCACCTTCCGGTTAATAATGGGTCTGTCGCATTAACTACCTCAAACTCGATTCGCTATTTTAGCCACCTGCTTTCCCTCTGGACCCTTCTGATCGAGGCAGTCATTGGAGTCGCTTTTCTTTTTAATCAACCAAAATTCATTGCAAGAAAACGTGATTACCTTTTGATGCTATTTATTTTAACGACTTTTATTTTTATTCCTATAGACCGTTTTGCCCTTATTTTAATTCTCCTGGGCTTAGCTCAATGCCCCCAGGAACGTCGGCGGCTTAAAGTCGCATATTTAACCATCTTCATCGTCATGCAATTTGTAGTGTTTGTTGATCCGTTTACAAATCATTTTGAGCAAATGTTCCGGTAGATTCAAAAAGTTTGGAACACCTAAACAGGACGTGCCTGAGCAGCCTGGACAATCCATCTAACAAAAGTAGATAAACGTTATGGCAAGACCTATAGAGGGATTTCGACTTTCACCACAGCAAAAGCATCTTTGGTTAGTGCAAAAAAGTGAAGTGACTTTGGATGATGTTGGAATTCAAGGCAATTTTTTATATTGGACTCAGTGCCTGTTTCGAATCGACGGTAACCTGGACGCAAAAATTCTAAATTTGGCCTGGCAGACTATTATCAACCGACACGAAATTCTTCGCACAACTTTTCAGCAGTTGCCCGGGATGACCATTCCAATTCAAGTTATTTCCGATTCCACGGCTGTGATAGACAATGAGCACGACTTGAGCGATTTGAAACGCAAAGCTCAAGATAACAAGATCGAGACGTTGCTTGAGGCGGCACGGCGGCAGTCTGTTAATTTTGACCAGGGTCCGCTCATAAAGGTTTCGCTTGTGAGACTCTCGCCAAAAAAGCATGCCCTTCTAATTAGCTTGCCTTCGCTTTGTGCTGATCGGGTGTCACTGAAAAATCTAATAGAAGAACTCAGTTCAGCTTATCAAGCTTGCAGCGCGGGCGAAATTCTCTCAACCGAACCCATGCAATACGTCGACTTCACAACATGGCAAAATGAATTACTTGAATCTGAAGATACCGAAGCGGAAAGAGCATATTGGCCTAAGCACAAAGCATCTGGTGCTCTCAACTTAACCATTCCTTTTGAAAATAGCTGTAGCCAGGAAGAAGCATTCAATCCGAACTCGCTAACCACACAGATTGATCCTAAACTCGCAGCAGGGATTAAAACCTTAGCTCAGAAATATGACACTTCGACTTCGGATTTTTTAATGGCTGGCTGGCAGGTTCTACTTTACAGACTAAGTGGACGGGCAAGGTTCACTATTGGGAAATCTTATGATGGCAGACCTTATGAAGAGCTCGAAGCTGCCATCGGTCTTTTTGAAAAATACCTGCCGCTTCATTGTCATTTTGAAGAAGATACGCAATTCAGTGAAATCTTACAGCAAGTAAATCAATTGACTGACGAGGCTTATGAATACCAGGAGTATTTTAACCCGGAAGAGTTCGTGGAAGAAACAGAAAACACCTCAAATTCAGCTTTTCTGCCGTTTTGCTTTGATTTCGTCGAACAAACAATCAAATATTCCGCTGCAAACATTTCGTTTTCGATTGACAAACTATACTCCTGTATTGACCGATTCAAAATCAAGCTTTTGTGTGTCCAAGGGCATGATTCCATAATAACAACCTTTCATTACGATTCAAATTTATTTAGTGAAGATGGAATTAAATACCTGGCGGGACAATTTCAGACCTTGTTAGAAAACGCTATCAACAACCCTCAAGCAAAGATCCAGGAGTTAGAATTCCTAAGTGATACTGAACGCCAACAGCTGCTGATTGAGTTTAATAATACCCGGGTTGATTACCCAAAGGATAAATGTCTCCACCATTTGTTTGAGGAACAGGTAGAGCGTACTCCGGAAAATATCGCTGTTGTGTTTGAAGATCAACAATTGACCTATGCCGAACTCAATGCACGCGCCAATCAACTCGCACACTACCTTCGAAAGAAAGGCATTCAAGCGGATAAGCCGGTGGCGATTTGTGTCGAGCGTTCACCTGAGATGATGGTAGGGCTGCTGGGCATCCTTAAGTCCGGCGCAGCGTATGTGCCTCTGGACCTGACTTATCCGACAGATCGTTTAACTTTTATGTTAAGGGACGCGCAGACTTCGGTGGTGTTGACAAAAAAATCGGTAATTGAGCAGATTAAATTTACTGTTGAGAATCGTCAATTGACAGCGGTAACTCTGGACACAGATTGGCAAGCCATTGCTCGTGAGAGCGAGGAAAATCCAGCAAATGGAGCAAAGCCCGATAACCTGGCCTATGTTATCTACACCTCGGGCTCTACCGGCAAACCGAAAGGGACAATGGTTACCCACAAAGGATTGGTCAACTATCTGAGTTGGTGTACACAAGCCTATGCTGTTGCAAATGGACACGGCTCTCTGGTTCACTCTCCAATTGGATTTGACTTGACTGTAACCAGCTTGTTTGCACCGTTGATAGTTGGCAAGAGCGTAGTACTTCTTTCAGAAAGTCAGGGACCTGAGGCGCTCAGCACTGTACTCCGCAACGGCGGTAACTTAAGTATTGTGAAAATCACCCCAGCACATCTGGAGATATTGAGCCAGTTATTGCCAGCCGAGGCGGCTGCCGGAAGCACCAAAACGCTTATCATCGGGGGTGAGGCATTATGGGGTGAAAATCTTTCTTTCTGGCTTAACCACGCACCTGATACACGGCTTATCAATGAATACGGACCTACAGAAGCTGCCGTGGGGTGCTGCGTCTATGAAGTTCCGGCTAAAGCGTCCTTATCCGGTGCAGTTCCGATTGGCCGCCCTATCCAGAACACACAACTCTACCTGCTGGATCCTTATCTCAAGCCTGTTCCTACCGGGGTTGCAGGCGAATTGTACATCGGTGGAGATGGGGTTGCACGCGGATACCTCAACCGGCCTGATTTGACTGCGGAGCGATTTATTCCAAATCCCTTCAGCGAGGAGGGAGGAGCACGGCTGTACAAAACCGGCGATCTCACCCGCTTCCTGCCCGAAGGCGTGATCGAATTTCTCGGCCGGATCGACCAGCAAGTAAAGATTCGTGGTTTCCGTGTTGAACTGGGGGAAATTGAGATGGTGCTTTCTCAGCACCCTGCCGTGCGTGAGGCAATCGTCTTATCTCGTGAAGTAGGAGATCACAAAATTCTAAGATCCAATCGCCTGGTAGCCTATGTCGTGCCTGAACAAGAAGAAGCTGGGGTTTCCCCGCCAACAGTCGTCGACCTTCGAAATTTTATTGAGCAGAAGCTGCCTGAGTACATGGTGCCTTCTGCGTTTGTCATGCTTTCCGCACTGCCCTTGACACCCAACGGCAAGGTTGACTTGCAATCACTACCCGAACCTGATGCGGCCCGCCCTGATCTCGGGATATTCATCGCTCCAGGAACTCCGGAAGAGGAAATTCTGGGCGGCATTTGGTCCAAAGTACTTGGGGTTGAAAGGGTCGGAGTCGATGATAACTACTTTGCACTGGGTGGCGATTCCATTCGAGCGATTCAAGTGGTCGCGCAAGCTCAGGAAAGAGGTTTGAGTTTTACCGTGGACCATCTTTTTAAATATCCCACGATTCTTGAGTTGGCTCGTTCACTCAAAACTGCCGGGTTCGCTGCTGCAGCGGTGCCAAAGAGTCAACCATTCAGTCTGATCTCTCCGGAGGATCGGATGAATCTGCCTGATGACGTGGAAGATGCCTATCCGATGACAATGCTTCAGGCAGGTATGATTTTTCACAGAGAGTACAGCCCTGAATCGGCCGTCTATCACGATATTTTCAGCATTCACTTGAAGGCGCCTTTTGATCTTGAAGTTTTGCAAACGGTGCTAAAACAGCTTTTGGGACGTCACCCTGCCCTGCGCACAGCCTTTGACTTATCCAACTATAGCGAACCCTTACAATTGGTTTATCAGACATGTGACATGCCATTTCAAATCGAGGACATGCGCGATCAGTCTCTCGAGCAACAAGAGGATGCAATACGCAACTGGATAGAGGCTGAAAAAACGCGCGGGTTTGACAGCACTCGATGCCCTCTTATTCGCTTCCAGGTTCACCGTCGCACCGAAGAGACATTTCAGTTCACCTGGAGCTTCCATCACGGGATTATCGACGGGTGGAGCGATGCCACCATGATCGCAGAGCTATTTCATCACTATTTCTCCATTTTGAACGGAGAGCCCATTCACATTGATGCGTCGAATTCGTGCTTCCGCGATTACGTGGCATTAGAACGACAGGCCTTAGCCTCAGAAGAGTGCAAACGCTACTGGGAGCAAAAGTTGAGCGACAGCACCCTTATGAGGCTGCCCTGCCTGATGTCTTCCGAGCAAGATGATCAATCTTTTCCCCCTCCCCGCCAGATTGTCAAATTGGAAGTTCCGATCTCGGATCAGATTTCTGATGGACTCAAAAGCCTTGCTCTGTCTACGGCGGTTCCTGTAAAAAGTGTACTGCTGGCTGCACACATGAGAGTAATGAGTCTGCTGAGCGGTCAGTCAGATGTTATTACGTGTGTGGTGTCCAATGGTCGACTTGAAAATCTTGACGG
>Ga0209980_10001476_pt1 | contig 12894 bp, 7 predicted proteins | sample CR02metaG_FD_183611 | JGI IMG/M metagenome (GOLD analysis project Ga0209980, IMG submission 183611) | Deep subsurface microbial communities from Mariana Trench to uncover new lineages of life (NeLLi) - CR02 metaG (SPAdes) (version 2) | ecosystem: Environmental > Aquatic > Marine > Ocean trench >... | reverse complement strand
CCGAACATCACGAACAGGAAGGCGTAGGTCGCCGCCACCTGCACCGGCAGGCCCATCACGCCGTCGGTGGTGAAGACCATGATGTCGAGGAAATGGTTGTAGTCGATATAGCCGTGGCCCAGCACCCCGCCGATCCAATGCCCGAAGAAATTATAGGCGACGAAAAGTAAAACGATCACGGTGAGCCCCAGGCCCGTGGTGCGCCGGGTGATCTCGATGGTCAGGAGGAAGACCAGGGTGCCGAAAACCGTCTGCCAGAAGGTGAGCGGGGAGAACAGCGAAATGCGCTCCACGGTCTCGGGCGCGGTGAGGGCGAAAAATATTCCCGTCACCAGGCTCGTCAGGGAAAGCCCCCAATCGATCATTGAAGGTTTCTTGGTATCGGATTCGGCGCGCGCCCCCACGGTCAGGAAGGCGAGGGTCAACATCCCCATGATGAAGATGGCGCCGAGCTGCCAAGGATCTAAGATCACCACCGTCGCCGCCAGGATGACGAACACGGCGAGCCCGGCGGCAAACGGCGTGACCAACCAGTTCAGCCAGCCGGTCGGCCGGCGCCGGCAGCCGACCGAAAACCAGGTGCCCGGATCGAGGAGGATGTTTCGCGCCATGGCAATCCGCCAAATGTAAAAGAAAGGCGGGGAAGCGGCTGCGGCTTCCCCGCCTTGGGTTGCTTTTCGCCGGGGCCGGCTACATCAGGCCCGCTTCCTTGTAGGCCTTGATGGCGCCGGGATGGTGGGGCGCCGTCGATGGCTGGGCAATCGACTTCGGCGTCGTCGCCTTCTTCAGCGCGCGGTGGGCCGACTTGAAGGCCTCGATCTGGGTCAGCATGGCCTTGGTGACGTCATAGGCCGTCTTATTGGACATGGATTTGTTGGCCATGATGACGGCGCCGAAGCAGACGCTGTGAGAATCGACGTGGAGGAACTTGTATTCCTTGGACTGCACCTTGCACCGCTCGAGCCCGAACTGCTTGGCGACCCGGTTGGCGGCGCCCTTGCCCTGGTTCAGCATCAAGAGCGGAATGCCCTTGGCCATCTCGCGGATGCGGCGGTGGTTGAAGGAAAGGCCGACGGACAGGGCGTCGATGCGCCGGTCCAGAATCAGCTTGGTCATCTCACGGGACGCCGCGCGGACCAGCTTCCTGAACTTCTTGGGGTTGAGGCCGTTGGTCTTGAAGAAGGCCAGCGACACGTCGCCGTCCATGTTGCCGGGCCGGTTGACGGCGACCCGCAGCTTAGAGGCGTTCTTCACGAAGTCGGCCATGGAATTGATATTCAGCTTTTTGGCGACATCGGCATTCATCAGAAGATGGGTCAGCTGGAACCGCGCCGCCGGCGCATAGACCCGCACCAGGACGCGGAGGTCCTTTTGCGGCTTACCGCGGAATGGCCCGGTGCCCCGCACGGCGGCGGCGAGTTCCGGGTCCGTCGCGATCCCCATGGGGACCTTCTTGTCCTGGACCAGCTTGGCGTTGGCGAGGCCGCCCGAACCGGTCTGGTAGGTGACGGTGGAGCCGGGATAGGCCTTGGCCATGGCCTTGTCGAGGCCGAGGCCGATCCGCGACCATAACCCGCCCGGGCTGGCGCCCGCGAGGGTCAGGTTGTAGGTCTGGGCATGGGCCGGGGCCACGGCGAGAACCGCGGCGCCGAGAATGCCGATCAAGAGCTTGCGCATGGATGAACCTCCCTGAGTGGTTCGGTGGTGAAAGTGGTGGGGGCGTCCTGCCCGTCTAAGGTCTTAATTATGTTATGGTCTTTCGCTTTTGTGCCGACCTGTTTAACACGTTGGGCCATTGTTTGTACACGTTCCAGGCGGTTCAGATCTTGGACCGCGCGAGGGTCGAGGGCACGAATAATTCTTCGGGCCTGAGTTCCCTGACGGCCAGTCCCTGGTGGTAATGGTAGCGCAGGAAGGCCTCGATGCCGACCCGGTTGGCGGCGAAGCCGTAGGGCCAGAACTCATCCCCCATCAGCGCGCGGGCGTCGGCGTCATGGGCCTCCATCCAAGGATTGGTGACCCGGGGAATGTTGTTTTCGGCGACCTCTATCATGGCCAGTGCCTTGGCTTCCTCGAAGGCCTTGACGACGGAATCCGGCAGCCAGGGGTTGGCCTCGACCATGGCCTTGCGGATTCCCACCAAGTGCATGATGGGGAAGATGCCGGTGCGTTTGAAATAGGCCTTTTCCTGTTCCACGTAATCGGGAAACAGCCGCCTTATATCGGGATGGCCCTGGTCGAAACAGGCCGGCGTGCGAGGCGCTATGACGGCATCGATCTCGCCCGCCGCCAACATGTCCTGGAGGGTCGCGCCCTCGGGGATCGGCTCCAGCTCCAGCCCCTCGGGCGGCACGAATTCGGTCCTCTGGCCGCGCCCCGCCTGTCGCAGGCCGCCCCAGCGCCAGCGGATATCGGTGGGCTTAACGCCGTAATCGTCCTCCAGGATGCCGCGCACCCAGGTCACCGCCGTCACCTGGTATTCCGGCGCGCCGACGATCTTGCCCTTGAGGTCCTGGGGCTTCTCGATCCCCGAACGGGTGTTGATGAAAATCCCCGAATGGCGGAACTTGCGGCCGGGAAAGACCGGGATGCCGAGATAGCGGCTGCTGCCTTCGGCGGTCAACGATACGAAGTTCGAAAAGGACAGCTCGGTGACGTCGAATTCCTGGTCGTGAAGCGCCCGGTGGAACATCTCCTCGGGTTCGAGCTCGAGCATGGTGGCCCGGCAGCCTTCGATTGCGGCGCGGCCGTCGAGAAGTGCCCGGGTTCGGTCGGAATAGCTAACGGCGACGGTGATGTTCAGCGCCATGGAGCGCGGCCCCCTTATAGACGCGGGACTAACCCCCGCATCGGCGCGGTCACCCTATCGCCCGCCAGCGGCCTAATCAAGGCGGCCCCGGGGAGCTTTGAGCTCATGGAGAATCCACACCAGGAGCCCCAGCAGCACCAGCGCGCCCGCCTGGTGGGCGGCGGCGAGGGGGACCGGCACCACCAGCAACAAGGTGGCGATGCCGAGGCCCGGCTGGACCAGCGCCGCCACGGCCGCGAGGTTGACCGCCAGGCGGGCGCGCGGCCCCAGCGCGGCGCCCCGGCCGCGCAGCCACAGCCAGAGAACCGCGGCCATGGTGAGGATGCCCAGCACCCGGTGGTCGAACTGGACCATGGCGACGTTCTCAAAAGGGTTGCGCCAGACCGGGGAGAGGGCAAGCAATCCCTCGGGGACCAGGCGCCCATCCATCAGCGGGAAGGTGTTGAACGTCATGCCGGCGTCGAGACCGGCGACGAAGGCGCCGCTCAAAAGGGTTATGGCCCCAAGCATGAGGGCCGTGTGCAGGGCGCCGGTCACGCGCTTGGCCGCGATCCTGGTGATCGGCGCGGGCGCCGACGTCCGATTCAGCACCATCCACAACAGGATCAACGCCAAGACCACCGCCAGCGCCAGGTGGGCGGCAAGGCGATAGGGGCTGACCGACGGGTCGTCCACCAGGCCGCTCTTGACCATGACCCAGCCCATCACGCCCTGGGCCGCGCCCAGGGCCAGCAGGCCGCCGAGCTTGAGCGCCAGGCCGCCGCGCACCGATCCCCGGATCATGAACCAGAGATAGGGAAGGATGAAGACCATGCCGATGAGCCGCCCCCACATCCGGTGGGCGTATTCCATTAAGAAGATCGCCTTGAATTCGCTGAGCGTCATTCCGGTGTTCAGCGCCTGGTATTCGGGATAGGCCTTATAGGCGGCGAAGGCGGCCTCCCATTGGGCCGTGCTCAAGGGCGGCACGATTCCCATGAGGGGGCGCCAATCCACCATGGACAGTCCCGATTGGGTCAACCGGGTGACGCCGCCGATCACCACCATGGCGAAGATCATGGCGATCATCACGACCAGCCAGACGATGACCGATTTGGGGGTCTGTCGTGCTCGCTCGAAGGTCACTGACGGGTCTTTCTATCGCCTTGGGCGCGCCGCAATGGGGTCACGGGGTGCGTACTAGACGCCCATGAAGAGGCTTTTGAAGCGCCTGTCAAGGTTAGGGGCAGCAGTCTATTTCACAAAATTTCTTTGACTTTTGACCGTTTCACACTAAAAATATGTTTTAGGGACTATTATACATTTAGGAAATGTACTATAGGTGCCGAATTCGCACCGTAACCGGAGGACCGGCGCCCGCGCCGGGAATGGCAATGTCGGAAATAATCCTCGAGCCCGGAAAGGGATCGCGCGGTTCCCAGGCGAAGCGCAGCGCCGGTAATGGGTCGGCCCGCAAGGAAGGGATCGGCGCCTATTCCGGCGTCGGTGCCGAGCCCCTGACACGGCTGAGCGACATCGACGAGTTCCGCACCGGCTACGCCAAGCTCAAGTCCGGCGAATGGGACGCCGGAAAATGGCAGGGCTATCGTCTGCGCTTCGGCGTCTATGGCCAGTTGCAGCCCAATGTCCACATGATCCGCATCAAGATCCCGGGCGGCGTGATGCCCTTCGACTGGGTCCGACGGGTGGCCGAGGCCAACCGCCGTTGGGGCGGCAAGAACATCCATATCTCGACCCGCCAGGACCTCCAGGTCTATTTCGTGAAGCCCGACGACGTGCCCGATTATCTCCAGTTTCTGGCCGAAGCGGGGATCACCACGCGCGAAGCCTGCGGCAATACCCTGCGCAACATGACCGCCTGCGCGCTCTCCGGCGTCTGCCCGAGGGAGCACGTGGACGCGGGCGCGGTGGCCCAGCGCCTGGCGGTCAGCTGGATCCGCCATCCGCTGGCCCAGCACATGCCCCGCAAGTTCAAGGCGACCGTTTCCGGCTGCGAGACCGACTGCGGTTCCAGCCACATCCACGATCTCGGTCTCGTCGCCACCCACAAGGACGGCAAGCCGGGGTTCAAGGTCTATGCCGGCGGCGGCACCGGCGGTATCCCCATTACCGCCACCCTGGTCGCCGATTTCGTCGAGGAGCACGATCTGCCGGCGGTGGTGGAGGCGCTGATACGCCTGCACCAGCGCTATTCCAACCGGCGCAATCGCAACAAGGCGCGGATCAAGTTCCTGAATAAGCGCTTCGGGCCGGAGAAATTCCGTGAACTGTTCGAAGACGCCTTCGCCGAGACCCGGACCATGCCCCAGCGCCCCTGGCAGCCCCTCGACTGGCGCCAAGGGGACGCCCAGGCGCCGGAACCGACATCGCCCGGCGGCGTGGTCGACGCTCACGACGGCAGCCAGGCGGTGGTGGTCCACCAGGAGCTGGGCTTGTTCACTTCGGACGAATTCGACGCCTTGACCGACCTCGCCGAGCAGGCCGGAGCGCGGGAATTCCGCACCACCCGGGACCAGAACCTGGTGATCGTGGGACTCGACCCGTCCAAGGTGGATGACGTGGTTGCCGGGGTCCGCGCCATGGGTTTCTTCGTGGAAGACGGCCCCGGTTCGGTCGCCAATGTGGTGGCTTGCCCGGGCACCTCCACCTGCGGCATCGGCATTACCAATTCCCAGAGCTTCGCCGCCACCATCCAGGACTCGGTGCGCGCCTATGAAGCCAAGCCCAACCTGACGGTTAAGATTTCCGGCTGCCAGAACGGCTGCGGGTTGCATCATGTCGCCGATTTCGGCTTCCGCGGCATGGGCAAGAAGATCGGCGGGCGCAACGCGCCCCATTACCAGATCTATATCGGCGGCCACGAGCGCGAGAATGGGCATATCGCGCTGGCCGGTCCGATCGTCCCCGCCCGCCTCGCCGAGGAAGCCCTGGATCTGCTGTTGGCAGGTTATGCCGGCGGCAGCAAAGACGGCGAATCCGTCCGCGACTGGGCGTTCCGGATCGGCAAGGAGGGCATGACGGCCCTGATCGAGCCGGTCGCCGCCAAGGTCAGGCCCGACGATGAAGGACTGTTCTTCGACTATGGCGAGGATTGGGAGTTCACGCCGCCGGCCGGCCGCACCGCCGAATGCGCGGCCGGGGTCCTCGACGACGATCTGCAGAGGGACCTCGCCGATGACGCCCTGATCAATGTGGACCGGGCGCTCATGGCCGGCGCCTACCAGGCCGCGGCCAGGTATGGGGCCGACGGGTTCCGTTTCACCGCCCAGCGCCTGCGCATCTTGGCCGGGCTGCCGGGTGAGGAGGACGATGCCGACGAGGTGATCGTCTCCACCATCCGCACCACCCATGGCGACGATTCCGAGGTGATGGCGGCACTGGAGCGGATCACATCGGCGCGGGCGCAGCTTGGGGCGGCCGGCGGCGGCAAGAGCGACGCCGAGACCACCGTCATGCGCGAGGCGCTGGCCTACTGGATCGACATGATCGACGAGGTGATCGCCCGGCCCCAGGCCTTGGGCGGCTTCGAGATGGGCGCGCTGGACGATTCCGGCGGCGGCGTCGCGGATATGATTAAGAACGCGCCCGGCGGCGGCACTTAAAGAGCGCGCGCCCCATGTATCCCATCGTGTTGGACCCGGCCCACGTTCGGGCCGTGGTGGTAGGCGGTGGCGGTGGCGCGGTGCGTCGCATCGCCGGGCTGGAGACCGCCGGAATCTCCCATATCCGGGTCTTCGCGCCCGAGCCCGACGCCGATATCACCGCCAAGGCCGGGGCGCGGTTGGTCGCCCGGCTGCCGGGCGCCGAAGACCTTGATGGCGCCAACCTGGTCCTGGTCGCGGGGCTGGAAGACGGCGCGGCGGAAGCCATCGCCACGGCGGCGCGCGGCGCGGGGATCGCCGTCAACGTCGAGGACCGGCCTGCCTTGTGCGATTTTCATCTGCCGGCCACCCTCCGGCGCGGCGATCTCCTGTTGACCGCCTCCACCGGGGGCCGTTCGCCGGGCCTCGCGCGCGCCGTCCGCGATCATTTGGACGGCATCTTCGGCCCCCAATGGGCGGGACGGCTGGACGCCCTGGCCGAGGCGCGCCAAGGCTGGCGGGCCGAGGGCGTCGATTCTCCGACCGTGGCCCGCCGCACCCAGGAATGGATCGACCGCGAGGGTTGGTTGGGCTAAAACACACGCGCCCGAGTTGGGTACTGGGCCAAGTCGCAATTCGCACCATGAATTCGCACCATGACGATGCGCCTCCCCGGCCCCGGCCCCTCGCGCGATTGCACTGCGGAAACGGAATTCAGGTTCCATGAGCAATCTTGAACTGGCGTTCGGCCTCGCTTTCGAGGACCTCTACCACCGTGACGGCCTCGGCCGTGTGGACGCAGCCTTTGCCGACCACCTGAGCGCGGCGGACGGCGAACTCCATGTTCGCCTATTGGCGGCGCGCGCCGCGCCCGACGCGCTGGACGCCAAGGATCATTCCCGGCTCATCATCGACCTCGGCCCCCATCTGGAGGACTTCATCGGCGCCCTGTTCGGGATCGAGGACGAAATCGCCGCCTTGGCGGCGCGTCACCACGCACTCGCCCCGCTGTTCCGCTGCAAGCGACTGTTCGTGCAGCGCCGCGCCGTGAAGAAGGTCAAGGGGGACGAGGCGGAGCTCATCGACGGCCCGACCCTGGAGGTCAAGCTGACCAAGATGATCGGGCCGTTTTCCGAGGAGGCCTTCGCCGCGGCGGTGATGGGCTGGCTCGAGGACGAGGAGGCCAACGCCGAAGCCATAGCGGCGGCGGAACAATTCGCCGCCTGGGCCACGCTTTCGGCCATGGGCCGCAAGCGCTTCGCTAAGGGCGTGCTGTTCAAGCTCCCCAAAAAGATCGACCCCATGAACCTGGTGGATGTGGAGGCGGAGGATCACCACGGCATCAGTCAATTGAAACTCAGCGCCGATCACCCCGCGCGCGCGCGCGACGGCTTCGCCCTGACCGATCCGGGCATGGACCTCAAACACGCCCTCGACCAGGCCCATTACTGCATTTTCTGCCACAACCAGGGCAAGGATTCGTGTTCCCACGGGCTTGCCGACCGCAAGCAGGGCGGCTTCCAGAACTCCCCCTTCGGGGAACCGCTGGCGGGCTGCCCGCTGGAGCAAAAGGTTTCCGAAATGGATGCCTTGAAGGCCGACGGCTTCACCATCGCCGCCCTGGCGGTGATCGCCATCGACAATCCCATGGCGGCGGCCACCGGGCACCGCATCTGCAATGACTGCATGAAATCCTGCATCTTCCAGCGCCAGGAGCCGGTCGATATCCCGCAGATCGAGACGCGGGTTCTCAAGGACGTGCTGGAACTGCCTTGGGGCTTCGAGATCTATGGCCTGCTGACCCGCTGGAACCCGTTGAACGTCGAGCGGCCGCTTCCGCGAGCTGAAAGCGGCTACAAGGTTCTGGTGGTGGGCCTGGGCCCGGCGGGCTTCACCCTTGCCCACCACCTGCTCAACGAGGGCCATGGGGTGGTGGCCGTGGACGGCCTCAAGATCGAGCCCCTGCCGCCGGTCCTCTCGGGCGTCGATGCCGCCGGCGCGCGCACCGCGTTCGAGCCCATCCGCAACGTCGCCGCCCTGTACGAGTCCCTCGACGAGCGGATGATGGCGGGGTTCGGCGGCGTCGCCGAATTCGGCATCACCGTGCGCTGGGACAAGAATTTCCTGAAACTGATCCGCCTTTTGTTAGAGCGGCGTGCGCTCTTCGCCATGATCGGCGGCGTGCGCTTCGGCGGCACCATGACGGTGGAAAGCGCGTTCACGGACGGCTTCGACCATATTGCGATCTGCGCCGGCGCCGGCAAGCCGACCCTGCTTTCCATGCGCAACGGCCTGGCCAGGGGCGTCCGTGCCGCCAGCGACTTCCTGATGGCGCTGCAACTGACCGGCGCCGCCAAGCAAAACTCCATCGCTAATCTGCAGGTACGCCTGCCGGTGGCCGTGGTGGGTGGCGGGTTGACCGCCATCGACGCCGCCACCGAGGCGCGCGCCTATTACCCGGTCCAGGTGGAGAAGTTCCTCAAGCGTTACGAGACCCTGGTGGCCGATAACGGCGAGGCCCAGGTGCGCGCGGCCTGGAGCCCCGAGGAGGCCGAGATCGCCGACGAATTCCTCGCCCATGGGCGCGCCATCGCCGATGAGCGCGCCGCCGCCAAGGCGGAAAAGCGCAGCCCCCGCATCGGCGAACTTCTCGACGGCTGGGGCGGCGCCACCGTGGTCTACCGCCGCTGGATGGTGGACAGCCCGTCCTATCGGCTCAACCACGAAGAGGTGGGCAAGGCCATGGAGGAGGGCATCCGCTTCGCCGAGGGCCTGTCCCCGGTGGACGTGGAGCTCGACCAATACGGCCATGCCGTGGCCTTGCGCCTGGCCCGCATGGAGGTGGCCGACGGCGGCCGCATCGAGGACACCGGGCAAACCGTGACCCTGCCCGCGCGCACGGTCCTGGTCGCCGCCGGCACCCAGCCCAACACCGTGCTGGCCCGCGAACATCCCGACCACTTCACCCTTCACGGCAAGTATTTCGAGGCCCTGGACGAGGACGGCAATCCGGTCGAGCCCCAACGCAGCACCAAGCCCACCCATGTGCGCGTGTTGACGGCGATCGAAGACGACGGCCGCGCCATTTCCTTCTTCGGCGATCTCCACCCCTCTTATGCCGGCAACGTGGTCAAGGCCATGGCCTCGGCCAAGCAGGGCTATCCCGTGATCGGCCGGGTGATGGCGCGCCGCAAGCCCACCGCCATCGCGCCCATTGAGCTGATCGCGCTCATGAACCGGGAATTGCGCGCCACCGTCCGCGAGGTGCACCGCCTGACGCCCAGAATCGTCGAGGTGATCATCGAAGCCCCCGCCGCGGTGCGTGCGTTCCATCCCGGGCAGTTCTACCGCCTGCAGAATTTCGAGGCGCTGGCAGCCAGCACGTCGGACACCGTGCTCGCCATGGAAGGGCTCGCCATGACCGGCGCCTGGGTCGACAAGAAGGCCGGCCTGGTTTCGGTGATCGCCCTGGAGATGGGCGGCTCGTCGGACCTCTGTGCGCTCCTGAAGCCGGGCGAGCCGGTGGTGCTCATGGGCCCGACCGGCACCGCCACCGAGACCCCTGGCGGCGAGAAGGTGCTGCTGGCCGGCGGCGGGCTCGGCAACGCGGTGCTGTTCTCGATCGGCCAGGCGCTTAAGCGCGCCGGGTCCAAGGTGATTTATTTCGCGGCCTATAAACTGATCGAGGACCGCTACAAGGTGGAACAGATCGAGGCCGCCGCCGATACCATCGTCTGGTGCTGCGACGAGGCGCCGGGGTTCGAGCCAGACCGCGCCGGCGACCTGGCCTTTACCGGCAATATCGTCGAGGCCATCTCGGCCTACGGCACCGGCAAGCTCGGCCCCCCGCCCATCCCCTTGGACGAGATCGACCGCATCATCACCATCGGCTCCGACGTCATGATGGGGGCCGTCGCCGAGGCGCGGCACACGGTCTTGGCGGACCTGCTCAAGCCCGGGCACGTGGCCATCGGCTCGATCAATTCGCCCATGCAGTGCATGATGAAGGAGATTTGCGCCCAGTGCCTGCAGCACCACGTGGACCCGAAAACCGGCGAACACACGGTGGTGTTTTCCTGCTTCAGCCAGGACCAGCCGCTCGACGTGGTCGATTTCAAGGGCCTGGGCCAGCGGCTCGGCCAGAACCGCACCCAGGAATTGCTCACCGCCCAGTGGATCGACCACTGCCTGCGTGAATTGAACCTGCGCGACCAGGCGGGGTAGGGTGCTCCTCCAAGGCCCGCGCCGAACGCGGGGCCGTTGAGCCCAAGGGGGGAGCCGCCATGCTGTTCATTCACAACGATGTTTCCGCGCGCGTGCTGGAGATGGCCGATGTCATCGAAGTGCAGGAGGACGCGCTGAGGCAGGCAGCGGTTGGCACCGCCGTGGCGCGCCCGCGCATCGACGTCTACGTGCCGTGCGACCGCGAGGACGGCTATTGGCGCTGGGGCACCATGGAAGGTGCCAATGGCGGCTACTTCGCCATCCGCATGAAGTCCGACATCATGACCTGGCCCGAGGCCGGCCAGGGCCGCCGCACCGCCGAGAAATACTGCATGGAGCCCGGCACCTTCTGCGGGTTGATCATGCTGTTCTCCACGGCCAACGGCGAACCGCTGGCGCTGATCAACGACGGCATCCTCCAGCACATGCGGGTCGGCGGCGCGGCGGGGATCGGCGTCAAGCACATGGCGCGCGAAGATTCCGAGGACCTCTGCATCCTCGGCTCCGGCGGCATGGCGCGGACCTATCTCGATGCGATTAAATGCGTGCGCCCGATCGCCCGCGTGCGCGTCTATTCCCCCAGCTCGGCCAACCGCGAGGCCTTCGCCGAGGAAATGACCGAGCGCTTCGGCCTTGCCGTCGAGCCCGTGGACGACGCCTATACGGCGGTCAAGGGCTGCGACATCCTGGCCTGCTGCACCGATTCCATCACCCCGGTGTTCGACGCCGATTGGCTCGAGCCCGGCATGCATATCGCCAACCTCAACTGGCACGAATTGTCGCGCGATGCCTGCGCCCGGATCGACCGCATGAGCCGCAAGGGGCAGTTGGACGACGGGCTCAAGACTTATCTCGAAGGGCAGAATTCCTACATCTGCGGCACCGAGGAAGAGCGCGCCCGCATCCCCACCGGCAGCCTAGAGGAAACGCCGTTCGCGGCCCTGCGCGATGACGTCGAGCGAATCCACTTCGAGGAAATCCTGCTGGGCGCCGAGCCCGGGCGCAAATCGGAGTCCCAGGTCACCTTCTTCCAGAATTCGGGCAACCAGGGCATCCAGTTCTCCTCGGTCGGCGCGCTTTGCTACAACAAGGCCAAGCAAGCGGGATTGGGGCGCGAGATCCCGACCGAATGGTTCCTCCAGGACATCAGGGATTAGGGGGGGGCGCTAACCCCCCCCGCCTTGCAACACGACGACGGTGCGCCGGGGCAGGGTGCGCTTGGTGAAGCGGATGGTGGGCGCGGGATGGTGAACGCGCGCGGTAGCCAAGCTTGCGCATCAGGTCGAGGAACCGGTCGAATGGTTCAATTTGGCAGGAATTTGCCCTGGGCCGTAAAAAGGCTAAATTTAGAGGAGGATTTGCCGTTTCGGGCTAACGAACACCGAGACGCGCAAGTGCGGCGCGTGACGATTTATGATTTGGCCTTATCCGAAGCACGGCACGAAAATCGGTTATCGCTGCAGCACGTTGCCCGAGCATTTCCCTGGCTCGGCCCCGATAATAATAACCGAGCGCGTTTTGCGGATTGAGTCCGATAGCCTTGTCCCCATCCTGAATTGCCAATAGATATCGTTTTAGTAAGACGTAAAGACGGGCTCTGTTCGAATAAGTGTAAGCGATATATTTGGACGGATAGCTTGAACCGGGGGCCAATTCAAGGGACCGCGAAAAATCCGCCAGCGCTTCAATCGGTTGGTTGAGTTTCATGTACGATGTAGCGCGATTTCCGTACACGGGAACAAGTCGGCGTCGGTCCAACCGGCCCGAATCGATTGCCTTTGTCCAAAGTTGAACCGCGGCTATCCAGTCGCCGCGTTGCATTGCCGCGACCGCATTTTTGGCGTCGCCGCTTGGGCCGGCCACCGCAGCAGTGACAGACAATCCAATCACAAAAATGATACTTAAAAATAATGCTCGCTGCATCTTTGCCTCTAGGATATCTGGCGTTCCGAGATCAACATCTAACCCGAAAACAGGGTATCCCACCCGATGGTCTCCACCCCAGGCTTCAGGTGGTGAATAGCCGACAAGCTATGGCATTAGGATTACATTCGGGTTAACAGACCTAGCAGGCCATTCAAGACAAGGCGCGGGCAACCAGGGCATCCAGTTCTCCTCGGTCGGCGCGCTTTGCTATAACAAGGCCAAGCAAGCGGGCCTGGGCCGCGAGCTTCCCACCGAGTGGTTCCTCCAGGACATCAGGGATTAGGGGGGGGGCGCTAAAACCCCCCGCCTTGCAACACCACCACCATGCGCCGGGGCAGGGTGCGCTTGGTGAAG
>Ga0209980_10001475_pt1 | contig 12901 bp, 12 predicted proteins | sample CR02metaG_FD_183611 | JGI IMG/M metagenome (GOLD analysis project Ga0209980, IMG submission 183611) | Deep subsurface microbial communities from Mariana Trench to uncover new lineages of life (NeLLi) - CR02 metaG (SPAdes) (version 2) | ecosystem: Environmental > Aquatic > Marine > Ocean trench... | reverse complement strand
TGTCCGGCTCCCAGGCCGCGCCCGCGCCGCCGAAAGCCTCGCGCGCGAGCGGCGCCAGGTAGCCGACGAAGGCGGCGGAGCGGCAGGCCTGCATCTCGACCAGCAGCGACTGGCTCTCGTGGAGCGCCATGCCGCAGGCGGCGCCGACCGGCTGCAGGCGCCACTTGGCGGGCAGGCCGCGCTCGTACATGGCGTGGCCGGTCTCGTGCAGCACCCCCATCAGCGCCTTGGTGAAGTCGGCCTCGTCGTAGCGCGTGGTGATGCGCAGGTCCTCGGGCACACCGCCGCAGAACGGATGCAGGCTCACGTCCAGGCGGCCGTGCTCGAAATCGAAGCCGACCGCCGCCATCAACCGCCGGGCCAGCGCGCGCTGCCGGTCGAGCGGGAACGGCCCGTCGAGCGGCAGCGGCGCGGGCGCCGCCGCCTGGCGCTCCAGCACCTGGCCCAGGAAGCCGGGCAGGAAGGCGGCGAGGTCGTCGAAGATGACATCGATGCGCGCCGAGGAGCCGCCGGGCTCGAACTCGTCGAGCAGCGCGTCGTAGGGCGCGCAGCCCAGCGCCTCGGCCTTGGCGGCGGCGGCCTGGCGCGTGAGACCGAGCAATTCCTTCAGCTTGGGCAGCACCATGGCGAAGTCGGCCTCGGCGCGGGCCTGGCGCCAGATCATCTCGCAGGCGGTGCCGGTCCGGCTCAGGGCCTCGACCAAGGCCGGCTCCAGCGCGGTCGCGTGCCGCCAGCGCCGGCGCATCTCACGCAGGTTGGCGCGGGCCCAGGAATCGAGGTCCGCCGCCGCGTCTTCGGCCGCGGTCAGGAGATCGGCCAGGGCCGGATCGGCGATCAGCTCGTGGCGGGTCAGATCGAGGGCGGCGAGCTGCTCGCCACGCGCCGCCGCGCCGCCCGAGGGCATCATGACCGAGGTATCCCACTGCAGCAGGCCGGCCACCTCGCCGAGCGCGCCCAGGCGCTTGAAGCGCGCCTCCAGGTCCCGATAGGCGGTCATCTGGCTTCCTCTCCGTGCTCTGGTTCCGGCCGCGACTGGTGCAGCAGGTAGATGACCAGCAGCACGAAGGCAAGCGCGTACCAGGTGATGGCGTATCCCAGGTGGTTGTTGGGCAGCTCGACCCCGGGCGCGCGGCCGATCGGCAGGCCGCCCGGATTGGGGGCCGCGCCCGCGACCAGGTAGTAGCCGCGCTCGATGTCCCCAAGGTCGGCACCCCCAAGATGGGCGCCCTCGAGGCGCAGGCTGTCGGCCATGCGCGGCAGGTCCATCCAGACCCAGGCGTTGCCGGCCGGGTCGTTCTCCGGGCGCAGGAAGCCATAGCCTTGCCAGCCGCCGGTCCGAAGCGTGGCGGTCAGCGACACGCTCCCCGCGACCTGGCCCGCGGCGCGGGTCTCGGGCCGGCGCCGTCCGGGCGGCACCCAACCGCGGTCGACCAGCACCACCCGGCCGTCGTCGAGTTCGAGCGGTGTCACCAGGTGGAGCCCGGCCCGGCCCTGGTGGCTGCGCGCCTCGAGGTAGAGCTCGCGGTCGTGGCGGAAGCGGCCCCGAAGCCGGATCGGGCGGTAGCGCAGCGCGGCCGCATCCACCGGCGGCGGCGGCAAGGCGACGGCCGGGCTGGCCATGCGCGCGCCGACATCGGCGATCAGGGCGCGCTTCCACGCCAGCCGCTCGAGTTGCCAACCGCCCATGGCCACGAGCATCGCCAGCGCGAGCGCGGTCGTCAGGCTCGGCCAGAAGCGAAACCGGAAGCGGCGCTTGCCCGAGGGCCTCATGGCCGGCTGGCGGTCATGCTGGGGCGGTCCGGGTCATCCGTCATCGTCGTAGTCGATGGTCCCGGACTCGCTCGCCCGGTGGCGGTACTGCAGCACGATCGGCACGCCCTTCATGGGCCGCAGCAGGCCGAGAGCGCGGCGCCCAGGATGAGCGGCGGCCAGATCGCCACGTGCAGCCACATTGGCGGCGCGAAGCGGGACTCGACCCAGAGCGCCGCCGGCACCACCAGAAAGCCCAGGATGAAGATGATGAATACCGCCGGGCCGTCGCCGCTATCGGCCTTCTTGAGGTCGAGGCCGCAGGCGGTGCAGCGCTCGGCGACGGTCAGGAAGCCGGTGTAAAGCCGCCCCTGGCCGCAGCGCGGGCACTTGCAGGACAGGCCGGTGGCAAAGGGCGAACGCCGCCGGTGGTACTCCTGCCCGCTCACCGCTGGACCCGCGCAGGAAACCGGGGACGGTCAGCGGCCGCCCTCAACATCAAAGATAAGAAACCGAGATAGCCGTCGTTCACCGCGGTCCTCTAGTGCAGGGGCGCGTCGCCCGCGCCGAGCCAGTAGATGGAGGTGAACAGGAACAGCCAGACCACGTCGACGAAGTGCCAGTACCAGGCCGCCGCCTCGAAGCCGAAGTGATGATCCGGGGTGAAGTGGCCCTTGGCCGCCCGGAACAGGCAGACAGTCAGGAAAATGGTGCCGATGATGACGTGGAAGCCGTGGAAGCCGGTCGCCATGAAGAACGTCGTCGGGTAGATGCCGTCGGTAAAGTTAAACGGCGCGCCGGCGTACTCGTAGGCCTGGAAGCCGGTGAAGACCATGCCCAAGAGCACGGTCAGTATGAGCGCCTGGACCATGGCTTTCTGGTTGCCCTCGCGCAGCTCGTGGTGCGCCCAGGTCACCGTGCAGCCCGAGGTCAGCAGGATGATGGTGTTGAGCAGCGGCACCGACCAGGGATCGAAGACCGTCAGGCCCTCCGGCGGCCAGACGCTGCCGACCGCCTCGGTCGGGTAGAGGCTGGCGTTGAAGTAGGCCCAGAAGAAGGCGACGAAGAACATCACCTCGGAGGCGATAAACAGGGCCATGCCGTAGCGCAGGCCGAGCTGCACGATCGGCGTATGCAGCTTCTCGAAGGTCGCCTCCTTGACCACGTCACGCCACCACAGGAACATGGTAAACAGGAGCAGGGCGGTGCCGATCACGAGCACCCAGCCGGTAACCTCGCGCATGTACAGAAGCGCCCCGACGAACAGGGTCCCGGCCGAGAAAGCGCCCAGCAGGGGCCAGGGGCTCGGTGCGACCATGTGGTAGGGATGTTTCGGTCCGGTGGCGTCGGCTTCACTCATGATGTCCCTCTCGACGGGGGGTCCGTCATTTGCGGGCGGTGCCGCGGTTTCCCGCGGCCCCGACTCTAATTGATCTCCGTTGCGTCCGGCCGCCGGGCGGCCGATGACTGCTGCGGTCCGTGGTGCCCCGCGCCGGCCGGTTCGGCCTCGGCTTTCTCGTCGCCGGGGGCGCGGAAGCCGGGCGCGCGGAAGAACGTGTAGGACAGGGTGATGGTCTTGACGTCGTCCAGGTTGCGATCGGACAGGATTTCCGGGTCGACGAAGAAGCTGACCGCCATGTCCAGCTCCTGGCCGGCCTCGAGGCGCTGCTCGGTGAAGCAGAAGCACTGGACCTTGCTGAAGTACTGACCGGCCTTGAGCGGGGTGACGTTGAAGGTCGAGGTCCCGGTTACCGCCTGGTCGGCCAGATTGCGCGCACGGTAGTAGGCGAGCCCGGATTCCCCGACCTTGAGCGCGATCTCGCGCTGGACCGGCTTGAAGGTCCACGGCAGCCCGGGCGCAGTGTCGGCGTTGAAGCGCACCTTGATGACCCGTTCGGCGACCGCGCCCGGCGCGGCCTCGGCGACCTGGGTGGTGCCGCCGTAGCCGGTCACCTGGCAGAACAGCCGGTAGAGCGGCACCGAGGCGAACGACAGCCCGATCATGCCGGCCACGATGCCGGTCAGCACGACGCCGGTGCGGGCGTTGCGCCGCCTGGCCGAGTCGATCGATGGCGCGCGCGCACTCATCGCTCAGCCACCGCCCATGCGCACGACGGAAACCAGATAGAGCAGGACTACGAAGCCGAGCAACGCGATCATCATGGCGAAGTTCTTGGACCTCTGCTTGCGATGCACCTCGCTCTGGTAGCCGCGCTTGGCCGTGGCGGTCATCCCAACCCTCCCGCCGCGAGCCAGGCCCCGGCCGCGCCATGTTCGGCGATCAGCGCCGCGAACAATGCGAAGAGATAGAGGATCGAGAAGCCGAACAGGCGCCGCGCGCTGGCGTCGTCGCGCGCGCGCCGTACCCGCAGGGCGAGCCACAGGAAGGTGCCGCCCATGACGGCGGCGACCGTGCCGTAGATCGCACCCGCCATACCGAGCGCCACCGGCGCCAGGCTGAGCGGCACCAGAAGCACAGCGTAGATCAGAATCTGGCGCCGGGTCTCCTCCTTGCCGGCGACCACCGGCAGCATGGGCACCCCGGCCTTGGCGTAGTCGCCCTCGCGATAGAGCGCCAGCGCCCAGAAGTGCGGTGGCGTCCATATGAAGATGATCAGGAACAGCGCGATCGATTCCAGGTTGACCGCGCCGGTCACCGCGGCCCAGCCGATCATCGGCGGGAACGCGCCGGCGGCGCCGCCGATCACGATGTTATGCGGCGTGCGCCGCTTCAGCCAAACGGTGTAGACGAAGATGTAGACGCCGTTGGCGAGCGCCAGCAGCGCGGCGGCGGTCCAGTTGACCGCGAGCCCCATGAGCATGACCGAGAACAGGCCGAGCGTGACGCCGAAGGCCAGCGCCTCCTCGGGCGCCACGCGCCCGGCCGGGATCGGGCGATGGCGGGTGCGCTCCATCACCGCGTCGATGTCGCGGTCGTACCACATGTTGATGGCCCCGGCCGCGCCGGCGCCGACCGCGATGCACAGCACCGCGACTGCGGCGAGCAGCGGATGCAGCGCGCCAGGCGCCGCGACCAGCCCGGCGAAGCCGGTAAACACCACCAGCGACATGACCCGCGGCTTGAGCAACGCGAAGTAGTCGCCAACCCGCGCGTGCGCGGGTTGGACGGCCGCGCCGCGTGCCGCGGATTCGGCCTCGATTCCAGCGATCTCAAGCGAGGTGTCGGTCATCTGCCTCTCCTATGGCGCGCCGCGCCGACTGCGGGTTAACGGATGCGCGGTAGCTCCTCGAAGGTGTGGAACGGCGCCGGCGAGGGCACGGTCCACTCCAAGGTCGTCGCCCCCTCGCCCCAGGGGTTGGCCTCGGCCCGGCGTCCGGCCTTGAGTGAGTAGAGCATCATGACGAGGAAGAACACCGTCGAGATCAGGCTGATGTATGCGCCGTAGGACGACACCGCATTCCAGCCGGCGAAGGCGTCCGGATAGTCGAGATAGCGCCGCGGCATGCCCGCCAGACCCAGGAAGTGCTGCGGGAAGAAGGTCAGGTTGACGCCGATGAATGTGGTCCAGAAATGCAGCTTGCCGGCCCACTGCGGGATCTCGCGGCCCGACATCTTGCCGAACCAGTAGTAGAACCCGGCGAAGATAGCGAACAAGGCGCCGAGGCTGAGCACGTAGTGGAAGTGCGCGACCACGTAGTAGGTGTCGTGCATCGCCAGGTCCACGCCCGAGTTTGCCAGCACCACGCCGGTCACCCCGCCCAGGGTGAACAGGAAGATGAACCCGATGGCCCACAGCATGGGCGTGTCGAAGCGCAGGCTGCCGCCCCACATGGTCGCGACCCAGGAGAAGATCTTGATCCCGGTCGGCACCGCGATGACCAAGGTCGCGGCGGTGAAGTAGGCCCGCGTGTCCACGTCCATGCCGACGGTGTACATGTGGTGCGCCCAGACGATGAAGCCGACCACGCCGATCGACACCATGGCGTAGACCATGCCCAGGTAGCCGAACACCGGTTTCCGGCTGAAGGTCGAGATGACCATACTGACGATGCCGAAGGCCGGCAGGATCATGACGTAGACCTCCGGGTGCCCGAAGAACCAGAACAGGTGCTGGAACAGGACCGGGTCGCCGCCGCCGGCCGGGTCGAAGAACGCGGTGCCGAAGTTGCGGTCGGTCAAGAGCATGGTGATGGCGCCGCCGAGCACCGGCAGCGACAAGAGCAGCAGGAAGGCGGTCACCAGAATCGACCAGACGAACAGCGGCATCTTGTGGAGCGTCATGCCCGGCGCGCGCATGTTGAAGATCGTGGTGATAAAGTTGATCGCGCCCAGGATCGACGACGCGCCCGCCAAGTGGAGCGCGAAGATCGCCATGTCGACCGAGGGTCCGGGATGGCCGAGCGAGGACGACAGCGGTGGATAGATCACCCAACCGGTGCCCGCGCCCTCGCCCACCAGCGCCGAACCGACCAGGAGGCAGGCCGAGGGGATCAGTAGCCAGAACGAGATGTTGTTCATGCGCGGGAAGGCCATGTCCGGCGAGCCGATCATGAGCGGCACGAACCAGTTGCCGAAGCCGCCGATCAACGCCGGCATGACCACGAAGAACACCATGATCAGGCCGTGGGCGGTGACGATCACGTTCCACTTCTGCCCGTCCGGGTCGCCGTCCAGAAGCAGGTACTGGACGCCGGGATCCTGGAGCTCGAGGCGCATGATCAGGGAGAACAGGCCCCCGACGATCCCGAATACCACGGCGAAAGTCAGGTACAGCGTGCCGATGTCCTTGTGGTTGGTCGAACAGAACCAACGGACGAAAAAGCCTGGCTTGTGGTCGTGGTGCTCGTGCACGGTTGCGTCACTGTGAGCCATGTCCTTGTTTCCCCGTCCGAACTATTCCGCGCCCTGGACCCGCGCCACGCGGATGCCGTCTTCGGGCTCGCCGGCCCGGACGTATTCTTCCTGGGCCTGCCCGACCCATTCGGCGAAGGCCGCCTTGGAGACCGCCTTGATCGCGATCGGCATGTAGGAGTGGCCGGCGCCGCAGATTTCCGAGCACTGGCCGTAGTAGGTGCCCTCGCGGGTGATCTCCATCCAGGTCTCGTTGATCTTGCCCGGATTGGCGTCCAGCTTGATCCCGAAGGCGGGCATGGCGAAGCTGTGCAACACGTCGTCGGCGGTCACCAGCAGGCGGATTTTGGTGTCGACCGGCAGCACCACGAAGGTGTCGGTCGCCAGCAACCGCGGCTGGCCCTCCTCGCGCTCGTCGTCGGTCAGCATGATCCCATCGAAGGTGAAGTCGCCGTGGTCCGGATACTCGTAGCTCCAGTACCACTGGTGGCCGATCGCCTTGATGGTCATCTCGGCGTCCTCGGCCCGGTCGGCGTAATACAGCAGCTTGAACGACGGGATCGAGATCAGCACCAGGACGATCACTGGAATCGTCGTCCACAACACCTCGATCACGGTGTTGTGGGTGGTCTTCGAGGGGCTTGGATTGCGCCGCTCGGAGAAGCGGTACATGACGTAGAGCAACAGCAGAACCACGAAAACGGAGATCAGGGTGATGACCACCAGCAACATGTTGTGGAAGTCGACGACGCGCTCCATGGTCGTGCTCGCCGCCGGCTGCAGGCCCATCTGCCAGTCGCGCGGCTGATCGGCGCCGGCCGTGCCCGCAAGGCCCGCGGCCAAGGAAAAGACGCCGGCGAAGGCGCCAATCCGTCCGAAGATTGCCATGATCAAATTCCCGCTTGATTGCGCGGCGGCAGTACCGGGCCCGATGTGCCGGCCAACGACCGCCGTCTTTAGAACGACCCCAAGAGGGTCTCTAATTTCGCGGCCCTCTATAGCAAGCAGTTTTCCGGCTCACAAGCCCGTGAAGCGCCGGGTTTACATGAATTCTCCAATGGGTTTCGACGCCACCGAAGGGTCCGGCGCGCAGCCCGGCCCACCGTAGCTTGTCGCGCGCCCTGGCATATCCATTTTTTTCAAATGGTTATGTTTCCCAGCCTCGATTTCCGGTGAAATTTAGAGATCCGGGACGCGGGCGCCGCGTTCGACCAGGCGGCGCAGTCGCCAGACCCCGAAACCGGCCAGCCCGACCACCACCGGAATGCTCAGACCGGTCCAAAGGTCGGCCTCGAGTGCGACTCCGGCGGCCTTGGCGGCGTAGCCGACCAGGCCGACCAGGTAGTGGCTGATGGCGGCGACCGAGAGCCCGTCCACGGCCTGCTGCAGGCGGACCGGATCCTCGCCGGTGAGCAGGGCCAGAATGGCTGGCCCGTTGCGGCGCGGTCACCTGCGCGAAGGGGCGGGCGCAGGGGGGGGTGGTCGCGCAGGCCCTGTGATTGTGCCCTTTCGGGTGACTGTGTCTCTCCAGGTGACTGCGGCTCTCCGGTGATCGCCGGTTTGCCCTCGTGGTTTCCGATCGTGGGTTCCTATATCTGGGGCAAGATTGTGTGCGTTGGGGCCTCCCGCGCAACCGCGATTCGTGGTATCCGGGTGAAACCTGCCCGCCCCTTCCCATATGAGAGGGACTATCATCGGAGGGCCCGTCGCGCTGCGGATCACCCCCGATGGCGCCCCAGGAACCAAACCCCCGCGCGAGAGGAAGTCCGTCATGTCGCAGATCGCCACCGCCGAGGAGCTGTTCTTCAACCGCGCCGGGCTCGACCGATCGCGCTGCCAGGGACTGATCGACGAGGCGCTGGCCGGCGCCGACGACGGCGAGCTGTTCCTCGAGTACTGCCAATCCGAGGGCCTGAGCTTCGACGACGGGCGCCTGAAGAGCGCCAGCTTCGACACCTCCCAGGGCTTCGGGCTGCGCGCGGTCTCGGGCGAAGCGGCCGGCTACGCCCACGCCAGCGAGCTCTCGGAGGCCGCGATCCGGCGCGCCGCGGAAACCGTGAGAGCGGTGCACGCCGGCCACGGCGGGGTCATGGCGGCGGCGCCCACGGGCACCAACCGCAGCCTCTACAGCGACATCAACCCGCTCGGCGAGGCGCCGTTCGAGGCCAAGGTCAAGCTGCTGGCCGATATCGACGCCTACGCGCGCGGTCTCGATCCCCGGGTGCGCCAGGTCACCGCGTCCCTCGCCGGTTCCTGGCAGGCGGTGCAGATTCTGCGCGCCGGCGGCGAGCGCAGCGCCGATATCCGGCCGCTGGTGCGGCTCAACGTCTCGGTCGTGGTCGGCCAGGGCGAGCGCATGGAAAGCGGCAGCTACGGCACCGGCGGGCGGATCGCCTACGACCACCTGCTCGATCCCGCGACCTGGCGCGGCGCGGTCGACGAGGCGCTGCGCCAGGCGCTGGTCAATCTGGATTCGGTGGCGGCGCCGGCCGGCGAGATGCAGGTGGTCCTCGGCCCGGGCTGGCCGGGCATCCTGCTGCACGAGGCCATCGGCCACGGCCTGGAGGGCGACTTCAACCGCAAGAAGACCTCGGCCTTCGCCGGGCTGTTGGGCGAGCGGGTCGCCGCCCCCGGGGTCACCGTGATCGACGACGGCACCATCGAGGACCGGCGCGGCTCGCTGACCGTGGACGATGAGGGCACGCCGAGCCAGCGCACGGTCTTGATCGAGGACGGCATCCTCACCGGCTACATGCAGGACCGCCAGAACGCCCGGCTGATGAACATGGCGCCGACCGGCAACGGCCGGCGCCAAGGCTACGCCCACATCCCCATGCCGCGCATGACCAACACCTACATGCTGGCCGGCGACAAGGACCCGGAGGAGATCCTGGCCACGGTCGACAAGGGGCTCTACGCGGTCAACTTCGGCGGCGGCCAGGTCGACATCACCTCGGGCAAGTTCGTGTTCTCCTGCACCGAGGCCTATCTGATCGAGAACGGCAAGCGGGGCCCGGCGGTCAAGGGCGCGACGCTGATCGGCAACGGCCCCGACGTGCTCACCAAGGTCTCCATGATCGGCAACGACATGGCACTCGACCCGGGCATCGGCACCTGCGGCAAGGAAGGCCAGGGGGTGCCGGTCGGGGTCGGCCAGCCGACGCTGCTGATCGACGCGCTCACCGTGGGCGGCACCGCGGCGTGAGCGCGGACGGCCTGAGCGCGGACGGCCTGAGCGCGGCGGCCTGAACCTTCGACCGCCATGACCGCGAGCGGTCCCGGCCCCAAAACCCCGGGGCGGCTCAACTTCGGCGCCTTGCTGGGGGTCCTGGGGCTCTACTTCGCGGCCCTGGTGGCGCTGGTCGCGGTTACGCTCGCCTTCGAGATCCCCTTGTCCGCGGGCGAGGGGTTCGTGGTGTTTCCGAGCCCCTGGAGCCTGTTCCTCGCCTTCGCCACGTACCTGGCGCCAGCCCTGATCGCGCTCGGCTTCGGCTGGCGGCTGCGGCCGTTCGCGCGCCACGCGCTGGCGCTCTGGCTCGCCATCCTGCTGGTCCAAGGCGGCGCCAGCGCCACCGTTACCGCCCTGCGCGCGGGCCTGGTCGCGGCCTGGGACGCGGACCGCCAGGCGAGCGCCGCCGCCATCCTCGACCTCGCCGAGGCGCGCCACGCGCTGCACGACGACGACGGCGACGGCCTGATCGACCGGGTCGCCCTCGACGGCCGGGTCCGGACCCGGGGCCTGCCGCCGGGCGACTACCGGGTCACCGCGATCCTGACCGAGGCGCCGCCGGGCCAGCGCCGGCGGATCGCCGGGCCGATGAAGTTCCCGCGTGGGCGCGGCGCCGCCACCTCCCCGGGCCCGGCCTTCCCCAGCCCCGGGCCGCTCGACCTCGCCTTCACCTTCGACCTTCCCGCGGCCGGGCTTGTGGAGCTGGCGGCGGCCGGGCCGATGACGCTCCACGTCGAGATCGCCAAGTCGCGCGCGCCCGACGCCTATGCCCGGGCGGTGCTCACGCTCTGCGCCTGGGCGCCCTTCGGCTGCCCGACCTCGCGTCGCGGCGGCGATGCGGAAATCCACGACCAGATCGTGATCCTGCGCCGCTTCGAGGACCTGGGCGAGATCGCCCTCGCGCCCGCCGAGATCCAGCGCAAGCACGTGATCTTCAAGGGCTTCGCCGGCGACTTCGGGCGCGATTTGGACGGCAACGGCCTGTTCGACGAGTTGGTCGTGGTGCTCGAGGTCGACTCGATCCACGACGGCCCGATCTTCTTCCAGGCCGAAATCCGGGCGCCGTTCCGGGCCCTGCTGCACCACCAGACGCGGAGTATCAAGGGCGCGACCCGCCTCGAGTTTGTGATCGACGGCACCGCGATCCGGCGCACCGGGCGCGACGGCCCGTACCAGCTCGGCGGCATGTTCCTGTTGAACAACAGCCCCTACTGCCCCGGCGGCGTCTGCCCGCCGCCCAACCTGCCCAAGTTCTCGCTCACCCTGGGCAGCTACACCACCGCCCCCTACCGCGCCGATCAATTCGAGTAGGGGCACGCTCCGGGTGGTCTGCCGGTGAACGCGAGTCGGGTCAGCGGCGGGCCGCCGATGTCGGCTTTAGCGCCAGGACCGGTCGTAAATCCGCGGGTTCGGGCACGCGCGCCGGTCGCCGCGACCGGGCCTTCGGGTGGTTCCTTTCAGCGTGGATTTCCCCATCGATGAGGGATAAACTCCCGACCGGGAGGAATCGGGCAGGAAGCGCCGTAAATTCGCTGCAATTCAGGCTGGCGACGTGGTCGGCTAGAGCCGCCTCAAAGGCGCGATTGCCAATTTTTAAGATCTGCCCTGCCCCGACGTCCGCACAAACCAGCCAGTCGTCGGGCCACTAAAGGGACGTATTGCAAAAGCAGGAGGAAAAGCGATGGCCAAATCCAGCTTTCACCTGATCGCCGCAATAGCCAGCACGCTATTCATATTGCATTTCACGGCGTTCGCCCGTGCGGAACCAGGTGTGTTCGAAGACAGGATCGTGTTCGGTCAGTCCGCCGCCTTCAAGGGACCGGCCGCGGCTCTTGGCCTCGGCATGCGTCAAGGCATCCTCGCCGCCTTCGAGGAAACCAATGCCGCAGGCGGTGCGAACGGCCGCAAATTGGAGCTCGTGAGCTACAACGACGGCTACGAACCCAACAAGGCGATCGACAATACCAAACGATTGCTCCAAGAGGACCAGGTCTTCGCCTTGATCGGCGCTGTCGGCACGCCGACCTCGAAGGCCGCCCAGCCGATCGCCACCGATGCCAAGGTGCCCTTCATCGGGCCCTTCACGGGCGCCGAGTTTCTGCGCAGTCCCTACAAGCGCACCGTGATCAACGTCCGCGCCTCCTACTATCAAGAGACGGAGGCCATGGTCGAACGCTTGGTGACGGATCTCGGCGTATCCCGCATCGCCATCCTCTATCAGGACGATTCCTACGGCCGGGCCGGTCTTGCCGGCGTCAGACTGGCGCTCGACAAGCGAGGCATGGACCTGGTCGCCGAGGGAACCTACAAGCGCAACACCACTGCCGTGAAGCGCGCGGTGCTTTCCATCCGCAAGGGCAAACCCGAGGCCGTGATCATGATCGGCGCCTACAAACCCTGCGCGGAGTTCATCAGACTCGCGAAAAAAGTGGGGCTCAAGTCCAAGTTCCTGAACGTTTCGTTTGTCGGTAGTAAGGCCCTCGCCAAGGAACTCGGCGGGGCCGGAGCGGGCGTTATCGTAACCCAGGTCGTGCCGTTTCCCGAGGACACCAGTAACCCGCTCGTGGCCAGGTACCAAAAGGCCTTGAAGGAATCGAGTTCGGGAGGCGATCCCGGGTTTGTCTCGCTCGAGGGCTATCTGGTCGGCCGACTGATCGTAAAGGTCCTCGAGGCGCTGGGGGCCACCATAACGCGTGACGGCTTCCTCGATAAGGTTGCCGAGATCGGCAGCTTCGATCTTGACGGCATCTCGCTAACCTACGGTCCGGAAGATAACCAGGGCATGGATCGGGTTTTCCTGACGGTCATCCAGTCCGACGGCCGCTTCAAGGCCGTCGAACGTCTCGAGCCGTGAGCTCGCCAGGCGGCGCGGCATGACTTCCGAACCCATCGGGACGGCCCGTGTTCGGCCGGCGGCTCGGGACCATAGCCGGGGTTCGACATTCGGCATCAAGGCCAAGCTGTTCCTGGCGTTCTGCGCGATGGCGGGATTTACCGTTTCGGCCGCGGTAATCGCCTGGTACGCCTTCGTCACCATCGAGCGGTCTGTCGAACGCATCACCGCCGAGAGCATCCCGGCGATGGCGGTCTCGCTGCGCCTCGCCGAGAAG
>Ga0209980_10001474_pt1 | contig 12904 bp, 17 predicted proteins | sample CR02metaG_FD_183611 | JGI IMG/M metagenome (GOLD analysis project Ga0209980, IMG submission 183611) | Deep subsurface microbial communities from Mariana Trench to uncover new lineages of life (NeLLi) - CR02 metaG (SPAdes) (version 2) | ecosystem: Environmental > Aquatic > Marine > Ocean trench... | reverse complement strand
AACAAACCGGTTCCGTTTGCTACAGGCGTAGACGTTCAAGTTGCCGGACAGCAGGTTACCGTGAAAGGTCCTCTGGGTCAGTTACACTGGGGCCTGGCTGATGGTATCAGTGTTGAAGTAAAAGATGGTGAAATTCATGTTGGGCGAAATGGCGATGCTCCACGACTCAAAGCTTTGCATGGATTGACGCGGATGGAAGTCAGTAATCTTGTCGAAGGTGTGACAAAAGGGTATGAGCGGACCTTGGAGCTCACTGGTGTTGGATATCGTGCTCAGGTCCAAGGTCAAGATTTAACACTCAATGTGGGATTCTCTCATCCCGTCTCCGTTTCCCTTCCTCAAGGCATTCAGGCTTCAGTCGACAAGCAGACTGTGGTGTTGATTAAGGGGATTGATAAGCGGTTGGTGACTCAGGTCGCAGCCAATATTCGTAGTGTTCGACCACCGGACGTCTATAAACAGAAGGGCATTAAATACAGTGGAGAGGTGTTGATTAAAAAGGCTGGGAAGGCCGGCAAGAAATAATAGGTTGTTATGAATGAAGTGACAAAACGTCGAAGATTTTTTCGTCGCAAAATACGGGTTCGAAAAAAAGTTACAGGGTCAACCTCCAGACCCAGGTTGAATGTCTTTCGAAGTAATGCGCATATTTATGCTCAGATTATCGATGACACTCAGGGCCGAACCTTAGCCTCTGCTTCTTCAAGAGAAAAATCCATCAAGGATACTGTGTCAACCTGTGGATCAAATGAAGCAGCCAAGGCTGTCGGAAAACAATTAGCGGAACGAGCCAAAGCTGCCAATATTACTGCCGTGGTATTTGATCGCGGTGGACGGTTATTTCATGGTCGAGTCAAAGCATTAGCCGATGCTTCTCGTGAAGGAGGGCTTAACTTTTAGCCCAGGGGGATAATTATTCGTGCGTGTCAATCCTGAAGAATTGAACTTAAAAGATAAACTTGTTTCAATTAACCGCGTGGCCAAGGTGGTGAAAGGCGGGAAACGATTTTCCTTCAGTGCGCTGGTCGTCGTGGGAGATGGTGAAGGGTGGGTTGGAATTGGAAAGGGTAAGGCGGCTGAAGTTCCTCCAGCCATTGCCAAAGCCGTGGGTCGAGCCAAAAAACAGCTCATTCGAGTTCCCTTGAAAAACGGAAGTATTCCCCACGATGTTCATGGGTTTTTTTGCGGCGAACATATTCTGATGAAACCAGCCAAAGAAGGGACTGGAATTATTGCGGGTGGAGCGGTTCGGGCCATTTTGGAAGTGCTCGGTGCTCATAACATTGTTGCGAAAACATTAGGGAGGGGAAACCCGTTTAATGTGGTTCAGGCCACGCTTGAAGGACTTGCCAAATTGAAAGATCCAGAGGCGGTGAAGAAGATGCGCCAAGCAAGGCCGTCCGTCTCTTCCGAACATCCTTAAGTATATTTTTTCATGACTCCATCCAAACCAAGCACTGCAATGAACAGAGTTTCTATCACGCTGAAAAATAGTCCCATAGGGCGTCCCTCCAAGCAACGCGTGTTTTTACTTGGGCTTGGATTACGACGCCTTCATCAGACGGTTGAACATCCCAAAACGCCTCAGGTTCTTGGATTGATTGATAAAGTGAAGCATTTGGTCGAGGTGACATCATTATGAAGTTGCATGATTTAAGACCGGCCCCTGGGTCCAAGAAAAAACCAAAACGGTTGGGTCGAGGTCATGGGTCAGGGCATGGTAAAACGTCTGGTAAAGGTCATAAGGGGCTGTTGGCTCGTTCAGGGAATCCTAATATGGCTGGGTTCGAAGGTGGGCAAATGCCCTTGGCTCGCCGAGTGCCTAAGCGAGGATTTCATAATCCATTTCGGGTTGAGTACAGTATTGTGAACCTCCAAGTGCTCTCCGCCCTGTCGGATGTCAATGAAGTCACGCTCCAAGTGTTATATGACAAAGGAATCGTGAAAAAACGATCGAGACCAATCAAGATCCTTGGTGTGGGTGAACTGACCAAGCCCCTTGTTGTGGAAGCCCATAAATTTAGCCAGTCGGCCCTTCAAAAGATCCAGCAAGCGGGCGGACAAGCCAAGGTCATAGGCCGTGCTTGAACGGCTCATTACGAGCTTCCAAAACATTCTAAAAATTCCAGAGTTACGCAGCCGTGTGCTCTTTACGATGGCGATGTTGGCTGTGTATCGGATTGGGGCGCATATCCCCACACCTGGAATTAATAACGAAGAGCTACAGAAATTTCTCCTTGATCGTGGTGGAGCCCTTCTGGGGTTCCTGGATATTTTTTCTGGTGGGGCCTTATCGCGCCTTACCATTTTCGCGCTGGGCATTATGCCGTACATCAGCGCCTCGATTATTATACAGTTACTGACCGTTGTCATTCCCCATTTAACCAAACTGGCAAAGGAGGGTGAACGAGGAAGAAAAACGATCATTCAATACACCCGCTATGGAACAATCGGGATTGCGCTGGTTCAGGGGTTCGGAATTGCGCTTGGCCTGGAGGGGATGAATCAAGGACAGTTTGTACTTGAACCCGGTTGGCCCTTTCGCTTCATGACCGTGATTACCCTCACCAGTGGGACCGCATTTTTAATGTGGCTGGGTGAGCAGATCACTGAACGTGGCGTCGGGAATGGTATTTCGCTTATTATCTTTGCAGGAATCGTCGCCCGGATGCCAAGTGCCGTCGTTCAAACCATCGACCTGTATCGGGTAGGAGAGCTCAGCCTTCTCTTACTTCTTGTTTTAGGCGTGGTTATGGCTGGAGTCGTGACGGCCATTGTCTATTTGGAAAGTGGCCGGCGTAAGGTCCCTGTTCAATACGCCAAACGAGTCGTGGGGCGACGTGTTTTTGGGGGGCAGAACACTCATATTCCCTTAAAGATCAATACGGCAGGAGTGATCCCGCCAATTTTTGCGTCGTCCATCATTGCGTTTCCTGCCACGATTACGGGATTTATTCAGGTTCCTTGGGTGCAGGCCATCGGTGCCCATCTGGCTCCAGGTTCGTTAGTCTATACGCTGATGTATGTCAGCATGATTCTTTTCTTTTGCTTTTTTTATACAGCGGTTGTCCTGAATCCCGTTGATATGTCAGACAACATGAAGAAATATGGTGGCTTTATCCCTGGAATTCGCCCTGGGCAACGGACTGCGGATTATATCTACAAGGTGTTGACGCGGATTACTTTCGCAGGTGCAATCTATTTAGCCATTGTGTGTGTCATTCCCGAGCTGTTGATTTATCGGTTGAATGTTCCATTTTATTTTGGAGGGACATCGTTGCTTATCGTCGTTGGCGTGGGACTTGATACGGCTCAACAGATTGAATCACATATGTTGATGCGCAATTATGAAGGGTTTCTCTCCAAAGGCAAGCTCAGGGGAAGGAGTGGTTAACCGGCAATGCGGTTCGTGTTTCTTGGTGCTCCAGGCGTGGGAAAAGGTACGCAGGCTGAAATGGTGTCGGTGAAATACGGTATCCCCAAGATCTCAACGGGAGACTTGTTGCGGGCAGCAGTGACACAACACACTCCACTAGGAAAAGAAGCGAAGCAATTTATGGATCGAGGTGACCTCGTTCCGGACAATGTTGTGATCGGCTTAGTCGAAGAAAAAGTGGGCACCCCGGAATGTGCCAAAGGGTTTATCCTCGATGGGTTTCCACGAACGGTGCCGCAGGCCGATACTTTGGGTACGTTGTTAACTACGAAAGAATTGTCGCTTGATCGTGTGGTGCATTTTGTTATTCCACGAGAGGAAGTGATCAATCGGCTCAGTGGACGGCGAAGTTGTTCACAATGTCCCGCAGTCTTCCATGTGGAGTTTGTTCCTCCCAAGCGGGATGGGGTCTGTGATGAATGTGGGGGTGAGCTTGTTCAACGTCGTGATGATCGAAAAGAAACCGTGGAGTCCAGACTGACTGTGTATGAAGAACAAACATCTCCCTTGATTGACTATTATCGTAAAAATAATGTGTTGGCTGAACTGAATGGCTCAGGGTCAGTGGATGATGTGCAAGAGCGATTAGTTGCGCTGTTATCAGCTTCTTGAGCATGCATGATTGTTCTGAAAACACCAGAAGAGATCGAAATGATGGCCCAGGCTGCCAAAATTGTTGCGGAGGCCCATCATGTGTTGAAAAAAGAGGTCAAGCCTGGCATTACGACCTCGTTTCTTGATAAAATCGCCGAGGATTTTATCCGAGGCCATGGCGGGATTCCGGCATTTAAAGGGTATCGAAACTATCCAAAGACCTTATGCGTGGCGGTCAATGACGAGGTCGTCCACGGAATTCCGTCAAATCGTGTTTTGAAAGAAGGGGATATCATCGGGCTGGACTTAGGCGCAATTGTTCAGGGATTTTATGGTGACGGAGCTGTGACGGTCCCCGTTGGTCCCGTTCCCGATCAAGTCGCCACCCTCATGCGAGTGACCGAAGAGGCCATGATGAAGGGGATTGAGAAGGGCGTGGTGGGGAATCGGCTGTCAGATATTTCGCATGCCGTCCAATGCCACGTCGAGGCCCATGGGTTTTCGGTTGTTCGCGATTTTGTGGGACATGGAATTGGGCGTCAATTGCACGAAGAGCCGCAAGTACCGAATTATGGGCGGCCTGGGCAAGGGCCTCGGTTGCAAGTTGGAATGGTCTTGGCCATTGAACCCATGGTGAATCTCGGTGGATATCATGTCCGGGTGTTAGATGATCAGTGGACGGCCGTGACACAAGATGGGAGTCTTTCTGCTCACTTTGAACATACTATTGCGATTCAACCGAGCGGTCCTCCGAGAATTTTAACGGTGTTGTAGTACATTGGGAATAAGGGACTTTCTAGGAAAAGTCTGGACGTGATTATGGGAAAAGAAGATGTCATTGAGGTTCAGGGCTCCGTGTTGGAGACCTTGCCCAATGCGATGTTTCGTGTGCGGCTAGAGAGCGGGCACAAGATCCTGGCACATATATCAGGAAAAATGAGAATGCACTTCATCAGAATATTACCTGGTGATAAAGTGACGGTCGAATTGTCGCCCTATGACTTGACGAGAGGCCGTATTACCTATCGCTTTAAATAGCATATAGGATGGAAGATGAAAGTCAAATCGTCAGTGAAACCCATCTGTTCAAAATGTACAGTCTACCGACGGCGTGGCGTGGTTCGGGTGCGTTGCACTAATCCGAGACACAAACAACGTCAGGGGTAGGAAATAATACGGTTCACCCACTTGAGGCTGAGGCAGTAACCTGCCTGAGCAGAGGGTGGATGCACACAAGGAGGACGCATGGCTCGTATTGCAGGAGTGGATCTTCCCGTGGGGAAGCGCCTTGATATTGGATTGACCTATATCTACGGAATCGGTCCATGGACCGCGCGCAGTATTTTACGGAAGACGGGTATTGATGGGGCCGTTCGAGTCAAAGATCTCGTTGAAGAAGATATCTTGAAACTTCGTGAAGTTATTGACCGCGATTGCAACGTGGAAGGGGATTTGCGGAGAGAAATCACGATGAGCATCAAACGGCTTATTGATACGGGTACCTACCGTGGTCTTCGTCATCGAAAAGGGCTTCCCCTTCGTGGACAACGAACGAAAACAAATGCTCGAACCCGAAAGGGAAAACGAGCCTCTATTGGTCGTGCCAAGAAATAAGTAAAGGTGATTGCATGAGTGTGAAAAAGGGTCGAAAAAAAGAGAAGAAAATCGTCCAAATGGGGATTGCGCATGTTCAAGCCTCCTTTAATAACACCTTGGTGACGATTACAGACATGAGCGGCAATACCGTCTCCTGGTCGAGTTCTGGGAGTTTGGGGTTTAAAGGGTCTCGAAAGAGTACGCCGTTTGCCGCGACTCGCGCGGGAGAAGCAGCCGGACGAAAAGCCATGGAACATGGGATGCGAAAAATTGATGTCTACGTCAATGGGCCTGGGTCAGGACGAGAGTCGGCCGTTCGTGCGCTACAATCGGTGGGATTGCGAGTCAATCTCATTCGTGATGTCACGCCCATTCCACATAACGGGTGTCGTCCTCCTAAACGACGACGAGTGTAATCATGGCCTGCCTGGATGAGGCCGCTTTACTATTGATGACATAAGGATAGCCTGGGTTTTGGTGAAAGGAACGCGACGTGGCGAACTATACGGGACCGGTGTGTAGGATTTGTCGGCGAGAAGGGGTGAAACTCTTTCTCAAAGGAACACGGTGTATGACAGACAAATGCGCGATTGAGCGACGGAGTTATCCACCAGGGCAACACGGACAAGGCCGATCACGAGCGACAGACTATAGTGCGCAGCTTCGTGAAAAGCAAAAATTACGGCGCATGTATGGTGTGCTAGAACGCCAGTTTCGATTGACGTTTAAACGGGCCGAACGCCAAAGTGGGGTGACCGGGGAAAACTTGCTGCGCTTATTGGAGCAACGTTTGGATAATGTGGTCTATCGTATCGGGTTTGCCCTATCTCGAAAACAGGCTCGCCAATTAGTGAATCATGGGCATATCCTGCTCAATGGGAAAAAAGCCGACATCGCATCCATCACAACTTCCGTGGGTGATGTGATCACCGTGAAACAGAAGAGTCATGAACTGTTGGCTATAACCAGTGCGTTGGAAGTGGCGGAAGGACGAGGGGCTCCTGGTTGGATTGATGTAGATCGCGAGGCATTTCGTGGGTCTATCACTGCCCTGCCAGTGAAGGATGATATTGGCGCACCCGTGAATGAACAGGTGATTGTTGAGTTGTACTCTCGATAACAGGACTATTTCTCCAGGCATAAACACATTCACGAATATATTGGACATAGACATGACGAGGCGAAGGGGGACGTAATGAGCAAAGGGATGAAGGATTTTCAGCTGCCGATGCGGCTGGAGTTAGAAAAAGACACGGCCTCTGCCACCTATGGGAAGTTCACTGCTGAGCCTTTTGAACGAGGGTTTGGGACGACCATTGGGAATTCCCTGCGGCGGGTATTGTTGTCTTCACTCCCTGGTGCCGCCGTGACATCAGTGAAGATTGAAGGCGCCTATCATGAGTTTTCTACGCTTCCAGGTGTGACGGAAGACGTGACGATCATCATTCTCAATATCAAGAATCTTCGACTGAAATTGCATACCGATAAGGCCAAGGCCATACGGTTAAAGAAAAAGGGATCGGGTGATGCGAAGGCCTCTGATATTGAACATGACGCGGATATCACGGTTCTCAATCCCGACCTAAAAATTGCCACACTCGATAAGGATGGCAATATCGATATTGAGATGATTGTCAAACCAGGAAAAGGCTATGTCCCGGCAGAACGCAACAAAGAAGAAGGACTTCCCATTGGAGTCGTTCCGGTGGATTCGATTTTTTCCCCGATCAAGCGTGTCAATTTCAATGTGGAAAATGCACGGGTGGGGCGGATGACGGATTACGATCGGTTGAATCTTGAAATTTGGACTGATGGAAGCCTGACCCCCCAAGAGGCCATCTCCTCTGCTGCGGGGATTCTGCGTGAGCACTTGGCCATTTGTATTCCGAGCGAAGAGATGCGAGAAGTCGAACCCGATTCCTCGGAATCCGAGGCGCAGGCTGAATTACATAACAATTTGGCACGAAGCGTCAATGAATTAGAGCTTTCCGTTCGGGCTGCGAATTGTTTGAAAAATGCCAATATCAAGACCATTGGAGATTTGGTGTATCGCACAGAAATGGAAATGTTGAAAACCAAAAATTTTGGAAAAAAATCTTTAAATGAAATTAAAGACGTCTTGGCGGAAATGGGATTAGGGTTGGGGATCAAGAGTGAACCCGTCACCTTTACGAACTCGAAATAAGCCAACGCGTGTAGAAAGAGAGTCATTCCGTGCGGCACCGAAAAAAAGGCAGACAGCTTGGTCGAAATTCAAAACATCGTCATGCCCTGTTCCGGAACCTTGTCACCTCCTTGTTGGAACACGAGCGGATTGAAACGACTGAGGCCAAAGCCAAAGAGATCCGAGGGCTGGCCGAGAAAATGATTACCTTGGGCAAGAACGGCAGTCTGCATGCCAGACGCCAGGCGCTGAGTTTTATTCAAAAAAAAGACATTGTGTCAAAACTATTTGATGATGTCGCGGGGCGATTTCGTGGTCGTTCCGGAGGGTATACCCGGATCATTCCGACCAGGCGCCGTCCTGGTGATGGGGCTGAACTTGTGGCATTGGAACTGATTGCGCGTGACGCATCGGTGGAACCTGAACAAGACTCTGAAGGGGCACCTGATACTGATACCGATACCGAGAAGAAGTAAGGCCTTCCTCATGTCCTCTTGACCTGCAGTTCTTTGTATCACGCAAAGAATTGCTTACCTGCTAGTACTTCGAATATTATTCTAACTATTTGATATCGTTGAATTATTCTGTTGCCTTGCCAAGAAAGTGTAGTTTACTTGGACAGGGGCGTATGCTATTCTTTTTTGTCATCGTTCCAAAATCATAAATGGGGTGAGGCTAGAATGTTCAACCGGTTCATGAGATGGACATTAGGTGGAATCATCCTTGGCCTCGCGGCTTTTTTGGTATTCGTCGTCATTTGGCAAGTGCGCACGAATGCTCCACCCTCCTCCGTGGTTTCTCCCATTCTTGAAGAAGCCGATGCCGGGATGGAAGGGTTCGTGTATCGTCAAACAAAAGACGGCATGGTGCAATGGGAGGTCGCTGCACAGAAGGCCGAAGTCTTTGAAGCACGGCATGAGGTCACTCTCAAGGATGTCCAATTGCGATTTTTTGGACATGATGGCGAGGAGATGGTGCTGCACGCCGATGAGGGAACGATTAATACCGAGACGAATGATTTTGAATTACGCAATCGAGAAGAACTCATTGCCATTGAATTTGCGAATGGGTACACCATTCTCACGCCTCATATCCATTGGATTGACGCGAACCAAGAAATTCGAACACCTCATCCGGTAACTATTCAGGGTAATGGCCTTACCATTACCGGCATTGGGTTAGTCGGGTACCTTGAATCCGAGGAATTTTCAGTGCTGGATCATGTCCGTGTCCAATTGTCCTCCTAAGTACATCATCTGGCTTGAGGTTGTCCTGGTGGTTGGAGTTTTTTGGGGAGGGCTTTGTGCTGGGTCGGCCCTGGCGGCTTCCCGTAATCCGACAACCATCACGTCCGGGACCATGATCGCGTATGGGAAGTCTCAAAAGGCTATCTTTGAGAAATCCGTGGTGTTAACGCGTGATGATATGGTGATACGGGCTGATCGCATGATCGTCTTCTTTAAAAAAGACAAACCTAAAAAAACTGAAGATTCGTCGGATGACTCGTTTGGGCAACAAGTAGATGTCGTTGAAGCTCAGGGAAGGGTCATCATTGAAAAGGGCGATGTAAGGGCTACGAGTGGTCGAGCCGTTTATTACAAAGATGAAGAGAAGGTCGTGCTCACGGAATCCCCTGTGGCGTGGCAAAAGGGAACGCGTATCACAGGGTCGCGGATGACATTTTACTTAAAAGAAGAGCGTAGTGTTGTGGAAGGGGGGGCTCATGTGATTCTTCAGGAAGACCCGGAGGGTGAAGAATAGGGCTCTCCCCAAGTCTAATAAAGATAGGAAGTACCTGCTTTTTGGGACCTCATGCAGCAAAACCGTATATATGCGAAGCAACTGAGAAAGAGTTTTAAGGGGCGAGAAGTCGTGTGTGGCGTGTCTCTCGAGGTAGAGGCGGGGGAGATTGTTGGGCTCCTTGGGCCCAATGGCGCGGGGAAAACCACGATCTTCGATATGGTGGTGGGATTATGTCAACCCGATCAGGGGCAGATTCTCCTCAATCGTGAACCCATTACGCATCTGCCCATGTATCAACGGGCTCGCCGAGGAATCGGCTATCTACCTCAAGAAGCCTCCGTGTTTCGGCGCCTGTCGGTCGAAGAGAACATCCTGGCCGTATTAGAGACGCTTTCCCTTTCTAAAAGGGAACGTCATACTCGGGTAGATGAATTGTTGAATGAACTTGGGCTGACCAATCTTCGGAAGAACCAAGCCTTCACCCTATCTGGTGGAGAACGGCGAAGATTGGAGATCACCAGGGCTCTGGCGACCAACCCGAGTTTTTTACTATTGGATGAACCATTTGCGGGGATTGACCCGATTGCCGTGGCCGACATTCAAGAAATTATTCAGTCATTGAAGAAAAACAACATTGGTATTTTAATTACCGACCATAATGTCCAAGAAACCCTTTCCATAACGGATCGAGCCTATATAATTAACGAAGGGTCGATCTTGGAGGAGGGGAAGCCGGAAGCGGTCGTCAGTAGTCCTCAAGCCAGAGCAATATATTTGGGTAAGCGATTTAAACTGTAATGTCTTTTCGTTAGGGTTTGGGAGTGAGTGCATGGAATTACGACTAGAGTTGAAGCTGACTCAGAAGTTGGTGATGACCCCCCAACTTCAGCAAGCGATTAAGCTTCTTCAATTATCAAGACTTGAGCTTCAGCAAACGCTTTCTCAGCATCTCATGGAGAACCCGTTACTCGAAGAAGGTGAGAGTGAGGTTGAGGAAGAAGAGGAGACGGATAGTCCGGCCGAAGGGAAAGAAACTGTTTCAGCCGATGGAAAATCCAGTGGTGAGGTTGAGCAGACAGAATTTTCAGAATCACTTTCCTCAGAAGAATGGGATAATTATTATGAAAGCGATTGGCGGGCTGGTGGAGCGTCTACTTCGTCACCAACTGTAGACGAAGATTTCCCTTCCTATGAACAGACCCTGACAAAACCCACCTCTCTCGAAGATCATTTGTTATGGCAATTGCGCTTATCCTCAGTGAATGAAACGGAGCAAGCGATCAGTACCATCTTAATCGGCAATATCGATGAAGATGGCTATATCCGGATTTCTCTTGAAGAACTTGCTGTGGGTGCTCAGGTCTCGCTTCATCAAGTGGAGAATGCGTTGGATCTGATTCACACGTTTGATCCCCCAGGGGTTGGCGCGCGCGATCTTCAGGAATGTTTAAATATACAGCTACGACATCTTCATTATGGGTTGGTGCACAGTCACCATGGAGAAAATGGTGCGGGGCCTGACTCGTTGCTCAAAACCATCGTTGCCAATCATTTACCGGACCTCCAGAAAAAACGATATCAAAATATCGCCAAGGAAGTCGGGGTGTCTCTCGATGAAGTGTATGCAGCGGTCCATATCATTGCAGGGTTAGAGCCCAAGCCTGGCCGACCCTATTTTATAAGTACTAATCAAATCATTATCCCCGATGTGTTCGTGTTTAAAAACGAAGGCGAATGGGTCGTCCTGCTAAACGAAGATGGTCTGCCTCGGGTACGGATCAGCCCCTATTACAAGGAAATGATGGGGAGCGGCGGTGACGAGGGAGCCTCCACCAAAGAATATCTCGAAGATAAACTCCGTGGAGCCCAATGGATTATTCGCAGTCTCGATCAACGGAATAAGACCATTTTAAAGGTCGTCCATAGCCTGATTCACTTTCAGGAATCGTTTCTTGACAAAGGCATTCAATATTTGAAGCCTTTGGTGCTCAAGCATGTGGCTGAAGATGTCGGCATGCATGAATCCACGATCAGTCGAGTGACAACGAATAAGTACATGTACTGCCCGCAAGGGATGTTAGAATTAAAGTTCTTCTTTAACGCCGGCATTCAACGTTCAGATCCGGGGGCGGAAGATTTATCCTCTCTTACCGTTCGGGAAATCATTCGAGAAATGGTGGCTCATGAAAGTGGGAGCAAACCACTCAAGGATCAAGAAATCGTGGCCCGATTGAAATACCGTGGTATCGTGATTGCCCGACGGACCGTTGCGAAATATCGAGCCGAGCTTCATATTGCCCCTGCCAGTCAACGTAAACGTATTCATTCATAGCTTCCAGGTGGAGTGGGGCCTCGCGTCTTGGGATTATGTATGATCCATGTGTCTTCCTGGGTAGCTACGATCACCAGCTCTTCATCCCTGATTGCCTTAACGAACATTGGCCATTGATTTTTGATGCCGTAGGGAGGAAATGTGGAGTCAAGCAGTCCAGAGGGGTCATTTCAACTTGTCATAGTCAGTGGAGCTTCGGGATCTGGGAAAACCCAAGCGTTGAAATGTTTGGAGGACCTTGGTTTTTTTTGTGTGGATAACCTTCCGCCAGCCTTGTTTCCAAAATTTGCCGAACTCTGTGCCCAACGGAGTGGAGACGTTCGAGATGTTGCCTTGGGCATTGATATTCGTGAACGTGGATTTTTTGCCGACTTTTTTGACAATCTTTCCCGCTTGAAAACAAGCACCTATTCCGTAGAACTCCTCTTTCTGGAAGCCAGTGATGAGGTGCTGACCCGTCGATTTTCCGAATCCCGCAGGCCTCACCCTCTTCTCCCTCAGCAGCCGGTGGTCGAGGGAATTCAATTAGAGCGACAACAGATACAAGAACTGCGAGCCGGTGCCGATCGAGTGCTGGATACGTCCGAAATGACGGTGCATGAACTGCGTGATTGGATGGCACGGCATTTTGGCGATGTGGATCACAGGCAATCGATGCGAATCTCTCTCCTGACGTTTGGGTACAAATTCGGTGTGCCCTATGATGCTGATTTAGTGTTTGATGTCCGTTTTCTTCACAATCCGAATTTCGTTCCGGAGTTGAAGACGTTGACCGGGGAACAGGAAGAGGTCCAACGCTATGTGTTTGAAAGGTCGGAGGCCGAAGGTTTCGTGCAGCACTTACAACGACTCTTCGTATTTCTTTTCCCGCTGTTTGAACAGGAACGGCGAAGTTATTTAACGGTGGCTATTGGCTGTACAGGAGGCCGTCATCGATCCGTTGCCGTCGCCCTTAGGCTGCAAGAGGTTTTTTTATCGCTTGGCCATGAAGTCCCTGTTCGTCATCGCGACATTCATCGAACTTAAGGACCTGAGAGAA
>Ga0209980_10001471_pt1 | contig 12918 bp, 14 predicted proteins | sample CR02metaG_FD_183611 | JGI IMG/M metagenome (GOLD analysis project Ga0209980, IMG submission 183611) | Deep subsurface microbial communities from Mariana Trench to uncover new lineages of life (NeLLi) - CR02 metaG (SPAdes) (version 2) | ecosystem: Environmental > Aquatic > Marine > Ocean trench... | reverse complement strand
CACCCGTTATGGACCGGTACGCACGGATCACATTTTGTTCATCGCCTCCGGCGCGTTCCACGTGGCGAAACCGTCCGACCTGATCCCTGAACTCCAGGGACGATTCCCTATCCGCGTGGAATTAAAAGCGCTGGAGACAAAGGACTTTGAACGCATTCTCACCGAACCGGATTATTCGCTGACCGAACAGTACAGCGCGCTGATGGAAACCGAGGGGTTGAAGCTGACTTTTACCGACGACGGGATTTGCCGGCTTGCGGAAATCGCATTCAAGGTCAACGAAAAAGCGGAAAATATCGGCGCCCGCCGCCTGCATACGGTACTGGAGCGGCTGCTCGAGACTGTTTCCTTCGATGCGGCGGATCGCGATGGTCAGTCGGTCAGCGTGGACTCCGCTTATGTCGACGCACACCTCGCCGAACTGGCGGAAGACGAAGACCTCAGCCGTTACATTCTGTAGGGCTCGCAAAGGTTCCAGGAAAAACCGTTGAACCAGAAATTACAGCCGACCGACATCCGCCTGCTAAAGAAGTCACGAGTCCTGGAAGTCAGCTTTAACAATGGCGAGACTTTTGCTCTGCCCTTCGAATACTTGCGCTGCTTTTCACCGTCGGCGGAGGTACGCGGGCACGGCGGCCCCATGCAATTGGTCACCGGCAAGGAAGACGTCGGTATCACGGCGATCGAACCGATCGGTCAGTATGCGGTACGGCTGTTCTTCGACGACGGCCACGACACCGGGCTGTACAGCTGGGATGTTCTGTATGAACTGGGCATCGGGCAACCCGAAAACTGGCGCGATTATCTGGACCGGCTTGATGCCGAAGGTTACTCTCGCAGGCCGGACTGAAGATCAGAGACCAGGCAGTGCAAAAGACCTCGGACGACAATCCAGACAAGACTCACTTCGGTTTCGAAGATGTGGCATGGCAAGAAAAGGCCGGCCGGGTCCGTGAAGTATTCGATTCGGTCGCCGGTCGTTACGACCTGATGAACGACCTGATGTCGGCGGGGATCCACCGCCTGTGGAAAAAATTTACGATCGAACAGACCGGGTTGCGGCCGGGTCAGCGCGCACTGGATGTCGCAGGCGGCACCGGCGACCTCAGTTCGGCGCTGGCAAGGAAGGCGGGCGACGATGGGCTGGTCGTGCTGACCGATATCAACGCCGCGATGCTCGCCCGCGGTCGCGACCGCCTGCTCGATGAGGGCCTGGCAAACAACCTGGTTTTCGCGCAGGCCGATGCCGAATGCCTGCCGTTCGCCGATGACAGTTTCGACTGTGTCACGATCGCTTTTGGCCTGCGCAACGTGACGGACAAGGACGCGGCACTGCAAGCGATGTTCAGGGTTCTTCGGCCGGGCGGGCAACTCCTGGTGCTTGAGTTTTCACAGCCGGTCCTGCCCGGTCTGAAATCTCTCTACGAATTGTATTCGTTCAATATTCTCCCGTTCCTGGGCCGCGTGATCGCAAACGACGAAGACAGCTACCGCTATCTTGCGGAATCGATTCGACGTCATCCGGACCAGGAAACCCTGTTGCAGATGATGCGCGACGCGGGATTCGAGAAAACCAGGTATCACAACCTCAGCGGGGGAATCGTCGCCCTGCATCGTGGATACAAATTCTGAGCGAGAACATGACAACGTCCACACTGTTAAAACCCCTGCAAGGACTGCTCAATCGCCGGCTGGCGGACTCTTCGCAAGCCCGCGCCCTTTGCCGGCAGCTCGATGGCAGGACGCTGGCAATACAGCTTGCGCCTGAGGCTGCGCAAAGCGGTCCGTCAATTTTCCTCAGCGTCGCCGATGAACAGATTAGCGTTCATGCAGATTTTGACGCCGAACCGGACGTTATCGTGACAAGCGGCCTGAGCGGACTGCTGGACCTCGCCGCGGACCATACCGAGCAGGCGATTCGTGCCGGGCGGGTTAGATTTTTTGGCGATGCTGATACTGCGCAGGCTTTTCAGAAACTGCTGCAACTGACGCGACCGGACTGGGAAGAAGAACTGTCGCGCCTGACCGGTGACGCGGCAGCCCGCCAGATCGGCAACCTGTTTCGCTCGGGCCTGGGATTTGGCAAGAAAATCTTCGCCACGGCATCCCGGAATGCAGCCGAATTCCTGCAGGAAGAAAGTCGCGACTTGCCCAGCCATCCCGAGGTTGCGAAATGGATGAGCGATATCGATAAGTTGCGCGAAGACAGCGATCGACTGGAAGCGAAGATCCGCCTGATGGAACAGGCCGGCGATGGCGGTGGCGCAGATGCGTAACCTGGTCCGGTTGCTGCAAATAAACCGTGTACTGGTGAATCACGGCCTCGACGACATCGTCCAGGCCGCCCATTTGTTTCGCCCACTGCGGCTTATCGCGCGCCTGAGCCCGGCGTCATGGGGCGCAAAAAAACAGGGGCCGCGCGGTGAGCGTATCCGCCTGGCGTTGCAGGAACTCGGGCCGATTTTCGTCAAATTCGGCCAGGCCCTGTCGACCCGGCGCGACCTGCTTCCCCTGGACATCGCCGATGAACTTGCGATGCTGCAGGATCGCGTGCCGCCTTTTCCATCCAGCGTAGCCAAGGCCATGGCGGAGAAAGCCTATGGCCAGAGCCTGGACGACGTTTTTGACCGCTTCGACGACGAGCCGCTGGCGGCGGCGTCGATAGCGCAGGTTCATAAAGCGACCTTGAAATCCGGCGAGGAAGTCATCGTCAAGATTCTGCGGCCCGGTGTCGAGGCCCAGATCCGGCAGGACCTGGACGTACTGCACGCCCTGGCCAGGCTCGCGCAACGGCACTGGCCGGAGGCAAGGAGACTGCGGCCGGTCGATGTGGTCAATGAATACGAAAAGACCGTCATCGACGAACTCGATATGATGCGCGAAGCAGCCAACGCCGCACAATTGAAAAGAAATTTTGCAGACTCCGACCTGCTGTATGTGCCGGAGATTTTCTGGGAGTATTGCCGCCCCGATATCCTGGTCATGGAGCGCATCAGCGGCGTACCCATCAGCGACATGGACACCCTGAACGCCGCCGGCACGGATATGCGAAAACTGGCCGAGAATGGCGTGGAGATATTTTTCACCCAGGTCTTCAAACACAATTTTTTCCACGCCGATATGCACCCGGGCAATATTTTCGTCGATATCAGCGACCCTTCCCAGCCGCGATATATCGCGGTGGACTTCGGCATTGTCGGAACCCTGAGTTCACGGGACCAGCATTATCTCGCCGAGAATTTTCTGGCGTTTTTCGAGCGGGATTATTACCGGGTCGCAAAGCTGCATGTCGATTCGGGATGGGTGCCGCCTGAAACCCGGATCGACGAATTCGAATCGGCGATTCGCACGGTTTGCGAACCCATATTCAACAAGCCGCTCAAGGATATTTCCTTTGGCCAGGTGCTGCTGGGGCTTTTCCGGACGGCGCGCCGCTTCAACATGGAGATTCAACCGCAACTGGTGCTGCTGCAGAAGACCCTGCTCAATATCGAAGGCCTGGGCCGGCAGCTTTACCCGGATCTGGATCTTTGGAAAACGGCCCATCCGATTCTCAGGGGCTGGGTCGAGGAAAGGGTCAGCGGCAAATACATATTGCAGCGCCTGCGCGAGCAGCTCCCCGAGCTGGGTGAAAGCCTGCAGAGCGTACCCGAGCTGGCTCGAAATCTTATCGAGCAGCTCGCCGATGGCCGGTTCAATCTGCAGGTCACCGTGCCGGAAATCGAAAAATTACGCGCAGAACAAATGGCCGGCCGCAAGCAACAATGGCGGGCGATCGCCGGCGCCTCCACATTGGTATCCGGGGTCCTGCTGGTGATCCCTGCCGGGGTCCCGCTGTGGCTTGCGGGAACCGTTATTGCGGCCGGCATGGCCCTGATGTTCTCGGCCCGGCCCTAAAAATAACGGGGCCCCGCTTGCTTACGGGCGTGGCGATCCACAACTCCAGCAATCGCTGAACTGGTCTTCGCAGGCCTCGCCGCAGTTCGTGCACTGCCAGGTCTTGCCGCTGGGCTCGCGATTCATTTCCTGTACGAGGATCTGCTGGGCGCGGGATTCATCGTGATCGTCAAGCACCCAGAGTTCCGGATAGCACTCGATAAACGGAATCTCCCCGCGAACCGCAAACAGCTCATTGCGTTTCTGGCTGGGGATACCCTGGCTGTGGAGTATGTTTTGCGCGTGCGCCAGCTCGACCGGCGAGTTCGCGGTGTAAACCTTTTTCATCGCTGCTTTTTACCACAATCGCGCCTGTTATCGGCGCAGACCCGCCAAAAACTCACCCGGATCGACCCCCCGGTCCAACGCATCGAGACGAAATTCACGGGTCTTGCCAAAACCGAGAAAGGAATAACGGCCGACATGCTTGCCACGTTCCACACTTTCCAGCAGGAAACGCGGCATCAATGGCTTTAGCTTCAGGTACGCCGATACCGGTGTATCCAGGTCGGCGACGATATCAAAATGTTGTTGCATCGGATCCTCTGCATTGGTGCTCTTGTGCGCAGGGACCGGCCATAAAAAAACCCACCCCTGGATCAAGGGCGGGTTTCTGATTAGCTCATGTACGCGTGGCTAGACCAGCATCCCCCCCTGGGATACCAGCCACCACCAGCGATTCTGCTGGCTGACAGGAATTTTTGCCATTGCGTACTTCATACGGGCATTAAAGCAGGCATCTTGCCGATTAGTCAACAAATCCTGTCGAACTTTATGCGTTCACTTGATCAGCCGCAAAGAGAACGGATACTCGAAGTGGACGCCATTATTGGCGTTAAAGACAGCGATGACAATCATCACGAGGTTGACGACTCCCAGTATCCAAAGCAGCAGGACACCGATTAGAATCAGTACCAGGAGCAAGCAGACTGCGGCCGCTATAAACATCGTGATCTGGAAGTTCAGTGCTTCTTTACCCTGCTCATCGACAAAGCTGTACTGGTCTTTTTTTAGCAGCCAGACGATCAGCGGGCCAAGAATAAAGCCGATGCCGGAAAAGAACCCGGTCAACGCGCTCAAATGGCAAAGCATGCCCCACATCCGCTCGTCAGAACTCATCGCGCTGCTGCCCATCTCGTTCATTTTTGTCTCCCAGACAAGTGTCTATAGTTGATAAAGGAACATCAGCACGAGTGAAAATCCGACCCACATCACAAACGTTAAAGGTACACCAAGCCGCAGGAAATCCGCGAAGCGGTAACCGCCGGCGCTCATCACCAGCAGGTTGGTCGTGTAGCCCATGGGTGTGGCGAAACTCATGTTGGCGCCGAAAATAACCGCCAGTATGAAAGGTGCTACCGGCGCACCCAGTTGAGTAGCGATACTGATGGCAATCGGTGCGCCGATTACCGCGGCCGCATTATTGGTGACCACATTCGTTACCAGCGCCATCGCCAGTATCAGCGCGCTAAGCACGCCTGCTACCGGCAAGCCACGGGTTGAAAATACAAAAAGCTGTGCCAGGTAGTCAGCGGCCCCGGTCACCGTCAGCGCCAGACCCAGGCCCAGGCTGGCGACGATGACCAGGATAATCTGGGAGCTGAGAGACTGACCCACATCACCCCATCGCAGACAACCGGTAACAATCATCAGCGCAACACCCGCCACACTACTGACCGATATCGGCAACAGACCGGTCGCCGCCGCACCGACGATCCCGGCCATGATGAACAGCGCGCGATTTGACCTGGCCTTGCGCGGCAAATCGGTGGTGCCATCCAGCACCAGCATCTCGCCGCTGTTGCGTAATTCGTTGACATTGTCGCGGCTGCCCTGGACGAGTAGAACATCACCGGAACTCAGTATGACATCCGCCAGTTCGCCGCTGGCATGATCCACATTCAACCCGGCCCGGTGTATCGCGAGAGGCAGAAGACGGTAGCGCGTCGCGAACCGCGTGTGGCGTAGCGATCGATGATGCAATGGCGACCCGCGGGTTACCACGACCTCGGCCAGTTGCTGATCGCCGGCGCTGAGCGGGAATTGTTCGCTGACCGGATGATGCAGGTCGGTCACGTTATACAATCGCGCGCCGAGTATGTGTTCAAACTCCTTCAACCGCTCCGGCGTATCCTTGACATAAAGACGATCGCCCGCGGTTATGGTTGCCGATGGCAACCGGGTAACCGACAGATTTTCGCCACGCTGAATTCGTTCGATTCGCATCCGGTTGTTGGTCATTGCCAGCACTTCGGACAAGGTCTTGCCGGCGACGGCACTGCCCGTATCCACATGCAGTAATGCACTGAATACCCGTGGCGTGATATCTGCTAATGCGGACCTTCGCTTGGGCAAAAGATAGGGCCCAACCAGCCAAAGAAAAAGAATGCCCACCCCGCCGACGATGGCGACCGGCATGGCAAAATCGAACATGCCGATCTGCAGTCCCATATCGTTGGCGATGCCAACGACGAGCAGATTGGTCGAAGTACCTATGGTCGTCGCCATGCCGCCGATACTCGCGGCAAACCCCATCGGCATCAGCATGCCGGTGGGGGACGATCCGCTGCGCAGCGCTACGCTGACCAGCACGGGTAACAACATGATGACTATCGGCGTGTTGTTCAGGAATCCACTGAGTACACCAACGACCAGCATCGTCATCAGCATGGAAAACCGCGGGTGTTTGGACCAGCCCGATGAAGCGAGCCGCACCAGGGGCTGCAACGCCCCTGTCGTCTCCAGTCCTTTAGCCGCCACCATCAAGGCGCAGATCGTGATCAAGGACTCGTTGCCAAATGCCGAAAAAAAATCGGCCGGCGAGACCACGCCATCGCTGCTTTGATAAGGAAAAACCCAGGCACCGAAAACCAATGATGCCAGGACCACCAGGCTGGACGTTTCCAGTGGGATACGGTCCCGGGTAAACAGGAAAAGTGCCAGCAGAGTCAGAGCCAGGGCGGCGATACCATGTGCGTCAGGCAATTGCGGCAAATGACACTCCTTGGCTTTCTGCCAACCGGCCCCGCGCGATGCTGTGCGGCCTTCCAGGCAGGGGAAAAACACCCGGAACAGGTCCGGGGGCTCGTATGACCGTATATCACGCCCGGCGCGAACTTGCCAATGAATGCAAAGCCGAATTCCCGCCTGAAACGCCGTCTTTGTCTGGCAAATAGCGAAGTTTGGAGTGGTTTGCCCTTTCACCGTTTTTTTGCCGCCCAGGCCATGCGCAACAAGCGGTCAAGGCGTTCTTTGCGCATGCTGAGCCGGGCGGGCATTCGCCAGATCACCAAATCGGCGCTGCTCAGCAATGGCAACAGCCAAGTCTCCGACGCTGTGCGCAAGCCAGGCTCGTCCGGTACCAGGTCCCACGGTGATATCGCCAGGCTGAAGCCGGGGCGGGTTCCCGACAGATCGAGCCTCGATGAAAACTGGTGCCGGAGGTCGGGACAATGGATTTCGGCAACCCAGCCAGGCGCCCGGCGCCGACCCGCTTTCTCCAGAAAATACCGCCTGGATGCCAGCATCAGGCTGCGCCGAAACGCTTCGATAATCTCCCGCAGGCGGTCACAGGCAACTGCCGGGCGACGAGACAACCGCCGCGACAATGGCAGCAACCCTCTGAGCCACAGTACAGCCCGCCGCTCATGTTGCGCGTGCAATGCGATGGATGCAGATGGCCAGCGGGTGGTTGCCAGCCGCCTGTCCACCGCTCTGACCAGATCGTGACACAGGCATCCAGGCCGCCAGAGCTGAGGCATGCTCAGCGCCGCAAGATCCAGTTCCAGCACAATTTGCGCACCGTAGTCAGGCGCTTTTAGCAATAGCGGCCAGGCTACGCCGGCCAAACACCGCGCATCCAGATCCGGCGGACTCCGACCATCGTGATCGATAAACAGGCCAGGGCCGGCTTTGCCCTCGGCCTGCTCCAGCCAGGCCCACCACATCTGGCGCGGTGATGGTGTCCCGGCCGCGCCACCGCGTCCGCTTCGGTGAGTTGCCGGCTTGTGGTCGAACTGCACCGCGCGCAGAAACTCGTCGCTAATTCGAATCACCAGCTTACGTGGGTCCAGATCCATCCGGGCGGCCAACAAAGGTGTATCCGGGTGATCGCTCGATACGACGATCGACGCCGATGCCAGGCTCAGGCCACGCGCAGCCAGTGCCTGAGAAATCGAAAGCAGTGGCTCAACCAGGCTGTTTCGGGCAGACCCGCTACCCGTTGACGATGACGGCAACGAGGATAAATCCAGCGTTACATTCTTGCCGGCGGCAAGCAAAGGGGCGATACGCCGCGTGGTTTTCTCTACCGACCCCGGCTGGCCGGGCCGTAGCCGGATAGCAAAGCCGTCGGCGGCCTGCATGCCCGGCGGCAGCCTCAGCACCTTCGCTCCCAGGGACGGCCGGCGATGTCCGGTCAGATACCGGACCGCGTCCGCTGCCTGGTCTGTTTGCCGATCAACGTCGCTCGTTTCACTTGTGCCATCCATGGCTTACCGACCCCTGTGTTCGCTGCTAATGTGCCATAGTCTGCCCTGCACACAGGTCGCAGATTCTGACGGATGCCACCAGTAATTCGGGGAGAGAGAGCGGAAAATGATTGAGCTTTTTACCGCAGGAACGCCAAACGGGCGGAAAATTTCGGTGATGCTCGAAGAAACCGGCCTGGCATATACGGTCAGGGAATTGCGGCTGGGCGAGCTGGAACAAAAAAAACCGGAATACCTGGCAATCAACCCGAACGGCCGTATTCCAACCATAGTCGATCATGAAGAAAACGATTTCGTGGTTTTCGAATCCGGAGCCATCCTGATCTACCTGGCGGGGAAATCCGGAATGCTGATGCCGCAGGACAAAAAGGCGGAATCCGTCGTCATGCAGTGGCTGATGTTCCAGATGGGCGGCATCGGACCCATGATGGGCCAGGCCAATGTCTTTTATCGATACGCAAGCGAAAAAATCGACTATGCGATCGACCGGTACCAGGCGGAATGCAGGCGGTTGTTCGAGGTCCTGGACCATCGGCTGTCGACAGCTCAGTACCTGGCTGGCGACTACTCGATAGCCGACATCGCCACCTACCCTTGGGTATCCACTTATGACTGGTCAGGCGTCAGTATAGAAGGCCTCGATCATTTGCAGGCCTGGCTCGAAAAAGTCGGCTCCCGCCCGGCGGTCATCCGCGGGATGGCCATTCCAACGCCGCCGAGACAACCAGAAGGTGAAAAGAAAGAGGAATTTATCCGCGAAGCGCAAAAAATGCTGGTGCGCTAAGCGAGTGCCGCCCTGGCGACAGGCTGGCGCTCAAAAATTACTGACACTATCCGCCAAATCGCGCCGCCGGATATCCGGGACCTGCGCGTCGTCGCTGGGGTAACCGGCAACGATCAGCAAGAACGGCCTCTCGTGCTTCGGTCGCCCCAGGATCGTGTTGAGAAACTTCATCGGGCTCGGCGTGTGCGTAAGCGAGGCCAGACCCGCGCGGTGCAGCGCGGCGATCAGCATCCCGGTCGCCAGACCGACTGACTCGGTCGGATAGTAGTGTTTGAATTTCCGTCCGTCGGGCAACAGGCCGAATTTCTGAACAAAAACAGCGATCAGGCAGGGCGCAGCTTCGAGGAAGGGCTTATGCTCATCGGTACCCAATGGCCGCAACGCTTCCAGCCACTCGGCCGATGCCCGGTGTTCGTAGAACTCTTTTTCCTCGAGCTCTGCCGCCGCTCGAATACGGCGCTTGATCCCGGGGTCGCGCACGACCGCGAAATGCCAGGGTTGCATATTGGCGCCGCTGGGCGCGCTGAGCGCCGCCTGCAGGCAATGCTCGATCACTCCTGGCGGCAGTGGCCGGTCGGAAAAATCACGAACGGTGCGCCTGCGTTGCAAATCATCGGCAAACTCCTTTGCCCGTGCCAGCATCTCCTCCGGCGGATACTGTCGGTAGGTGCTGAGCGGCAGGAAACTGGCATCTTTCATTCGGGGCTCCGGTAATTTACAGATTCTTGAAAACCAGGTCGGCGGGTATCATCCGTCAATTCGTTCATCGATCAGGTGGTCCTCGTAGTCCGCCTCGTGGATATCATCGTCTTGCAAGGCCAACTTTCGCACTGAAATCCCTGCGCGGTGAACCGATTCCGGGTCGCCGCTGATCAACGGATGCCAGGGCTCCAGCGTGCCGCCTTCGGACAATCGTCTGTACGCGCAAGTAGCGGGCAACCATTTGAACTGTTGCACGCCGTGCGGCGTCAGCACGAGGCAATCGGGAACTTTGCTTTTGCGATTTGCATAGTCGGTGCAACGGCAGCTGCCGATATCGAGCAGGCGGCACGCGACCCGTGTGTAATGTACGCTACCGTTGTCTTCGTCTTCCAGTTTATGCAGGCAGCAGCGCGCGCAGCCATCGCAAAGCGACTCCCACTCCTCGCGACTCATTTCATCGAGCCGCTTCGTTTCCCAGAACGGTCTATCCGTTTTTTTCACGCCAGGGCTCGCATACACTGCCTTTCAGGCTTGTTATCATCCGCCAGGGCACTAGGATAACTCATGCAAAGCGTATTTCTGGACTTCGCGACAATAAGCCGCGGCGATATTGACGTCGAATCGCTAAACAAGGCCCTGCCGGATTTGCAATATTTTCCAACTACCGAATCCGCGGAACTGCACCAACGCGTCAGGAATGCCGAGATTGTCCTGACCAACAAGATCAGGATAGACCGTGAAACAATCGCCGCCGCGCCGGAACTGAAGCTGATTTGCCTGGCGGCGACCGGCACCAACAATGTCGATCTCGAGGCCGCCGCTGAGCGTGGTGTCGCCGTGTGCAACATCGTCGCCTATTGCACCGCTGCCGTCGTCCAGCATGTGTTCGCCCTGATCATGAGTCTCAATCAGCATCTTCGCGAATACCAGTCCCTGTTGCGCCAAGGCGCCTGGAAAGGCAGCCCACAGTTTTGCCTGCTGGATTATCCGATCCGCGAGCTCGCCGGAAGCACGCTGGGAATTGTCGGTTATGGCGAGCTTGGCCGCGGCGTTGCCCAAGCTGCGGAGGCATTCGGCATGAAGGTCGTGGTCGCGAAACGGCCCGGGGACCACCCCGGTGATGGACCGGCAACGGCCACCGGCCCACCGCGTATTCCGCTGGAGCGAATGCTGCCGGATATCGACATACTCAGCCTGCATTGCCCGCTGACGCCGGCAACCGACAAACTGATCGGAACGCCGGAGCTGAAACTGATGCCGGGACACGCCTTGCTGATCAATACGGCCAGGGGCGCACTGGTGGATGAAGAGGCGTTGCTGCATGCGCTCAGGGAAAACCTGATCGGCGGCGCCGGCATCGATGTGCTCAACGAAGAACCGCCCGTCAATGGCAACGTGCTGCTCGATGCCGATCTGCCAAACCTCATTGTCACGCCCCATATCGCCTGGGCCACCCGCGAGGCCCGGCAACGCGCGATCGAGGAAATGGCGGAGAATATCAGCGTCTTTTGCGGCGGCGGCCACCGGAACCGGGTAATCTGAGCGCTGGTAAACCGACTGCCGTTGCGCCGGGCGAGGCCGATTGTTGCTCTTCGATCAGGGCAAATGATATATAAGAAACCTGCCTGCAGAACCGGCAACGCAAACCTTGGCCTTCGGGAGAGAAAAGTGGAAAAAGTCTGGTTGAACAACTATCCGCCCGGCATTTCGGAAGAAATCGATCTAGATACATTCTCTTCATTGAAAGACCTGGTCGAAAAGAGTTGCAAGACATACTCCAGCCAGCCGGCATTTTCCAATATGGGAAGGGAAATGAGTTTTGGCGAACTCGACCAGAAAAGCCGCTACCTGGCCGCCTATCTGCAAAAAGTTGCCGGCCTGGTCAAAGGCGACCGCGTAGCGTTGATGATGCCGAATATTCTGCAGTACCCGATTGCGATCGCCGGCGTCCTGCGCGCCGGTCTCGTCGGGGTCAACGTCAACCCCCTCTACACGCCGCGCGAACTGAAACACCAACTCAAGGACTCAGGCGCCAAGGCGATCGTGATCGTCGAGAATTTCGCGCATACCCTGGCCGAGGTAATCGAAGATACGGAAGTGAAAATCGTGATTACAACCCAGCTCGGCGACCTGCTGGGATTTCCGAAATCGCTACTCGTCAATACGGTCGTAAAAAAGGTCAGGAAAATGGTGCCGGACTGGAATATTCCGGGCTCGGTTACTTTCAATAAAGCGCTGGCCGAAGGCAAATGGCAAACGCTCGAGGACGTAGAGGTAAGCCATGAGGATATCGCGTTTCTTCAATATACCGGCGGCACCACCGGCGTCTCAAAGGGCGCGATGCTAACCCATCGCAACCTGGTCGCCAATGTCGAGCAGTCTGCTGCCTGGCTGGGCAAAGACAGCATCGGCGACACCGAAATCGTAATCACGGCGTTGCCGCTTTATCACATCTTCGCTTTGACGGCGAATTTCCTGCTGTTTCTGAGCATAGGCGGAAAAAATATCCTGATCACCGATCCACGCGATTTCCCCGGTTTCGTCAAAGAACTGAAAAAACATCGCTTCACCTTTATCAGTGGCGTCAATACGCTATTCAACGCGCTGTTGCACACGCCAGGTTTTTCGGAGGTCGATTTCAGCAACCTCCAGGTCACGCTTGGCGGTGGCATGGCGGTCCAGGGGGCGGTCGCCAATCACTGGAAAGAGGTGACCGGCAATACGCTGGTGCAGGCGTACGGCCTGACCGAAACCTCACCCGCCGCCTGCATCAACCCGATAGTCGAAGGCGCGGAGTTCAACGGTTCGATTGGCTTGCCAATTCCTTCGACCGAAGCATCGATCGTAGATGACGACGGTAACGAGCTGGGACTGGGTGAGATTGGTGAAATTTGCATCAAAGGCCCACAAGTGATGGCGGGATATTGGCAGCAACCCGAGGAAACGGACAAAGTCATGCTGGACGGGGGCTGGTTCCGAACCGGCGATATGGGGCGCATGGACGAG
>Ga0209980_10001470_pt1 | contig 12924 bp, 11 predicted proteins | sample CR02metaG_FD_183611 | JGI IMG/M metagenome (GOLD analysis project Ga0209980, IMG submission 183611) | Deep subsurface microbial communities from Mariana Trench to uncover new lineages of life (NeLLi) - CR02 metaG (SPAdes) (version 2) | ecosystem: Environmental > Aquatic > Marine > Ocean trench... | reverse complement strand
CATGAAATTATTGCGTGCCAAACTTTATGAAATGGAAATGCAAAAAAGGAACGCTGATAAACAGGCGCTAGAAGATTCGAAGTCTGATATTGGCTGGGGTAGCCAGATTCGATCCTATGTGCTGGATCAATCACGTATCAAGGATTTACGTACAGGCGTTGAAACAGGAAATATACAAGCGGTATTGGATGGCGATCTAGATATGTTTATTGAAGCAAGTTTGAAGAGCGGGCTTTAGTAGGTTGTAGGTGGCATTTGGTAGGTAGTAGATAGGGAAGAACGATTAAATAAAAGGAGAACCAGGATGGCAATTACGAGTTTTGAACAATTGAATGTATGGAAATTGGCACATGAATTAACACTAGATGTATATAATCGCACCAGAGTTTTTCCTAATGAAGAAAAATATGGTTTGACATCACAAATGAGAAGGTCGGCAGTTTCAGTACCTGCTAATATAGCCGAAGGCTTTAAGAAAAGAGGAAGTAAGGACAAGGCTCGATTTTATAATATAGCTCAGGGGTCGTTAGAAGAGTTGAGATATTATTTTATTTTGTGCCGTGATCTGGGTTACTTGAAAATTAACAATGAGCAACTTGAGATTTTTGAAACTATTGGCAAGATGCTAAATAACTTACAAAAAACAATATTAAAAACATGAGACTCAGCACTCTCCCTACATACAACCTACAAACTACTATCTTCTAATTATGTCAGACATAGATGAATTGATTGCCCAAAGACGGGAGAAACTGGAAAAGCTTCGCGAGGCTGAACAGGCCTATCCAAATGATTTTCGCCGTGACTCATTGGCAGATGAACTACATCAGACACACGGTGAATCAGATAAAGAAACCCTCGAGTCCGTTAGGATACGTGTCAGTGTCGCCGGTCGAATGATGACGCGACGGGTGATGGGTAAGGCTTCATTTGCGCATATACAGGATATGTCAGGCAAGATTCAGCTTTATGTCAGACGGGACGAACTGCCTGAAGGTCTTTATGATGAATTTAAGCATTGGGATCTGGGGGATATTATTGGTGCAGAAGGTCAGTTGATGAAAACCAATAAGGGTGAATTGAGTGTCCATGTTGATAATATTCGTTTACTGACTAAATCATTACGCCCACTCCCCGAAAAATTTCATGGCCTGACGGATCAGGAAACTAAATATCGACAACGTTATGTCGATTTAATTATCAACGAAGATACACGTAAAACATTTGCAATTCGCTCAAGCATTATTGATTTTATAAGAAACTATTTAAAGAATGATGGCTTTATCGAAGTCGAGACACCGATGATGCACGTGATCCCGGGTGGTGCAGCAGCAAGACCATTTACCACACATCACAATACATTGGATATGGGTTTATACCTGCGCATTGCCCCGGAGTTATACTTGAAACGTCTGGTTGTCGGGGGGATTGAAAGAGTCTTTGAGATCAACCGTAGTTTTCGTAATGAGGGTTTATCACCAAGACATAATCCTGAATTCACTATGCTCGAATTTTATCAGGCCTATGCGGACTATGAAGACCTGATGAATTTAACTGAAGACTTGATGCGTAAATTGGTGATAGAAATTACGGGCGGCACGACGATTACCTATCAGGAAGATGAATATGATCTGGGCCAGGCCTTTGTAAGAATGACACTGAAGGAGTCAATTCTGCATTTTAATCCTGATATCAGTGCGACTGATCTCGAATCTCTGGAGTCAGCCAGAGTGATTGCAGAAAAACTGGGTGTGCATTTGGAAGACAGTTACGGGCTCGGGAAGGTACAGGTAGAAATATTTGAGAAGACCGTAGAGTCTCGTTTAATGGCACCAACATTTATTACGGCCTATCCTACTGAAGTATCCCCTCTGGCACGCATGAATGATGACGATCCATTTGTCACAGATCGATTTGAATATTTTATCGGTGGGCGAGAGATTGCGAATGGTTTTTCCGAATTAAATGATCCGGATGATCAGGCAGAACGTTTTCGTAAACAGGTTGAAGATAAAGAAGCCGGAGATGCGGAAGCCATGCATTACGATGAGGACTACATTACGGCACTGGAATATGGCATGCCGCCAACGGCAGGTGAAGGCATCGGCATAGACCGACTGGTCATGTTTTTGACTGATTCGCCGACGATTAAAGACGTAATTTTGTTTCCCCACATGCGCCCACAAAGAAATGATAATTAGCGAAGTACTCCTGGGGTGCGCCCCATAGGGAATAATAACTAGAGAAATGCTAATTGAAGGGACGTTCTGGATAAAAGCTGAGAACCACTAGAAGTGCCCGAATCGTTTCAATATATTGAACATTTAAATGATGATCGGGAACTTCTTCTGGTCAAGTCAGTCCATGAGGTAGGCCATGTATTGATCAGGGTTTCCGCCAAAAATTAGTCAGTGGAGAAATTTGTCATGAAGGGCTTGATCACGTTTAGTGTATCTAATTTATTTGGAAATCGGTTCTTTATAACACCGGGAAAATTTATTAATAACTTGAGAGGACTCCTCAAATGTCTAGAGAAAGAAAATTAACACCAATTGCAGCAGCGCTTGGCGCAACCTTTGCTGTTTCATTAATGGCTAGCCCAATCACACAAGCAGCAGCGAATCCTTTTACCATGACAGATCATGGTACCGGCTACATGGTGGCTGAAGGTAATTGCGGCGATAAGAAAGGCGAAGGTTCTTGTGGTGACAAGAAGGCCGAAGGTTCTTGTGGTGACAAGAAAGCTGAAGGCTCATGTGGCGACAAGAAGGCTGAAGGTTCTTGTGGCGATAAGAAAGCTGAAGGTTCTTGTGGTGATAAGAAAGCTGAAGGTTCTTGTGGCGAAAAAAAAAATTAGACGGTAAATGTGGTGAAGGGAAATGCGGCGATAAAAAGAAGGAAGAAGGTAAATGTGGCGAAGGGAAATGCGGCGAGAATAAGAAATAATCCCGAGACTTCATCACATGTCTGAAACATATCCTGTACAGGGTGCAGGATTAGGTCTGCGGCGAGCCTTCATTGGCTCGCTTGCAGATGACATTCCCTCTCAAATAGACTTTATGGAAGTCGCGCCGGAGAACTGGATCGATGTTGGTGGTCGTCTTGGTCGACAATTCCGGAAAATCACAGAACAAATACCGATGGTCTGTCATGGACTATCATTAAACATTGGCGGACAGGCTCCCCTTGATGAGGCGTTTATTCACCGTGTTAGACAATTCCTTGAAACGCATAATATACGTATTTACAGTGAACACCTTAGCTATTGTGCAGATGATGGCCATCTCTATGATCTGATGCCAATCCCTTTTACGGAAGAAGCCGTGCATTATGTGGCTGAAAGAATTCAGCGCGTACAGGATATTATTGGTCAACGGATGGCGATGGAAAATGCTTCTTATTATGCCGTCATGGGAAAGGAAATGGAGGAGATAGATTTTGTTAATGCCGTACTGGAAGAAGCAGACTGTCTGTTCCATATTGACATCAATAATATTTATGTGAACAGTATTAATCATAATTATGATGCTGAGGCCTTTCTCAAGGCGTTACCGGGAGATCGTATTACCTATGCCCACATAGCCGGACACTATGTTGAAGCTGAAGACATACGCGTCGACACCCATGGCGCGGATGTCATTGACCCTGTCTGGCAATTGCTTGATGTGGCCTATGATCATTTTGGTGTATTCCCAACTTTGCTGGAAAGAGATTTTAATATTCCGCCATTAGAGACCTTACTCAAGGAAGTGGAAACAATCAGACACTACCAAACAAAATACGAGACCAATGACAAGGCTATCAAACAGCAGCAATTCTGAAGGTTTCAGAGAAATTCAGACTGTGTTCACTCAGCATATGCGCGATCCGGAAAATAACCCTGCCCCGGAAGGTGTTGAAGATAGGCGCATAGGCGTTTATCGGGAACTTATCTATAACAATATAGAAGGTTTCATTGCCAATAGTTTTCCTGTCCTGCGCAAAATCACCCCGGATGACAGGTGGCATGAAATGTTGCGTGATTATGTTTGCAATCATCAGGCGCATACGCCCTTATTCCCAAGAATGCCGCTGGAATTTATACAGTATCTTGAGGATGAGCGACACGGGCATCCGGAAGATCCAGACTTTATGCTGGAATTGGCCGCTTATGAATGGGCGGAAATAGCCATTTCACTCGACACAAGGGAAATAGAGATGGACGGGATCGATGTTGAGGGTGATTTGTTAGCCGGTGTTCCGGTATTGAACCCCCTTATCATGACACAAACCTATCAGTATCCGGTTCATAAGATCAGTCCTGATTATTTGCCGGACACTCCCCCTGAGGGACCGACGTATTTACTGGTATACCGGCGCAAGGATGATGAAGTCGGGTTTCTTGAGTTAAACACGGTTTCCGCACGTCTAATTGAATGTATACAAGCTAATGATGACAAAACGGGTCTACAGCTATTGGAGAGGATTGCTGAGGAACTCAAGCATCATGATCCGCAGGTCGTCATCAATGGCGGCCATGAAATTATGCGCGATATGCACGACAAGGATATTTTATTGGGTGTCAAAGCCTGAATCAGTAACAAATCACATCAACAGTAATAAATTATATCTGTCCTGAAGCGGAGTCATGTCCTGAAGGGGAGCTAAGATGATGATGTCAGATCAGACACAAACATTTTTATTATCCACGTCCAGGTATCCCACGTTTAGCTATGGAAGACACGCATTATATAAAATTATATATAGATAAATAGATGTAGGTACATAAAGAGGAGAGCAGTATGTCTACAGTCATATGCATTGTTAACAAGGCGCAGGAACTCTTTGACAAGGTGCGCACATCCGTTGATTTTATCGGGCCATTGTTGCTTAGAATTTATATTGTTCCTGTATTCTGGGTTGCAAGTAATAACAAATGGAATCCATTTGCTGAGAATGGCACATTCAATCCTATAGAAGGATTGAAATATACATCACAATGGTTTGGTGATTCATTGGGTATGCCAGTACCGGATTTGATGGCATTCCTTGCATGGGGCACTGAATATTTTGGCGCCATCCTGTTGGCCCTGGGACTGGCAACACGCTGGATTTCTATACCTTTGATGGCCACAATGATTGTCGCAGCAGTGACTGTCCACTGGCAAAATGGTTGGCAGGCTGTACATGATCTATCTAGTCCGTATGCCTCTGCCAATGCAGGCGAGGCCATTGAAAGACTCAGTCGCGCAAAAGATATACTTCGAGAACATGGGAATTACGACTGGCTAACGGAACATGGTAATTTTATTATTTCCAATAGCGGCATTGAATGGGCAGCGACCTATTTTATTATTTTACTGGCGTTGTTCGTTACGGGTGGGGGTAAATTTATCAGTGTTGATTATTGGCTGGCAAAGAAATTCAGGGCTTAATATGGAAGCGATAAATATTTAGCAGCCTGTAGTGAATTATAAAATGACCGTTCTGACTTTCAATTATTATTTGAAATTGGGTCGGTCTTTTTTTATTCGGGACAAACACACATGCTAACTTCTTATACCGCACTATTTTTAATGGCGTTATTACTTGTGGCGGCGCTTGTTGAGCCCTTAGCAAAGAAAATTCACCTGCCCTTCAGTATTATATTGGTCATCATTGGCTTCATAGGTTCAGAGGTCGTTGTTAAAACTCTAAGTATAGATACCGGTATACGATGGGATAATTTTGGCACGATTATCTTTTATTTTATCTTACCCATTCTCATCTTTCAGGCTGCTCTCGAAATTGATATCAAAATTCTGTGGAAAAATATTGTTCCTATAGGACTATTAGCATTGCCATTAATGCTGGTTTCAGCTGCTGTTATAGCGGCATGTGTCTTTTATGGAATTGATCATCCTGTTGGTTTTCCATGGATAGCCGCCTTTATTACCGGTGCCTTATTATCAGCAACCGATCCGGCTGCCGTGCTGGCCTTATTAAGGAACGCCAATGCACCTGAAAGATTAAGCATGTTACTGGAAGGAGAAAGCCTCTTTAATGATGCAACCGCAATAGTGATGTTTAGCCTGTTGATCGCAATCGCGACTGGGACACAGTCGGCAGGATCTATGGATGAAGTTTTACTACGTTTCGCAACGGTATTCTTTGGTGGTCTGGCCGTCGGTGTTATCGTTGGGTTGGTAACATGTTTGATGATGAAAATGCTAAGTGGACCCTATTCATTTCCATTGCTAAGCATAATATGCACTTATGCGACTTTTTTGATTGCGGAAGATTTGCTCCATTTGTCAGGGGTAATGGCTGTTCTTGCAGCAGGTTTGATGATCGGAAGATGTCATAGACAATCTATGTCACAAATGAATGATGACTTTGCCAACAAATTTTGGGGTTTGTTGGGGTATATAGCTGAATCAACAATCTTTCTACTGGCCGGCATCACGATCACCTTGTCTATGTTTACTGAACAATGGCTGGCAATAGTGATTGGCATCATTGCCGTTGTGATCGCAAGGATTGTGATGGTATTTGGTACATTCCCGATCTTAAATATAGTACCAGGTGTTGATGCTGTGCCATTGAAACAGCAGTTGGTGTTGGCCTGGGGAGGCGTAAGAGGAACGGTAACCCTGGCACTGGCTTTGTCACTACCACTGACACTGGATTATTGGTATACAATACAGTCAATCGCCTATGGGGTTGTGTTATTTACCCTGTTTGTACAGGCAACGACGATGAGCCCGTTAATACGAAAACTTGATATTACGTAGTCACAAGCCTCTACCTTGAACGCACAATTAAAATTTAAAGTTCATTCGCTCGAACTCGGGCCGATGAATAATTTTATTTATCTTATCGAAGACACCGCATCAAAACGTGCCGCTATTGTCGATCCTGCATGGGATGTTCCAAAGTTATTTGATCTAGCCGAAAAGCAGGGCGTGACTATCACAGATATTTTATTGACTCACAGTCACCATGATCATATTAATGGCGTGGAGAAAGTGCTTGAGAAATTTGATGCGGAATTACATTTATCCCATGCTGAATCAGAATTTTGGGGTGCTGATTTAGCGAAACCCACTTTGCATTATGGTGGAGACACCATTCAGTTGGGTGAAACAGTAATTGAAATTTTACATACCCCGGGTCATACACCAGGTTCTATCTGTTATCGAATTGATGATCAATTGATTACCGGGGACACCATGTTTGTTTTTGGTTGTGGGCGTTGTGATCTTAATGGCGGTGATCCGGAAGTCATGTTTAATACATTGAGGCATCTGAAAGAAAATTTATCTGGTTCAACAGTGATTCACCCGGGACATAACTATGCCGTAACACCGACTGCAACTATGGAAGAGCAGATCAAGGGCAATCCGTTTATGCATTTTGATAACCGGGATGACTTTGTTGAATTCCGTATGCATGCGCATTCACGTAGTCGCAGTACACCCTACCATGCTGTCAGTCGTGAACAGGCAGAGCGTCTGTTGGACTAAGCAGAACCTTGTTATTTTTTCCTGTTGAGGATGCGTAAACGTAAGGCATTCAGTTTAATGAATCCTTCAGCATCACGCTGATCGTAGGCACCCGCATCATCTTCAAAGGTGGCGATGTTTTCGTCAAACAGGCTGTCTGACTCTGATTTTCGGCCAGCGACCATGACATTGCCCTTGTATAATTTAAGACGCACCGTGCCGTTGACCCGAAGTTGTGTTTGATCAATCAGTGTTTGCATTACTTCACGTTCAGGACTCCACCAGTAGCCGTTATAGATCAAACTGGCGTAGCGTGGCATGAGGTCATCTTTAAGATGTGCGACTTCACGATCCAGTGTGATTGATTCAATTGCCCGATGTGCTTTTAGCATAATGGTACCACCCGGGGTTTCATAACAACCGCGGGATTTCATACCGACATAACGGTTTTCAACAATATCGGCACGTCCAATACCATGTGCGCCGCCAATCTTGTTTAAGGCTGCCAGCACTGTTGCTGGTGACATGGATTTACCATTGATGGCGGTAATATCACCTTTGCTATATTCCAGTTCTATTATTTCAGTCTTGTCTGGTGCTTGTTCTGGTGAAACACTCCAACGCCACATGGATTCTTCAGGTTCGCTCCAGGGATTTTCCAGGATGCCACCTTCATAAGAGATGTGTAACAAATTCGCATCCATAGAATAGGGCGAGCCACCCCCGGGTTTCTTTTCAACGCTGATGTTATGTTGCTTGGCATAGACCAGCAGTTTTTCCCGTGAATTCAGATCCCACTCACGCCAGGGTGCAATTACCTTGATGTCAGGATTCAATGCATAGGCGCCCAGTTCAAATCGAACCTGATCATTGCCTTTTCCTGTTGCGCCATGCGAGATGGTATCTGCCCCGGTTTCTTTCGCTATCTCTACCAGACGTTTTGCGATCAGAGGCCGTGCGATGGATGTGCCTAAGAGGTATTCGCCCTCATAGATTGTATTGGCCCGGAACATAGGATAGACAAAATCACTGACAAATTCCTCCGTCAGATTTTCAATATAAATCTCCTGGGTGCCCAGGGCTTCCGCTTTTGCGCGGGCCAGCTCGACTTCATCACCTTGCCCGATATCTGCTGTGAAAGTAACGACCTCACATTGATATTGTTCCTGTAACCATTTCAGGATCACGGAAGTGTCCAGACCTCCGGAATAGGCAAGAACAATTTTGGATGATGTGTTTTCAGTCATTAATCAAACCCCAGCAACATTGACTTGTCAGGAAAAACGCCTGACAGGGCAAACAAAAGGGCGCCATTGTAACCGCTTAGCAATACTGCGTGAAGGGAATTTAATGAATGAATTTCCTGATTTCGCTCACAACAAACCCCGGATTTTCTGCGTGTAACCAGTGACCTGCACCTGCAACCGTGATGAATAACGCTTTAGGAAATATGCTGAATATTTGTCCCTCATGTTGATGTTTTATGTAGTCTGAGTTTTCACCTTTAAGGAAAAGAACTGGTTTGTTATAGCGAGGATTCCCGTGATTTATAGGAAAGTCCATGAGATTATCGATGCAAGATTGTATTGTTTGCAAATTCATACGCCAGGAAAAACCGGTTTCCAGCTTGCACAGATTTTGTAACAGGAATTGACGTAAAGATTCTGGCTGAACGCTTGATTTCAAATATTCATCAGCTTCCTGTCTATTAGATAACTTCTCCAATGGCAGTGCCTTGAGTGAATTGATCAGATCATCAAAACCATGCTGGTACTGAACTGGCGCAATATCAATAATGACGAGTCTTTCGATTCTCTCTGGATTCTCCAGTGCCATGTGCATCGCCACCTTGCCCCCCATGCTGTGTCCGACAACTGAAACTTCTTCAAGGGCATGGTCAGTGATGAAATGGAAAACATCATCGGCCATGTCCTCATAGCGCATGGTATCTGTGTGTTCTGATTCTCCATGGTTACGTAAATCCAGGGTAAATACCCGGAAGTGTTCGCTGAGTTGTCGTGCAATTGATTGCCAGTTTCGTTTGGATCCAAATAATCCGTGCAGGATAAGAATGGTTCGCTTGTCTGTATTAGATTCTTCAGGGGATTCAAATTTATTGAAGGCCAGGTGCATGGCATGAATAATATCGTATATGAAATCATCTTGCCGTTATGCTTATCAAAAAAATTTAGTGGGATGCCTAATTTCATGGTATTAATACCTCCTAAACCTACATTTCCAGGTAGTTGTAGGTATACAACAACAATAATGAGTTCTGATTTCTAAAATTCCATGACTGAAATAAAACAATCCGAATTGATGGGCGATATTTGGGGTGGCCTGACGGCTGCGATAGTCGCTTTACCTCTGGCACTTGCATTTGGTGTCGCAGCCTTTGCACCGCTTGGTGCAGAATACGCATCCACCGGTGCCCTGGTCGGTTTATTGGGATCAATCTATACTGGTTTTGCCGCAGCAAAGTTTGGTGGCACACCTGCACAAATAACCGGTCCAACGGGTCCGATGACGGTCGTCTCTACGGCTTTCATTGCCCAGATTGTCACGGTTCATGGTGCAAATTTACCCGTCATCGCCATCTTGATGGCTTTAGGTATTGTCATTGGTGGTGCGGTTCAGATTTTGATCGGTCTAAGTGGCGGCGGAAAAGTCGTTAAATATATGCCCTATCCTGTGGTCGCTGGCTTTATGAATGGTATCGCGATTATCATTTTTATCGGTCAGATCAAACCTGCTCTGGGTATCAGGGGCTCCTGGTCAGAATTTGATGTCTCTGTGGGCTGGGTGCCAATGCTGGTTGCTATTGGTACTGTTGTTGCCATTCTGGTGAGTCGCAAGATTTCCAAGGCTGTCCCTGGCGCACTCGTGGGTCTTGTTGCTGGTATCATAATTTATATGGCCTTGGCGGCGTCAGGACTTGCGCCATTTACCAGCACAGGTAATCCACTACTGATAGGGACAGTGCCGAATCCATTTGCCAGTTGGGAACAAATGCAACGTCTGATGCCTGTGTTTCAATTCGGTGCACTGGAAAATCTTGGCTTCTCCGATTTCAAAATGGCCTTTACTGCAGGTCTGGCATTGGCCGTGTTGGGCTCCATTGATTCATTACTGACCTCGTTGATTGCGGATTCCGTTACACATACACGGCACGATTCTCGTAAAGAACTGATTGGTCAGGGGATCGGTAATATTCTGAGTGGTTTGGGCGGTGGTCTGGCCGGTGCCGGTGCTACGGTACGTACCCTGGTGAATGTACGAGCAGGCGGACGCACCTCCCGATCTGGTATGTTGCATTCAACGGTTATCTTTCTTGTGGTGATGGTCTTCGGTGCCCCAGCTGGCTGGATCCCATTGGCTGCCTTGTCGGGCATCCTGTTCTACACCGCAGTCACCATGGTGGATTATTATTCCCTGCGATTAATCAAACGTCGCAACGTTCGCAGTGAATTCTTTATCATGATCATCGTAACGGCAGTGACTGTAATGGTGGATTTAATGGTGGCTGTGGGTCTTGGTTGCGCAATCGCTGCTATTTTATTTATTACGCAACAGATCAAACAGCCGGTGGTTCATCGCCGGGAAAGAGGCAATGAAATATTTTCAAGACGTGTACGTTCTTCTGCGAAAGAAACGGCTATCCTGAAAAAATTTGGTCACCGGACGCTTAGTTACGAGTTAAAAGGGTCATTATTCTTTGGCACGACAGATGCGTTGATCAGTGAAGTTGAGGCAGATATCGAATCAGCAGATAAATTTATATTTGATTTCTCTCGCGTGAAAGACATTGATCTCAGTGGTGTAAAGATATTGTTGTCCATTATAGAAAGATTACATAGCAAGAATCGGCGCGTGTTTTTTAGCGGTATGCTTAAGTTTGAAGAGGCCTCTGCACTTTCTATTCGCGAAATGTTGCAGGATATGGGTGTCATCGCAGAAGTAGGCGAAGAAAATATCTATGAGGATCATGATCTAGCCATGGAAGCTGCAGAGGAAGCGTTATTACGCGAACACCATGAAGGCTATACAGATGATCAAGCTGCATTAACGCTGCTCGATTTTGAATCATTCCAGAAATTACAAAAAGACGAAGTAGAAGAATTTAAAATGCTTCTGCAAGAGAAAAAGTTAAAAGCAGGTGATTATCTGTTTGCGAAAGGAGAAGTGGTCGATAGTTTTGTGCTTGTTCGTAAAGGTGAGTTAAATGTTTTTAAACAAGGGAAGGACAAAGATATTCGTATTGCGACTGTCAGTCCCGGGGCTATGTTGGGTTGGCGTGCATTAATGCAAGATGAACAACGCATCACCGGTGGAATACGTGCAGAGACGGATGTTGAGGTTTACCTGATTCCAAAAGAGGCATTGGCAAAACTTGAAAAAGAACATCCAACGGCCTTATTGCATTTCCACAGAGAACTTCTTAGAAATGCAGTAGAACGTATGCAGATATTAACCTCTGAATTGATATTATTGGAAGAACGATAACAATAAATCTTTTGACCACTATTTGTTGCGTTTAGGGATATATAAGTCAGTAATCGTCCCTTCAAAGATTTCAGCAGCGAATCCTATGGTTTCCGAGAGTGTCGGGTGCGGGTGTATGGTGAGTCCGATATCTTCAGCATCTGCACCCATTTCAATGGCCAGAGCACATTCTGCAATGAGATCACCGGCATTGGGTCCGACGATCGCAGCGCCGATGATCCGATTTGATACATTATCAAATAAAACCTTGGTGATACCTTCATCCCTGCCCAGGGATAGGGATCTGCCACTGGCAGCCCAGGGGAATACCCCTTTACCATAATCCATGCCTTTTTCTTTGGCCTCTGACTCAGTGACACCAACCCAGGCAACTTCAGGATCCGTATAGGCAACTGACGGGATGACACGATTATCAAAACCACGCTTTAACCCGGAGATAACCTCAGCGGCAACTTTTCCTTCATGGGTGGCCTTATGTGCCAGCATAGGTTGTCCGACGATGTCACCAATGGCAAAAATATTCTGAATATTTGTCCTTTGTTGATCATCGACAGGAATAAAGCCCTGTTCGCTGACATTCACCCCGGCATTTTCTGCACCTATCTTTAATCCGTTGGGCCGTCTGCCAACGGATAATAATATTGCATCGAACCGTTCAGATTTTGGCGCTTTTTTACCGTCGTAAGAAACCTCCAGATGATTCTTTGCTGCCTTGATTTTTGTGACGGCTGTACTGAGGTATATATTTTCATAGAGTTTTGTAATACGTTTTTGCAAGGGTCGAATAATATCCTTGTCACACTCGGAAATTAATGCATCCAGCATTTCCACAATGGTGATTTTAGAACCCAGGGCTTCATAGACAGCGGCCATTTCCAAACCAATCACACCGCCGCCAATGACTAATAATCTTTCAGGAATTTCATCAAGGAGTAATGCCCCAGTTGAATCCATAATT
>Ga0209980_10001469_pt1 | contig 12925 bp, 11 predicted proteins | sample CR02metaG_FD_183611 | JGI IMG/M metagenome (GOLD analysis project Ga0209980, IMG submission 183611) | Deep subsurface microbial communities from Mariana Trench to uncover new lineages of life (NeLLi) - CR02 metaG (SPAdes) (version 2) | ecosystem: Environmental > Aquatic > Marine > Ocean trench... | reverse complement strand
GGGATATCCAGCAGGAGCAGGAGTCCGTTTCGTAAAGGAGGTCGCATGGCTCGATCCATCACCCCGTTTACTCTGGGCTGCCTGATCCTCGCGATTGCAGCCTGTGGTTCCGGCCTCTCGGAGACTCGACTTCCTCCGCCGGGGGGCCAGGAACTCACGGTGGAGGTGAGGAACCACAATTACAGCGCGATTACGGTCTACGCCTACCGCACTGGCTTCCGAGACCGAATAGGCTCGGTGGAAGCCGTCAATACCCAAACTTTTACGTTCAGGTGGCCCACCAATGACGTCCGGTTCTTGATCGATTTCCTGGCGCAAGGTTGCGTGCTCACCGAATCTTTGCCGGTGGACGCCGGTGACGACCTGCTGTTGATCGTCCGGGTCATCGACAACCAACAGGCCAGCCAGGCCCGATGCAGGTGAGATCCTTGACCTGCGGCTCCACCTCGGTCGACGAGGGGGCGGCTGTACTTGGACGGAATCTATGAGTGTTATTGAGGGCGACGATCTGCTACTGATCATCCAGGTGAACGATCATCGGAAGGCCAGTAGATCACTTTGCGACGAGTAATCCTTTTCTCGGTACTCGGGTGTCGTCCCGGGCTGACCATATAGGCATGATCCCCCGACCTACAAAGATCGTCTGCGTCGGTCGCAACTATGCGAAACACGCTCAAGAGTTGGGCAACAAGGTGCCGGAACGGCCGTTGCTGTTCTTCAAACCCCCTTCGTCACTCATCGCCGATGGCGATCCGATCCGACTCCCGAGGGCGTCGCAGCAGGTCGAGCACGAAGCGGAGATCGGCGTCGTCATGGGCAAGTCGCTGCGCCGGGCGGACAGAGCCGCCGCCCGCGACGCGATTGCGGGCATCACCTGCGTCAATGACGTCACCGCACGGGATCTCCAACGCTCCGACGGCCAGTGGACACGGGCCAAGGGGTTCGACACGTTCTGCCCGGCGGGCCCGGGCGTCGTGCCTCTGGCAGAACTCCCTCCTCTCGAAGAGCTGGAGGTCATCGGCCGGGTGAATGGAAACGAGCGGCAACACGGCTATGCACGGGAAATGGCCTTTGATATCCTCACGATCCTGGTCTACATATCGGGGATAATGACGCTGGAGCCCGGCGACCTCATCGCGACCGGAACGCCAGCCGGCGTGGGGCCCCTCGAGCCAGGCGACACGGTGGAAGTGGAGGTACCTGGGGTGGGGCTCTTGTCGAACCCAGTTATCGCTGAAACCTGATCGTGCAGGCCGCGTGTGGTTCCCCGCCTCCAGCCCCGCCCGCAGACCCTCAACGCGCCATTAATCGCCGTTTCCGCCGCGTTTCCACCGGGGGTGAAAGACGTCTTCAATCGGGCGCTCGAACAGGTACGAGATCCTGAAGGCGAGGGGCAGGCTGGGATGGTATTTCCCTCTCTCCAGCGCGTTCACCGTCTGTCGGGAAACCCCCAGTTGCCGAGCGAGTTCCGCCTGGGACCATGACTGGTCGGCCCGTAAGATGCGCAGCTGGTTTGTCATTTGGGGCTGGCCGTTTCCCTTGGACGAACCGTCTACGCCGTTGCCGTTTGCCGGCGCGGTCGCTGCCTCCCTCGTGGCTCCGGAAACCCGAGATTGCGTACTGAACCCGTCAGTCTTGAGCGTCGTGTCGTGGGTCATTAGATGCCTCAATTCGCCTTCCTGCCTGCCGCTGGCGGTGACTTGCGCCGACAAGGTGGTGCGAAGATTCCTTGTCACACCCCGAGGAGGGCGGGCATTCTCGGCTACTGTACGGCGTGTTTCATACTCTATACTTATGGCTGGACAGCCAGGTATATCGCATACTTGGACTGCCAGGTATATCTGGACAACCGACTTGGGTTATCGGAAGTTCCTGGCTGTGCCAAGTGGTGATTTCTTGTTTTTTTTCTTCGCAGCCCGGCTCGGCCGAAGTCCGCCCCGCGCAACGTGAGGAGAACTTGATCGCATGAACATTGCAGACCTGGCATCGACCGCCCGAGCGCTGGTAGCCAAGGGAAAAGGGATTCTGGCTGCCGACGAGAGCGCTCCCACCATAGGGAAGCGCTTCAAGGCCATCGGCGTGCCGTCCACCGAGGAAAGCCGGAGGGCTTACCGGCAATTGCTCTTTGCCACCGAGGGCATGGAGCAATTCATCAGTGGCGTCATCTTGTTCGACGAGACCATCCGGCAGAGGGCTGATGACGGCAGGCCGTTCGCCCGGGTGCTCGCCGATCGCGGGGTCATCCCCGGGATCAAGGTGGACAGAGGAGCCAAAACGCTGGCGGGGTTTGCCGGAGAGAAGGTCACCGAGGGCTTGGACGGCCTGCGCGACCGCCTCGCTGAATACCGGGATATGGGAGCGCGCTTCGCCAAGTGGCGGGCGGTGATCGCGATCGGCGACGGCATACCCAGCCGCGCCTGCATCGGCGCCAACGCCCACGCGTTGGCTCGCTACGCCTCGCTATGCCAGGAAGCCGGGCTGGTGCCGATCGTCGAGCCGGAGGTGCTGATGGACGGCAACCATACCATCGAGCGGTGCGCTCAGGTGACAGGGGGCACATTGCGGGCGGTGTACGGTCAACTCTACGGTCAGGGTGTGAACCTCCAGGGTACCCTACTCAAGCCAAATATGGTCCTCTCCGGGAAGGAGTGCCCCGATCAGGCGAGCGTCGACGAGGTAGCCGCGGCGACGGTCGAGTGCCTCAGGCAGGCAGTTCCCGCATCCGTGCCTGGTGTTGTTTTTCTATCGGGCGGGCAGAGTTCCGAGTTGGCCACGGCCCACCTGAATGCGATGAACGCGTTGGGCGATCAGCCGTGGGAACTCAGCTTCTCGTACGGCAGGGCGCTGCAGGAGCACGCGCTGAAGGCGTGGGGCGGCAATGCCGCGAACGGGTCGGCGGCACAGCAGGCGTTACGCCACAGGGCGGAATGCAACGGCGCGGCCCGGAGCGGTTCGTATACGGAGGCGATGGAGGCGGTGGTTTAGGACGGGCGTCAGCGCCCGACTTCTTGATCGACTCCCGCAGGCCGTCTCACCAAAGCCGGACGCGCCGGGAAGAGGGTGAGGACGCAGGTGCCTTGATCCGGGACTGAATCGACGCGGATGACGCCGCCGTGGCCTCGAACGATGCCCATGACAGCGGCCAAGCCGAGGCCGCGGCCGTGGCCGGTAAACTTGGTGGTGAAGAACGGATCGAAGATTTTTGCCCTGGTCGCGGGATCCATACCGCACCCGGTGTCCTCCACCTCGAGGAAGACGTATTCCCCCTGAGGCGCGTCATCACCCAGATAGGTGGTTGCGAGATACTCGCGACTCGCCCATTTCGTCCCGGTACGAATCGTGATGACTCCCTCATCCTCGCCAATCGCTTCTGATGCGTTGGTTACGAGGTGTCGGAAGACCTGTCGTAATTGAACGGGGTCGGCGACGATCACCGGCAAATCGCTTCCGAGTTCGTATTGCAACCTGACGTGCCTTCCCTGCGACACCTCGATCAGGTGGATCAACTCTTTCACGATGTCGTTTACGTTGACCGGTTCTGTCTTGTAACGGCCGTGGCCGGAAAAGGCGAGAAGCTGATTGGTCAGTTGCGCCAATCGAAGGGCGCCGCTCTGTATCTCGGCTACTTTGTCGAGTACATGAGATGCTTGGGGCGGAAGCTCGCTCAAGACGAGACTTGCATGCCCCAATATGCTCGTCAGGACGTTGTTGAAGTCGTAGGCCACCCCGCCGGCGAGCACGGCCAGGCTTTCCAGCTTCTGTGATTGTTGAATCCGTACCTGCAACCGCTCGCGCTCCGCCTCGGCGCGTTTCGTTTCGGTGAGATCTTCGCAGGTCGTGACGACGCCGATCGGCTGGTCCCGTGCATCGAGCACCACGTCGGACATCAGCGCCACGGGCAACAGCGTCCCATCCTTCCGAACGTTCATGCTCTCGCGCCGCCAGCTCTTCATGCGCCGTAACTGCTCGGAACCCAGCGAGCGGCGGTAACCCGGTAGACAGAAGACGCTTACGTCCTTGCCGACGAGTTCGTCCACCGTGTACCCGTGGATCCGAGCTTCGGCCGAGTTGGTATAGACGATCTTGCCGGCGATGTCGGTGATCGTCACGCCGAGCTGCATCGTCTCGACGGCCTTCTCTAGGCGGCGGAGTGCGTCTTCCAAATGGCCAGGCCCGGGCTCCATGTGAGCTTGTAGTGCCTGCTCTTCTTGGTCGCTCATGCTCGATTCACCATCAACTTGTCTGGGCCCCGCCAACCGGTGCCTGGAGAGGGACCGGATCAACGCCTATGAACATATCCGCGGTACGGGTTTGCGCCATGAATCACAGTGCGGATGGGCTCTCTCTGAGGCCCCGGATCCGCTAGACCGAATGACTGTCCGGGTCATGGACGGCGAGCGAAGGCTAGATTGAGAAGGCTAGATTGAGTGGCGCCCCGCTTTTCCTTGAGTACCGTGAGCACTCCTGAAACAATGACCGATCGCGCAGTTCCACCGAACCATACCAATCGTCTGATAGACGAGACGAGCCCGTATCTCCTGCAACATGCCCACAACCCGGTGAATTGGTTTCCGTGGGGCGAAGAGGCACTGGCCAGGGCGAGAGATGAGCAACGGCTGATTCTTCTCTCGATCGGGTACTCTGCTTGTCACTGGTGTCATGTGATGGAGCGGGAGTCGTTCGAGAACGAGGCGATCGCCCGCCTGATGAACGAGCACTTCGTAAGCATCAAGGTCGACCGTGAGGAGCGTCCCGATCTGGACGACATCTACATGGCCGCCACGTTGGCGATGAATCACGGGCGCGGCGGATGGCCGATGACTGTGTTCCTCACGCCCGACCTCGAGCCCGTGTTCGCCGGCACGTATTTTCCTCCCGAGGACCGGCACGGTCAACCGGGATTCCCCTCGGTGATGCGGCGCATTGCCCGAGCCTGGGACAAAGACCGGAAAGAGATGGAGAACGGAGCCGCGCGGCTCGTGGCGCACCTCAAGACCCAACGCCAGGGAGGCTATTCCCTCTCCGTTGGTGAGTCTGAGTTGAAACTCGCGCTGTCACAATACGAAGACGAATTTGACGCGACATTCGGCGGATTCGGCCCGGCGCCGAAGTTTCCCCCAGCCACCGGGCTCTCTCTCTTGATGCGCATCCATCGCCGTTTCGACGAGCCCCACGCGCTGCACATGGTACGCAAGACGCTGGATGCCATGGCCCAGGGCGGTATGTACGACCAAATCGGCGGCGGGTTTTCGCGCTACTCGACGGATCGTCAATGGCTCGTACCCCACTTCGAGAAGATGCTCTACGACAACGCGCTCTTGGCGAGCGCGTACATCGAGGCGTTCCAGGTCACTGGGGAGTTGTACTACCGCCGCATCGCCAGCGAGACGCTGGACTACATCCTCCGGGAGATGACCGCGGTCGAGGGTGGCTTCTACTCGGCCACCGACGCGGACTCCGAAGGGGTTGAAGGCAAGTTCTTCGTATGGACGCCGGACGAGATCGAGAGTGTGCTGGGTGTGGAGGGCGCCAAGGTGTTCAACGCGTTCTACGACATCACTGAGGTGGGTAATTGGGAGGGGAAGAGCATCCCCAATACACCGCGTCCCGTGGCGGATGTCGCCCTGCAATTAGAGGAAGACCCAGACGCCCTGCAACGCCGCTTGGATGAACTCCGGGAAAAGGTGTACCAAGCCCGCTTGGAGCGGGTCAAACCCGGGCTGGACGACAAGGTCATTACGGCGTGGAACGGCATGATGATCAGTGCGCTGGCGCACGGCGGAAGGGTGTTCCGGGAACGTCGATACCTCGATGCAGCGAGGCGGGCGGCTGATTTCCTCCTCGACTCCATGGTCAGGCAGGATGGTGGGTTGTTTCGCACCTACCGCAACGGAAAGGCGCACCTCGACGCGTACCTCGAGGATTATTCCTTCTTGTCCGAGGCTCTGGTCGATCTCTACGAGGCGGTGGGGGAGGCCCGCTACCTGAAAGAAGCCGAACGGCTGCTCGATCGCACTGTGAACGATTTTCTCGATACCGAGAGCGGGTCGTTCTTCAACACGGCGTCGGACCACGAAGCGCTGCTGATGCGGTTTCGCGAGGGCACGGACGGAGCCACGCCGTCCGGCAACGCGGTGGCGGCGTCGGCCTTGGTGCGCGTGTCGTACCATTTGGATCGGGAAGATTTTCACACTGCCGCTGTTCGGGCCATTCGAGCCTATGGCGGTGCGATAAAGCAATATCCTAGGGCCTTCTCTGAGAGCTTGAACGTAGTGGACCTGCTGCTCGAGGGTCCCGTGGAGCTGGCGCTTGTCGGCAAGCCGGATTCCGCCGACCTGGAAGCCCTGCGCAGAGTGGTGGCCAGGCACTTTTTGCCGAACCGCATAGAGGCTGTCGTCGATCCCGACCGGCCGGATGGGGGGACTGCCCTACCGTTGGAGCGCGGTAAGTCGTTGGTGGACGGCAAGGCAGCGCTGTACATCTGTCGGGATTATGCATGTCTCGCGCCGATAACGGATCCCGCCGAAGCTGCTTCCACGCTGGCATCATTGAAGGGTGCGCTGAGCGAGCGGGTAATCTCGGCCCGCACCGAAGGCGGCGCCACGAGTTGAACAAATCGACGCGCAATGCGGGTGTGAGTTGGAGGGAGGAGGGAGTGAAGGGCTTCAGGTTCCCTGGCGGCGTTCCTCTCGGACACGTATTCTTGCTCAATCGCTTTCTCCCACTCGGAGGCTCCAATGGAACGAAGGGTTTTTTTTCAGACAGGACTCGCAGCTGGCGTGTTGGGAGTTGGAGGGAGCACCGCCCTGCCTGCCCTGCTCAGCGCCAGTCCCCGTCGACTTCCCGACGGCTCGGTGCGCCTCAACTCCAACGAGAATCCCCTGGGCATTTCTCCGGCCGCCCGGCAGGCGATCATCGAGGGGCTCGATCTGTGCAACAGGTATCCGGGTGCCTCACGCCGCCCGGTGGAGGAGGCATTGGCCGAGAAGCACGGTGTCGAGACCAAGAACATCCTGCTGGGCAACGGTTCCACGGAGGTGCTGCAGATTTTCGTTCAGCTCTTCGGTCCCGAGGTCCGCATCGTCGCCCCCGATCCGACCTTTGAGGACGTGCTCCGGTATGCCACGGCGATCTCGGTTCGTCTCGAGGGCGTTCCCCTGCGCGCCGATTATTCCCACGACCTGGATCGCATGCGCGAAGTGGTCAGCAAATGGAGCGGACCGTCTATGGTCTACATCTGCAATCCCAATAATCCGACCGGTACGGTGACGTCCAGCGCCGACATCGACTCGTGGATCGGCGCGGCGCCGGACAACGTGTACTTTCTGATCGACGAAGCGTACTTAGAGTATGCCGAAGATGCGCCGGGCTATTGGTCGGCGCTGAAATGGGTATCGACCCACCCCAACGTGATCGTGGTTCGCACGTTCTCCAAGATCTACGGCATGGCGGGTATGCGACTCGGTTATGGGATTGCGCACGAAGATACCATCGAGCGGGTGGGGTTCATTGCGGCCCGCAACAACGCCAACCATCTCGCTTCTGTGGCAGCGCTGGCCAGTCTCGAGGATCACGGCTTGATTGCCCGAAGCGTGGATGTGAATCGCCGCGCGCGGGCCATCCTGGAAGAGACTCTGGACGATCTTGGGATCGAGCACCTCCCGTCGCACACGAACTTCCTCATGCACCGAATCACAGGCGGTCAGGAAGACTACAGAGATCGGATGCGTGAAAGGGGCTGGCTGGTGGGCCGCGATTTTCCACCGATGCTCTCGTATAACCGCGTTTCATTTGCGATGCCCGACGACATGGTGCGGTTCTCAGAGACACTGCGGACGTTCCGGTCACACGGCTGGGTGTAGCATCGCTAGGTGGCAAGCCCCGAGGGGTCTTTGGGATCCTCGATCTGTGGCTTCATAACTGTTTCAAAGCATGACGGACATATGCTGTGGCTGAACTGCACATCGGTATGCTGTGCGACGTAGATGTCCACCTGGTGCCAGTAGTCCTGGTCGTCACGAATCTTCTTGCAGTAGCTGCAGATCGGTAACAAGCCCTGGAGGTGCTTCACGTTGGCCAGGGCGTCCTCCAGCTCGCGAACGCGATCGTGGATTTCACTTTCGAGATTCACGACTCGCCTGCCTGCCTGGACCCGGGCCCGCAACTCGGCGGCGTCAAAGGGCTTGGCCAAGTAGTCGTCGGCGCCCGCCTCCAGCCCTTCTACTATGTTGTCGCGTTTTCCCAACCGCGTGAGCAAGATGAGGTATAGCGGTCGCGAGGGTGATGTGGAGCGTATCTTGCGACACACGGCGGGCCCGCTGAGGCCAGGCATTATCCAGTCGAGGATCGCCAAAGACGGGCCGTCGTCCGCCGACAGGACCGACAGGGCGTCGTCCCCGTTCTCTGTGATGAGCACCTCGTAATCCCACTGGGTCAGCAGAGTTTGGAGGAGAGTCGCGGAAACGGGGTCGTCTTCGGCGATGAGGATCTTCACGTCTTAGGCTCCCGTACTCGTCATGGAGTAAAGATAGCGGTGGTTTCCGCTATTCGAGGCACTCCCGCACGAAGCGGGCCCAATCCTCGCCCTCGCCCAACCCGGAGCGTCCCGAAGTTCGAGGCGCCGAACATGGGGAGGCGGCCCCATTCTCCATTCACCTGTTTGGCCACGCGAGCGGATTGTGTGCCCCTGCCGTGGGACGTAGGTTTCGGCCTCCGCAAGGGCCACTCGGAGTCAGCGCGTCGGTCGACGAATGGCAAGCGAAGATCAGTCATGAACGCAGCTTTGACAAGATTGCGGGCCGAGTTTCGGCGCGCCACCGATGAACGGGACTTCCGAAACTGGTCCTTCCAGGAAACGTGCGACCAGGCGAGGATTGCCGTGCTCGTCATTCCGGCGCTCTTACTGGGGGGATTGCTATCCGACTTTGCAGGCTTGGGAGTAGAGCGGACACTGCTGTTAGCCTTGCCCGTGCGACTCGCGTTTCTCGCGCTTGGGGTTGTCCAGTTCACCAGGCTGCGAGGGATGACCAAAGTGGAGAGCGTCGATCGTGCAGTGACGCTGCTGCAGGTCGTTCTCTTCCTCCTCTTTTATTACTTCATCTCGCTGGCGTACCTCTCCCTCACCGAGCACCTGCTGGTCGCACTGTTCATCGTGCTTGCCGCGTATCTCGTGTTTCCCAATCGGTTCGTCTGGATGGTGAGATTGGGGATTGTCGGGAGCCTCGGCTATTTGTTGGTGGTGACCGTCTTTCTCGCTCCGGACATGCGGCTAGTCACACTGGTAGTTCAGGGGCTGGTCGTGGCCAATGTGTTCGGTGCCATTACCGCTCATCGGCTCCACATATCAAAACGCGGCGAATACCGGCGATTCATCGCGCAGCGGGATCTCACCGAGAGACTGAAAACCCTCAATGTCGAACTGGAGGCGTTGGCGACGACGGACAGTCTCACAGGAATCAACAATCGCCGCAACTTCTTCAACCTTGCGGCCGACGAAATAGCCCGGGCGAAGCGATATCAACGACCGCTGACGGCGCTGATGATCGATATCGACAGATTCAAGAATGTCAATGACAAACACGGTCATGCCGTGGGCGACATGGTGCTCAAGGCCATCTCCCAAGCCTGTATTACGACCTTGCGTGAAACGGATGTTCTCGGCCGCCTCGGTGGCGAAGAGTTCGCGATACTGCTGCCGGAGACTGAAGATGGACGGGAACAGGCGGACCGGCTGCGTCGCACCATCGAGCGTATGCGCACGGCCCTGGATGACGGCACCGACCTGAATGTGACCGTCAGCATCGGAGTGGCGGCCACGCGACCGGAAGACGCAACGATCGATGATGTATTGGGTCGGGCCGACGAGGCGCTCTATCAAGCCAAACAGCGCGGTCGCAACTGCGTGGCGACGGCCTGAGATTATCCCCCCTTCGGCTACTCCGGCACGGCGCTCGCCGTCATCATACCCCAAAGCCAACTGACCTTGTATAGCTCTAACACCCGGACACGGTACCCGTGCTCGCTGAGGAGTGCGTGGAATTGATCCTGACTGTAGATCCGCTGGTGAGCCGGGTTGATGACGCGGAGTACCCGGTCCCAAACGCGACACGCCAGAAAATCATCGCACCAGTCGGTGAGGACGAGAAGCCCTCCAGGAAGGAGGACGCGGGCTATCTCCTCCAATGCCAGTGACGGATTCGGCCAGAAATGAAATGAGCTGGACGACACCACAACGTGGAATCGGGCGGTGCGGAACGGAAGCTCCTCCGCGTTGGCCCGCAGCAGTGGGGTCGTTCTGGGCAGGCCGCGCCTGGCCATGGTGAGCATCGCCCGCGACAGGTCGATGCCGACCGCCGCTATACCGGGACACGCCCGCTCGGCCTCCCGCAACAATACTCCGGTGCCACATCCAATATCCAGCAGACGCATCGTCGGCTGCAGGTCGAGATGCGCCAGTGTTTTCGAGACGGTCGCCTGGACGTAGTGTGCCCAGCGGCGCTCGTAGCGATGAGCAATCCGGTCGTACTCCAGCTCTACTGCCTGCGACGACTTACGACGCTTTGCAAGGGTTGCCACTCCGATAATGTATCCACCGGACGGCGCCGGTGCCCGGCGAGCCGCGGGAACCCTGTGGGAGGCGGGCCTCGAGCCGACTGAACGGCCGGACTGGAGTTTCCGCTAAAAGCTGTACTCCAGGCCCGCCGTCCACATCACGTCAGGCCTGAGTCCCCCGTTGTTCAACGGCCAGATCGAGTTCGCCACGATGGTCAGGCCCGCCGACGTCACGAACTTGAAGCCGACCGATGCGTTGACGATGTCGTCCCGCATATTCGGGACACTGGTCAGCTCGATGACTCGGCGAAATGGCGCGTCGATGGTCAACGGATCCGGGATGGTGAGTTTGCTGTCTCCCACCTGAAGCTCGGACACGAGATCGAGGGCCAGCGTTGCCCAGGGAGCGAGCATCTGGTCAAAACCTATGGTAGCGAGGACTGCGTCATTCTGCTCATCGCCCTCGCGGTACAGGTAGCCGATGTTTGCATGAGAGGCGAACCCACCGAATTCGGCGGAAACGATCCCCAGTGCGCGCATCGCAAAATGGCCCGATCCAAGGAAATCCTCTTCGCTTCCAGTGGCGAACCGTGCATCGGCGAGAATCGCAAAGCGAGTGGATTGGGATTCGCTGACGCCGATCTTGACCCGGGCCGCGATGTCTCCGATGCCGGAAGCGGAACCCTCTACGGATCTCGAGGCAAAGAGATCGGGATCGGCGGGAGTTCCGTCAAAGAAATGGAACGCCGTCGGTCCTCCGAACGGTACCACTTGAGCCCTACTCTGGCCGCGCAGCGAGGCCGATATGATGGGAACTGCTACACCGATATCCACGCGGTCGAAGAGCCCGTAGGTCAGCTGAAACGTGGTGGCGCGTACGTCCAGATTCAGGGCGAGTTCGAGTTGAATGACCTCGTTCTCGAGCGTGGGAATACCCTGCAGTGTGCAGTCGCCTCCGAAGATTGTGTCGCATCCCGGGAAGTCTGCGTTCGCATGCGTGAAGTTGAGACGGAGATTATCCAGATCCACTCCGCGAAGGGTGGTGAAGTTGAGCTGTGACACGCCGGCGCTCACAAAGACGCGGCCTTTTCCCAAAGTTTGAGCCCGCTCCCCGATGATCGGCCCCGGCGACGTGGACGTCTGAACCGGAACGCCGCCTACGAAGCGAAAGGTCGTTCCAGAACTCGTGGCGCTTATCGGAACGGAGGCTACGCTGGCGCCGATAGCATTCGTGAGGAAGGCGATGAGCGACGCGTTGTTGCCCACCGCCGCAGGCACGAAGTGATTGCTGTGGGCCTGAACGGACGCTGAATTGTCCGTGCCAGCCAGGAAAAGCGCATCCTGTCCGGTGCCGAAAATGAACAACTCGCCGATCTTGCTCCGCAGACTCTGAGCCTCTGTGCTGCAGGGTGCGATGAGGAACACGGCAAGGAGCAACGCGCTGCGGGTCATCGGCCCTCCTCGTGATTCAGGATGTGACTACTGGATTCGCGTGATACGCCAACCGCTCGCTGTTCGTTCGAGTGTGGCGCGGAAAGTGAAGTTCTGGCGTGCCTGGCGGTTCGTGCGAAATTCCTGGACCGCCTCTACGTCTGCGGTGGCCAAGTCCCCGGTTGTCTCCACGGCTGTGACCGTGAGGGAGATGCTGAGGTCGGCTACGTTATCGAAGAACGCTTGCCAGGCGTCGGCTTGCTGCTGCGTCAACCCGGGATAGGCGCTCCGGAGCCGGTCGAGATCGCGTGATTCTATTGCCCGGGCGTAGCGCTCTAGGGCTGCCTCGATCTGCTCCGTGTCGGTGGCTTCGTCTCGCGGCGCCGGCGGCCTCGGCTCGCGACGTGGAGGTTCTGCGACGGTTATGGTGGCGGTGGCACTGCGCGATTCGCTGGTGGCCGTTACGGCCGCCGAACCCACGGCTACCCCCGTTACCTCCCCTTTCGCCGACACGCGCACCGCGGTCCCCGACACGCTCCAGACAATCGGCCTGTCGGGCAGCTCGGTCCCGCCCCCATCGAGAGCCACTGCGCTCAAGGGCAAGATTTCGCCGGGTTGAATCGTCCGATCGACGGGCGTGATGTGGACCGACGCCACGGGGATGGCCGTTACGCTCACGCTCACGGTCGCAGACGCTGCATCGATCGTGGCGGTGATCTCAGCGCTGCCGGCTCGGAGTCCCCTCACGAGGCCGTCGGGAGACACGGTGGCTATGCTCGCATCGCTCGTACGCCACGCGGTGGCCCGGTTTGCCAGCGTAGCCCCGCCGGCGTCTGCGGCCATCGCCTGGAGTTGAAAACGTCCCCCCGCCGACACGGTCGGGGAGCTGGGCGATATCCTCACTCGGGCCACCGCCGCGGGTGCCATGGGTTGATCCCGGGCT
>Ga0209980_10001468_pt1 | contig 12927 bp, 11 predicted proteins | sample CR02metaG_FD_183611 | JGI IMG/M metagenome (GOLD analysis project Ga0209980, IMG submission 183611) | Deep subsurface microbial communities from Mariana Trench to uncover new lineages of life (NeLLi) - CR02 metaG (SPAdes) (version 2) | ecosystem: Environmental > Aquatic > Marine > Ocean trench... | reverse complement strand
AAGAAGCATTGCGTCGAAAATGGTCTGGCCGGCTCCCGCAACGTCATCGATGGCCACCGTGACATTGGGATCGAGCAGTTGTTCGAGCCTCTTGACAGGCCCGCGCCCAGCGATCACAAAGTCGTCCAAATTAACATAGGGCGCGAAGATCTTGAACGGCTGTCCCTGGGCAATGATGGCGAGATGCGCCATGGTTGACGCGCCAACCATATCCACTTGACCTGAAAGCGCTGCCAGCACGACGGTGCTGTGAGAGTCGAAGGAGGTGTAGTCATCCTTCGTCATGTTCAACCCGAAGTTGGATCCGAACAGTAAAGGTCCCGCTATTATCGGGATGTAGGTGGGATGAATGGCAGCGGACAAGCCTACCCTAGCAGATAATCCAACCCTACTGGTGTCGCGACTTCTATCTCGACACCCCGCAAGAAACGGGGCGGCTGAGAAGGCTCCCGCCGGCAGAAGGGCTGCCCGGCCCCACTGACGAAGGAAATCCCGCCGCTTAATCCCTAACACCCTCAAACCTCCTTGGTAACAGGTCTCGAGCCGGGACCTCAGACTGGCAGGGAATCATCATGGTGGCGGAGGAACCCTTCCAGGGCTGTGCGAGAGGGGGCGAGTTTTTCGCTCAATCCCTGTTTTTCCTTTTCACTCATAGGGACAAAGGTGCGAGCAACTTGCACGTTTTCCCTTAAGCTGCCGACGGGCTGCCTGTTATCGACACCAATGACCACACAGGCAACGGGTAGACTCAAGTTAAAGCGCAACAGCTCCGCGGAACTAGCCCTGCCCACCCCTTTGCCCACCAGCAATTCCTGTCCCATGACCTTCATCGCGACCACGCCCATGCCTTTTTGCAAGGCCATAGGCAGGGCAGCTCCCTCAAACTCAGGAAGGGGCTGCATTGCCCGGGCGGCGACCGGGTTTGCCGATTGGGCAGCGTTGAGGGACATCAGTACCGTATCAAAATCGTAACGCTGTAGTGCCTCACTCATGGCAGTACCATCAGTGTGTCCGGTAATTCCTACGAAGCGCACGACCTTTTGGTCTTTCAGTTCTTGCAAAGCCGCCACCGCTCCATCTCTTCCGCCCATCTGCTCCACATCCTCGTGACCTTTCAGGCTGTGAACCTGGATCAGATCGATGATGTCTGTTTGCAAAAACTTCAAACTTTTCTCCACCGACCGCAAGGCACCGTCCCGGTCGCGGGGATCGACCTTGGTGGCCAGAAACACCTCCTTACGATGGTGCTTGGAGAACTCCCCCAACCGTTTTTCGCTGAGGCGTTCCAAGCCCTTGCGGGTATAGGAGGCCGCGGTGTCCATATAGGTGACTCCCAACTCCAGAGCCAGTTCGAGCAGCCCCAAAGCCTCCTCCTCGTTCTGGATCGAGCAAAATCGGCTGCCAGCGCCAAACCCAATCAAGGAAACCTGTTCTCCACTCTTTCCCAAGCGCCGTGTAGGAAGGACAGATGGCTGAATTTGTTCAGAATTCTTTGCCTGTATCCTCGAGGGAGAGGCACCCCACAGAGAGAGCACGGCACCGCCTTTGAGAAAATTACGACGAGATAAAAACTTTTTTTTCATGGCATCTCAGACCAGTTTGGATTTCAAAGCTGGACAATAACAGCATCCTCCTCGAGCGTGACAGAGGCTGCCTTCAACCTTAAAGAAGGTTGGGCAAGAAGCTGCCCGGTGGACAGATCATACTCCCAACCATGCCAGGGACAGGCCAGAACCGTAGCTCCCTCCTTATAGTACTCGGAGACTGATCCATCCTCCTGGATTTTGGCCGACAGATGGGGGTGCAAGGTTCCTTGGCTGCATACAGGACCGCCCTGGTGAAGACACCGGTTTTCGTAGGCCACACATCCCTTTCCCGTGTTGAAAACCACGAATTCTCTTCCGTTGAGAACCACTTCACGCCGGCTCCCCACCTCCAGCTCATTCAACGGAATACGAACTCGGCGACTCACTTATCCTCCGAAGCTATTTTTCTAATCCGTCAAATCGAAACAATCTTACTGCATTACCCTCTAGGATATTAGCTCTATCGGTATCATTCAAAAAGGGCAAATCAGTGATCACTCGCGGCATGTCAAAATCCCAATGCGGATAATCGGTACCGAAAATTAACGTATGGGTGCCATCCATCATCTCAAACACAGATTCCAAGTGCTTGACATGGGGAGGATCTTCCAGTGGCTGCGTTCCATAAAAGAATTCGAGCATGTACTCGCTGGGAAGCCGAGTCAACAGTGGCGCCTCAGACCGTCGTTTCTTATACTCGCTATCTAAGCGATACATCAGCATTGGAACATAAAATATGCCCGACTCTAGGAACCCAAACTTCAGGTCCGGAAATCGTTCAGGAACCCCTTGAACCACCATGCTTACAATAGTAGCCATATTGTAGAATACGAATCCCAAAGTATGGGTTTCTAGAAATTGCTGGAACCCGTCGATAAGAAAATCATCAATCCCTGAGCCGGAACTGTGATAGATAATGGGAAGTTGGATGTCCTGGGCTGCCCGATAGATGGGATCATATCGGAAATCACCCAATGGGGGCTCGATTCCCGCGGTGATTAGGCAGACAGCACTCATTCCCGGGTGAGATCCGTATTCGTAAATGATCTCGGCAGCAGCCTTGGGGTCCTGCAGGGGAGCCACAATCATGGCGTAGATCCCTCGCCCTGGGTCTACAACCTGGTCCACCATATAGGCTGCGTAGCCCTTGGCCAGAGCCACCGCCAAATTCCGCTGACAGGTTGAGGATAGAGCAAGCATCCGATTCGGCAACTGAACGGAAATTTCCACGCCCAGAAACTTCATGATAACTGGAATCTCTTCAGGCGTTGAGTATTTCTCAGGGTAATGAATATCGTTGCGATGAATGCGTCCCTGAATGAAGCGGTCACCTGTACTTGCAGGAAGCACTCGGTGACGCGGTATCTTGGCAAGCTTCGTGCGCATGGGTTCGGGGAGATAATCAGCCAACAGAACAAAATCTTCCAGGTAGTGGGCATCCACGTCAACGATCATCCCCGAACTCCTTCTGTTGCAGGCTACTGCTGGCCAACAAATCCCAGGACCGAACCCTGGTATTTCATTTAACTTAGTCGGTAGCCTTGCACCCTGTCAATAATTTTATGGCCGAAGCGCTGTCCAGCCGTTGCTAGCCCAGGCTAGCTGGCACAGCTCAAGACCGGGTAGGGGTCAAGAACACAAACAAAATACTCCGTCTCAAATACGATTGGGCTTGAAATTTGACCTCGAACCCTTTATTAAATACATAGACAGATCCAGCTTGGCCTTAAAATCTGCTGCCAGCATTTGATTGCTGGGTAGGATCAAACAGGAGAGCTAATAGCCGTGAAAAGTAGAGTCTGCTCAGTGAGTCGGAGAAACTTCGTTAAAGACCTGGTTATGACCGGGGTTACAGTAGTGGCAAGCTCTCGAGTGTACCCTTATACCCACGTTCCAACTGAGGGAGGCCCGACTGAGCCGGGAACTTCAGATTGGCCGAGATTCGGGTACGATCTCCACAATACTCGATTCAACTCAAGAGAAGATAAACTCGGCAGGGACAATGTGGGCCGCTTACAGCTCAAATGGAAGTTTGAAACGGATGCGCCGATTCAAACAACACCGACTGTCGTAGGCGACACCCTCTACTTTGGAACCCTGTCAGGTTATCAACACGCGCTGGACACAGCCACGGGAATCGAGAGGTGGCAATCCTTTATGGGCTACAACTCGGATCCCGCAGCGCCTCTTCAGGGAGTCCGTTCCTCGGCACAACACGAAAACGGACGGCTGTACTTTGGTACAGGTCTCGCTAAAGTACACTGTTTGGATGCGAATTCTGGTGAGGAGCTTTGGCAGACTCAATTGGATGAAGACCCGATAACCAACCGTGCCCAGATTTTTTGTTCCGTTGCTGTATACAGGGGCAAGGTCTATGTGGGTACTTCGTCGCCTCGGGCCAAAGCAGTCTGTCTGGATGCGAAGACAGGAAGGGTGAGGTGGCAGTTCTACGTGGTACCAGACCGGACTAGGGGAGGTGGAGGTTCAATATGGACGTCCCCGGCTATTGATGAGATATCTAACGTCGTCTATTTCGCCACTGGCAGTGTGAGGGCCTTTATACCGCCTGACCCCATGCTTTTTACCGAAAGTGTGATTGCTTTCGAAGCCGATACGGGAGAAATGCTATGGTACGACCAGGTGAGAGCTGCCGACCCCTTTGACCTTGATTACAGTTGTCATCCCATGATCTTTGACGCTGTCCATCCTTCGAGGGGAAAGGAAATCCGCAAATGTGTCGGAGCAGGCAACAAGTCCGGGTTCTACTGTTTCAATCGTTACAACGGTGAGAGACTCTGGAAAGCCCAGTTGACCTCAGCTGGAGACGATGGTGGCCCTATTCTGAACAGTACCGCCACCGCCTATAACCGTGTTTTCGTCGTCTCTAATGCTCTTGGTGTCCGGGGTCGGCCGGGGAGGTCTGTCGCCGTCTCGCTGCATGCCTACACGGGAGATATCACCTGGTGGGTCGCCAACTCAGCCCCTATCACCGGCCCTGTGGCTGTGGCCAATCAGGTGTTCTATCAGGGGCTGGAGGATGGCACTTTGGAGGCCATCGATACGGCTAGCGGGGAACAATTGTGGAAACACCAGCTGCCCGGGATGATACGGGGAGGCATGGCGATAGCTAATGGTCATCTTTATACCAGCACAGGAGATACCGTGGGATGGACGGTGCAAGCTGCGACCCGGGGCAAATCCTATGCCGTTTATGCCTTTGAACCGGCTTGAACGGAGGAAAGTTTTCGATGTCTTTGAACATGAATCGACGAGATCTGTTGAGAGCGATGCCTGGCGGCGTGGCCATTTTGGCCACCTTGGATCGTTGGATCCTTGATTTGGGAGCCCAGGAAGACAGTCAAGAAAACATGATAGACATCAGGATTGTTAACACTTACAGAATTGGACGGTGGTACTTTGATCCAGTAGGAGTTTACCTGAAGCCGGGTCAGAAAGTCCGTTGGATCTGCACAAAATGGGGTGGTTCTGTCACCGCCTTTCATCCCTCGCACCTCAATCACGAGCTGCGTATACCCCAGTCGGCGGAGCCGTTTGACTCCGGCCGATTAATTCAAGGAGACACGCCAAGGGCCAGATTCGAATGGGTATTTGAACAGGAAGGCACCTACGATTACTTTAGCCGTCATCATGAGAATCTGGGGGCTGTGGGTCGAATTGTGGTCGGTTCTCCAGGTGGCCCGGGGGAGAAGCCTGCTGGTTATGGAGCAAGCGAAGGGAGAGCACCAGTTTACGAGGATGTAAAAAAGCTTCTTTCCTGGCTCGATTCGGACAAGATCCTTCAGGAACAAATCGTTCCTTATCCGATGAATTTGCTGGAACGGACCTTTCCTTTGCAGGAGTCTAATTTCTGATTATGAGAAGATGAAACCCTTTCGATTTGGAATCGCAATCGCCGCCACCGAGCCACCGGAGGTCTTTATCCGGACTGTGCAACTGGCCGAAGAATTGGGATTTGACTCGATCTGGATCCCTGACTTTCGGCTGTACCTTGACCTGTACGTGAGCCTGGCCCTGGCTGCATTAAACACCACTCGTGTGCGGCTGGGTAGTGCCGTTACCAATCCATACACACGTCATCCCGGCATGACAGCAGTCGGCATTGCCTCTGTAGATGCGCTTTCCGGTGGTCGGGCAGTGCTCGGTTTGGGTACTGGCGGAATTGTGCTCAGGCTATTGCAAATCGAGCGCCGCCTACCCGTGCTGGCTTGTCGCAATGCCGTGGAGGAAATTCGACGTTACTTCGGTAGCAATGCGCCACATAGGACTGGCCAACGGGAAACGTCGGAAAAGCATGTGCGTCTCGACCTGCCCATTCGGGCCGACCTGCCGATATTCATCGGAGCGACTGGGCGTCAAATGCTCGCCTTGGCTGGGGAGATAACCGATGGCGTGATCGTCAATGTAGGCGCCCACCAGCTATGCGTGGAAAACGCACTAGCGGCAGTCGAAAGAGGCGCCCGGAGGGTGAATCGTCCACTTGAGAGTCTCGAGAAACTGTGCTGGCTGCAGGGGAGCGCCGTATCGGATGATGGGGCAGAAGCAATGAGCGTCGTCAAACCTGCCGTTGCACTCACCCTGGGCCGTCTGCCGGCCTATGTGCTCGAAGCGATGGAGATGGACGTGCAAGAAATACGCGAGATTCACGAGGTGTACCATACGGCAGGTGCCCATGCCGCAGCTGGGCTTGTCAGCGACCAGATGGTCAAACAATTCACTATTACCGGGACCCCGCAACGAGCCATCCGCGAGCTCAAACGTCTGCACTCGCAGGGTTTCGACGAGTTCATCTTTTTGGTGGAAGAAGTGGGTGGTAACGTACGCTCCGCGATGCAGACACTGGCGGAGAAGGTCATGGACAAGTTGAAGGTGAACTGAGGGAGATGAGTTTCAGATGGAATTTTCCGTCGGCGAGTACCAGCAGCGAGTGAAACGTGCCCGCGCTTTAATGGCCGAATCCAACCTGGATGCTTTGATGGTCAGCGGCGACTATTTGTATTCGGCCAATTATCGTTACCTCACCGGCCACCTGCCTCGAGACTTCCAGTCCAATACCGCGAGACCCCACATTCTGCTCCTCTTACGCGAAGGGGGTGCCGCCATCTCGGTCATCTATTTTAGTGAGGCCAGCGCCCGCCAATGCTGGATCGACGATATCCATGTCTATGCCCAACCCTTCGGGTACGGCGACGTCCTAACCCTTTTCCAGAGGTTGGGAGTCTCCCGGGGGCGTGTCGGTGTTGAACTGGGACTGGATATGCGCTTGATGATGCCGGTGGGCGAATACGAGCGACTCAAAGACGAGTTGCCCGACCTCGAGTGGGTGGATGCAGCCCCTCTGCTGTGGCGCCTGCGCATGATTAAAAGTCCTGCCGAAATCGAGTGCATCAAGGAAGCCAACCGCATTAACGGGGAGGCCTTGCGTAAGACCTTTGGCCGGGCTCGGATCGGCATGACCGAAAAGGAGATCTACCAACTCTGTGTGGTTTCGTTGATTGAAGAGGGGGCACTGCGGCCTCCCCATACCCAGATGACCATCTCCTCCAGTGCCCGGAAGCGCGAGAAAGGACCCATCAGTTTTTTTTCCGGACCGTCGGACATACCCCTGGAGCAGGGCGACGTTGTCTTCATCGACTCGGGCGCCATCCACAACGGTTACTGGGGCGAATTTAACCGCATGGCTGTTATGGGGGTGCCGTCGAAGGAGAGGATTCGCGATCACAATACCATTCGAGGCATTGTGAGAGAATTCGTGGAAAGAGTCCTGGGTCCGGCAATGACGTGCGAGCAGGCCATGAGGGAGTGCTTCGCTCTTTACGAAAAGGCGGGGGTGAATCCCAAGCAGTATGCTTCCTACACCCAACCCCCTTACATGCATCTGTGCCACGGACTGGGCCTCAACTCCAGCGAGCCCCCACTGGTCCGCATTACCGACCAAACCGTGATCGAGCCGGGCATGGTCTTCTCGGTCGAGGCCTATCTCCAAGGCTCTGACATCCTCTATGGCTCGGAGGAGGACGTGTTGATCACCCAATCCGGTTGCGAGCTGCTCTCAGAACCCGACTCTGGACTCTATGTCATCGAGTAACCCCGGCCCTACAATCCTCGGGACTTTCGGAGTGAAGTGCATCACCAGATTTATGGTTCATCCGGGTTAAGTCAAGGTGAGCGGTAGATTTTTTGCTGTTCCTTCCCTACACTCAGAACGAGGCATTGAGATAGGTGTCTCACAACGGCAGAGAATCAAGTTTTACTAGCTTTCAAGGAGAAGAATATGTACGGATGGCGAGGCCGACTTGGATTGATCCTGGGGTTGCCCAACACGGTGTGCGAGCCGGAATTCAACAAGATGGTACCAGAGGGTGTATCCGTACACGGCGCGCGCATGGCCGTGCACCCCGTAGCGAATTATAGTGACCCTGATGTGATGAAGGACATCGAGGAGGAGGTGGGCCGTTTGTCCTCCTCTTTGAGTGTTATCAAACCAGATATCGTGATTTTCACCCATACCGCAGCCAGCATGGGCGCCGGCCTGGAATTTGACGATAAACTGACCCGCCTGATGGCAAAGGAGGCCGGATGCCCAGGCTTGACCGCCGCTTCGGCCATTGTGCAAGCCCTGAATGAAGTGGGGGCGAAGAAGATCGCCATGGCAGATCCCTTTCCCAGACCTGACCTGAGCCAGATCATCAAGGATTTTCTCGAGCAACCAGCCCTGGGGTTCAAGGTGGTCAACGAAGTTTCCGTGCGGGGAGAGAGCCCCAACTTCATCACCAACATGCCACCCACCGTAGCCTACCAGTTCGGCAAGAAAGCCGACCATTCCGACGCCGAAGCGATCTTGCTGGCTGCCAACGTATGGCGGACCATCGAAGTTATAGAAGCCCTGGAGCAAGATCTGGGAAAGCCTGTAATCTCCGCAAACCAGGCTACTGTGTGGGCTGCGCTTAAGATCATTGGTGTCGCCGGCATCCAAGGGTACGGCTCCCTGTTCAGTCGCCATTAAGCTAGCCCGTATATTGCATAGGTTCTCGTCACGAAGCGACGTAGGGGCGAGCCGGTGGCTTGCCACGAGTGGCTCGCCCGAACAGTTCGGATGGCAAAAGCGAAGCCACACTGGCAAAGATGTGCCGCGCATGCGGTAGGGATCAGCCACCGGCTGCCCCCGCGCGTGGCCCAAGGCACTCAGGTCAGCCCTTCCGCCGCTTCGTGACGAATAGGTGTGAGAAGTGCGGGCTAGCCGCGCGGAATAGAGATTTGTTCGGTGAAGTCTCTACAATCTATCACATCAACCAACCAGGTTGTTCCACAACTCAGTGGCATTCTTGTAGGTAAAATAAACGGCAACGCAAGTGAGGAAGACCAAGATACCGTTGGTAAGCCAACCATTTGTGTATCTACCCATTAGGCTCTTGTTATTGGTAAGCATCAACAGCGGAATGGCCAGAACGGGAATCAGCAGCACAATAAAGGCGTTGACCATTAAGACTAACCACACAGCGCGTGTGCCTGTGAAAATGATGTAAAGAGGTGCAAACGACCAGAAAATGATTGCCCAGCGGTAAATAGGATCCTTTTTTGCGGAGTACTCTTTCTCCTCCCTTTTCACAGCCCTTTTCAGCCCGGGCACAAACTTCCGACAGATATCGGTAACAATCAGTGCATAGCCAGTATTGAAACCAATAAAACTGGAGAAGGCAGCTCCCCATAGCCCCAGACCGAAAACGATCAATCCGATTACGCCTTGGGTCTCAAAGAAGATGCGCCCCAAGTCCTCCGGGTCCTCTACCGCAATCCCTAAAGGGTGGATGGTTCCCGCTGCAGCAATCTGCAACAGCCCTCCCATGATGAACAGGCAGAGGACTCCAACGGCTAGGTCAAGGCGCTGTTGTTTGAGATAGGAGACGCCTTTCCAGCCCTTCTCGGAAATAAAATAGGCATAAGTCAGGTTGGCAGTCGATCCTGCCTCAGTGCCGATCAAAGCCATCACGATTAACATGGCACTATACGGTCCCTGGGCTTGAGGCAAGCTGGGAATGAATGTCCCCCTCAGGATCCCCACTGGATCCGGATGAGAAAGCAGAGCGGAAACAAGCAGCCCCCCCCCCATTATCCCCAGCAACATCTTACAAGAGGGCTCGATGATGGGGTAACCGCCCCAGAAGGTCATGGCGAACCCCACTAAGGTAAAAAAACATGCCCAGATTGCAGTGCTCCATTGAGTAGGAAGGGGAAAGAGAAGGTGAGCTGAGCTTCCCAGGATGAGAATCAGGAATTGATTCGTGAAATGGCGGATGGGGAAGAGGGCAATCAAAATCATCAAGGGTACCCACTTGCCCAATCGTCCGTAACCTGCCAGCAGGCTCTCCCCTGTGACCAGCACGTATTTGGCCGAAGTATTCACCCAGACAAAGCGAAAAATCACTGTCATCGCCAGAGCCCAAAGGAGATGATATTGATAACTGGCTCCGGCGGACGCGTTGGAGACAATATCCCCAATCCCCAGGACCGTTAACGCATAAACAAACCCTGGCCCGATGGACTTCAACAAGCTGGTTGACGGCGCAGGCGTTACTGTTTCTGAGGGAAGACTATTTTCCACTGGAAATCTCCGCTGCCGGCCAAAGGGTATCGGACTCTGTCTTCCAGAGTGACGTCAATAATCCTTGATAGCAGCTGGTTATACACTTAAATACGGGATGTTACAACAGCTTTGTCAAGACTCCGGAGGTCGTCACTTTTAATAGTGACTTTTTCCGGAGTCAGATGAATAGTCATCTAATAATATTTAAGGTGAATGCACTTTTCAGCAACTTCCTGCAGGAATGTTGAAGTCATTCTTGGCACGAAGCATCCATTGAACGTCGACTTCATAAAAGTTACGGGTTTTCCTCATTCAGTCTTCGGCACTTCTGTACTGATCGATTCCGCTGCCTCGGGCGTTTGGGTAAGCGGCAGCCTCTGGAAATTCATGGTAGAGTCTGGGCTAAAGCGGGCTAAAGGTATGATCTAATGGGCAGGGAGGTAGGGACAGTGAGCGAACGTACTTTGATTCTCTCTGGCCGGGAGGTCAGGTCCCTCCTGAGCATGGCGGATGGTATCGCTACCCAGGAGAGTGTTTTCGCTCTGAACGCGCAAGGCAAGGCCTGGAACGGCGAAAATGCCTGGGTGCAACCAGATCCCAAGGTGCAGGCCTACCCCGCCCAGGGTAAGATGATGACTGGCGGCATCGAGCCCGACTGGTGGGGCGTGAAGAACCTCTTCTATGGAGAATATGATCCTGAAGGCCGGCGTCGAGTACAGATCCTCTCGATCTTTGACACCAGGACTCTCTGCCCGGTAGCCATCATGGAGTGCAATTACATTGGAAACATCCGTACCGGGGCCGGAGCTGCGGTCGCCACCAAATACCTGGCGCGCAAGGACGCCCGCGTCATCGGTGTCTTAGGAACCGGCGCCACGGCATGGTTTTCCTTATTGGCGCACCAGGCCATTCAATGGCCTGCCTCCCGTGTGTACGTTTATAGCAGGTCGGCGGAGCGGCGTCAGTGGTTTACCCGGGAAATGTCCAGTCGAACCGGTTACACCGTAGAGCCGTTGGACAACCCCGAGGCTGTGGTCCAGCGGGCTGACATTCTTATTACCGCTACGGCCACCCACACGCCCGTCATGAAGGCGGATTGGGTTCAACCCGGCACCCACATCAACGCTATGGGGCAGAAGTACGAGATCGACCCACAACTCTTCGCCCGGGTCAAGAACATCGGTGATGAGGCCCTCACCGCCATCCGCGACGGCAAGTTGAGTGTAGGCATCAAGGCCGGGGTGATCACCGATGAGGCAATGTATGGCAGCTTGGGCGAAGTGGTGGCCGGTTTGAAGCCAGGTCGCATGAGTGACAGCGAGATCACCCTGTTCGACAGTTCCGGGTTATGCGTCCAGGACCTGGCGGCTGGCTTGCACGTGTGGAAATTGGCACGGGAAAAAGGCATGGGGCGCCCTGTAGAGTTCCACCACGATGACCCACTTTGGTAAGCGAAACGTGGAAAGGGCAGTAGGCTACAATGATGCAATTTGCAAAATGGACTAATAGTTCTCAAGTTTCCATCACCCGCGACATCCTTAAGAGGACCGAGCAGCCAGGTGTCATCTCCTTTGCCGGGGGCGTCCCGGCGCCGGAGCTGTTCCCCGCCGATGAGCTCGCTCATGCCTACACGGAGGTCCTGGCGGCAGAGCCCCAATCGAGCTTACAGTACACCACCACCGAGGGCTTCCACCCCTTGCGCGAAGCCCTTGCCTCTCTGATGGAGGAGCGGGGCGTTCAGTGTAGCGCCGATGACATTGCGCTAGTGCACGGTTCCCAGCAGGCATTGGATTTGGTAGGACGGCTCTTCCTGGAGCCGGGCGACCTCGTCCTGGTGGAGGAGACGACCTACCACGGTGCCATGCTTGCCTTCAATCCCCACGGCGTCCGCTACCGGGCCGTGCCAACCGACGATCACGGACTCAAGGTGGAGGCCCTGCGGGACCTCCTGCAGGAGGAACGTCCCAAGCTCATTTACAGCATGCCTACCTTCCACAATCCCAGCGGGGTCAGCCTCAGTCACCAACGCCGGCAGGCCTTGGCCGCTCTGGTAGCGGAATTCGAGGTGCCCCTGATCGAGGATGATGCTTACGCCGAACTCCGCTACGATGGAAAACAAGAGCCCGCGGTCAAGGCATTCGACCAGGACGGCAGGGTAATCTACATGAGTACCTTTTCCAAGATCCTAGCCCCCGGCTTGCGTCTGGGGTGGGTAGTAGCTCCACGGGAGGTGATAGCGAAGCTCAATATCGCGCAGATGGGCGCCAGCTTTCACGTGGGTACGCTGTTGCAGCGGGTTGTACATTTCTACCTGAGCAGTGGCGGGTTGCCCAGCCACATTGAGACTCTCCGCAGTGCCTACCGTGCCCGCCGGGACGCCATGTTCGAGGCCCTGACCGCTCACATGTCCGAGGTTGCGCGCTGGACCCGACCAGAAGGCGGTTTCTTTATTTGGGTACAGTTGGCGGATGGGTTGTCCACCCGTCAACTCCTTCAGGCCGCTCTCTCAGAAAAGGTGGCCTTTGTTCCTGGAGACCCATTCTTTGCCGCCGGCGGCGGTCAGGACAACACCCTGAGACTGAGTTTTTCCACCGCAACCGTCGAGTCCATAAAAGAGGGTTTCGCTCGCCTGGCACGGGCTGTTAGGGTCGTTGCCTGAAAGAGCGGCTGTTGCGGAGTGTCCCAAAACTGAGCAGGATGGCAGAGGACACGAAACAGAGCCGCGCCCGAGCCGGAGGG
>Ga0209980_10001467_pt1 | contig 12930 bp, 11 predicted proteins | sample CR02metaG_FD_183611 | JGI IMG/M metagenome (GOLD analysis project Ga0209980, IMG submission 183611) | Deep subsurface microbial communities from Mariana Trench to uncover new lineages of life (NeLLi) - CR02 metaG (SPAdes) (version 2) | ecosystem: Environmental > Aquatic > Marine > Ocean trench... | reverse complement strand
ATCAAACGAATGCCCCGATACTTTTCGTTCGACAAGATGGCTGTACGCTGCAGCGCTGCACGCAGAATCTCCCGATCTGCGCGCAGTTCGTTGGTCGAGTCTTTTGGAATAACCCTTTCGTATTCCGGAAAACGACCATCAATCAATTTTGATGTAAATCGAATTCCGTCGAGCTGAATGCGTAGATGGTTAGGACCGAGCTCAATATTCAGCATGCCTTCCCCGCTCATCAAGCGCTGGAGTTCAAGCACGCCCTTACGCGGTACGATGACCTGCTGTTCCTCCATGGCTTCCCCATCCAACTCTGCCTGGCACAGCGCCAGCCGATGACCGTCGGTTGCAACTGTTCGTACGTGTTTACCGCTGGTCTCCAATAACATGCCGTTGAGATAATATCGAACATCTTGTTGCGCCATCGAAAAATGCGTTTTTTCAATAAGTCGTATCAAAACCGCTTGCGGTAACTGTATTGTCTGCCCCGCCTTGATATCTTCGATGGTCGGAAACTCAGTCGCAGGCAGTGTCGCCAATGTAAACTTGCTGGGTCCGGAGCGTACATGCAGCTTATCCGCACTCGCGTTGATTTCGATGACAGCGTCATTTGGTAATGCCCGGCAAATATCGAGAAGCTTACGGCCGGATACGGTTATTTCACCGCCCGTTTCCACATCCAGCTCCGTCTGCGCAACCAGCTCGACTTCCAGGTCGGTCGCTGTTATCGATAACACACTGTCCCGAGCAACCAGTAAGACATTGGACAAGATCGGCATTGTCTGACGTCTCTCAACGACACCTATGACGGCTTGCAACGGCTGTAACAGCACATCCCGGGCTGCCCTCAACTTCATAGGTTCCACCTGTTAATAAATATCGGAAATTATAAGATTATTATAATTATTAGGTCAGCCAGGACCTGTGTATAACTCTAAAAATTCTCTATAAATCAGTATGTTATAATAAAAAACAGCAGGGAAAAATGATTGCACAACGATGGGGCGACCTGTGAGTAGCCTGTGGATAACAATCAAGCCTTAAACTTTCCACCACTTATCCACATTATCCTGTCAATGTTCTTAATAAGTTCAGATAATCGTTGTCGACGCGTTTGTCGGTCTCTCGAAGACTGTTGATTCGCCGGCAACCGTGCAAGACGGTTGTGTGATCGCGACCACCAAAAGCATCACCGATTTCCGGTAGGCTGTGATTGGTTAATTCCTTGGCCAGCGTCATCGCAAACTGCCTGGGCCGGGCAATGGATCGGCTGCGTTTCTTTGAAAGCAAGTCAGCGACACGAAGCTTAAAATAATCGGCAACGGTTTTTTGAATATTCTCGATCGATACCAGACGATCCTGCATTGCCAACAGGTCGCGCAAAGCTTCCTTGGCAAAATCGAGCGTGATCGAGCGTCCGGTGAAGCGGGAAGTCGCGATAACACGGCGAAGCGCGCCTTCAAGTTCCCGAACATTTGACCGAATACGCTTGGCGATAAAGAACGCCACTTCTTCGGCAAGAACAACATTGTCAGCTGCTGCCTTGCTCATTAAAATGGCGACTGAGGTCTCAAGCTCCGGCGGCTCTATCGCGACCGTTAAACCCCAACCGAAACGGGACTTCAAGCGCTCTTCGAGGCCATTGACCTCCTTGGGATAACGGTCACACGTTAAAACGATTTGCCGCTGTCCTTCGAGCAAGGCGTTGAAGGTGTGGAAAAATTCTTCCTGCGAGCGTTCCTTGCCGGCAAAAAATTGGATATCGTCGATCAACAGGGTATCGAGAGAGCGGTAGGTTCGTTTGAAATCGGAAATCGTGTTGTGCTGCAGGCCCTTGACCATGTCGCCAACGAAGCGCTCCGAATGCACATAGGCCACGCGCGCGGCAGGGTTTCTGTGCAGCATCATGTTGCCGATCGCGTGCATCAGGTGCGTCTTGCCCAGGCCGACGCCGCCGTAGATAAAGAGCGGGTTGTAGGATTTTCCGGGATTCTCGGCAACCTGGCTGGCCGCAGCCTTTGCGAGCTGATTGCTTTTACCTTCGATGAAACTGTCGAAAGTAAATGTGGAATTCAGGCGCGGCACGACGGGCGCTGGCGCTGGCGGCGTTACAGCGGCGGGAGGAGGAACAGAACGGGTAACGCTTGCAGGGGCCTTGTGGCGCGAACCAACTTCGACGATGACATTGGCCGTTGAGCCCGAATTGTCGACGATCTCGAGAATTCGTTCTATGTAATGTTCCTGAAGCCAGTCGACAACGAAACGATTGGGCGCGAGAAGCTTCAGTTCGCCATCGTTCTCAACGGCCTGCAGTGGCCGGATCCATGTGTTGAATTGTTGCTCAGGCAGCTCCGCCTGCAGGTCGCGGATGCATCGGTTCCAGATCGTCATTTCGCCAGGCAACGGGGTCCCCAAGAAGGTGTTTATAAGTTTTTTTGTGACAGGAGATCGGTCAGTCTATACCGTCTAACCGTGCATCGCCAGATAGCCCGGCTGCGTGGTGACCACACGGTGAGATTACAGTGTTGCCGGTGTTCTATTGACACATTCGAGGCATCTCAGTACGCTTGCCGCCCTTTCGTTGGGCCGGTCTGGAGTACCCCGGTCACAGACTCAGGTAGCAGGCAGATGAAACGCACGTATCAGCCCAGCAAATTGAAGCGCGCACGCACGCACGGGTTTCGTGCGCGCATGGCGACCAAGGCTGGCCGTCGGGTTATCAAGCGCCGCCGGGCCAAAGGCCGCGCACGGCTGACGCCGTAGCCGCAGGCGGGCGTCGGCTCGACGCGCAAATCACCAAGATTGGAACGCAGCGCCCCGCACCGGTTCGGAAAACACAACCGGCTTCTAAATGCCGCCGCGTTCGGCCGCGTGTTTGAAAAGGCGACACGCAGCCGTGACAAATGGTTTACCGTATTATGCAGGGAGAACGATGACGGGCCCGCCCGGCTCGGTCTTGCAATATCCAAGAAGCATTGCCGCAAAGCGACAGCCCGCAACATGATCAAGCGCGCCGTCAGAGAATCTTTTCGGCAACATCAGGCTGCGCTCAGCGGTCTCGACATTGTTGTTATCAATAAGTCCGCGGCCGCTGACGCCGCGCGCGGGCAATTGTCAGACAGCCTCGAAAAGCACTGGCGGCAATGCCAGAAAACGACGGGCAGCGCAGGCCCACAGGTATAGCAGCGAATGGACAATCAAAGACTGGTGACATGGGCACTTTTCGGCGTCATGGTCTGGTTGACCTATCAGGCGTGGTTGCAGGACTATGCGCCGCAACCCGTCGCGGCGCCGTCGACAATCGAAGCGCCGCAGAGGAGCGCCGCCACCGACACATCGCTTCCGAGCCTGTCGGAAGGCGATAGCACCGGAGGGGATCTTCCCGCCGTGGCGGCCCCTGGGGACTCGGCGCCCCGGGATGCGGGCGCGCCGATTATTCGGGTTACGACCGACGTGATGATAGTGGACATCAGCCTGCGCGGCGGCACGCTGGTCGGGGCAACGATGCTGAATTATCCGGTGGCGAAGGATCAGCCGGACACGCTGGTTCAGCTCCTGAGTACAGACAGTGAAAATCTCGGCCTGATCCAGACCGGGTTGAATACCGGCGTGGAGGGTCAGCCCATGCCCAGCCATACGGCGTTGTTCCAGAGCCGCAGGACAAACTATGAGCTCGATGGTGCGGACGAGATCGTCGTGCCGCTGAGGTGGGCGGACGGCAGCGGTGTCGAGGTCGAGAAGCGCTTCCGGTTCCGGCGCGGCAGTTATGCCGTGCAGCTCGAGCAGCAGCTCGACAACCGCAGCGACGCGCCATGGCAGGGCGGTGCATACGCGCAAATCGTTCGGCGCCTCCGCGCCAGTGAGCGGTCGATGTTCAATGTGGATTCATATTCTTTCGATGGACCGATTGTGTACGACGGCGACAAGTCCGAAAAGCTCGATGCCGATGACCTCGACAATGGTCGAGCGTATTCCTTTGAGTCCGAGCAGGGCTGGCTTGCATCGATCGAACATCATTTTCTCAGCGCCATCGTGCCGGCGCGAGACGGTGTCTACGATTTTGCCGTTACGCTCTCGAGCGCCGGCGACTCGACACGCAGCAGCACGATCAGCAAGAGACAAACCGTGCTGCCGGGTGCGAGCAAGATATTCACAACGACGCTGTACGTGGGGCCGAAGCTGCAGTCACAGCTCGAACAGATTGACCCAAAACTCAAACTGACCGTCGACTACGGCTGGCTCACAATTCTGTCCGGGCCGATGTTCTGGTTGCTGAACAAACTCTTCGGCATCATCGGCAATTGGGGCGTCGCGATCATGGGCGTTACGATTCTGATCAAGCTCGCGTTTTACAAGCTGACGGAAGCCAGCGGGCGCTCCATGGCGAAAATGCGCAAGCTGCAGCCACGCATGAAGGTGCTGCAGGATCGTTACAAAGACGATCGCCAGCAGCTCTCGCAGGCAATGATGGAGCTGTACAAACGGGAGAAGGTGAATCCCGCCGCGGGGTGTCTGCCGATCCTGATTCAGATGCCGTTTTTCCTGTCTTTCTATTGGGTGCTTGTCGAAACCGTTGAAATGCGTCAGGCGCCATTCATGCTATGGATTACGGATCTGTCGTCAAAAGATCCGTTTTTTATTCTGCCCCTGATCATGGGTGTGGCGATGTTCCTGCAGCAAAAGCTCAACCCGACGCCGGCGGACCCGGTACAGGCAAAGGTCATGCAAATCATGCCGATCATGTTCACGGGCTTCTTCGCATTTTTCCCGGCCGGCCTCGTGCTTTACTGGGCGACGAATACGGTGTTGTCGATCGCGCAGCAATGGAAGATCAACAAAGTGGTCGAAGCTGAAGGCAAAACGATGAAAGGCGGCAAGAAGAAACGGAAAAAGGAAAACGGCAACGACTGAATCAGCCGACACGATTGTTGCGGCCGCCACGGCGCCGGGCACAGCCGGCGTTGCGATCGTGCGTATCTCGGGCGGCAAGGCCGAAGCGATTGCACGCCGCATGCTCGGCAGCCTGCCTGAACCGCGCACGGCGACCTACCGGGCGTTTCGAAACATCACTGGTGAGAAGCTCGACACGGGGCTGGCGCTGTATTTTCCCGCCCCGGCTTCATTTACGGGGGAGCCCGTCATTGAGCTGCACGGCCACGGCGGGCCCATTGTCGTGTCGCTGCTCGTCGAGGCGGTGATTGCACTGGGTGCGCGCTTAGCCGAACCGGGCGAGTTTTCGAAGCGTGCATTTCTCAACGACAAGCTCGATCTCGTGCAGGCGGAGGCGATTGCCGATCTGATCGGGGGTGGTACGGCGCAGGCAGTTCGCGCTGCGCTGCGGTCCCTGTCCGGCGAGTTTTCAGCGCGGGTCAACGCGCTCGTCGAGCGCGTGACGAGGCTGCGAATGCACGTTGAGGCGGCGATCGATTTCCCGGAGGAGGAGATCGACTTTCTCGCCGACGATGACTTGCGTGCGGGACTGGCCGACTGCGGGGAGGCATTCGAGACGCTGCTCGCTGAGGCGACGATTGGCAGGACGCTTCGCGACGGATTCCAGGTCGTGCTCGTCGGCAAGCCCAATGTGGGCAAGTCGAGCCTCATGAACCGCCTGAGTGGCGAGGACACATCGATCGTCACAGAGGTGGCGGGCACGACACGCGATGTGTTGCGCGAGACCATCGACATTGACGGACTTGCGGTCGAGCTGGTCGACACGGCGGGGCTCCGCGAAGACCCGGACCGGGTTGAAGAAGAGGGCATTCGACGAGCGCGCGAAGCGATGTCGCGCGCCGATGCGGTGCTTTGGATTCAGGACGCGAGCGACGACGGAGACGACGAGATCGACGAGCCGGTTCCGGACGACATACCGATCACGATCGTTCGCAACAAGATCGACCTGACCGGTGAAGCGCCGGGCGTGGAGCATAATGACCGGTCGGTCGTGATGCTCTCGGCGAAAACCGGGCAGGGCATTGATGAGATGCGCAAGCATATCGGCGAGCTCGCGGCCTATCGAAATCTCGGCGAAGGGGCCTTCACCGCGCGGCGCCGGCACGTCGATGCATTGCAACGTGCAGCGCGGCACTTCGCGGCAGGACGCCATGCGCTTGATGACGCGCACGCCGGCGAATTGCTGGCCGAAGAATTACGGCTTGCGCAACAGGCGCTCGGCGAAATTACCGGAGCGGTGACGTCCGATGATCTGCTCGGCCGAATCTTCTCGGAATTCTGCATCGGGAAATAGTCCGACGTCCAGTAAGGTCCAAATGGGTCCCAGTTGGCCAGTGCAGCGGTGATAAAGCCCTCTGAATTAGCTAAATGTCGGCCAACACGATCTTGCAACGCCCAATAACATCCAGCTACAATTGTTCCCAAGATAGTTCCCACTTAATCTCATTTGGGCGTAGTGAAAGGGAACAATTTGATGGGACGGGGAACAAATGGGACTGACAGACACAAAGCTACGGGCGCTGAAACCCCGTGAGAAGCCGTACAGCCGATCGGATGGGGGTGGCCTGCTCATTGAGGTGATGCCGGGAGGTAAGCGCGTATGGCGGCTTAGATATAGACTGGCTGGCAGACAAGAAAAAGCAACGCTGGGTGAGTATCCAGCCTTCTCACTGGCCCAAGCACGACACTGGCTCGCTGATTGCAGAATCATGATCCAGCAAGGTGAATCACCTATGCGGGCCAAGCGGGCCGAAAAAGAGCAAGCCAAAGGCCAGGATACTGTCGAGGCGTTCGCCGAGCGCTGGTTCGCAGACATAGTGCGTCGGGAAGTAAAAGAACCGCGCAACATACGTCGCGTACTGGATAAAGACGTATTGCCCGCCATCGGCCGAAAAACCTTGGGCGAGGTTACCGCACTGGACGTGCTGGGCATTACAGACCGAATCAAAGCACGCGGGGCGGATCAGATGGCTTTGGCTACCCGCAATATCATCAAGCGCCTCTACTCCTACGCAATCGCCCGGCACTTGGTGGAGTTAAATCCGGCAGCAGCAATCGAGGCGCGCTATATCGCCACAGCTAGATCAAGGGACGTGTCGCTCAGCCCCGAAGAAATAGGGAAGTTACTGCGGGCGATCTATTCGTCCTCCATGCGTCGGGCACACAAGCTGGCCCTGCATCTTTTGATCCTGTGCATGGTCAGGAAATCGGAATTGATAGACGCCCAGTGGTCAGAAATTGACTTCGGTATGGAGGAATGGCGCATTCCCGGCGAACGCATGAAAATGGACAAGCCCCATATCGTTTATGTATCGCAGCAAGCTCTCGCGATGTTCGAGGAATTGAACGCGCTGTCTAGCGGTTCAGCGTATGTGCTGCCAAGCCGAGGCAGTCTTCGGAAGCCAATCTCGAAAAGCACGCTCAATGCCGCAATCCTGACACTAGACATCGACATGCGAGATTTCGTCATTCATGACTTCAGGCGGACAGCATCTACACAATTGCACGAGGCAGGATTCAATCCTGACTGGATTGAGAAAGCATTGGCACACGAACAAAGGGGTGTTAGGGGTGTGTATAACAAAGCGGAGTATGCGGACGACAGGCGGAACATGCTGCAATGGTGGGCGAATTTCGTTGACAGTCAAATTGAAGAAGGGCGGACCGTAATCATCGGCAGGTTCGGTAAGTCATCAAATGCTGGATAAATGAATTAAGCCGGGGCTAGGTTAGCTGCCGAAAAGCCGGTCACCTTCACCGGCCTGCCCAGGCTTTCTATGAAGGGCGTGTTGGAAGGAATACGCGTGCCAGAGTTCGAGCTAAGCCACAACTCCCTAGATCAATCCCGGATCCTGGCGGTCATGTATTTCCCTAACGATGAGTCGTTGCGCCGAGCTTATTACTCCGTGTGCTTAGCAGAACACGAACTGACGGAGGCAAAAGAAGATCGAGAGATGGCCGTCTCGGCAGATTTGCTGGAAGACCTCATCTCAGCACCAAGCCAGCAAGATCTATTGCGCCAGTCGCGAAAACAAGGCAAGCGGGGAATGATTGCTGGCGATGTGCTACTCGCCGTATACGCGATGTATTCGTTCCCTAAATACTTTCCCGAGCCCAGTATTCGTAGCGCCATCTTTGTGGCCCAGCGATTTGCCAATGATACCGAGTTTGAGGATAAAACTGAGCTACCAAGTAGCGAGAAAGCAATTCGGGACCACTTCAATGAGTTCCGAACGGTAGCTCATTTCTGGGCGGCTTTTAGGCTCCAGGAACTCTACTCGAATCGGCCATACGAGGACTTGCTCTCTAGCGCAGACGCAGTCCAAGATTTCCTTGGCAGCGCGGGGACACTCCAGGATTTTGGTTGCTCTTTCGTGCCAAAGAGAGCTAAGCCTCAGCGCACAATACTTGATCCAGACTCGATCTGGAGCGTTTCGGAGGCAATTCCACGGTGGCACCCGCCTTGGAAGGAGCCGCCTGAGTGGCTCGTGAAAGCTATGAAAAACTACCGCGCCTGAGCGCGATAGTCGCTCGCTCCGACTGCTCTACAGCACCGTAGAGCAATCGACGTACCATCGATTTGCATGTACATAGATTACCAGGCTCTTAGACGGTCCTTATCGGCCGAAGGATAGCGTGGTAATGACAGGTACTCTTCCAGAGTTCGGATTTGTCCGTGTTAAGCAGATCATAGGTGACCCGAAAGCCCATCCACCGATTCCGGCCGTAATTCCCGTAGGTCGGTCAACCTGGTGGGCCGGTGTGAAATCCGGTCGGTATCCACAGCCGATAAAACTTGGCCCACGAACGACAGCGTGGCGTGTTGAGGATATTAGACGTTTGATTGATGAAACTGGCCGGAATCAAGTGTGATCGTACCGCTATGACTACTGAATCCCTTTTAATGCAACTTGGTGGCGTCAGGGAAACCGGCCACGGCAAGTACGTAGCCCGCTGTCCTGCTCATGATGACAAATCCCCTTCTTTGGCAATTAAAGATTGTGGCGATGGGCGTGTATTGCTGCATTGCTTTGCGGGATGTGAAACAGAGGACGTTCTGAACGCCATCGGTCTGACCTTTTCAGACGTAATGCCGGAGCGCATTGGTGGTGATCATAGTTACAGGCCGCAGAGCTTCGATGCTCGGCAGGTACTTGCCACGCTGGATCACGAGTCACTTGTGGTAGCAATCATTGGAGCAGATTTTCTTGAGCACAAGGAGATTGATGTACCGACATGGAGCCGACTGGCGCAAGGAGTCCATCGCATAAATTCAGCCCGCGCCATCGCCGCACCGTTGAGACATTGCAAATGACCGAGCAGAACAAACGTATCGCTTCGGCAATCAAGGATGCAGCAAACGCCGAACAGGCGGCCGGAACCGAAAGAAAGTCGGCGGCGACACGGTTAGTCGAAATGGCAATGAAAAAGTATGGCTTCGGTATTTCCACCGTTGGCGAGGCATACGCATTGCCCAAGTCGGGACCAAAGATTGTCGCGTTACTTCGCGGCAGCAAAACCTCCCTGAGAGGACAACTGGCCTGCGAGTATTTCCGAAAAACCCGTAAGGCCGCGCCACAACAGGCACTTGCCGACGCGCTCGCAGTCCTCGACGGCATGGCACAGGAGTCTGAAGAAACCGAGTTATATTTGCGTGTGGCGAAACACGAAGATGAGTTTTGGCTCGATCTTGGTGATAAATTGGGCCGAGCCGTTAAGATCACTTCACGAGGCTGGTCCGTCTGCGATGAGCCGTCAGTATTGTTCAAGCGCACGGTCTTAAATGGTGCATTGCCTGATCCCGTCCCGGGTGACTTGAACGATCTCTGGCGGTTGCTGAATGTTTCGGTAAAGGATCGGCCACTGTTGGCCGCATGGCTTGTCGCGATTCTGTTTCCTGATATTGCACACCCGGTTCTTGCATTTTTGGGCGAACAAGGAACTGCAAAGACCACCGCACAGAAAATGCTCGTAAATGCTGTTGATCCAGGGCCAGTGCCAACACGTAAGCCACCGCGTGATCCTGATTCATGGGTGACTGCTGCTGCCGGAAGTTGGCTGGTCGGGCTAGATAACCTGTCGAAGATTCCAGATTGGCTGTCAGACTCTATCTGTCGCGCCGTCACCGGCGATGGTGACGTCCGCAGGAAACTCTACACAGACGGAGAACATGCAGTATTCGCGTTTCGGCGTTGTGTCTGCCTCAACGGTATCGACTTGGGCTCGTTACGCGGTGATCTTGCAGAGCGCCTCCTGCCGATCCAAATGGAAGTCATTCACGAATCGAAACGGCTCACCGAGGAGGAAGTTCGGAACCGTTGGGACGAAGCCCATGCCGGGATATTGGGCGCTATTCTCGACCTGACAGCCAAGGTGATTCGACTACTGCCTTCTGTTGAGTTGGCGTCAAAACCACGCATGGCCGATTTCGCTCGAATACTGGCGGCGGTTGATACGGTGATGGAGACCACCGGCTTGGAACACTATATCTCCAAGCAAAAGATGATTGCCCTCGATTCCCTGTCGAGCGATCCGTTTTTGCTCGCGCTTGCGGATATGAGGAGCAACTTCACAGGCACGTCCGCTGAACTCTTGGCGCGATTGCGACAAGACAAGCCACCGAAGGATTGGCCTGCGAATGCTCGTGCCGTCACGACGCGACTCAAACGTAACGCACCGGCGCTTCGCAAAGCCGGATGGATCGTTACCGAGGATGGCGCTCACAACCAATCGAACGTCACGCGCTGGACACTTGAACATCCTGAGTCTATCCGTAATTCATCCTCGTCTGACTCGTTATCCTCGTCTGACCACGAGCCAACGAGTAATACGAGTAACGCAAACGGGGAATCTCAGGATGATCGTTGCCCCCAGTGCGATGATGAAGGTTGTGCATGGTGTTCAATTGAGATTGCTGAGGAGGTGCGACTATGAGCGCACTGCCACTTCTGATCGAGTTCTGGAACAAGGGCATTAAGGTTCGGGTTGAAGGGTCTGAGTTAGCCCTTACAGCGCCAAGGGGCGTACTCACTCCCTGTCTTGTTTCGAGGGTCAAGAACGAGAAATCGGCGTTGATGGTGTCCTTGGACAAGATTCGGAAGAAGGCTGGCGATGACTGGGTGGAAGTGTCCAACGATCCGGCTCAATTGAAAGCATTCGCTGACTTGCTGGCTGTCTCAGAAATGCGAGAGCGAGGCATCGTCCCCGACCACTACACGGCGACAACAGAATGTAAGCACTGCGGGCTAGTCCCGATATTCGAGGGCTGCCCGTCAAAAATTAATGGCTGCCCTTGGTGCTTCAACAGGCTTAAGGGGTTGCCAATTCCAAGGGCCCCACATTGTGAGGACTATGATGATGAATAATCAGTTGGATCTCTACGACACTCGAGTAGGAGTGGAAACCTATGCGCGGCTAATAAGTGAGAGCATTAAAGAGCAGGAGACCTGGCGAGACATGGTTTATGGCGCAATGGAGTTGTGTGATCAATTTTGTCAAGAACCGGCATGCAGGGAAAATCCGTACCTATACGAACTGCTCCTAAACGCTATTGTTTGTGTACTGTTTCAGGCGAAGGATTTCTTCGGTGATTCCGATCACGTGCGCGAGTTGGAATTAGTGAGAAGCACGAAAAGGGCACTAGAGCAGGTGATTTCGCGGATTCAGGACGAAGTAGATGATTGTTACCCAGAGGGCGACGAAGCGATCCCCCTGTAATACGTGAACCAGCCACCTACATGACGAATTGGTGCCGAAATTTGGTCAAACGTGCATGCAGATTTACACGATGTCGCGTATTGCAACATCCTGATTTACACCATGTCTCATATTGCAACATCGTTTCTTCGATGAACAGAAGATGACCATGTCTGAGGATGACTGATGGCCAAGCCGCACAAGAGTCATAAACCGAAGCTCAAAGACCTCCATCGCGCCTTCCTGGTGATGGAGTTCGCCTGCTTCTCGACCCCCATGCAGGCGGCCGATGCGCTCAAACAAGAGTTCGGCATTGAAATTAGCCCACAGGGCGCTCAGCACTACGATGTAACCTCGGGTGCCGGGGCACGGGCGGCTAAGAAGTGGCACGATCTATTCGCCGTTTGTCGCGACGCCTTCCTGGAAGATGTGGCGGCGCGGATTCCACATGCTCACAAGGCGGTGCGGATACGAAAGCTCGCTCGGGCGTCAGACGCCTTCGAGAACAGCAAGAACTACATGGCCATGGCCAATATGTTGGAGAGAATCGCGAAGGAAATGGGCGACGTCCACACCAATCGCCGTGAATATACCGGCAAGGACGGCGGCGCAATCAAGTACCAGGACGTGGAGACCATGACCGACGAGCAGATTGACCAGGAACTAAAACAGATATTCGGCATTAAAGACGCGGACGTACACAAGGCACCTGACTCTGAGCAATAGCGTGACTGACTTACAGCTTTTCCACTGCTTTTACGGAATCGCCACATTGCCCGGGACGGGTCACTTTCAGGTTTCAAAAGTAGGGTCAATTTAGAGTGCAATTCAACATGCGGGCTCTTATCCGCCCCGCCAGAGACCGTCTTCGGAAAAGTGCGGACACTCGGGGAGAGCGAGCGCGTTGTATAGGGAATCGAATGCGGGTTTGATTCCTTTGTGAATATCGGCGGGCGTCTCGACAGATTCGATGACACACTCGGTCAAGATCATTAGGGCGCGATCCAGTCGTGGCTGCTCATGCCCGCCCGACGGATCGCTTCCGTATGCGTAGTACGCGCCGCTAACTCCAACTAATGACAGTTGAACGATGTAGGGTGGTGGGATGTTGATAGCTTGATATGCCTGCAAGTAGCCGGGAAAGGTCTGGAAGAACTCACGTTCAAGCGCAGTTCCAGCTATTGTTTTGCCCCAGCTTTCGGTTTCCCGGTGAATACACCCCATCACAGCCTCAATGACACCATCACGAAAAACCTGGGTGTATGCGATAAGCTGGTCGCCTCCACTGTAGAC
>Ga0209980_10001466_pt1 | contig 12939 bp, 13 predicted proteins | sample CR02metaG_FD_183611 | JGI IMG/M metagenome (GOLD analysis project Ga0209980, IMG submission 183611) | Deep subsurface microbial communities from Mariana Trench to uncover new lineages of life (NeLLi) - CR02 metaG (SPAdes) (version 2) | ecosystem: Environmental > Aquatic > Marine > Ocean trench... | reverse complement strand
GCCGCCGTGGTCGCCGATGATCTTGGCCACCAGCGCCAAGCCAAGACCCGTGCCATTGACCTTGTTGGTGACGAAGGGATCGAACAGGTGGGGGCGCAAATCCTCGGCGATCCCCTCGCCGTTGTCCCGCACGCTGACCAGAAGGGGCAACCGGGTCGAGCTGTCGGTTCCGGAAACGGCAAGGCGCACTCCATGACGGAAGGCGGTCGAGAGCGTGATCTCCCCGCCCCGGCCCGGCGCCGCCTCGGCCGCGTTCTTGACCAGGTTGAGGAATACCTGGATCAGTTGGTCGCGGCTGCCACTGACCGGCGGCAGAGAGGGATCGTAATTTTCGGTAAAACGGATATGACGGGCGAAACCGTTCTCGGCGATCTTGCGCACACGCTTGAGGACCTCGTGGATGTTGACGACCTCGCGGTCCACCTGGGGCCCGTCGGAGAACATCTCCATGCGGTCCACGAGCGCGCAGATGCGGTCGGTCTCGTCGCAGATCAGCCGGGTCAAACTACGGTCGGCGACATCGGCGTTCTGCTCCAGGAGTTGTGCCGCGCCACGGATGCCCGACAGCGGGTTCTTGACCTCATGGGCAAGCATCGCGGCCATGGCGGTCACCGAACGGGCGGCGTTGCGGTGGGTGAGCTGGCGGTCGATCTGGCGCGCGATCGAGCGTTCGTGGAAGGAAACGACGACGGCGCCGGCGTTCTCGGCGAGGGCGGCGACCTGGATCGTCACGAAGTGAGGACCGATCTTCGGCGTCTCCAGGGTGACACCGTATTCCGACACCGAAGCGCCGCTTTGGCGCACTTGATCGATCAACGCGAACAGCGGGCTGTCGCCCGGCACGAGACCGGTCAGGTGCTGGTCGCCGAGATGTGACGCGCTGGCCTCGAAGAAATGCTCGGCGGCGGTGTTCACATAACGTATGGCGCCGTCCGGCTCGATCACCAGGACCGGATCGGCGATGGAGTTGAGGATGGCCCGAGGACCATACTGAAACCCATCGCCCTCATTGACCGATGGGACCGATGGGACCGATGGCGGTATCGCACCGGCGGTCATGCGGCGGCGCCGGCGATACCGGCCCGATCGATCAGCGAATCGAAAAAGGCGCGGATCATGTCGCGCACGCTCTCGGCGTCCGCCACCCGGAACACCGTGGCGCGGAACTCGGCCGATCCGGGAAGCCCCTTGGAGTACCAGCCGATGTGCTTGCGCGCCATGCGCATCCCGGTGTCGCGGCCATAATACCGCAACATCTCGTCGAAATGGGTGAGCACGGTGGCGGCGATGACGTCGAGCGGCGGGTCGGGCGGCACCACTCCCGTTTTCAGAAACTCGATGACCTGGCCGAGCAGCCACGGTTTGCCGCAGGCGCCGCGGCCGATCATCACCCCGTCGGCGCCCGAGAGCTCCAGCATCCGCTTCGCCTCCGCGGGCGTCGTCACGTCGCCATTGCCGATGACGGGAATTTTCACCGCCTCCTTGACGTTACGGATGAAGTCCCAGTCGGACGTGCCGTTGTAGAACTGACAACGGGTGCGGCCGTGCACCGTGATCGCCTGGATGCCACTGGCCTCGGCGATGCGGGCGATCTCGGGTGCGTTGCGGCTGCTCTCGTCCCAGCCGGTGCGGATCTTCAGCGTCACCGGCAAAGGGACCGCCTTCACCACCGCCTCGAGGATGCGCGCCGCCAGCGGCTCCTGGCGCATCAGGGCCGAACCCGCCTCCTTGTTGACCACCTTCTTCACCGGACAGCCCATGTTGATGTCGATGATGGCCGCCCCCCGGTCAACATTCAGCTTCGCCGCCTCCGACATCACCGACGGATCACAGCCCGCAAGCTGGACCGCCATCGGGAATTCCTCGGCGCAGTTGGTGGACATCTTCAAGGATTGCCGCGTTTCGCGGATGGCCGCCTGGCTCGCGATCATCTCCGAGACCACCAGAGCGGCGCCGTCCCGCTTGACCAGGCGGCGGAACGGCAGGTCCGTCACCCCCGACATGGGGGCGAGGATCACCGGGTTCTCGAGCCTGATCGGACCGATGTGAATGGTCATTTTTTAGGCACTCAAAAAAGGTGATTAATTGTTGGGCACAAACTACCCGCAACGCCCGCCGAATTCAATGGAAATGCGGCGCCGCAAGGGCGGTTCCGACGCAAAAAGCCGGCGATGGCGAATGCCGGGCACCGGCGCCGTGGAATTCAGGGGCGAAATCTCAGGCCAGCAGCACGTCGGTAACGAACTTGACACCGGGATATCCAAGTGTCAGCAGGAGATAGGCGAGGAGCACGAGACGCGCCGCGCGCCGGCCACCGATGCCGGTGCGGTAATGGATGAGCAAGAGCGCGGCGATAACGGCGAAGGCCAGCAGTGAGAACACGGTCTTGTGGCTCAACACCAGTAGACTGCCGGTCTCGAAATATTGGGTCGCCATGCCGGTCAAAAGACCGGCGCCAAGCACGATTACCGAGGCGATGAGCAGGCTCACCTGCAGATTCTCGGCGTCGGCGACCGAGGGCAACTGGCGGTTAAGCGCGCGTGGCCGCTTATGCTTGAGCGCCCTTTCTTGGAGGAACACCGCGAACCCCGCCACCGCCGCCAGGGTAAGCAAGGCATAAGTCAGGACCGAAACCGCGATGTGCAGGCCGATCCAGGCTTCCGGCGCCGTGCCGAGCAACGGCCGTTCGGGGGCCTGGCTCCAGATGACGGCGATGACGCCGAGCCCGAACAGATAGGGCAGCACCAGGACCGTGAGCCGGACCCCGTGCCGCGTCAGTACCGCCAGGCATGAGAAAATCACGATGGTGACGGAGATGGTGAGCCACAGCGCCATCGACAGACCGGTACGCCAACCGCCACCGAGCTGCGCCAATGTCCAGCTCACCGGCCCGGCCACGGCGACCGCCATCAGCGCCCAGTAGATGCGCCGCGAGCGTCCACCGGCGCCGAAGGCGCCGCGATGGACGAGGAGCAAGGCGGGAAGAAGGGCGGCGAGCGCGGAGAACCCGAAGATCCACTCATTGGCCATGGCCGGAGACTATAACACCGATCGGTTGGGCTTGAAGGCGCCTTATGGGGCCAGCACATGGGGACCGGGATCCTGGACCAGCACCCCCCTCCCCCGGTTTGCCGGGCTGGCCAGGCAGCGCGCCCTTGGCAAGCATAAAGGGGACGATTAGGGTGTCGGGTGGTGTCCCTGCGATGGAGAACCGATGCCCCTTTGCGCCGCCCTGATCGTTGCCGCCGGACGCGGCGAGCGCTTCGGTCACGAGGTGCCGAAGCAATACCTGCCGCTCGCGGGCGCGCCGGTGCTGCGCCATTCCGCCGCCACATTCACCGCCAACCCCCGCATCGGTCCGGTGCGCGTGGTGATCCATGAGGACGACCAGGAACGATACGCCGAGGCGGTGGCGGGGCTCGAACTGTTGGCGCCGGTGACGGGTGGCGCCACCCGGCGCGAATCGGTGCGCCTCGGTCTCGAAAGCCTCGCCGAGCTGGCGCCCGATTGGGTGCTGATCCACGACGCGGCCAGGCCCCTCGTCGATACCGCCACCATCGACCGGGTGATCGCCGCCCTGGAGCACGCTACTGGCGCCATCGCCGCGGTGCCGCTGCGCGACACCCTCAAACGCGGCGATGGGGGACGCATCATGGAAACCGTCCCCCGCCAAGGCCTGTGGCGGGCGCAAACACCCCAGGCCTTCCGCTTCGCCGATATTCTCGCCGCCCACCGGGCCTTCGCCGCCGGCGATCCCGGTGCCGAACCGACCGACGATGCCGCCGTCGCCGAGCGCGCCGGGCTCACGGTCTCCCTGGTCGCCGGCAGCGAGGAAAACTTCAAGCTGACGACGCCCGAGGATCTGAAACGCGCCGAGATGCTGCTAGGCGCGGCGAGGCCCGATGTCAGGACCGGGCTTGGCTTCGATGTCCACCGCTTCGGCGCCGGCTCAGACGGCCAGCAACATCTCATGCTGTGTGGCGTCAAGGTGCCCCACGACGCCACGCTCATCGGACACTCGGACGCCGATGCCGGCCTGCACGCGCTAACCGATGCGCTCCTTGGCGCCATTGGCGCCGGCGATATCGGCGAGCACTTTCCGCCCGACGACCCGAAATGGCGGGGCGCCGACTCCGCGGCCTTCCTCCGCCACGCCGTCGACCTGATCGCTGATCGCGGCGGCGAGATCGGCCATGTCGACATCACCCTGGTCTGCGAGAGGCCGAAAATCGGACCCCACCGGGCGGACATGCGCGCCCGCATCGCCGGCTTGCTCGGCGTCGCGGCGGACAGGGTCAACGTCAAGGCGACGACCACCGACGGTCTGGGGTTCCTTGGCCGCGGCGAGGGTATCGCCGCCCAGGCGGTGGCGACGGTGCGCCTGCCGCCCCTGCCGCCGGTAAAAGACGGTTGATGGTGGCAACCGGGCGAGTGTTCAGCGCCGGCCCGGCTCTCTCGTTGCGCCGAAAAAGCATTGACCGCCAACGCCTCGAAGGCGACGGCGCCGGAGCGAACCCGCCATGACCAGTGGAGCCCCCGCCACCAGGCTTTCCTCCTGGCACCCGGCCAATCTGGTGGCGACGGGATTTGGCATCGGCCGCCTGCCAAGGGCGCCGGGAACCTGGGGCTCGCTCGCCGCCCTGCCGCTCGCCTGGGTGATCTGGAGCCGGTTCGGGTCCGCCGGTGTGGCCGTCGCGGCGATCGCCGTCTTCGCCGCCGGCTGGTGGGCGGCCCATGTTTATATCCGCGCCACCGGCGCCGAGGACCCCCCCGAAATCGTCATCGACGAGATCGGCGGCCAATTGCTCACCCTCGCCGTGGTGCCGGCCGAATTCCTGCTTTACGCCGCCGGCCTGGTGCTGTTCCGCCTCGCCGACATCTTTAAGCCATGGCCGGCGAGTTGGGCCGAGAAGCGGCTCAAGGGCGGTCTCGGCGTCATGGCCGACGATTTCCTCGCCAGCCTCTATTCCGCCATAGCTCTGTTTCTTGTTTTTCTTTTGCGACAGATAGTTGTCGATGTTCCCTAAGAAATCAATCGAGCTGGCTGAAAGGGTCGTCAGGGCCTGCGAGGCGGCGGGCTTGCGCATCAGTACCGCCGAGTCCTGCACCGGCGGCCTGATCGCCGCCGCGCTGACCGAAATCCCCGGCGCGTCCAACGTCCTCGAACGCGGCTTCGTCGCCTATTCGAACGCCGCCAAGACCGAGCTTCTCGGCGTTCCGGCGGATCTCATCGAGGCCCACGGCGCCGTCAGCCCCGAGGTCGCCCAAGCCATGGCCGAAGGGGCGCTCGCCCGCGCGCCGGCCGAGCTTTCCGTCGCCATCACCGGCATCGCCGGTCCCGGCGGCGGGACCCCCGACAAGCCCGTCGGCCTGGTGCAATTGGCGGCGGCGAGAAAAGGCGCCGAGACCCTGTCGGAACGCCACGTCTTCAGCGGCGATCGCGGCGAGGTCCGCCTCCAGGGCGTCGAAGCCGCCCTCGAAATGCTGCTCCGCCAAGCCCGATGAGGACGCCCATCCTTCCATAATGGCCCCGCCATCCTTCCAAAAAGGGCGCAAGGCTGTAGACTGCACGGCGTGGGCGGTGCGCATCCCTCGACGTTCCACCCCATTGGGGAAAAAATTAGCATTCGCCGCGGACCACAACCCTTCGCCGGCGAAAGAAACAAATTACGGGAGGAACCATGGGTACTGGGTCGACCCTGCCGACTCGGCTGGAAACGAACGCGCGGGCTGAACATCACACCCTCGCCGCCGCCGCCAGGGACGATTCGCCGCGTGACGGGATCGCGGGCCGATGAGCCTGAAGCTCGAAAACGTCACCACGACCGTCGGCGGCGAAACCCACATCGATAATATTTCGCTCGAGTTGTCCCCGGGCACGCTTCACGTCCTGATCGGCCCGACCTTGGCGGGCAAGACGTCGCTGATGCGCCTGATGGCGGGTCTCGACAAGCCGAGCACTGGAAGGGTGCTGGTCGACGGCGAAGACGTCACCGGCGTCTCCGTGCGCTTACGCTCCGTCGCCATGGTCTATCAGCAGTTCATCAACTACCCCTCCTTCACCGTCTACGACAACATCGCCTCGTCCCTCAGGCTGACCCGGCTATCGAATCATGAGATCGACCTCAAGGTGCGCGAGGTGGCGATCACCATGCGCATCGACCCGCTTCTCGACCGCCGGCCGGCCGAGTTGAGCGGCGGCCAGCAGCAACGCACCGCCATCGCCCGGGCGCTGGTCAAGGACGCCCGTCTTTTGCTGCTCGACGAGCCGCTGGCCAATCTCGACTACAAGCTGCGCGAGGAACTGCGCGTAGAACTGCAGGAACTGTTCAAGCGCCGTGAAACCATCGTCGTCTACGCCACCACCGAACCGAGCGAAGCGTTGATGCTGGGTGGCGCCGCGGTGGTCCTTGACGAGGGCCGCAAACTCCAATCGGGACCAACCCTCGAGGTCTTTCAAAATCCGGCATCGGTCGCCGTCGCCAACATCTTCTCCGATCCGCCGATGAACATGATCGACGGCGAAATCGTGGACGGCGAGGCGCGCCTCGGCGAGGACATCCGCCTGCCCCTTGACGGACACCTCGGTCAACTGTCCCCGGGCCCCTACCGCTTCGGGGTGCGCGCCGGCCACCTTTCGGTCGTTTCCTCGCCGGGCCACGAGTTCAGGTTCGGCGCCACCGTCGATTTCGCCGAGGTCAGCGGGTCGGAGACCTTCATCCATATCCGTCACGGAGGTGCGGCGTGGGTCGTGCAGGAGCAAGGGGTGCACAGCTTCGACCTCGACCAGCCGATCGACGTCTTCCTCGATGCCGCCCGCCTCTTCGTGTTCGCGGATTCCGGCCGGCTCGTGGCCGCGCCCGCGCCGGCCGGCGGCGGGACGCCACGGTAAGGGAACGGCGATGGCGCTGATCGAACTGAAGGAAGTCGCCCACGCCTATGTGGCGAGACCCGGCGGGCCCGAGGATTACGCGCTCAAACGCCTCGACATGGTGTGGCAGGATGGCGCCGCTTACGCCTTGCTCGGACCTTCCGGCTGCGGCAAGACGACGACGCTGAACATCATTTCCGGGCTCATTCGGCCGAGCGAAGGCCGGGTCCTGATCGACCATCGCGACGTGACCGCGCTTGCGCCCCGGGACCGCAACGTCGCTCAGGTTTTCCAGTTCCCGGTGATCTACGACACCATGACGGTGTTCGACAACCTCGCCTTTCCCTTGCGCAACCGTAAGGTGGACCGCAACGAGATTCGCTCGCGCGTCCACGAGGTCGCCGAGATGCTGGAACTGACGGCGGATCTCAAGCGTCGCGCCAGCGGCTTGACGGCGGACGTCAAGCAGAAGATTTCCCTCGGCCGGGGCCTGGTGCGCAAGGACGTCGCCGCCATCCTGTTCGACGAGCCCCTGACCGTCATCGACCCCCACCTCAAGTGGCTCTTGCGCCGCAAGCTCAAACAGATCCACCAACAGTTCAGCACCACCCTGATCTACGTCACCCATGACCAGAACGAGGCGCTGACTTTCGCCGATCAGGTGGTGATCATGGACGAAGGCGAAGTGCTCCAGACCGGTTCGCCGCGAGAGCTCTTCGAAAACCCACGGCATATCTTCGTCGGGTATTTCATCGGCAGCCCGGGCATGAACCTCATGCCCTGCCGGATCGACGGCAATGCCGCCATCGTCGAAGGCGCGCCGATCGCGCTCGGTGAGGGTATCGCCGAGCGCGGACGGGCGGCGGGCGGCGAACTGGTGCTCGGCATCCGGCCCGAGTTCCTGCGCCTCAAGCCTTCCGCCGAGCAAGGGAACGTGCCGGTAAGCGTCCTTTTGGCCGAGAACCTCGGTGATTTCAAGATCGTGACGGTGAGCCTCGGCAAGCTCACGCTCAAGGTCAAGGTGCCGGAGGACCAGGAGGTGCCGGGCGAGTGGGCTTATCTGAATTTCCCGCCGGAGTGGACCAAGGTCTACGCCGACGGCCGGCTGGTCGAATAGGACGGGGGCGCGGCTCGAGTGAACAAGTGGCAAGACAACAGGGCCTGGTTCTTGGTCATGCCGGTGTTGGTGATCGTCGCGCTCTCGACGATCATCCCGCTGATGATGGTCGTCAACACCTCGGTCCAGGACATCTTCGGGCCAGGAAACCGGGTCTTCGTCGGCACCGAGTGGTTCGAGGAGGTCCTGAGCGACCGGCGCCTGCACGACGCGCTGCGCCGTCAGCTGACCTTCTCCGGGCTGGTGCTGCTCATCGAGATCCCGCTCGGCGTCGCGATCGCGCTGGCGATGCCGAAGCGCGGCTGGGGGGTGTCGGTGTCACTCGTCGTGCTCGCCCTGCCGCTGGTCATCCCCTGGAACGTGATCGGGACCATCTGGATCCTCTTCACACGCCCCGACATCGGCTTGCTGGGAGTCCTGGTCAACGGCCTCGGCATCCAGTTCGACCATACCGCCGCCCCTCTCGATGCCTGGGTCACGGTGATGTTGATGGAAGTCTGGCATTGGACGCCGCTGGTGGCGCTGCTCGCCTATGCCGGACTCAGGGCGATTCCGGACGCCTATTACCAGGCGGCGCGGATCGACGGGGCGTCGGCCTGGGCCGTGTTCCGCCACATCCAGTTGCCGAAGATGCGCGGGGTGCTGATGATCGCCGTCCTGTTGCGCTTCATGGACAGCTTCCTGATCTACGCGGAGCCCTTCGTGCTCACCGGCGGCGGTCCCGGCGACTCGACCACCTTCCTGTCGACCTACCTGGTGAAGCTGGCGGTCGGGCAGTCCGCACCTGGCCCCGCGGCGGCCTTCTCGCTCATCTACTTCCTTATCGTGCTGGGGATCTGCTTGGTGTTCTACCGGGCGCTCCAGAACGTCGGCACCGGAGACAAGCGATGAGGCCGCGCAAGGGCACCATCGGGCTGATCCTGTATTTTCTGCTGCTGCTGCTGCCGATCTACTGGATGTTCAACATCTCGCTCAGGACCAACGCCGACATCCTGAACCAGTTCGCGCTGTACCCGGCGGACCCGACCTTCGCCAACTACATGAAGATTTTCACCGATCCGGCCTGGTATTCGGGCTACATCAACTCGATCACCTACGTGGCGATGAACGTGCTGATCTCGCTGTCCGTCGCGCTACCCGCCGCCTACGCCTTCTCGCGCTACCGGTTCCTCGGCGACAAACACATGTTCTTCTGGCTGCTGGCCAACCTCATGGCGCCGCCGGCGGTCTTTCTGTTGCCCTTCTTACAGCTCTATTCCACCTTCGGCCTGATCGACACGCACATCGCGGTGGCGCTGGCGCACTGCCTGTTCACCGTGCCGCTGGCGGTGTGGATCCTGGAAGGCTTCATGTCCGGCGTGCCGCGCGAGATAGACGAGACCGCCTATCTCGACGGCTATGGGTTCCCCCGTTTCTTCCTGACCATCTTCGTGCCGCTGATCCGTTCCGGCATCGGGGTGACGGCCTTCTTCTGTTTCATGTTCTCGTGGGTCGAGCTGCTGCTGGCGCGCGCCCTGACGGATACGGTCGCGAAACCCATCGCCGCCACCATGACGCAGACGGTCGGCGCCACCGGCCTCGACTGGGGCCTGCTCGCCGCGGCCGGCGTGCTTACCATCGTTCCCGGTGCCTTGGTGATCTGGTTCGTGCGCGACACCATGGCCAAGGGCTTCGCGCTCGGCCGCGTGTGAAGCGGAGGACAACGCCCCCATGGAACCGGAATGGATGGCCTGGACATTGCCGACCGCGCTCTTTTTCATCGGCATCGCGATCATCCTGGCCGCCATGACCCTGTGGCGAGTCGCCTCGCCGACGGTCGAGCGGCGCGGCCCGCCGCCGATGGTGACGACCCGCGGCCACCGCCTGGTCATCGGGCTCTTGGGAAGCGCCTACATTCACCTGGGCTGGATCGGACTGAACGACTGAACCCGTGGTGGGCGCTGGCGAATCCGCCCTCTACATGATCGCGCTCATGCGCTGGGGATGACCGGCGCCGGGCGTGAAGACCGAAACCCTCATGCATCTTCCGGGCTCCAGGGTATATTTGGCGGTGACGGCGCTTAAGCCCAGCAAGGCGACGATAAGGAGAACGCCGGTGAACCGCGCCGGCGCTCCTGCCGCGAACCCGGCCGCCTTGGCGCGGGCGAAGAAATAGATCGGCAACAGGATGAAGACGAGAATGTAGTGCTTCCTGAATTGTGTCGCCCCGGAGCCTAAGATGATGGCCAAGTAGACCCCCGTCATGATGATGAAGGAAAGGCCGAGGATGCGCATCCAGCGGTCGGGCGGCGTGGCCCCGGACAACGGACGGAACGCCGTGGCGAAGCCGAGCGGCAACAGGAGTGCCAGCGGGAAGAGGAAGTTGAGATAGCCGCTGGCGAACTTATCGAGACCGCGCAAGGCGGCCCCGAGGCGGTCTTGCCCGTCGGAAATGGCGAAGACGTCGCGCGTGAGCGCCGTCACGCTATCGGAGCCGTCGAGCATCGAGAGCAAATAGGGCGATACGATCGCAAGCGCGATCACGGCGCTTATCGATGCCTTGGCGTTCAACAGGTGTCCCCGCAGTTCCCTATCGGTCAGCGCCGCCGCCAGCAGCGCCAGGGCGAACAGCGCGAAGGTGTATTTGCTCAGCAGCCCGAGGCCGAGGAATAGGCCGAAGACGGCATAGGAGACGGGGCGGCCATCGGCGTCGATGCGAAGGAGGGCGTAAAAAGTGGCGGCATACATGGCGGTGGCCAGCACCGTGTGGCTGTAATTCGTCACCGAGTCCCAGGCGACGAGCTTCACCGCCAGGGGGGAGAGCGCCGCCAGCATCGCCAGCGGCCCCTCGCCCAGCACCCGGCGGGCGGCCAGGTAAAGGAACAGGTACATGAGGAACATCGCCGCGAACTTCACCGCCGCCACCGACTGCATGGTGGCGCCAAACACCTGCCGGGCGGCGATCACCAGCCAGGTATAGAGTGGCGGGTTGCGGGTCCCGTAGCCCCACTCCAGGGAGGTCGAGAGATCGAGTTGCACCACGTCGTCGCCGCTAGCGCAGGGCAGCAGGTAGCCGCGAAGGGCGAACTGCAGGACGATGTAGGCGGTAAGGAAGGCGATGAAGCCACGCGGCGTCGCGAGCGCCCGGCCGATGCGGTCGAGCGCCGCATCGAGCGCCATCGATTTCGCTCCTAACGGCACTTCCCGGCTCCCCCCGGTATCACGATGAACCCCAACCGGATGATACGCTTCGGCCCATTGACCATCGGCCTGGCGATGGTTTGCATCGGTGTCAGCGCCTTCGCCTCGACATCGAACCGTCGCCCAGCCAGCGCGATCACGCCTTCGCGGACGCTCGCGTCATCGACATCGTCCCAGATGAGCAGACACTGACCCGCATCGACATTGGGCGGCGGATCGGCGAGGTCGAGGAGCTTGAGATCGACGATCCGGGCGTCGGGGAAAAACGGCCTCAAAATACCGCCGTTCTTGTATCTGGAGAAGTGGGAGACGATGGTGCCGCGCTCGAATCCGGCGCGGCGAATGTCCTCGGCGAACGCCGGGTAAGGAATGTGGAGGGGACACTTGCGGCACCACAGGGGCTCGAACCAGAACTTCGCCAGCCACAAGAGCGGCACGATGGCGCCAAGCAGCATCAACACCGCTCCGAACCGGTTGAGCGCCCGTTCCCCGGCGCCTATCCCCTGGACCCGGGCGAAGAAGTAAATGGGAAAGAGTATGAACACATAGAGATAACGGAACTGGAACCGCGACGCCCCGAAGGCGAGCACGGCAACGAGGATCGCCGCCGTCATCAGCAAAAGCGAAATGCCGAGCACCGGGCGCCACCGGTCAGACGGCACGGCGCCGGCGCGAAGCGGCGTGAACGCCCGCCAGAAAAAGAGCGCCAACAGAAAGATCAGCGGCATGAGGAAATCGAGATAGGCCTTGGCGACGCTGATCAGGCCGAGACCGGCCGCCCCCAGGCGGTCCTTTTCCGGCGAGATCTGGAACTTGTAGTCGATGAGACCCTGCAATTCCCCTGAATGGGCGACGAACCACACCAGAGGAGGCAGCGCGATGGCGAGCGCGATGGCGAAGCTCAGGAGGATCCGCCGGTCGCCGAGCCGGGCGCGCAAGCCGGGCTCGGTCATCATGGCGACGATCAACGCGATGACGAACAGGAGATAGTTGTATTTCGCGATCAGGCCGAGCCCGGTAATGACCCCGAATATGACGTAGGAGGCAAGATCGCCGCGCTTCTCGAGGCGCAGGAGCGCATAAAATGTCACCACGCACATGGTGAGGACCAGCACCGAATGGCTGTATTTCCAGGCCAGGATCCAGGCGACGGAATAGAGCGCCACCGGGCTGAGCGCCGCCAGGGCGGCCAGGCGGTCGTCCTTGAGGATCTCCCGCGCCGCGCGGTAGAGAAACAGATAGGCGAGGAGAAGCAGGGCGAACTTGACGGCCTCGACGGAAAGCAGCGAAACACCGAACAGCTGTTGCGCCGCGATCACCAGCCAGGACATCAGCGGCGGGTTCTTGAGCTCATACCCCCAGGCGAAATACTGCGAATGGAGCAGCAACTCGGCGGTATCGTCGCTCGAACCGGGGAACGGGACGGCCCGGGCGAGAAAGACGGCGCCGATATAGAGACCGACGAAGATATAAAATCCGCGTGGAGTGGCGATGATCCGCCCCATGCGGTCGGTTAACGCGTCGATCATACCGTCCTTTCCCGTCCCTTGGCGGGCCCGGGCGCGCCGAGAGAACCCGCAAGGTCCTCAGATGTATCATCCTTCTATGATCGTGGGTATTAAGAGTGGTTCTTGGTAGATAGGAAACAATTTGATGGGAGCAAATCGGCGCATTCGGCAAGGCGCGGCGCGCCGCGCGATGCAACGCATCGGGCAAGCGTCGCAACGCCGCCGAGGGGCCGATTTGCCCCACCGAAGGCCGGGTTCTTTTG
>Ga0209980_10001465_pt1 | contig 12942 bp, 9 predicted proteins | sample CR02metaG_FD_183611 | JGI IMG/M metagenome (GOLD analysis project Ga0209980, IMG submission 183611) | Deep subsurface microbial communities from Mariana Trench to uncover new lineages of life (NeLLi) - CR02 metaG (SPAdes) (version 2) | ecosystem: Environmental > Aquatic > Marine > Ocean trench >... | reverse complement strand
GGGTCCAGTCCTTCCATCGGCGTGGCACAGGCCTCGGCTTCGCCGCGTCGCGGCAAATCGTATGCGTTCGACGCGATCTGACGATACATATCTAACGATACATATAATGAATGTAGACGGAAAACTATGGAGCTAGAATAGACATTCGCTTTTGCCCGGACAAGCGCCGGGAGTACGGGCATTTTCCCGCTTAGGCGACCACGACGGTGCACAAGGAGGACAAGGATGATCGGCATCTGCCAGTTCGGCGCCGGGCGCATCGGCCAGATCCACGCCGCCAATGTCGCCGCCCACGCCGAAGCCGAGTTGCGCACCATCGTCGACGTGAGTGCCGACGCGGCGAACACCATCGCCGGGCGCCACGGCGCCAAGATCGCCGATGCCCGCCAAGCCCTCAATGATGAAGCCATCGACGCGGTGATCGTCGCCAGCTCCACCGACACCCACGCCGACATCGTCAAGGCCGCCGCCAGGGCCGGCAAGGCGATCTTCTGCGAAAAGCCCATCGACCTTGAGCTTGCGCGGGTGGACGACTGCCTGGCGGAAGTCGAGGCCGCCGGCGTGATGATGCAAATCGGGTTCAACCGGCGGTTCGATCCCTCCTTCGCCGCCCTCCATGGGCAGCTTCGGGACGGGCGCATCGGCGCCGTCGAGCTGGTCGCGATCACCAGCCGCGACCCGGCGCCGCCGCCGATCGAATATATCAGGGTCTCGGGCGGGCTGTTCCGCGACATGATGATCCACGATTTCGACATGGCCAGGTGGTTGATGAATGAGGACCCGGTCGAGGTGTTCGCCGCCGCGAGTTGCCTGGTGGACGACGCCATCGGCGCGGCGGGCGACGTCGATACGGCGGCGGTGGTGCTCAGCTTCGCCTCCGGCGCGCTTTGTCAGATATCCAACAGCCGGCGCGCGGTCTACGGTTACGATCAGCGCATCGAGGTGTTCGGCGCCAAGGGCATGTTGCGGGCCCACAACCGAACGCCGACATCGGTCGAACTCTCCACCGAAGACGGTATCGTCGCCGACAAGCCGCTCTATTCCTTCCTCGAACGCTATGCCGAGTCTTACAAGGCCGAACTCGACCACTTCATCGACTGCGTCAAGGGCGAGGCGACGCCGCTTACCGGCCCGGCGGACGGGCGCATGGCGCTGGTCCTCGCCGAGGCCGCGCGGACGTCGCTGGCGAACGGCGGGCCGGTCCCGGTCCGTCCCTGATGGCGCCAAGGCGATACCCTGTCCCGGCGGATGGGCAGGCAACACGCGACAGCGTCACGACCATCACACGATGACCCCACGATCAGCGCGCGGCGGGTTCATGGGCAGGGTCTCAGCGATCACGGACTCGCGGCGGGCGCAACATATATTCAACCGCGGATCGGCGAAAACGTAAATAAATTACGCGGTTTCGACAAAATATGTAAGATTCTTGTTGACCAAGGGCATATAACGTAATAATATTACTTTCGGATGGCTCTAAGTTCTGTGGTTTCGCGGCCGGCCCCGGCGGGTTCGCGCTTATTCCGGGAAGCCGGCCTGCCTACCAAATCCCGGCCATGCCATCGGAGCTTGTCTTTCGCGCCGCCTGCATCCAGTGGACGGCGCCGAAGGCTTCGTTTGGGCGCGAGAGGCGAGCGTGCACCGTTCAAAGCCTGCACTGGCGCCCGGGTGAAAAGATTTGGCCCAGGTGAAGAGATTTAGAGTGAGGGAGAAATGACGCAAGAATCAGTGGCCACCATCGGGGATGTGATGCCCGCGCAATCGCAAGGCGTTGAGATCCGTGGCGGCATGAAGCCGCGATACGACGAGATCCTGACGCCCGATGCCCTTGATTTCGTCGCCATGCTCGAGCGCCGGTTCGGGCCTGAGAGGCGGGAACTGTTGCACCGGCGCGAAGCCGTCCAGGAACGCATCGATGCCGGCGAAATGCCCGACTTCCCGGCCGAGACGGCCGAAATTCGCGCCGCCGAGTGGACCGTTGCCGAGATTCCCGACGACCTTCTCGACCGCCGCGTCGAGATCACCGGACCGACCGACCGCAAGATGATCATCAATGCGCTGAACTCCGGCGCCAACGTGTTCATGGCCGACTTCGAGGACGCCAACTCGCCGACCTGGGACAACATGATCCAAGGTCAGATCAACCTCGCCGACGCCGTCGCCGGAATGATCGATTACACCGATCCCAAAACCGGCAAGGAATACCGGCTGGGGAACAAGCTGGCGACGCTCCTGGTCCGGCCCCGCGGCTGGCATTTGCCGGAGAATCATGTCCTCATCGACGGCGAGCCCGTCTCGGCCGCACTGTTCGATTTCGGCCTCTTCTTCTTCCACAATGCCACGGCCCTTCTCGCCGAGGGCAGCGGGCCCTATTTCTACCTGCCCAAGATCGAGAATTATCTCGAGGCGCGCCTGTGGAGCGATGTGTTCACCGCCGCCGAGGAGGCGCTCGGCACCAAGACGGGGGCGATCAAGGCGACGGTGCTGATCGAAACCATACTCGCCGCCTTCGAGATGGACGAGATTCTCTACGAATTGCGCGAACACTCCGCCGGGCTCAACTGCGGGCGCTGGGACTACATTTACAGTTTCATCAAGAAGTTCCGGAACCATCCGGATTTCGTCCTTCCCGACCGCGCCGAGTTGACGATGACCCGGCATTTCCTGCGCACCTATTCCCTGCTCCTGATCAAGATCTGCCACCGCCGCAACGTCCACGCCATGGGCGGCATGGCGGCGCAGATACCGATCAAGGGCGACGAGGCGGCGAACCTCGAGGCGCTGGCCAAGGTCAGGGCCGACAAGGAACGCGAGGTGAGTGACGGCAACGACGGCACCTGGGTCGCCCATCCCGGTCTCATCGCCACGGCGAAGGAAGTGTTCGACGCCCATATGCCCGGCCCCAACCAGATCGAGCGCAAGCGCGACGACGTCGAGGTCAGCGCCGCCGACCTGTTGCAGGTTCCGGACGGCGATATCACCGAGGCGGGCCTGCGCCAGAACCTCAACGTCGGCATCTGTTACCTCGCCGCGTGGCTGAGCGGCAACGGCTGCGTGCCGCTCTACAACCTGATGGAAGACGCGGCTACGGCCGAGATATCCCGCGCCCAACTGTGGCAGTGGATACGCCACGGCGCGCGGCTCAAGGACGGCCGGCTGATCGACATGGCGCTGTTCAAGGCCGCCATGGGCGAGGAGCTCGAAAAAATATGCGCCACCGCCGGCGACGACGATTTCGCCACCGCACGCTTCGAGGACGCGGCGGGACTGTTCGAACGGATGAGCGCCGCCGAGACCTTTCCCGAATTCCTCACCCTGCCGGCCTACGAGATGATGCTTTCGGCCCCCTGAATACCCTTAGCTATGATCGCTTCGCCTAGCGCGTAATCCGATTGGCGTGACCCATCCCGCCTGCGCGATTCCGCGCCTGGCCTCCGTACCGCTTCGGGAGGCGGGCGAGTGGATCATGTCCTAAGGAAAAACTGCGGGCCTACCGTCCCGGGCCTTGGCCGGCGGCAAGGAACTCGATCGATTGACGGCGGAATTGGAGGCGTCCGCCGGCGCTTGAATACCGGCGCCGCGGCCCCAGAAGGTTTCGCCGACGCGCCGGCTTGACGTTGGACCACAGACGATGAACCATAATGGTGGTGACGATCCCTGCCGGCGTCAAACCCGTGCTTGTTTTCATTCGCCCGGCCGGCCAAGGGATCGGGGCCGGCGAACACGAACAGGGGGCGAAGGTCAAACCTATGATGACGCGAATCGTCGCCGCCGGCCTGTTCCTGGCCTGCTGGGGGACCGCTTTCGAGGCCACCTCGGGTAGTCCGAGGTATTACGACCTCAACATCCTGATGCACCAGCCCCATCCCTTTGCCGGCCCGCAGGCGCCGCCCGCCTGGCCGTCGCTGCTTGGGCCGGCCCCGGTCGCGTGGCCGATCCCGGTCGTGCGGCCGGCCCCCGGTACCGCGCCTCGCTACCGCCGGCGCGCCGATGCTCCGTCATTTTTGGGCTCCCCAGGCGGCGGACCCTTGTCCGCCCTATCGGAAGTTCGCGGCGGCATCCTGGCCCACGACCGGGGACCTTTCACCAACAACGAAGAGGGCGGGGCCGACATCAACCTCGAGGCGCTGTTCCGTTCGCCGGACTTCCTCGGCTCCATCGGATCGCCCCGGCCCCACCTCGGGTTCAGCGTCAACACCAGCGGCGATACCGATCAGTTTTATGCCGGACTGACCTGGGAGTGGCAGTTCTGGCGGCGCCTGTTCGCCGGCTTCGGTTTGGGCGGCGCGATCCATGACGGCGAAACCGAGACCAGCAGAACGGATCGGAAGGAACTCGGTTGCCGCGTGCTGTTCCGTGGATCCCTCGAGCTCGGCTACAGGTTGACCCGACGCCACGGCGTCTCCCTGTTCTACGACCGAATTTCGAACCTGGATATCTGCGACCACGACGAAGGGCTGGAGACCGCCGGGGTGCGTTACGGTTACCGGTTCTGAGGTCTAGTCACACCGCTGAGGGCCTCGATCTCCCGGCCGAGAAGGGCGGCGATGGCACCGTCGCCGGAAAAGGCCGGCGGGATGGCTTGACGACGGACCGTTATGGTAGTGTCACCCCTTATCGGCTCGAAGAATAAACCGGCCTGGCGACAAACAATCGGGCCAGGCAAGCGCCGAGGGGGCGAGGATGAAACGACTCATGCTGGGCATGGCCGCCGCCGGCCTGTTCCTGACCGTGGGAGGAACCGCATTCGAGGCCGTTGCCGGTCCAAGACAATACGACCTCAACATCCTGATGCAACAGCCCCATCCCTTTGCCGGCCCGGTGGCGCCGACCGCCTGGCCCTTGCACCTTGGGCCGGTCCCCGCGGCGGCGCCGGCGCCCGGCCCCGCCCGGCCCCGCCCGGCGGCGGAAGATACCTCGTTCTTCGGCTCGACGGGCGAGGGACTATGGGCCGCCATATCGGAAATTCGCGGCGGCATCCTGGCCCACGACGCGGTGCCCACCCTGACCCACAAGGAACCCGGTGCCGATATCAACCTCGAGGTCCTGTTCCATTCACCGGACTTCCTTGGCGTCATCGGATCGCCGCGTCCCCACGTCGGCTTCGCCGTCAACACCGGCGGCGACACCAACCAGCTCTACGCCGGCCTGACCTGGGAGTGGGATTTCTGGCGCGACATGTTCGCCAGCCTGGCGCTTGGCGGTGCGATCCACGATGGCGACCTCGATGTCAGGAGCAACGACGAGAAGGAGCTCGGCTGCCGGGTGCTGTTCCGCGCCGCCGTCGAACTCGGTTACAGGTTCCGCCAACGCCACAGCCTCTCCCTGTATATCGACCACATTTCGAACGGCGGCATTTGCGACCAGAACGAGGGGCTGGCGTTACTCGGTATCCGCTACGGCTACCGGCTGTGAGACGCGAGCGCACAGGCAGGCGACCCGAAGCGCCATCATCTTGAGATTCAGGTGGAAGTGACGACTCAGGCGACGGCGCCGCTACCGCCGGGCGCTCGCGCACCCTCGAGGCTTGCGAGCTCGCGGCCGAGAAAGTCGGCGATGGCGCCCATGCCGGAAACGCCGGCGCGCATCTCGGCCTCGGGGTTGTAGTTGGTGTTGGTATTGATGTCGTAAGTGTAAGCAACGCCATCGCCATCGAGGATGAACTCGACGCCCGCGATCTCGATGCCGTTGGCGATGAGGAAACGGCGGTAAGGCTCTATCAGCGGGCTTTCGAAGTCCTTCGGTATCTCGAACAGACCGCCATCCGCCCCGTCGGCGGGACAGAATTGGTCGTCGGCGCGGCAGGCGTCGGCGGGGCAAAGCTCGAATCCCTGGGAGGTATCGACCCTGACCGCGTAGAGGTACCGGGCGTCGACGAACTCGATGCGGGTGATCAGGGGTTCCGGCGCCTCGATATATTCCTGGATCAGGGTGATGCCGTCGATGGGCGCTTCGAAATCGGCGCCTTTCACGTAACCCTCGAGCGCCTCGAGATCATGGAACAGGCGCACGCCGAGGCCCTTGCCGGCGCGGTTGTGCTTGGTGATGAAGGGCCCATCGAACGTCCCGGCGGCGGCGATGATCTCCGCCTCGCCGATCGCCGCCACCGTCCGCGGGGTGCGAATCCCCTGGGCTTCGAGCGCCGCGTACTGGGCCACCTTGCTGATCTCGAGCTGCAACGCCCGGCCGGTATTCACCACCCGGCGCCCATGTCCCTCGAGCCAGGCCAGCACCGCGCCGGCATATTCGGGCGCATAGCGGTGGCCGCGGGTGTGGGAAGACGCGCTCATGCGATTGTAGAACACGCCCGCCGGCGGCGGCACCGACAGATCGAGACGGCCGCGGTCGAGATGCCATTCCTCGAACGGCAGCTCGCGCTCGGCCAGGGCGGCGCGCAAGGGCTCCATCCAGCCGTCGTGCTCATGAATAACGTATATTCGCGCCATGGCTATTTAACAGTCTAATCATGTTAATTAAACAAAAGCACATATCAATATTGGAAAATAGCCCGCCGGCGGCCGCTTTTCAAGCCCACCGGGGCTTTGCCCGGCGCGGCGACAGGTGGGCCATGGGCGCCTTGCGGCCGCCGGCTAACGATCACCGGGGACATGCCGATCACCACGGCGGGCGTCTTTCGATCTCCTGTCTTTTGATCTATAGCTAGGGTCGCGCCCGAACCTTGCCGAACAAGGAGCGAGAGATAAGTGGCCCAACCCCTTTGGCAACCCTCCGAGGACCGCATCCGCTCATCCAACCTCGCCCGTTTCATGACCGAGGTCGAGGAGCGCTGGGAAGTGGATATCGGCGATTACGCCGCGCTTTATCGCTTCTCCATCGCGGAGATGGAGAAGTTCTGGCAATCGGTGGCCGCTTTCGCCGGGATCATCGCCCAAGGCTGGGGCGAGACCGTACTGGCGGACGGCGAGGAAATGCCGGGCGCGAGGTGGTTTCCCGATGCCCGCCTCAACTTCGCCGAAAACCTGCTGCGCCGGGGCGATGGCGCCGACGCCATCGTCTTCTGGGGCGAGGACGAGGTCAGGCGGCGGCTGAGCTGGGCCGAGCTCAGGGCCGAGGTGTCGAAGCTTTCCCAGGCGTTCCGGGCGATGGGCGTCGGCCCCGGCGACAGGGTCGCGGCCTTCATGCCCAATATGCCGGAGACCATGATCGCGGCGCTGGCGTCGGCGAGCGTCGGCGCCGTTTTCTCGTCCTGCTCGCCCGATTTCGGGTCCGACGGCGTGCTCGACCGCTTCGGCCAGATCGAGCCCAAGGTGCTGTTCTCGGCCGACGGCTACTTCTTCAACGGCCAGACATACGATTCGCTTCCCCGCTTAGCCGAGATCGCGGCCAGGCTCCCCTCGGTCGAGAAGACCGTCGTGGTGCCATATGTCGGCACCCAACCGCCCCTTGCCGGCATCGCGGGCGGCGTCACCTGGCGGGATTTTACGCGCACGTTCACGGCCGGCGAGATCGCCTTCACCCGCCTCCCCTTCGACCATCCGCTCTATATCCTCTATACCTCGGGCACCACGGGGGAGCCGAAATGCATCGTCCATGGCGCCGGCGGCACGCTTCTCCAGCACGCCAAGGAGCACGCCTTGATGTGCGACATCAAGCCCGGCGACAGGGTGTTCTACGCCACCACAACCGGCTGGATGATGTGGAACTGGCTGGTCTCGGTGCTGGCGCGCGGCGCGACGGTGCTGCTCTATGACGGGGCGCCGTTCTACCCCGGACCCGAGGCGCTGTTCGATTACGCCGACGCCGAGGCGTTTACGTTGTTCGGCACCTCGGCCAAATTCATCGACGCCGTCAACAAGTCAGGCCTCGCGCCCGCCAAGGGCCGCGACTTGGCGAATTTGCGCACCATGATTTCGACCGGCTCGCCGCTGGCGCCCGAGAGCTTCGATTTCGTCTACGCCAAGATCAAGAAGGATCTGCACCTGGCGTCGGTGTCGGGCGGCACCGACATCATCGGCTGCTTCGTCGGCGGCGATCCGACGGGCCCGGTGTGGCGCGGCGAGATCCAGGCGCGTTGTCTCGGCATGGCGGTCGAGGTCTTCGACGAGGTGGGCACGCCGGTGAGGAGCGTCAAGGGCGAGCTCGTCTGCACCGCGCCCTTCCCCTCGATGCCGGTAAGTTTCTGGAACGACGCCGACGGCGCCAAGTACCGCGCCGCCTATTTCGAGCGCTACCCCGGCGTCTGGCGCCACGGCGATTTCATCGAATTGACGGAACACGGCGGCGTCATCATCCATGGCCGTTCGGACGCGACGCTCAATCCCGGCGGGGTGCGCATCGGCACCGCCGAGATCTACCGCCAGGTCGAGCAGCTCGACGAGGTGGTGGAGGCCATCGCCATCGGCCAGCAGTGGCAAGGAGACGTGCGCATCGTGCTCTTCGTCGTCCTGCGCCAGGGGCTGGAGTTGAGCGCGGCGCTCACCGAGAAGATCAAGGCCCGGGTGCGCGCCAACTGCTCGCCGCGCCACGTGCCGGCCAGGGTGGTGCGGGTCGCCGACATCCCGCGCACCAAGAGCGGCAAGATCACCGAGCTCGCCGTCGCCGACGTCGTCCACGGGCGCGAGGTCACGTACACCAGCGCGCTGGCCAACCCCGAGGCGCTCGAACTCTATCGCGACCTCGAGGCGCTTCGGACCTGACGCCGGGGCAAATCCGCCGCGATTGCCCAAGCCCTTGGTTTGGCCCATAATTCCGATCCAAGACACTAATGGCTTATCGTGGGAGGGGATCCCCTTGCAACTCGCCCAAGGCATGGCGCGGCTCGGCACCGAGAGCGCCTTCGAGGTCCTGGCCCGGGCCAAGGCGCTGGAGGCCCAGGGCCGGGACATCATCAACCTCGGCATCGGCCAACCCGATTTCCCGACGCCCGAGCACATCGTCGAGGCGGCCAAGAAGGCCTTGGATGACGGCCACCACGGCTACACGCCGGGCAACGGCATCGCGCCCTTGCGCCAGGCGGTGGCGGCGGACATCCGTGGTTTCCGGGGCGTCGAGGTCGACCCCGACGATATCGTCATCGTGCCCGGCGGCAAACTCACCATGTTCTACGCCATCTTGATGTTCGGCGAGCCGGGCGCCGAGATCCTCTACCCCAACCCGGGATTCCCCATCTACCAATCGGTGATCGAATACACCGGCGCCAAGGCGGTGCCGATCCTGCTGCGCGAGGACAACGGCTTCGCCTTCGACGCCGCCGAGGTGATCGACATGATCACCCCGGCGACGCGCTTACTCATCGTCAACAGCCCGGCGAACCCGACCGGCGGCGTCGTGCCGAGGCCTGAGTTCGACCGCCTGGCCGAGGGGCTCGAACGCCATCCCCATGTCGCCGTGCTGTCGGACGAGATTTACGCGCGGCTTCTCTATGACGGGGCCGAGTTCGTCACCATGCTGGGATACGAATCCTTGCGCGACAGATTGGTCGTGCTCGACGGCTGGTCCAAGACCTACGCCATGACCGGCTGGCGCATCGGTTACGGCGTCTGGCCGCGGCCGTGGGCGGAGTTGGCGACGCGGCTCAACATCAACTCCATCTCCTGCACCAACGCCCCGACGCAATACGCCGCCATCGCCGCGCTGGAGGGTCCCCAGGACGCGGTCGAGACCATGCGCCAGGCCTTCGATGAGCGGCGCAAGGTCATCGTCGATGCCACCAACGACGTTCCCGGCATGAGCTCCATCACGCCCGAGGGCGCGTTCTACACCATGGCCAACATCAAGGGCACGGGGTTATCTTCGAAACAGATGGAGAGTTTGCTGCTCGACGAGCTCGGCGTCGCCACCGTCGCCGGCACCAGCTTCGGTTCATTCGGCGAGGGCTATATCCGTTTCTCCTACGCCAACTCCCTCGACAATATCAAAGAAGCCCTTGCCCGCATCCGCGACCACGCGCTGGCCCAAGGCTGGGGCGAGCAGGCCAAGACGGGATAGGCCGCGCGTCCCGAGGGCGACCGAGCCGCCGAAATTCAGCCCCCGATCGATTTCAGCCTGGCCACCGCTAAGGCGCCGATGAGAGTGCCGCCTCGATCGCGCGCTTGAACACGTCATAGTCCTTGGCGCCGCGAATGTATGTGAGGGAGGTTACCCTGTCGGTATCCCGTGGATCGGTCAGGCCGATGAAAAAGCTCGGCGTGCCCCGTACCCCCGCCGCGTAGCCGACCGCCGTATCGGCGTTGATCGTGCCCGCGTGTTGGCCGCCGTCGAGACAGTTCCCGAAATCCGCTTCGTCGAGCCCGAGTCTTCGGGCATGGGCCTTGAGACGCCCCGGACCGACCCTTCTCGGGTTGGCGATGATGAGGTCGTGCATTTCCCAATACTTTTCCTGATCGCCGGCGCAAAGGGCCCCTTCGGAGGCTTTCGCCGCATCTGGGTGCAGACTGGCGATGGGGTATTCGCGCATCACGTACTTGACCTTGCCGGTGCTTACGAAGTTTTTCACGATCCGGGGCGCGACCTTGTAGGAATGGCGGCGGCAGAACGGGCACTGGTAGTCACTGAATTCGATGAGCGTCACCGGGGCATCGGCGGCGCCCTTGTACGGCGCGCCATCGACCCTCATCTCGTTGCGCCCTCCTGATCGCGATGGCTTGCGCCGGGCGCGGCGCTTGACCTGCCGCTTGACTTGCCGCCGGGGCTTGAGTTTGTTGAGCCGCTTTTGCGCCACCGCGTCCCCTCGATCGGCGGCGATTTGCAGCCACGACCTGGCCAAATCGATGTCGCGCGGGACCCCCTTGCCGTCGGCCAACAGCACGCCCAACTTGCGTTGAGCCTCGATTTGGCCCTGCTGGGCGGCGAACTCGTACCATTGCGCCGCCTTGGCATAGTCCCTCTTTCCCCAAAAGCCCTCCAAATACAGATCGCCCACGGCCTTTTGCGCCTCGGCATTCCCGCCTTCGGCGGCGCGCACATACCATTTCGCGGCGGTGACGCGATAACGCTCGACACCGAGGCCGTAGTGGTACAACAGGCCAAGATTGTATTGGGCCGACGCATCGCCGCCCTCGGCCAGCGATTCCCAGACCCGGTGCGCGGCGGCGTAGTCGCCCCGCTTGTAGGCCTCATAGCCCGCGTCGGATTGACCCCACCCCGGTACGGCCAGCAGCGACAGCAGCGCGGCAACTGCGAAAACACGGAGGGTACGGCGAACCATAGCAACCTCCAGTGAAGCTAATGCGAATTATAATCAGTCTAACAACCTGCCCGCGACGTGTCATCCAATTGAGGGACAGAAACCCCGTTCCAAGACAGGATTTGGCGTCAAGGGCCTTCACCATCGAAAAGTCCCCTCGTATCGCTTGACCGCACTAATTTCAGACCGCCCGGCGCCGGCCTCGATCGCGCCCTAAGCCGCGGCCTTGCCCAGCGACGCCTCGATGGCGATGGAGAGCTTCTCCACCATCTCCTCGACGTGGTCCTCAATGATGATGTAGGGCGGCGCCAGCAAGACGATATCGCCACGCGTGCCGTCGATCACGCCGCCCATGGGATAACACAGCAGCCCCGCCTCCATGGCGTTCTGCTTGACCCGCGCATGGAGTTGGTAAGACGCATCGAAGGGTTCCTTGGTGGCGCGGTCGGCGACCAGCTCAAGCGCCCGAAACAGGCCCCGGCCCCTGATGTCGCCGACATGGGGGTGGTTGCCGAAACGCTCCCCGAGCGCCGCGTCCAGCCGATCGCCCATGCGCCTTACGTTGGCGAGCAGGTCCTGCTCCTTGACCTTGCGCTGCACCGCCAGCGCCGCGGCGCAGGCGGTGGGGTGGGCGTGGTAGGTGTGGCCGTGCTGAAAGATGCCGGAACCGTCGCGAAGGGCGGCGTGGATACGCGCCGAGATCAGCAGCGCGCCGATCGGCTGATAGCCGCCGCCGAGGCCCTTGGCGACGGTCAGGAGGTCAGGCTGGACGCCATCTTGTTCACAGGCGAAGAGGGTGCCGGTACGGCCCATGCCGCACATCACCTCATCGAGGATCAGCAACACGCCATGGCGGTCGCAGACCTCGCGCACCCGCTTGAAATATCCCGCCACCGGCGGCACGGCGCCGAGCGTCGATCCCACCACCGGCTCGGCGATGAAGCCGATCACGGTCTCGGGCCCGAGCGCCTCGATCGCCTCCTCCAACTCCCGGGCGAGCCGTTCGCCGTAGGCCTCCTCCGTCTCGTCCGCGCGCTGGTCGCGGTAGGCATAGCAGGGCGATACGTGGTGCGCGGCGATCAGAAGCGGGGCGAACTGCTCTCGCCGCGCGAGATTGCCGCCGACTCCAAGGGCGCCAAGGGTGTTGCCGTGAAAGCTCTGGCGCCGGGAGATGAACCGGCCGCGCTCCGGCTCGCCGGTCTCGACGAAATACTGGCGCGCGAGCTTGAGCGCCGCCTCGACGGCCTCGGAGCCGCCATTGACGAAGTAGACCCGATCGAGATCGCCGGGCGCCTCGGCGACGAGGAATTCGGCCAGGGCCTCGGCCGGTGAGTTGGTGAAGAAGCTTGAGTGGATATAGGCGATACGATCGATCTGTTCCTTGATCGCATTGATGACGTCGGCGTCGTCGTGGCCGAGACAGGAGACCGCGGCGCCGCCCGACGCGTCGAGGTAACGCTTTCCTTCGGTATCGATGACGTAGACCCCTTCGCCGCGCGCCACCGCCGGGTATCCGCCGGTCAAACGCCGGTTAAACAGATGGGTCATTTATCCATGCTCCCGGCCAGGGGCCAGCGCCGATCCCGCACGCCGCGACCCTATCCCCGGCCTTGACGACAGGCAAGCGATCCGTGACAAAACCCCGCGCACATTCGCGTGAGCCGGACATCATACCAAAGGTCCTTGATAATGACCCCTAGAGACGGCTTCCCAAGGTTTTCGGCTAGGAGCGCCCCGGGGGGCCACGGGGGGTGTCCCCCCGGGACTATAAATGCGGGGGGCGCCCCCGCGACCCC